>VSSQ01000180.1_pt1 | contig 79738 bp, 73 predicted proteins | sample 4763081 | NCBI WGS metagenome assembly VSSQ01 (sample SAMN12137344, study PRJNA551015) | bioreactor metagenome | isolation source: SDC9 anaerobic chlorinated ethene degrading culture | place: USA: Knoxville, Tennesee | collected 2015-01-01
CTTGCCTTTTCATTCAACCTTGAGGGTGTTGCACTTGCAAGTTGAATCCGCCATTCAAAACAAAAATGTAACATGCAAAAATCGTATTTAATTATCTCTTTTATTCACAAACAAACAAGCATCAAAGCCTTTAGATATTAAATCAAACTACTTCGCTATCTAATTCTACAGAGAACCGATTTGTCAAAAAAAATCACCCTCGAAAAAGTTTCAACAATCTTCTGGTTAACAGCCAAAAATATCAGCATATTAAATCTATTAGACAAAAATCATCATTCTTTTTCTTGCGTTATTAATCACTACAAAAGAGCTCATTGCAAAAAATTTTCCATCCGCAGACTAAGCGTTCCACACAACTTCCATAGACATGCTGCACGGAGCTTTTTCTGGACTTTTCATAAAAAGAAAAAATATTTCAAATATGCTCCATATTCTGTTGAATTCTGGAGGATTCGCTCGTAAATCACTTAGCACAACAAGCAAATCAAACATGCTTGCTGAAGGTGGCGTAAGTACACTTGCAACAGCAAGCTACACCGCAAGATGCGCTTGGCTGCTCACCAATGGAGCAATAATTGAAAAAAAAGCTCTACATAAAATTGTTGCGCATCAGACAGCGCATGGGCATATTCTGGCCGCTGATGATCAACGGCACAGTACTCTTTGTTATATTTATTCTTGGCAGTCTTGGGTATAAATATGTTGAAGGTTGGTCGCTGTTTGACGGTTTTTACATGGTGCTTATCACCCTTTCAACAATCGGATTCGGCGAAATACACCCCCTGAGCGAGCAGGGAAAGCTGCTTACCAGTGCTGTTATTATTTCTGGCGTAGTATATTTTGCGCTTCTCATTGGTTATTTTGTGCAATTGGCTTCAGAAGGGCGCGTATTTCAAATGATGCGGAGGCGCAGAGTGGACAAGGCAATTGCGGCACTTTCCGGCCATTGCGTTTTGTGCGGTTTTGGCTTGGTGGGCCGGGTTGTGGCCGCTGAACTGGCCGCAGACGGCGTTGACGTGGTGGTGGTTGAAACCGATGACAAAAAGGCAGAAGAAATCGAGAGCGCGGGCTATTTTCTTGTGCTTGGCGATGCGACATCAGACAGCGTCATGATGCGTGTCGGGCTCGACAGGGCAAAGGCTCTTGTGGCTTCAATGTCCAACGATCCCGCCAACGTGTACGTGGTGCTCTCTGCCCGGGCCATGAACCCTGATCTCTACATTGTTTCACGCGCAAGCGACAATCGCCACATCAGCAAGCTCAAAACCGCAGGGGCCAACCGGGTCATACTGCCGCACATGATCGGCGGGCAGTCCATCGCCCAAGCCATTCAGCGGCCCCTGGTGGAATCCTTCATGCACCGCAGCAACACCAACGATGAAGTGCTGCTCGATGAGTTTCTGGTTTCGGATACATCGCCCCTTGTGGGCAAAAGCCTGGCGGAAGCTGCCTTGACCAGATCGCATGATGTTATCATCCTCGCCATTAAAAGCCAGGATAGCCCCATTTTGCAAAAAACCAGGGCCGACACGGTAGTTCAGGCGGGTGATGTGCTGCTTGTGGCTGGATCAAAAATCCATCTGCAAGGCCTCAATGAAATGATGTAGCACCACACATCCCTTGCCGAGGCAGAAGACCGCGCAAGCTGAGCGGCCTTCTGCCAGAGTATCCGGCTAACCCTGATTTTTCATATCGCGAATAAGCCCCTGAAGTACCTGAGATTGCTGTGCCAAATCCGCCACTGCCTTTGCCGCCTGCTCCATGGCCTGCGCTGTTTCTGACGAAATTGTGGCAACCTGCTCCACCGAATGATTGATCTCCTCGCTGGCTGCCGACTGTTGTTCGCTGGCCGTGGCTATGGACTGCACCTGATCGTTGACCAGGTGCACATTTTCCAGAATCTGCTTCAGCGATTCGCCGGAACGGATTGAAAGTTTTGTGGCTTCTTCGATGGATTCTGCAGACTTATCCACATTATCAATATTCTTTTTTGTGCCTTCCTGAATACCTCTGATGGCCTGCCCCACTTCTTGCGTTGCAGTCATGGTTTTTTCAGCAAGCTTGCGCACTTCATCGGCCACCACGGCAAATCCGCGCCCTGCATCACCGGCCCGTGCAGCTTCAATGGCGGCATTGAGCGCCAGGAGGTTTGTCTGGTCGGCAATATCGGCGATAACACTCATAATCTGGCCGATACCTTCTGCCTGCTGGCCCAGAGCGTTCATATCTTCCATGATGGACAGCGACTGTTCATGCACAGATTCTATGCCCTTGACGGCATCACTGACTATTTTTGCGCCTTCAAGCGCCTGCGTCTGCGCCTGACTGGAGACGTCCGCCGCCTGCTGCGCATTTTTTGCCACCTCAAGCACGGTGGCGTTCATTTCTTCCATAGCCGTAGCTGTTTCCCGCACACGGCTCGACTGTTCGTCCGCCCCACGGCTGGACTGCTCAATCTGGGCAGACAGCTCCTCCGATGCAGAGGTGACTATTTCAACAACGCCCTCGAGCTGCCGGGCCGCCTGCAGCATGCCCTCTGCCTTGGCTCGTTCCGCCTGCTTCCGTGCTGCTTCTGCCTCAAGGGTGGCCTGCTGGGCGCGTTCAGATTCTTCTCTGGCTTCCTGACTCTTTTGATCGGCCTCGGCTATTTTCCCCTTGAGGGTTGCAACCATTTGCTTCATGGCGCCAAAAACGCCAATTTCTTTCCGGCTGGGATTAAACTGCGCGTTCAGGTCGCCGCCAGCGATGCGCAGGGCAAGGTCAGCAAGCGATGCAGGTTCATCACCAAGCTGGTGGAGCATATTGCGGGCAAGCAGGTAGCCAAGGCCAAGGCCAAGCAGCAAGGACACCACAACCCCCGCCATGGTAATATTTCTGGCTAGTATAAAATCCGCCTTGCTTTGCTGGCTGACTTTCTGGGCATAAGCAATCTTTGTATTAACAACATCCTGAATCGTCGCTGCAAGATTGCGCGTTTTTTCTCTGCCTGTAGTCAAGGACATCTCTTGCGCCTTGGCTTTCATAGCCGGGTCTGTGGTTTTTCCCAACTCGACTGTCTTATTGTGAACGTCCCGCCACTCCTTGACCACGCCAGACATCTTTAAAAGGATCGCTTGCCCCTCTGCTGAAACAAAATATTTCTTTATTTCCCCAAGATAGTTATCAAGAACAGCGTATTCATCCGCAAGCGATTTGAGCTGTTTTTTGCTTTCTTCGTCCGTGGTACTTATGATGAGGTTTTTTTCTTCACGGACAATACGCAGCACGCTGATGTTTATGGATCTCGCTATATCAAGCCCTCGCATATGAATTGAATACAGCTCATCAACATCATTAGATATATTGCTCAATTCCCTTACGCTAAATGCTCCTACGCCAACTGTAAATAATGAAAGCAACAAACTTAACCCAAACAGTTTTTGCATAGTTGAAATTTTAGACATGTTCGTTCCTTCCTTGTTGTGTGTGCATCATAAAGCGTGAACCAGTCACTCGCCCCCACAAAATCGGCATTATTATATATTCGGCAATCACAAATATACGCTTAGGGGAATTTTTTAAAAATGTACCTTATCTAAAAACATATTTTAAGTAGTTTTTAGATTTAAAATAGAAAATGATACAATTATAAAAAAGTTTTATTAATTATTCGTCTAAATTTTCAGCAATATAATCGATATGAAAGTATCGGCTATCCAAAAAAAATTTTCCCCACCAAGCCCTGCAGTCCCTTTTGCAAATACAACACTTGCGCATCTTCCATATTCAATTACACTTTACAACACAGCACCACACCAGACTCTCATGTTTACTATAAAAAATTTGACACGACATAGACTACTTGACGATAAAATTTACAAATATTTCTTCCACAACATCGTATAATAGAGAATAAATTATTTTTTTATCAGAACAAAATTGTTAATTAAGTTTGACAATGACATTACCAAAATGATTCGTACATGTGTCGTCACAGACAGTACTGCTTGGCAGTCAACTGTAACAAATATCTAGACCAGTTTATTAAAACTGAGCTAAATACCAAACAGATACCTGCAGCGCACGATACTGGATACGATCAGTTCCCTTGCCCCTCTTCCTGCCAGCAGGCAGCCACGTACAACGGCACTTTGCCCTGTGATGAGCCCCCATGAAGAACATCCAGAAAGTCATGAAAAAAATTTCAGGCATCGCCGCATGCTCTAGCCTGGCGATACTGCTGACCGCCTCCCTTATTCTTCCGCAGGTTGCCCTTGCCGCTGTAATTGCGGATGGCGACTACCTCATTCAGATGGCAGACAGCGATCTGGCAGTAGTTTCCAGCGGCATGACCGTGAGGGAGCGGGTTACACTCGGACAGAACGAGCAGGCGGGCATCTGGCGCTTTGAGCACCTCGCCAACGACAACTACAAAATTATTGCGCCCAAGCTGGCAATGGTTCTGGATTCATCTGAAAGCAAAAAATACAATGGAGTTCCCACCATCATATTTCCTTGGCATGGCGCCAAAAATCAGCGATGGAAGGTCATTGAAAAAGGGGAATTATACAAGCTTATCAATCAGGAAACAGGCCTCGCCCTTGACCTTAAAGGCAATGTGCAACGCGTGGGAACGGTTTTTCAGGGATACACGGAGAACGCATCACGCGGGCAGCTCTTCCGCCTGACGCCAATGGGCAGACAAAGCCCGCCAACAAAGGCGCGCGACGGTCAAGAAAAGGAACCGCTTGTTAAATCATTCAGCAACGGGCCTGCGGGGCAGTAGATTAGCCCAGAGAACAAACTCTGCCGCCGCTTGCCTGCGCCAACCTGCGAAGGAAACGCCCGACAGCGGGGATAGCTGGCGCACATGGCAAGAACGGCGCGACACGTCAAGTCAAGACAACAGCACCGCTGCACAATATTCAGGCGGGAACGAACAGATGCATTTTGTGAAGGCGAAGGGAATTTTATCCGCTAAAAATGGCATGAACATCTATCGCGGATGTTCGCATGGATGCATCTATTGCGACTCGCGCAGCGCTTGCTATGGCATGGAGCATGAATTTGAAGATATAGAAGTTAAAGAAAACGCCATAGAACTTCTTGAGAGCGCGCTTCAGCGCAAACGCAAAAAGTGCATGATTGGCACAGGCTCCATGACGGATCCCTATATCCCGGCTGAAATGGAAATCGGGAATGTGAGAAGGGCTTTGTCGCTGATACATGAGTACGGTTTTGGCTTTACCGTGATCACAAAGTCAGATCGAATATTGCGCGACCTCGATCTGCTGCAAAAAATTAATGAAAAGACCAAGTGCGTTGTTCAGATAACCTTGACCACACACGATGAAGAGTTGTGCAAAAAACTGGAACCCAACGTAAGCACCACGAGAGAACGCTTTAAGGTGCTGCTCCGTTTGCGAGATGCCGGAATCCCGACAGTGGTATGGCTTTGCCCCATTCTACCGTTCATCAATGATACAAAAGAGAATATTGCAGGGATCTTGGAGTATTGCGCCGAGGCAAGGGTGCGCGGCATCATCAACTTTGGCATGGGAATGACTCTTCGCCATGGAAACCGGCAATACTTCTATAGCCAGCTTGATCGTCATTTTCCTGGAATGAAGGAAAGATACATTCGCACCTACGGAACGCAATACATATTGAGTAGTCCGAACAACAAATACCTGATGGACTTTTTCCGTCACTACTGCTTGCAGCATGGCATCATGCATGAGTCTGAACAAATTTTTCAATACCTGAGCACGCTAGAAGAAAAGCAGGGCTCCAAGCAACTGAGCCTCTTCGGGTGACGTGCTGCATTCTGTGACTATGCAGAAATAAAAGCCATGATGCGTTTGCGCGTTCGCGTGCTGAAACTGGCAGAACAACAACGGAGTTTCGGTTCACCGCACCTGCATGAATTATTACATCGCGAATTGTTCGTGCAGAACCACAAGCTGGCAGAGCAGATTACAACACCGAACGGATGGACAGCAGTCTGGACACTGCATCCCCAACGAAGTACATAAGGACATCCACAATTTTGATGAAACCTATCCGAAGAAAAAAGAAAGCAAAAAGGCGCTGCAAAGCACAATCACCTCTATCTTAAGCTTGTCGCCAAACTGTTCAACATATCAGGATCACCCTTCGGTGGTGTTGGCTGAAATTCTTGCACAGTCAGAGCATAATAAACCGGCAATTTTCAGCCTGATGCAAAATGCATCAATCGGGGCTTGCCCCCCATAGCAACTGTGATTCCATTCGCCTGCGCTGCGGGCGTAAAAGATCACGACATCCTGCCACTAACAAGCACTGGAGTGCGGTACCCAGCACTAACGGAGCATCTGCACATGACCATGCCAACATCCCTGCCGCTTGATTGCGAAGAACTGCCAATTTACCCCATACCCACTGCAAATCAATTGCGCATGGTGGAAGAGAGCGGCCTGTTTGACGAGACATGGTACCGCCGTTGCTACCTGATGGGCAGAACCGCCACCATGCCCCCGCTTGTGCATTATATGCAGTTTGGACCGCGCAAGGGCTATCAGCCAAACAGGCACTTCATGCCGCTGAACTATCTGAGATTTCACCCGGAAGCACTGACGCAAAACATCAATCCGCTGCTGCACTATATACAAAACTTCAGACAGGTGACCGAACTGTCATCGCAAACAGATATTGATTTTCACCAGATTTACCATTGCGGCGGATTTGGCGGGGATGAAAGCTGCTCAGGCACAGGGTCATCACTACGGCAAACTGCAACATTGCGCACAGAGCTGCAAAAAACCTTTCTCAAATATACTATCAAAAGTGTTTTGGACGTTCCCTGTGGCGACTGCAATTGGATTTCTGCAATGGATTTTACAGGTATTACATATACTGGAGGAGATATCGTTGAGGATTTGATAGAGAACAATAAAATTAAATTGGGCAGAGGGTTTTCATTCCTGGTGCTTGATTTGTGCCGTGGGCCGCTGCCAGCAGCAGACATGCTGCTGACACGAGACTGCTTTGTGCATTTGAGCTTTGAGGAAATTTTTAAGGCTCTGGCCACCATAAAGAACAGTGACATCAACTATTTTGCCGCCACAACTTTTACCAATTGCACAAAAAATTACGATCTGGACCAGATCACCCGCTGGCGCCCCTTGAACCTGTGCCTGCCGCCCTTCAACCTCCCCGCCCCTTCTGACCTGATCAACGAAAACTGTACGGAGAATGCCGGTCAGTACCAGGACAAATGTCTGGCAATATGGGAAGTGACGCAACTGTAGAATATACGGTGAGCTACTTGCGACAACTGCGTGCCGTACCGCGGGCGCAGAACCATTCACATCCGGCACCCCAAAAGCCTGCCACGCTCAACAGCCCTGCATTATTTCACCGACACGCCAGACACGCCTTTGACTCAATTTTACTATCACATTGAAATACTACAAAGTTAATATATTGCATTGATATTTTTGTCAGCGCATTCCACAGAAGTGTACATTTAAAAAAATAGCAATGAAGCAGATCATCCAATAGCCAGCCAATCACCAAATCACACGCCGATCGCCTGCACTTTCTTAACGTTGCGCAGCAATTGTGAAATCCTGTAAATCACACCTTTGCGATCCCATTCAACGCAAGAAAGGGATAGTTAAACTTTCGTCTAACTATCCCTTTCTTGGATAAATGGTCGGAGCGAAAGGATTCGAACCTTCGACCCCCTGCTCCCAAAGCAGGTGCGCTACCAGGCTGCGCCACGCTCCGAAAAAAAACCCGCGCCGTTGCGGCGCGGGAAAATTGTGGGGCGAAAGATGGGACTTGAACCCACGGCCACCTGGGCCACAACCAGGTGCTCTACCTACTGAGCTACTTCCGCCACGGGAAAATTCTTATAAGCAGGTTATTTTAGTTTGGCAAGCATTTTTTCCACATAGCTTCATCTGGATTTTATCTAGAAAAGTAACTACACTTGCATCCGCTGCTTGGCTTGGCGGCAAAATACCCGCCAGCCAGGCCATTTGCCCGCCTCGCAAGCCATGGATATCGCATCTGTGATTCAGGCGCTTCCGGCACGTCAGGCGTCAAACATTTTTTCGGGGACACTCCATGGACAAACTGGTTATTGAAGGCGGCGTTCCGCTTACTGGCGGCATTGAGGTCAGCGGCTCCAAAAATGCGGCCTTGCCCATTCTTTTTGCCTGCATTCTGCTGTCAGAGCCGGTCACCATCACCAATGTGCCCAACCTGCGCGATATACATACCACAATCAAGCTCCTGAACATGTTGGGCTGCACCTGCGAATACAACGATCATCGGGTACAGGTGCAGCCCGGCAATTTACTGCCGGAAGCTCCATATGACCTGGTGCGCACCATGCGCGCCTCTGTTCTATGCCTCGGCCCGTTGCTGGCCCGCATCGGTCAGGCGCGCGTCGCCCTGCCCGGCGGCTGCGCCATTGGCGCGCGCCCCGTAGACCAGCACCTCAAGGGTCTGGAGCAGATGGGCGCCAGCTTTCAGCTTGAGGAAGGTTATATCATTGGCCGCTGCCGCCAGCTCAAGGGCGCGCACATCTCTTTTGACATGCCCACCGTGGGCGGCACGGAAAACCTGCTCATGGCTGCGGCCCTTGCAGATGGCGAGACCGTGCTTGAAAACGCCGCCCGTGAGCCAGAAATTGTTGACCTCGCAAACTTTTTGCGGGCCTGCGGCGCAAAAATCGAAGGGCACGGCACATCCGTTATCCGCATTCAGGGCGTCACCTCCCTGCACGATGGGGAATACCCCGTCATGCCCGACCGCATTGAGGCGGGAACCTTCCTCGTGGCTGCCGGCATTACCGGCGGCGAACTGATGCTGCGCAACTGCCCTTTCAAAGACCTTGAAGCCGTCATTCTCAAGCTGCGCAGCATGGGCATGGAGATCACCAACACCCCCGAGGGCGTGCTGGCGCGTTGCGCTGGCCCCCTGCGCGGCACGGATGTGAAAACCCAGCCCTACCCCGGCTTTCCCACAGACATGCAGGCCCAGCTCATGGCGCTCATGTGCCTTGCCGAAGGGGCCAGCGTTGTGGAAGAAAGCATTTTTGAAAACCGCTTCATGCACGTGCTTGAGCTCATGCGCATGGGCGCGCAGATCAAGGTTTCCGGCCACACGGCAATGGTGCGCGGCGTGCAGAAGCTCACCGGCGCGCCGGTGATGGCCTCCGATCTCCGCGCCAGCGCATCCTTGGTTCTGGCAGGTCTTGCGGCCAAGGGCGTTACCGAAGTGCGACGCATCTACCACCTCGACCGCGGCTATGAGAGCATCGAGCACAAGCTGAACGCCGTTGGGGCGCGCATCCGCCGCGAGAAAGAATAAAAATCGTTCAGCTCCTTTTGCGGTTGCGCCATGCTGGCTGCCAGCAAAAACGAGCTGAACGTCTACGTTAAGACGCTTCGCCCGCAACGCGGGTTTCAGGAGGATTCCATGAAACGACTGGCGCTTCTACTGCTGCTGCTTTGCGTCACCTTGCTCAACGGTTGCGCATACACCGGCTATTCCATTTATGACGACCAGCGCCTGATGGGTACCATGTCGGACGACAAGGAACTCTCTGCCAAGATCAAGACTGCCCTGCTGGACGAAAGCTTCTCCGGCGGCTGGTCTGTTGCGGTATACAGTTTTTACGGCCATGTCTTCCTTGTGGGCGAAATACCCGACACCATGCAGGGCAAGGCTGTGACCATAGCCAACCGCTACAAACCCCGCTCGGTCACCACGCACTGGTTTACCCCCGCCACCAGCGACACCAGCAACTTTGTGCTGGCCACCAAGCTGCGCAAAGACCTTATTGCAACCAAGGGGCTTTCTTCCACCCGCATAGATACGGAAGTGAACTCCGGGCGCGTGGTTCTGCTTGGCGTGGTAAGGGATGATGCGGAAAAGCAGCTCGCCATCCAGGCCGCACGCGGGGTTGGTGGCGTGACCGGCGTAACAAGCTACCTCATGTTTCCCCAAAAGGCGGGCCAGCTTGATAATATGCAGCCAGAACACGCCACCGGCGTGAGCCCCATGGACGGCAGCATGGAACCCTCCGGCAGCCCAAGCAGTACCCCGGTTTCCAGCGGCGCAAACAGCTCTGGCGGTTCAGGCGATGTGGAGTCGCGCGAGCTGCCCTAGACCCGGCGCAGGCCGCTGATAATTCCAGCTCCCCGCAACTGGCAGCGACGCCTCCCCTCCAGCGCATTCCCCTTTGAAACAAAAAGCTTACCGGTGAAAAAGTTCGCCGGTAAGCTTTTTGCGTTTAGATCGCAGAAAGACCCGCCCTAGACGCGAGTCCATGCGCACAATTTGCGCATGGCAAGAAATTTTGCAGCCGCATCGCGCTGCGCTCTAAACCGCACCTGATTGATCTGCAACGCATTTTTTACAACCAGCGCCACAATATCCGCATCAAGCTGCCTGTTCTCCGCCATGGCCGACATGCAGGCAACCACGCGGGTCAGTTCCATGCCGCCCCGGTACGGGCGGCTCTCTGTCAAGGCGGTAAACACATCAGCTACAGCCATAACGCGCATTGGCAAGGTGAGCTTTGCTGCTCCCAGACCATACGGATATCCTTTTCCATCCAGCCTCTCGTGGTGCATTCCCGCCCAATCACAAACACAGTGAAAACCGGGGATTGAATCAAGAAGCTGTATCCCAATCTCGGCATGCTGCTTTATTTCATGCCGTTCTTGATCAGAAAGCGACCCCGGTTTCTCAAGAATATCCACAGGAACCGCCAACTTGCCTATGTCGTGCAAGAGCCCTGCAATGTAGATCGTCAGGTAATCTTCGCTTGATGCCAGACCAGTCATCTTGAGTATTTCCTGCGCAGTGTGGGCAACTCCATGTGAATGTGTTGCAGTGAACGGACTTTTTGAGTCAATAATCTGAGAAAACAGATCGCACAAAGTCAAAAGATTCTTGGTCGAAAGGGTGTCTTTGCAAAATTCATTGCTCAAATACGCATTCATCGCCCTGGATGATTGATATGCAGCAATAATGGTTTTGTTTTCTGCCAGTTTTGCAAAGGCATCACGCCAAATGGATGAGAAATTGTCCACTTTCTCAAGCATCGCCGATGCCAGATGGTGAAATTCCACCTCTGGATGGGCGAGCATTTCAGCATCAACCGCATCAGCAAAATAAATGCAGTTTGCCGCTATGGCGTTATCTTCCTGCGGGTTCAGTTCGTTCCACGGAGTCTTTCTGAGCAGAACCATGTTGCAGACATCTTCAGGAAGTTTGGCTGTTCTGCAAAATACCCAGCCAGCCACGCAATAATCTTCTTTTTCAAAAACAAAATTGGCCAGGCCATCCTTCAGCGGGATTGTCCCTATCTCATGCAGCATGCTGGCAATAAGCAGGTATTTTCTTTCCTGATGATCCAGGCCGCAATGCCCTGCTAACACCTGCGCCAGATAGGCCACACGCAGGTTGTGTTCTGTCAGCTTTTTGCAAACAAGCCCAAGCGCCCGCGAAAAACCAGAAAGCAAACTGTAAAGGCGAACTGACTCCATTGGCACCACTCAAGCTAGAGGAGAGAATTTCAGCAAGGTATTTCCGACGCTAACAATCGCGCCGCTTGCTTTTTTTGCAAAACGGGCAGGCAAAGCGGCATCTTTGAGGAGAGAACAAAACCAGCCTGAAGAAGACAAAAAGCTGGATTGATAAGCGAAGCAGTTTTCTGCTTTCAGATGGCGGAGGCGCACCATACGGCGGCGCACCTCCGCAGCAGGCAATGTTCAGCACTCTGGCAAATTGATCCCAATAATCCTTGCAGACCTAGCCGTTGCGCATCTCAGAAATAAGACTTGCAAGCTTGCCCGCCTGCACGGCCAGATCGCTTACGGCCTTGGCAGCTTCGGCCATTCCCTCGGCTGTCTGGCGCGACATTTCATTAACTTCAATGATTGTCTGATTGATTTCTTCGCTGGCGGCAGACTGTTGCTCGCTGGCAGTGGCAATGGCGTTGGCCTGATCGGCTGTAACATCTGCGGTGACAACAATTTCGCTCAGGGCCTGCCCGGAGAGGCTGGCGCTCTCCGTCGCAGTATTGACCTGCTCGACGGCATTATCCATCGAAACAAGGCTTTTCGTGGTACTTTCCTGGATGGAGCGTATCACCCGCCCAACATCTGTTGTTGAAGCCATGGTTTTTTCTGCAAGCTTGCGCACTTCGTCTGCCACCACGGCAAAGCCGCGCCCGGCTTCGCCTGCCCGGGCCGCTTCTATGGCAGCATTGAGGGCCAGCAGATTGGTCTGATCGGCGATGTCGGAAATGACCGTCATGATCTGTGAAATATCCTGCGCATGCCCATTCAGTTGCGCCATGTCATCTTTCAGGTCCATTGAGAGGCGGTGCACAAGCTGGATACTTTCCAGCGAGTTGCCCACAATCGTGGCCCCGTGCTCGGCCTTTGCCTTGGTTTCTGCCGATGCGGATGACGCAGCGCCGGCATTCTTGGCAACTTCCTGCACGGTGGCGTTCATCTCGTTCATGGCTGTGGCTGCTTCACCCAGCCGTTGCGCAGTTTGCACTGCGCCCCTGTCGGCCTGTTCTATCTGGGCAGAAAGTTGCGTTGAGGCAGAGCTGACCGCATGGGCTACTTCTTCCAGTTGCGCTGCCGCCACAAGCATTGCGCTGGATTTTGACTGGGCAATCTTGCCGGATTCTTCTGCATTGCGCATGGCCTCTGTGGCCTTTGCAGCCTGATTCTGGGCGTTCAGCGATTCATTGTGCGCCTTCTCCATATGGGCTTTGAGCGATTCAACCATTGACACAATTGAATCATAGACGCCAATTCTGGCACTGCCGTCAGCGATTTCATAATCCCCATCAACAACGCGGCGGGCCAGCGAATTCAACTGCCCAGGATCTTTGCCCAACTGCCGCATAACACTGCGCGTCAGCAGGTAGGTAATTATTATGCTGATGACGACTGCAATCAGGCTGAGCACCAAACCTGTATTTTTTGCCATTATGCCAAGCGCTATGGCATCAAGCATATTTTCCTTGCTGCTCCGGGTCGTCAGGTTGACAAGCTCCGCGTAGACAGGGGCAAGCTTACGAAACTGGGGGCCATATTCTGCGGAAAACAGGGCAGTTGCCTCATCAAATTTTCCTTCAGCAACAAGTTTTGTCGAATTTCTCCTTACAATTCCCATGTCTGCGGAAATATCGTCAATCTGCCGGATCAGTTTTTTTGCCTGCGCAGCAATGTCGCCATCAAACAACGCTGTATATTCAATATATCTTTTTTGATCTTCGGCGATTTTTTGTAAGGATTCTTTGATTGCTGAGTCATACCGCGCAGCGGCTGAGGCTTCGCGTGCAAGGAGCATTGTTGTTAGATTTGCTCTCACTGTCCAAAAGTTTAGATGCATATCACCAACAGCTATAACAGCAGGAATATATGCCTTATCAACATCATCGATACTTCCATTTAATTTTGAAGTACTGATTATTGATGATGTTGAAATCGCCAGAATCACAACAATCATGCCAGCAAATGACAAGATAAGTTTTGTGGACAACCGCATATTTTGATCCCCGCATCGCGTGCACGTTATTTTTACTGCCCAAAGGGGCATGACCTCACGTCAAAATCTCCAGTCTGCCTTTTTTATTGATGATAATGCTGCATATACATGGACAATAAGATGTATTTCAGCGATATCGACCCGAGCACTATATAAATATATGTACAGGCTCAGCTCACGCCACACCTCTTCATAATGCGCCATTGAATAACTTTTCCTACTTTAATGCGCTATGTCATCAATACTGATAAGTAAAATAGTATTTTTGCATGCCGCATGCATACCGCAAATATATGAGTTTAACATTGATTCAACCATTTTCCTGACATATACTGTCATGTAAAAAGGCTTATGCACTATGGAATATTGTGCGAAAAATTTCCTAATGCAAAAAAATCTGGATAAAACATTCTACGTTTCAATTTGATGCTTACTTATTGATAGCCACACTCTCAACTGCAAAGACAAGCGCTTGATGCACCAGGTACAACCATGGAAATAAGACATCTTAAGACATTAATGATGGTTGCATCTGCAAGGAGCATTTCAAAAGCATCACACTTATTACACCTGTCTCAGCCATCTGTGACAAGAATAGTGCAAGAAATAGAGACTATTGTAGGATCCCCACTGTTTTCCAGAACAAAAGATGGCATGATTCTCACAAATGATGGAAAAAAATTCTACAAACTTGCCACAAAAATCACCTCGTCGCTTCATAAAACTATATCTGATCTAAAAAATTCACATAAAAAATGCGTTATAAACATTGGATTTTGTCCAAGTATTATGATTTTTGACCTCATTGAACAATTGCGCTACGCAAATTTTAGCATGGATTACATCAGATTTCATGAATTCAATACAAAAAGACAGCTTATAGCGCTAAAGAACAACCAGATTGATATTTCAATCACACGGGGTGCGGACACAGCCCACAGTGAAGGCCTTGAGCAAATAACGCTGCATAAGGCGGAGCTGTTTGCGGTCATTCCGGCTGCGCATCGGCTTTCTGGAAAAAAGACGCTCAATCTGGACGAGATGAAAGACGACCAGTTTGTAACACTGTCTGAAAAGTTCTTTCCATTTTACAACAGCACCATGACTGCCATATGCAAAAATGCCGGGTTCATTCCGCGCATCGGTTTTAGTGCCAATGGATACGTCGCCGCACTGGCAACCATTGCAGCAGGATCATGTGTGGGGATTTTTCCACGCGGAATTGTCAATTCAATCATACCTGGCTATGTATATATCCCCATACGAGCCAGAGATAATTTCATTGATATAACCTGCTATTTGCGGAAGGGCGAAAACAGAAAAGAAGTCATCGACATTATATCAATAATTCGCAATCAATTCTGCAACTTTGGACTGTCAGATATATAACAAAATTATTATTTTCATATCTCTGAATCATCCACGCCAGATGGGCAAAATGGTGAATGCCGCCAGAATACGGCTTTTCCACCATCCACTCCCCATTAGCGGCAGCCTCACAAAAAAAATGCTGCCCAGGATCAATCATGACCATCCGGCCAGCTACCACCGCTGACATCGGCGACCTTATTAACGAGAATGAATGCACGTGGATTGCCGAGGCGGAAGGCGTGAGTATGGGCTTTGCCGTGGCGGATGCGGAAGACGGCAGCGTTTTTGCGCTTTTTGTGCGCCCGGAGTGGGAGAATAAAGGCGTGGGCAAGCAGTTGCTGGAGAAGCTGGAGGTCTTTTTGCCTGCCCGGCATGAAATGATGTGGCTCGAAACAGACGGAAGTAGCCGCGCCGCTGTATTTTATGCTCACCTGGGGTGGACACGCGCGGCAGAACTGGAAAACGGCGATGCCCGTTTTGAAAAAAGGCGTTAACTCGGCTGAATATTATCTTTTTTTATCAGCCCGCTCCAGCAGCTTCTCGCCCATGCGGCGCAAAACCGGGTTCGGCTCGACTTCAAAATCTTTCCAGTCGGCATCGGCGTAAGCCAGCAAGGCGGCCACAACGTCCAGCGCTTCTTCCGCGCTGTCAACCCATCCGCTGACAGCCCCGTGCAGCATCAGCCCCGGCCCTTCCAGCGGGCCGCGAATACCCAGCACAGGGACTCCAGCCCCTGCGGCCAGCCCCACCTCCACCCCGGCATCCTGCCCGGAAGCGCCGTAATAGATGACCATATCCGCCGTCAGGCAGGCATTGTGGCAAAAGGCGTACACCTCGCCGCCGTCACGGTCGGTATCCATCCAGATGCGGCGTTCGGCGGGGGTCAGCCCTGGCGGGGGCACGGCTTTGTCTGTCCAGTCCAGCATGCAACAGCCCATATTCCGCAGTTCGCGCCCCAAAAGGCGCACGCCGTGCTTGTGTTTGAAAGACCCGGCCACATAGATGGTCAATACAGACATATACCCGAATTCCTTTTACAAATACTGGCAAACACACCCTGAAGGGCAATCAGCTACGGCTAAAACTCTATGCCCGGCGCAGCCTTGACTCCTGTACGCCAGGGGTGCTTGATTTCAGTCATGGAGGTCACAAGGTCTGCAGCATCCACCAGCCACTCAGGCGCACTGCGGCCAGACAGCACCAGATGGCAATCCCTGGCGCGAGCCAGCGCCATGAGCTCTTCCAGCTCCTGCTGTTCAAGAATCCCGGCGCTCAGGGCATACAGGGCTTCATCCAGAACCAGCATGTCGGCCTGCTCAAGCTGCTCATGCGCCCAGCCGAGCACCCTCAGAGCGGCCTCACGGTGCGCGGGGCGCTCTGCATCGGTACGCAAAAAACCCAGCCCTCCGGCAAAAAAGCGCTCTCCCAGCAGTTTGGCAAGCATGGCCTGCTCGCCCGCCTGCCCATCGCGCTTCATAAACTGCCCAAAGGCCACAACCATATTCTGCCCCAGGGCACGCACGGTCTGCCCCACGCAGGCGCTGGTTTTTCCTTTGCCGTCACCTGTATACACAAGAATCATTATTTCCAGACTCCCGGGATCTGCACGCCGCACTTGGGGCACTTGCCTTCTGCGCCCCGCACCCGCGTGTCGTATCCGTTCCGTTCAATAACCAGCGCATTGCATTCTGGACAAAACGTATTGCTGCCCAGAGGGCTGCGCGTGTTCCCTATATAAACGTAATTCAGGCCAGCCTCGCGCCCGATGCGCCAACAGGCTTCAAGTGTTGCCAGCGGCGTGTCCGGATGGTCGATCATCAGGTGCGCGCCGTGAAACCCCGTCACATGCCATGGAGTATCCGGCCCCAGCTCGTCGCGAATAAAAGCCGCCAGCGCTTCCATCTCCGCCTGCCCGTCGTTGAGACCGGGGATGACAAGGGTTGTGACCTCAAGCCACCAGCCAAGCTTCTTGATGGCTTTCAGATTCTCCAGCACAGGCTGAAGGTGCCCGCCGCAATATTTGTGGTAAAAGGCCTCGCTGAACGACTTCAGATCCACATTGGCGGCGCAGATGCACCGGCTGAGGGCCGTCAGGCAATCCTTGGACATATAGCCGTTGGTCACAAGCACGCTGCGTATACCCTTTTTGGCCGCCATACCCGCTGTCTCGTACAGCAGCTCAAAAAAGACCGTAGGCTCGTTGTAGGTAAAGGCCAGGGTCTGGGCGTGGTTGGCCAGAGCGTGGGCCAGCAGGTCTTCTGGCGCAGCGCGCTTGCCGGGCACAATGCCGCTTTCCGGCACATGGGCTATGTTGTTGTTCTGGCAGAAATGGCAGGAAAAATTGCACCCGGCGCTGCCGACAGAAAAAATCTTGCTGCCGGGTAAAAAATGGTAAAGAGGCTTTTTTTCAATGGGATCCATAGCAGCAGCGGTAACAACCCTGCTGACCAGAGAAACCATTTCCCCCCGCATGTTGACGCGCACCCCGCAAATGCCCTTGGCCCCTTTGCGCAGGCGGCAACGGTGAGCGCACAGGCGGCATACAACAGTGCCGTCAGGCTGAGAATCCCAAAGCGCGGCAAGCATGCTCAACGCCTCTCCCTTCCATCACGGCCCCTGTCGGCGCCGCGCTGGTCATACTGTGAATCGCCCTGACTGCCGGGGCGCGGGTTATACCTGTCGTCTCCCCGCTGGTCATGGCTGTTGTCGCGGGGCCTGCTGGGGCCGCTGTAGCCACCATCGCGCGAATCATGCTGATCGCGGCGCGGGCCGTCGTAACGGCCATCGTGCGGCCTGTCATCATACCGTCGGTTATCATACTGTCGGTCGTCATAGCGCCGATCGTCATAACGCCTGTCATCATGCCGCCTGTCGTCATGGCGAGGCCTGTTATGGTCTGGCTGCGGCGCGGGCTGCCAGATAACCGAAGGCATGTTCTGCTGCCCCGGCCACACAGGACCGCCGGGTTTGGGCATGGGCCCATACGGATTGGGCCCCCAGTGGTTGCCATCGGGGTAAATCTGCGGGGCCACAAAAAAAGTGCCGTAATTCTGCTGTTCCGGGGGAGCGGGCGGCACGACAGAGGTAATGATGTCGCCAGTCTGCGGATCCCGATACTGGGTCGCGATGCCCCTGTCGTTAAAATTTTCGCCCTGGAGCTGCCCCGTGCCTGAAACAACGCTGCCGCCCTGTCCCTGCCAGCTTGGCGCGGGCGCGGGATAAGGCGCATAGCCAGGCCCATAACCTGGCGCATACTCGGGGGCAAAGCCGGGGGCAGGCGCTGGCGGCGGCACGGCCGCAGGATTTGGCACAGGAGCCGCAGAGGGTGCGGGAGCGGGGGCAGGAGCCTCCGCTGGCCCCGGCAGGGAACCAAAAGAGGAATAGGGAGCCATGCCCCCTGCACCGGGCCAGGGGGTCGGCTGCCCGGGGGCGGCAGACTGCAAAGCGGGTGACTGCCCAGCCGCTTGTTGGCCTGGTTGTTGGCCCACCGGTTGCCCAGGCTGCTGCCCCGGCTGCGGGTCAGGACGTTGCGGCGCAGCTGGTTTCTCTACAGATGGCTGGCCTGGCGCAGCAGGCGGCTCAGGCTGGACCGCCTGCACAGGGCCAAGCTTTACACCCGAGACAGGCGCGCGGTATTCCGCAGCGCCATCCGCAGCAAGGGACGCGCCGGAACAAACGAACGTCAGTACGGCGCAGAAAATATACAATCCGGCATATCTACGCATGGCACGCTCCTTACCCCTCCGGCTTTATTCTAGCAGTGGCGGGCGGGCCGGTCTATGAAAAAACACGCGGGCAGGGCCTCAAAAAGTCGCTTGGGGTTTGAAAGAACCTGTGGTATGTAGCGCAGATTCAAAGGAGGCAACGGATGTCCAGCGACCGCGCAAAAGCCTACACTCAGGCAGGCGTTGATATTGAGGCGGGAAACGCTCTTGTTTCACGCATCAAAGGCATGGTTCAGAGCACGCAGACCAGAGGCGTCATTTCCGATATTGGCGGCTTCGGCGGCCTGTTCCGGCCTGACCTCAACGGCATGACCGAACCTGTGCTTGTTTCTTCCACCGATGGTGTGGGAACCAAGCTCAAACTGGCTTTTGCCTGCAACAAGCACGATACTGTGGGCATCGACCTTGTGGCCATGAGTGTCAACGACATTCTGGTTCAGGGTGCCAACCCCCTGTTTTTTCTTGACTACTTTGCCACCGGCAAGCTTGACGTAGAAACCGCCCAGACCGTCATTGGCGGCGTGGCCGAGGGCTGCCGCCAGTCCGGATGCGCCCTGCTTGGCGGTGAAACCGCTGAAATGCCCGACATGTACGCGCCAGGCGAGTATGACCTTGCCGGTTTTTGCGTGGGCATTGTGGATAATGCCAAGCTCATTGACGGCTCCGGCATTCAGGTGGGCGACAAAATCATCGGCATCGCCTCCTCTGGCCTGCACTCCAACGGCTTTTCCCTGGCCCGCAAGGTGCTTGACCAGAGCGGCCTTTCCCTCACCGATCCCTTCCCCGGCGGGGATGGAGCCAGCGTTGGCGATGTGCTGCTGACGCCCACCACCATCTACGTGGAAGCGGTGCGCTCCCTGCTGCGCGATATGAACGTCAAGGGCATGGCCCACATCACCGGCGGCGGCTTTTACGACAACATTCCCCGCGTGCTGCCCGCACAGGTGGAAGCGCGCATTCATTTTGGCAGCTGGCAGATGGCCCCCGTCTTCAACTGGCTCAAGGAAGCGGGCAACCTCAGCTGGCCGGAAATTCTGCAAATATTCAACGGCGGCATCGGCTATGTTCTGGTGGTGCCCGCCGATCAGGCCGAGGAAGCGATCAACCGCATCCAGGCCTTCAAGCTGCGGGCATGGTGCATCGGCGAGATAGCCCGCCGCTCCAAGGATGACGATCAGGAACAGGTCATCATCAATTTCTAGAGCATGACCATTATTTATCTGCTCTAGCCCAGATTATAAAGGGCCGCCCGGCATCACCGGGCGGCCCTTTCGTTTCAAACTGCTTTTCTTTTTCGCATTGCGTTGACATAATCAGCCGTCAATGGCCGCAAGAATACCGCACGGCCCACTTCAGGAGGATATCATGAACAGCGCCATAAGTTGCCTTGGAAACGCCATCTGGTTTTTGTGCGGCGGCATTCTCATGGGCCTTGTGTGGTGGATATACGGGGTGCTCTGCTTTATTTCCATCGTGGGCATTCCCTGGGGCAGGGCATGCTTTGTCATGGGCAACTTCGCCTTTTTCCCCTTTGGCAAAATGCCCGTTGCGCGCGATGTGCTCACCGGCAGGCAGGATGTGGGCACCGGCCCGTGGGGCACGGTGGGCAACATCATCTGGCTTTTGCTGGCTGGCGTGTGGATTGCCATGGGGCATCTGGTTTCCGCCGTCATGTGCGCGGTAACCATAATCGGCATTCCTTTTGCGTGGCAGCACGTCAAACTGGCGGCGCTGGCCCTCTGCCCCATCGGCAAGACCATTGTACCCGCACCCCTGGCCGATGCCGCCGAGCGCGCCGCCGCAGAGCGAGGCTTCCGCGACGGGCGTTACTAGACTTCAAGTTGCCGCATCACTGCCTGACCAAAAGTCGCGGAGCTGGCGCAGCTTCAGTCAGCGGGTTCGCACGCGAACAGTTCCGCCAGTTGCTTTGCATAAAATTTATTCATGTACTCAATGTCGATCCTGGGCGAATCAGCTCCCCGCAGCAGATTGACTACCATTGACGCCCCCATGATCTGCGCCAGTATCAGCTCTGCCCGCGTGGCGGCCTGTTCACCGGGCAGCACCGCCATGATCTGCTGACGGATGTTGTCGTACGTTTTTGCCATCACGTCCGAAACATTGGGATCCAGCGCAGAAAGGGCCGTGATGCGAAAATCTGTGGCCCATGCACTCTGCGCTCCGCCAGAGAGAATGCTGCCCATGGCCATACTGGTTTTTTCCATAGGCGGCACATCAGGCAGGGCCTCAATGCCTTCTGAATTCAGAATGGACGCCACTTCAAGAAAAAGATTTCTTTTTGAGCCAAAATAGCGGCTGATGAGTGCCGGGTTTACCCCTGCCGCCGCGCCGATTTCCCGTATCCCGACGTTGCCGTAGTTGGCTTTGGCAAAGAGCCGCCGCGCCGCCTGCAAAAGACGGTTTCTGGTTTCTGCGGCATTGCGTTTACGCTGCGGGCCCGTGGCTGGTTTACGTTCAGGAGCCATTGCTATCCCCTATGGTTGCTGCGACTTGACACAGTTGGTTTCATGAGGCTACTTTTGAGTAATCGATTGATTACAGATTTTCCATGAAAAGTGCAATGGCTTTGTTGCACGGGAGGGTTCATGAAAATACGGGGATTGTCGTATCTGGCGACATTAACCATTCTTCTTTTAACGGCTTCTTCTGCCATTGCGGAAGAAGGCAAAAACGACAGCAGCCGCTGGGGATTCAACCTCGGCATTGGCGGCACTGTTTCCACCTCGGAATACAAGGGCGTGGAAAGGCTGGGCACGGCCCTGCCCTTGCTGGGATATGAAGGCGAGTATCTGTATTTGCGGGGATTGAGCGGCGGCGTGCACCTGTTCAAGAACGAATACCATGAAGTCAACGTGCAGCTTTCGTATCTGCCGCAGCATTTTTATGCCTCATGGAGCGACAACTCGGGCATGAAAAAACTTGATGACCGCTATGCATCGGCCATGGCCGGCATCAACTACCGCTTGCGCACCGAACTTGGCGTGCTGGCAGCCACCCTTTCCACCGATGCGCTGGGTGTGAACAAGGGCGTGATGGCCGATGCCTCCTATTCCTACCCCATCCGCTTTGCCAACATGTCGCTAATTCCCACAGCGGGTGTGCAGTGGACCGACGTGAACTACAACGACTATTATTACGGCGTGAGCAAAAGCGAGGCGCGGGCCAGCGGACTGAGCCACTACTCGCCGGAATCAGCCCTCTCACCATATGCCGAGCTGACGTTACGGGTCGGCCTTACAGAAAGCTGGAGCGCATTTGTGAGTGGTAAAAGCCAGTTTTTGGGACAGGAAATAACCGACAGCCCCATGGTTGAGCGCAACAACAAGTATTCGATGAGCGGGGGCTTTCTTTACGCGTTTTAGAGCATATTGACGTTGTTCCCGGCGGCTTTCCGCCGGGTTATCACCAAGGGCGCTTTCTGAACGGTCGGGAATTGCGGGCCTTTGCCGCGACCTGCACGGCTCTACCGTTCAGAAGCGCAACCGCCCTGGCAAAGATGCCCAGGGCCGAAAGGAACAAGCCTGCCCGCAGCAAAGGCGTTAAGACAGTCTGCCACTGTGGGCAGATTGGCATTGTAATACACGGCTATACCAGCCTCCTGCAAAGCCCGCAGGGGCCGCATGCCCATGCCGCCCGCAAGCAGAGCGCCAACACCAAGACGCAGCAAGGCCTGTACTGGCCCGGCGCAATCCCCGCCCTGATGCATGGGATTGGGCTGAATGTTGACCTCCCCAATCTTGCCGTCCTCCACCCTGGCAAGGGTATAGAACTGACATCGGCCAAAATGCGCGTTGGGCGCAGCATCCGGCCCGCCGGGGGCAATGCTCGGCACAGCTACCACCAGCCCGCCCGGCATGGCATCCTCGCTTTCCGCCCCCCCGGCAGTTGCATCCACAGCGCACACCCCGCCCTCAATGCGCAGGGCCTGCCCCTGCACAAGAGCCTGAGCCACGCTGCGGCGCGCGCGCCGCAAAAGCCTGCCAAAGGTATGCCGCGAAACACCCATGCGGGCTGCGGCGGCATCCATGTTCAGGTCTTCAAAATCAGCCAGCCGCAGGGCTTCCAGGCCATCCAGCGACAGCACAACCTCTTCAAGTTCGTGCAGGGGAATACCGTTGGGCTTGAAACATCTGTTTTTTGGCAGGGCGCTTACGCGCCTGCAATGGCAAGGTCTTGGCATAATTTCCCAGTAATATGGTTTTATTTGAGAATAAGCCAATGCCACGCCTCGCGCAAGTGGCGCAAGCCGTAGCCATGCACATCTGCCGCTCTGCGCATGGCCGAGCCAAAAACGGGAGGGGTAAACCCGGTTCAGGCCCGGCCATGCTTCCCGTGGGCCGGAGGCTGCTTGCGCGCAGGCAGCGCGCGCCCAAGGCGCCGTGCAAACCAAGGGTACGGACAATGGTTTGCGGGAACAGTAAAGCCTGCCGCGCATGCGGCTATTTTTTATCAGGCTTGAAGCTCCGTCAGCAGGCGCGTCACGCGGCGCGCATCTTCTGCTGCAGGAGAGGTTGGCAGCGAGGCAAGAATGCCCAGACCTTCCATGACGTCATGGAAAACATCTTCCGGCATATCGCTGACAACCGCCGTATGCACCAGTGCGTTCACACGCATGATGTCGATGACATCCTGCTTCGCCTGCTCCTGCGAGGCGGAATCCAGCACCACCAGCGCTGGGGCATGCCCCTGGACGCTTTTTTTGCAGGCTTCTGCATCGGCAACTGTCGTTACGGCGCAGCCCTGACGCTCAAGCTCCTCCACAAAGGCGGCAAAAACTGCGGGCCGCCCTGTCTGCAACAGAATGGAGCGTTTCATAACGGTTTAATGCCCGCCGCCGCAGGTATGCTCGGGGGTGAACTCCGTCAGTTTGCCCTGGCAAAATGCCTGCACGGCCATGCCCACGGTGGGCTGGTTGCCTGCAAAATACACGCTGATGCCCATCTGGTTGAAGCCCATGAGGGGGCGCATGCCCATGCCGCCAGCCAGAAGCGCATTGACGCCGTGGGAGGCCAGATACTGCACAGGAGCCATGCACCCGCCCTGCTGGTGCGGGATGGATTCAAGGGTGGACTGGGCAGCGACCTGACCGTTTTCCAGTTCCACGATGGTGTAAATGTCGCAATGTCCAAAATGCATACCCATGCCGGAATCCATGCCGCCGGGCATTTGAGAAGGAATTGCCAGAATAGTCTTGCTCATGATGCTTTCCTTTTACAGGTGTTTTATGTCGCCCTGCCGCCCCGGTTGCGATGCCAGAGAGCACACGCGCTCCCAGGCTGCTGCCAGAGTTTCGGCCAGGGGTTTGGTAAGGGGTGAAATTTCTTCGGTCAGGGCCTGCCGCCGCACCATGGCCTGCGTGACCAGCGGGCTGAAGGGCAACTCGCCCACCACATGGTGCCCGCCCTCATCGGCCACTGCGTGTATGCGGGCCACCTCATCCGCGTTCAGGTCGGCCTTGTTGATGAGCACCGCCACGGGAATACGGAAATGCGCGCACAGCTCCGCCACACGGGCAAAGTCATGCCGCCCCGAAGGCGTTGGCTCAACAACCGCCACGGCCAAGGCCGCGCCGGAAAGGGAGCTGATCACAGGGCAGCCAACACCCGGCGATCCATCGCACAGCACAAGGTCTGCGCCCATTTGGGTTGCCTTGTCCCGGGCCTGACGCTTGAGCAGGGCCACAAGCCGCCCCGAATTTTCCTGCCCTGGGTCTAGCTGCGCATGCACAAAGGGGCCAAAACGGGTGTCGCTGACATACCACACGCCACAGCGCCGTTCGGGAAATTCCACAGCGTGCGCAGGGCAAAGCTTGTGGCACACGCCGCAGCCTTCACAGCCCAGTTCGTCTATGGAGTACACGCCATCTTTAAACCGCACCGCGTCAAAGCGGCACAGCTCGGCACAACGCCCGCAGGCTGTGCACAGGTCAGGATTGATGCGGGCCGTATTGCCGGAAATAAAAACTTCCTTCTGCTGCACCTGCGGATTCAGCAGAATGTGCATGTCCGGCACGTCCACATCCAGGTCGCAGAGTACTGCCTTTTGCCCCTGCGCATGGGCCAGTGCGGCAAATGCGGCGCAGACGGTGGTTTTTCCCGTACCGCCCTTGCCGCTGATAACAACTATCTCACGCATTGTTGGCCCCCTTGGCAAACTCCCGCAGTCTGGAGGCAAGTTCTGCAATGCGCTGCCGCCATTCCTGGCCCGTCGCGCCCTGCGCTTCCGTGGGGGGCAAGCCGTGGGCATAGGCGTGGGCGGCCTCGCGCTGGAAGGGCAGTTCTGCCAGTATGGGCAGTTTTGCACCCGCACACCATGCGCGCAGCTCATTCTCGCAATCGGCGTTGCCTTCCATGCCCACGCGGTTCATCACCACGGCAACGGGCCGCCCCAACTGCGCAAAAGCCGCGTGCGCCAGCTTGAAATCATAAAAGCCAAAAGGCGTTGGTTCCGCCACCAGCAACACGGCATCCGCGCCACGCGCCGCTGTCATGGCTGGGCAGCTTACGCCGGGGGGAGCGTCCATGAGTACGTCAGAAGGATGCCCCGCAAGCAGCTCTGCCAGATTGCGTTCCTGCGCGCGCAGGAGCGGCGGAGTCATGGCCTCTCCCACGCGGGTACGGCCCATGAGGAAGGGCATTGTTTTACCGCCAGCGGATACAGAACCCAGCAACAAGGCGCCAAGCTCCCGCTGCGCCACGCGCAGCGCCTGTTCCGGGCACACCTCAAAACAGCCGCCGCAGCCGTGGCACATATCCTGAAAATACATGGGCTTTGCGCCCATCATGGCAATGGCCCCGTAGGAACACATGGGGCGGCATGCGCCGCAGCCCGTGCATTTTTCCTCCACCAGTTCCGGCACTTCAAGATATACCGGTTCCGGCTCAGCGAGGTTCGGGTGCAGCAAAAGGTGCAGATTGGGCGCTTCCACGTCCGCATCCACAAGCAGCAGATCGCGCTCCCACTGTCCGGCAAGGCAGGCGGTCACGGTGGTCTTTCCTGCGCCGCCCTTGCCGCTGGCAATCACAATACGCATAAGGGCCTACTTGTTGGGAGCCGTGGCCGGGCTGACCGAGCCATCGGCAAGGCAGCGCACGGCTTCGCCCACGCTGCGGTTGTCCATGTCCTGATACACGTCCAGCCCCGCCGCCTTGAGGGCCGTAAAAGCCTTGGGGCCCACATAGCCGCTCATGACGGCCTGCACGCCAAGACCCGCAAGCCGCTCCGCAGTCTGGATGCCAGCGCCCTGCGCCGCCGCCTGTGATGCGCCGTTGTCCACATAATCTGCCTGCATGGTGTCCATATCCACGATCACAAATCCGCCAGCCCTGCCGAACCGCGGATCAACCTGCGATTCCAGCCCCGGCCCTTCGCTTGAAACGGCTACTTTCATGGCTACTCCCTTGCTCGTTATTTTTGCTCAAATGAGCATAATCCTGTACGCAAAAATGTCAACACCATAAAAAATCCGCCGCACCAACTTTTGCTGACACGGCGGACATGCCGCCACAAGGCGGCCCGGGGGGAATGTAGAAACTACTTGAGTACGTAATGATCCAGAGGCTTTACCCTGTAGCTGTTGACCGGCATAAGGTCTGTGGTCACATAGCCCGGCGCGGCGTTGATAAGGTCTGGTATGCGGTTGACGATGGTGGCGCAGGTCAGTTCCACCGTGGCGGGGCGGGTAATGACCACCTGCGTATCCGGCTCGCCCATGAGCGTCCAGTCATTGCGGTCAACCTCGCCGGGGGCGTAAACCTTGCCCACGCATTCGCTCTCGATGACGATGCCCTCCGCCGTTTCCGTGGTCACCACGGCAGACATGCCCGTGGCGTGCCCGGCAGGGATGGTCATGCCCAGCGTTTCAGAGCGCAACTCGGCGCTGTGGGTCTGGGGCACGCACTTCTGCACCTGGCTTTTGACCGTAAGGCCCAGACGCTCCGCCAGCCAGCCGTTGACGTTCCACATATAGGAGGGCAAAAACTCGCCGCGCTCGATCAACTGCTGGCGTTCGGCGGGCGAAATGGCATCCGCCGAGGCTATTTCCTTCTCGAAGGTGGTCAGGTCTAGCCCCGCGCCGTGAACCTTGGCAAGGGCGATGCCGTAGTCTTCCACATTGTAGCTAGAGCTGCCCTTGATTTTGTTGATGGTATGCATGGCCCCGGCCAGGGTGGCGATCAGGTTGCCCCAGAACACGTCCTGATAACCGGAACCGCAAACCGTGCAGCCCGTTTTTTTCGCCATTGCGTCCACCTCGCAGGTGATGGCGGGCGAAGAATTCATGGGAAAGATGGCTTCCTCATTGGTGGTGATGGCGTTGACGCCGTTTCTGGCGCAGACCATGAGGGCATCCACAATGTCGCGCATGAGGCTCATGGTGGTGATGATGCAGGCATCGGGCTTAAGTGCGGCCAGCACCTTGTCGGCCTCATCCGCGTGATGCATCACAACGCCCCGCTCCGGCCCGCCAATGATTGCACTGATATCCCGGCCGATCACTGCGGGGTTCACGTCAAAGGCAGCTACGATTTCCGCGCCTTTTTCGTACACGTATCGCATGGAATACTTGGACATTTTTCCGCAACCATACTGGGCAATCCGCAATTTGCTCATGAGTTTCCTCCTGGTTTGGAATGCGCGCAACCTGAAATACGCTTTCAGTTCTACCATACGCGCCGCTTGTGAAAAAACAAGCATGTCACGTATTGAAAAAACTAGCGCTTTGGCAGCCTCACGCCCAAAGCCACTGCAAGGCCTGCCACAATGGCGGCAGCCCCCGCCACATCGGCGGGCAGGGTGGGCACGCCCAGCAACAAAGCTGAAAGGGCCAGCCCGCTCAGGGGATTGAGCATGTTATACGCAGCCGCAGTGGATGCCCCTTGCGTACGGATGAGCAACAGCCACAGGGCCATGCCCAGCAGGCTCACCACAGCAAGCCAGCCCAGCGCCAGCAGGGCCGGAATGGAAACCGCAAGAGGCGTCACGCTGCTCTGCATGGCAGATGGGGCAAAACAAAACATGGCGCAGACTGACATCCAGAAATTTACGGGCAGCAGCGGCATGTTGCTGTATCTGCCGCGAAAGAGCACCGCACCTACGGAAAAAGCCACAGTTGCCCCGGCAGCCAGCAGCAGCCCCTGAACGGCCCCGCCCTCAAGCTTGCCCACGCCCACCATGAGCACAATGCCAGCCAGCGACAGGCCAAAGCCCAGCAGCTTTGCCGCGCTAAACGATTCCAGCCCGCGCGCAACGCCAAGCATAAGAGTGACAAAGGGCGAACAGGACACAATGACCACAACCCAGGGCGGCGAGACCAGTTGCAGGGCGGAGAAACTCAGCCCCAGATAGGCCACGTTGTTCAGCAAGCCGAGCACAAGTCCAGCCCGCAGCGCCCTGCCCGCCTGCGGCCCCCACAGGCTTTTGCCGCACAAGAGGCCAAGCACAAAAACGGTGCCCACAAAACGGTAAAACAGGCTTACGAATGGCCCCATTTCCGTCACCACAATCTTGCCCGCCACAAAGGCTGAACTCCAGATAACGCTAAAGCACACGCCCGCAGCCACGTGCCGCCAGTTCAGACGCTTTTGGGCCGTGTTTGCCGCGCTTCCGTTCCACAATCCTGGCCCGTGCGCTTCCAGCGGCTTTTCCACTCTTGCTGTTTTTCCCATTTTTCACCCCTACCCCTTGCAGCAATATAATTGCGTCCACAGTAGGCGGGGGCTTGATAATTTGTAAAATTTATTTTTATCATGAACAAATCAGTTTATCTTATTTTAAGGTGGTCAGCAGCTATGGAACTCCCGGCAGACACGCGCAGCATTACCCTTGAGCATATGCGGGCTTTTATTGCCGTGGCCCATTGCCGCAGCTTTCAGAAAGCCGGGGAGCAGCTCTGCCGCAGCCAGTCGGCGGTGACGCAATCTGTCAAAAGGCTGGAGGCGCACCTCAACTGCACTTTGGTGGAGAGAGGCAACGGGCACACCTTTGGCCTTACCACGGCTGGGCAACGCCTGCTGCCGGAACTGGAGGATATTCTGCTGCGCTTTGACGCGGTGCTGCGCGCAGCCCGGCAACCTGAATTGCGGGGGCGCATCACGGTGGGGATTCCGCCAAGTTTCAGCACGGTGGAATTGCAGGCTGCCGTGGCCCGCCTGCTGGCCCTGAACCCTGACCTTCAGATCGGCGTCATCTCGGCCATGTCTGCGGATATTGACCGCATGCTGGCGGACGGCAGCCTGGACGTGGCCCTGATCAACCAATACCGCTTTGACAGCAGCCACGCGGCCGAGGGCATATTCGAGGTGTTGGCGCAGCAACCCCTGCACTGGGCCAGCGGTGGGCACATTGAGCTTGCGCCGACCATGCCGGTGCCTCTGGCCACCTACAGCGAGGGCAGCCCCTGGCGCGCCGCCACGCTGGAAAGCCTCAACGCAGCCGGACGGCCCTACGATTTTGCCTATGTGAGCGCCTCGTACGAAAGCCTGTGCAGCTCGGTGCTGGCGGGTTTTGGCATAACAGCGCTGCCCGATTGGGATATGGACGGACGCTTTGTCATCCTTGATGGCACGTGCGCTCTGCCGCCCCTGCCGCAGGTGCGAACAGTGCTGAAAACAGCCGCGTCCAGCCCGGTGCTGCGGCAGTTTTGCGACTTCATCATGCAATTGCCGTTTTTTAAAAACCTGCGCCCTCGGGCCTGAGCGCCGCACGCAAAAAGCCCCCGAATCCTGAGATCGGGGGCCTGAATCAGCTATGGACGCTGCCGCGGAGCGGCATATTACAACAGCCTGTTAACACTATGAAAAATTTTGTTCTCTGCCAAGGAAGGAAGCCTTTTTATGAAGGGAGTGTACTCGCTTTAGCCGTTGCGACGAAGGAAGCTACGGATAAAGACAGCAGAGCTTCGGTACTCGACCAAAATAAAAAGGCTTCCTGACGCAAGCAGAGGGCAAAAGAGCCATAGTGCTAAAGGCCCTAGCCTCTGTCTTCCAGCGCTGCCACGGAGGGCAACACCTTGCCTTCCAGCAGTTCCAGCGATGCGCCGCCGCCGGTGGAGATATAACCCATCTTTTCGGACAGGCCGTACTTTTCCACCGCTGCCACGGAATCACCGCCGCCCACCACCACAAAGGCTTTGGAATCAGCAAGATAGTGCGCCAGTTCCTTGGTGCCTTCGCCAAAGGGATCAGTTTCAAACGCGCCCACAGGGCCGTTCCACACTACTGTGGCAACCTTGGACAGCAGTTTTTTGTACTGTGCAATCGTGTCGCGGCCAACGTCCAGAATCATCTGGTCGGCGGGCACGTCGCCCACGGCGCGGGTGGTAGCCGCCTGACCGGGGGCCAGTTCCTCGGCGGTCACAACATCCACGGGCAGGGGCAGTTCTCTGTTAAGATTCTTGGCCTGCTCCATGATGCGCTTGGCGTCCGTTACCAGATCTTCCTCGTACAGCGACTTGCCGACCATGTACCCGGCAGCCGCAAGGAAGGTATTGGCAATGCCGCCGCCCACAATGAGCACGTCCACTTTTTCCAGCAGATTTTCCAGCAGGGCCAGCTTGGTGGACACCTTGGAGCCGCCGATGATGGCAGCAAGCGGGCGGGCGGGATTGTTCAGCACCTTGGCAAAGGCATCCAGCTCCGCCTGAAGCAGCGGCCCGGCGCAGGCAACCTTGGCAACGCGCACCGCACCCTCGGTGGAGGCATGCGCGCGGTGGGCCGCCCCAAAGGCGTCCATCACATATACATCGCCCAGGGCGGCAAGCTGCGCGGCCAGAGCGGGGTCGTTCTTTTTCTCGCCCTTGAGAAAACGCACATTCTCAAGCAGGGTCACCGCACCGGGAGCCGCCTTGGCTTCTTCCAGCGTGGCGGCGAGGGCAACAGGTTTGCCCAGCAGCTCGGAAAGGCGGGCGGCCACGGGCTTGAGGGAGAACTGCTCTTCATACTGCCCTTCTGTGGGGCGGCCCAGATGCGAAAGCAGCACCACGCCCGCGCCTTTTTCAAGGGCCGTGGTAATGGTGGGCAACGAAGCGCGGATGCGCTTGTCGTTGGATACCTGTCCGTCCTTCATGGGCACGTTCAGGTCTTCGCGAATCACAACGGTTTTGCCGGTCAGGTCCAGATCCTGCATTTTCTTGATGGGCATATGCGTTCTCCCTGTAAGAGGATTTGCTTCGTTCTGTCGGCCAGTTACTTCCCAAGCTGCCGGAAAAGGCCTTCCGCCACTTCCAGCACATGCGCCACGGTAAAGCCCAGACGCTCAAAAACGATCTTGGCAGGGGCGGAAGCGCCAAAGCGCTCCATGCCGACCACCGCGCCGTCCAGCCCCACATATTTGCGCCAGTAATCCGCAGCGGCGGCTTCAATGGCAATGCGGGCGCGCACGCCGCGGGGCAGCACGCTTTCCTTGTAGGCCGCGTCCTGCGCGTCAAAAATCTCTGCGCAGGGCATGGAGACCACGCGGGCCTTGCGGCCGTCGGCGGTCAACTGGTCAGCGGCTTCAAGGGCAAGCGACACTTCTGAGCCTGTGGCGATAAGGATGATCTCGGGTGTGCCTTCGCAGTCGCGCAGCACATAGCCGCCGCGCGCGATGGCTTCCACCTGGGCGGCATCGCGCTGGCAGAAAGGCAGGTTCTGGCGCGAGAGCGAAAGACCAGTGGGCGTATGGGCGCTTTCAAGGGCGCTACGCCAGGCCACGGCTGTTTCCACCGTGTCGCAGGGACGCCACAGATTGAAATTGGGCATAAGGCGCAGCATGCCGAGCTGTTCCACAGGCTGATGCGTGGGGCCGTCTTCGCCCACGCCGATGGAGTCGTGCGTCAGCACCCACACGGCGCGGATGCCCATGATGGCAGCCAGCCGCAGGGCGTTCTTGGCCTGATCGGCAAAGGACATGAACGTGCCCGCGTAGGGGATGAACCCACCGTGCAGGGCAAAACCGTTCATGATGGCGCTCATGCCGAATTCGCGCACGCCGTAGGAAACATAGTTGCCCTTGTGGGTCTGCACGTCCATGTGCTCGGAAGAGCTGGTCAGCGTGCCCACGGAGCCGGTGAGGTCGGCGGAGCCGCCCACAAGTTCAGGCAGGCGGGGCACAAGGCATTCAAGGGTTTTCTTGGAGGCCACGCGCGTTGCCGTGGTTTCGGCCTTGCTCACGGCTTCTTCAATCATGCCGCGCGCAATGGAGGCCCAGTCTTCGGGCAGTTCGCCACGCATACGGCGGGTAAATTCTGCGGCAAGTTCGGGATTGGCCTTGGCATAGGCGGCATAGGTATGCTCCCAGGCGGCCTCGGCAGCCTTGCCCTTTTCACGCGCGTCCCATGCGGAATACAGTTCCTGCGGCACGGTAAAGGGCTCTTCGGTCCAGCCCAGAGCCGCGCGGGTGGCTGCAATGCCATCGTCGCCAAGGGGCGAGCCGTGGCAGGATGCGGAATCGGCCTTGGGCGAACCAAAGCCAATGTGGGTGCGGCAGATGATCAGGCTCGGGCGGCTGTGATCGGCCTTGGCCTCGGCAATGGCAGCGTCCAGAGCGGCGGCGTCATGCCCGTTGATGGGGCCGATAACCTGCCAGTGGTAGGCGCGGAAACGGCCCGCCACGTCTTCGTTGAACCAGCCGTCAATCTTGCCGTCAATGGAAATACCGTTGGAGTCGTAAAGGGCTATGAGCTTGCCCAGGCCCCAGGTGCCAGCCAGGGAGCAGGCCTCGTGCGAAACGCCTTCCATGAGGCAGCCGTCGCCGGTGAACACATAGGTGTGGTGATCCACAACTTTATGCTCGGGCGTGTTGTAACGGGCGGCCAGCATGCTCTCGGCCAGCGCCATGCCCACTGCGGAAGAAATGCCCTGCCCCAGCGGGCCGGTGGTCATTTCAATGCCCAGATCAGGCTCGTATTCGGGGTGCCCTGCGGTTTTGGCTCCCCACTGGCGGAAGTTGCGCAGCTCCTCCATGGGCAGGTCATAGCCCGTGAGGTGCAGCAAGGCATAGAGCAGCATGGAGGCATGGCCGTTGGAAAGCACAAAGCGGTCGCGGTCAAACCAGCGGGGGTTGCTCGGATTATGCTTGAAACCGTGACGCCACAGGGCTTCGGCCATGTCGGCCATGCCCAGAGGTGCGCCGGGGTGACCGGAGCGGGCTTTTTCAATGGCGTCCATGGCAAGGGCGCGGATGGCATTGGCGCACTGTCTGCGGGTGGGCATGACTCTTTCCTCTACTTTTGCGTGATATGGTTGGCGGCACGGCGTCTCAGGGCATCTTCCGCATGGCGGGGCGTTCTGCCCGCAAGCGGAGCCATAAAGGCGGCAAGCCGTTTGTCGTAAGGTTTGTGGCCAAAAAAGGCCGAGCCGGACACAAGCACTTCTGCCCCGGCGTCCACAAGCTCGGCCGTGTTTTCGGGGCATACGCCGCCGTCGATCTGGATGAGCGCCTCGGCCCCGCCGTTGGCGTCAAGCATCTGCCGGGCCGCGCGGATTTTGTCGAACGTGGCGGGGATGAATGCCTGACCCGAAAAACCGGGGTTCACGCTCATGAGCAGCAGCATGTCCATATCCGCCGCCAGCCAGCGGGCCGCGTTCACATCCGTGCCGGGGTTGAGGGCAAGCCCCGCCTTGCAGCCCATGGCCCGGATGGCCGTGAGGGTGCGCTGCGGGTGTTTGTCGGCCTCGGCATGGATGACCAGCATGTCTGCCCCTGCCTTGTGGAAGTCGGCAATATAGCGGGCCGGATCATTCACCATGAGGTGCACGTCAAAAAAAAGCCCGCTGACAGACCGTAGAGCCTTTATCAGCGGGGGACCAAAGGTGATGTTGGGCACAAAAGCCCCGTCCATCACGTCCAGATGCAGCCAGGTGACTCCGGCAGCCTCAAGGGCGCCAAGCTCTTCGGCCAGACGGGCAAAATCGGCAGACAGCAATGAGGGCGATAAGATCATGATTATATCGGGGTGAGCGTGTTTGCGGGGGAGGGCCACCAACAGAAAGGGTCGCCTCCCCCGCGTCCCTTCCCTGAAATATTTAGTTGCGCCAGCAGGCCGCAGCCTATTTTTCGCTGAGCAGGCGGCGCAGCGAGATCAGCTCACGCTGGAGCATGCGCATAAAATCCGGGTCCGGCACCGCCGCCACGCGTTCGGGCAGGCTTTCGTCCACCACGGCGCTGCCCGCAAGTACGCGGCGAGCGCCTTCAATGGTCATGCCCTGCTCGTGCAGCAACTGCCGGATACGCCTCAAGAGGGCCACGTTTTCTTCCGTGTACAGGCGCTGCCCCTTACCGGTGCGCAGCGGCGCCAACTGGGGAAACTCAGTTTCCCAGAAGCGCAACACATGGGTTTTGAGGTCGAGCAGTTCTGCGACCTCACCTATGCGGTAGGTATTGTCGGGCGTGTGGTCCGACATGTCATACCCCTCCTGACACTCTCTGAAAATGTGCCGGAATTGCGCAGGCCCGAAAAAGCCGGGCCTGCGCGCACTGTGTTAAATTTTCACGCCCAGAGCGCTTACAAGCGACTGTGCCACCTTCTCCCGCTCCTTGTCCACTTCCGTATCCTTGAGAGTACGCTCCGCATGGCGGAACGTGAGCCGGAAGGTCAGGTTCCGCACGGGCTCCCCGCCCTGCTCCGTCTTGGGTTCAAAGCAGTCCACGAGGGCCACGTCGTCCAGCAGGGCCAGTTTGAGCCCCTGCACGTGAGCAGTGATGTCGGCCACCTTGAGGCTTGGCCCGGCGGTCACGGTAATGTCGCGCCGCACCGGCGGATACACCGGCAGGGGCGCAAAGCGCACAGTAGCGGCATCGTGCAGTTCACGCAGGATGTCGAGGTTCATTTCAGCCAGCCACACATCCTTGCGGGCGTGGTATTCGTCGGCCATGGCGGGCTTGACCCGGCCCATGAAGCCCACGGCGCGGCCATTCACAAAGACGTTCACGCAGGGCAGCAAGAAGGCATGCTCCTGAGCCAGTTCATAGCTGGGCGCTCCAAGATGCAGATAGTGCAGCAGGTTTTCCACCACGCCCTTGAGGTCGGCATAATCCATGTCGCCCTCAGCCTGGGGCCAGGCCGTATCGTAGCGCGCGCCATACAGCAGCACGCCCAGCATGCCCGTTTCGCGGGCGGTGGTTTCAGAAGCGGCGTCAGCTTCAAAAATATTGGCAAGTTCAAACAGCCGCAGGCCCTGAGCCCCCTGGGCGAGGTTGTTGCGCAGATCGTACATGAGGCCGGGGGCTAGGGCGGTGCGCAGGGCATCCTGCTCCGCCGAGAGCGGATTCATGATGGAAATGCGGCCCTCGCGCGGCATGCCAAGGTGATCCATATCCTTGTGGCCCACAAAACTGTAGTTCACGGCTTCGTTGAGGCCGAGGCCAGCGCCCCAGTGCTTGAGGCGCGACCAGAATCCGTAGCGCGATTCCGGCTCGCCTGCGCGGTCGAGGTTGCGTGCTATGGGGGGCAGCACGGGGGCAATGGTATCCAGCCCGTGCACGCGGCCCACTTCTTCAATCAGATCGGCCTCGCGGGTGAGGTCGGGCCGCCAGGAGGGCTGGCTCACGCGCCACACGGGGCTGCTTTCGCCCTTGTCCACATTGCAGCCCATGCCGGTGAGCACCTTTTCGTCAAAATCCGCGCCAAGCTGCACGCCAAGCAGGGAATCGGCCCGCGCCGGGCGGAATTCAATGCTGGCCGCCTTGAAGGGACGGGGCTCGTTGATGGAAAGGCCGCGCTGCACGCGCCCGCCGCTGACGGCGGCCATCATGGCGCAGGCGCGGTCAAGCGCCCACACGGTGCGCTGCTGGTCGATGCCGCGCTCAAAGCGGTAGGACGCCTCGGACGAGAGGCCAAGGCGGCGCGATGTTTTGCGGATGGTGGCGGGCTTGAAGACCGCGCTTTCCAGAAACACATTGGTGCTGGCATCGGAGATTTCGCTGTTCAGGCCGCCCATAACGCCAGCAAGGGCCACGGCGCGCGCGCCGTCGCGGATGCAGAGGTCGGCTGCGGTAAGCGCGCGTTCCTGCCCGTCAAGGGTGGTGAAGGTGTCGCCTTCCTGCGCGCGGCGCACCACAATGCGGCCGCCTTCCAGCTTGTCCATGTCAAAAGAGTGCAGGGGCTGACCATATTCAAACAGAATGTAGTTGGTCACGTCCACGATATTGGAAATGGGGCGCACACCCACGGCATGCAGGCGGTGGCGCAGGCGCATGGGCGAAGGCCCGATCTTGACGCCTGTGATGACGCGGCCGGAATACAGCCAGCAGTGCTCGGGGTCGTCAATATCAATGGGCACCAGCACTTCCGCGCCGGAGTCCAGTTCCAGCGGCAGACCCGGGATGGAGAGCGGCAGGTTGCAGGCCAGCGCCGTTTCGCGCGCAAGGCCAAGAACCGAAAGGCAGTCGGCGCGGTTGGGCGTGATGGAGATATCCAGCACTTCGCGGTCAAGCTCAAGCTGCTCCACCAGAGGCTTGCCCACCACAAAGCTTTCGGGCAGCACCATGATGCCGGTATGGTCTTCGGTCAGGCCCAGTTCACGCTCGGAGCAGATCATGCCAAAAGAATGCGCGCCGCGCAGTTTGGCCTTTTTGATCATCATGCCGTCGGGCATCTTGGTGCCCACCAGAGCCACAGGCACTTTCTGGCCCGCAGCCACGTTGGGCGCGCCGCACACGATATCAAGCAGCTCGCCCTGCCCGGCGTCCACCTTGCAGACGTGCAAATGGTCGGATTCCGGATGGTTGTCGCACGAAACCACATGGCCCACCACAATGGAGCTTATGGCATCGTAGGGCCGCCTGATGTCTTCCAGCTCAAGGCCGAGCATGGTCAGGCGGTCGCCCAGCGCCTCAGCCGTTCCTTCATACGGAGTAAATTCACGCAGCCATGAAAGTGAGAGCAGCATAGTTCGTCCTGTTTCCGCGCCTTGGCGTGGTTATTTGAAACTCCAGGCAGGAGTCTGATTTTGCGGATCGGGCAGTGGGCGCTCGTAGCGCTCGCTCTGGCCCGCGCCCACGCCGTAGGCCCCGGGTCTGGGGCGTTTGGGAGCGGGTTTTTCTTCCGGCTGGCGGTCGTCAATGGTGTTGCCGTAAGCGTCCGTGTAGCCCATGCCACCCTCTGCCGTGCGCCCTGCGTTCTTGCTGGGCAAGGATTCAATGCGCTTGGGTTCGCCCGGCGCATCCATGCCAGAATGGCGCGGGGTGTAGGCTGAGGCGGCCTGAGCTTCATCCGTCGCCAGCCAGCTCGGGCTACTGGGCAACAGGGATGCCGCCGCCAAGAGGCCCAGCAATACAAGCCACATGGGCAGGGCCGTGAAGCGGCCTGCGCGCATGCGGGCATTGCTGCAATCTATGGGGCTCATGACGCTGGGCATAGTGTCCTACCGGGCAAACTGGCCAAGGAAGCGCACGTCGTTTTCAAAAAACATCCGCAGATCGCCGATGCCGTACTTGAGCATGGTCACGCGTTCCACGCCCATGCCAAAGGCAAAGCCGCTGACGTCCGCAGGATAGCCCACGGCTTCAAACACGGCAGGATCGACCATGCCGCAACCAAGAATTTCAACCCAGCCCGTGGTTTTGCACACGCGGCAGGGCGCATCGCCAATGTGGCCCTTGCCGCCGCACATGCAGCAGGAGATGTCCACTTCTGCCGAAGGCTCGGTAAAGGGGAAGAAGCTGGGGCGGAAGCGAACCTGGGTTTCAGCGCCAAAGACAGCGCGCACAAAGGCTGTGAGCGTGCCGCGCAGATGGGCCATGCTGATGCCCTCGCCCACCATGAGACCTTCAATCTGATGGAACATGGGGGTGTGGGTGAGGTCGCTGTCGCGCCGGTACACCTTGCCGGGGGCAATAACGGCCAGAGGAGGCTTGCGCGCCAGCATGGTGCGGGCCTGCACGGGCGAGGTGTGCGTGCGCATGAGCACCTTTTCGGTGACATACAGGGTATCCTGCATGTCGCGGGCGGGATGCTCGGGCGGCATGTTCAGGGCTTCAAAATTGTAGTAGTCGATTTCCACTTCCGGGCCGGAAGCCACGTCAAAGCCCAGCCCCTGAAAAATCTGGCAGATTTCTTCCGTCACCAGGGTGGTGGGATGCAGGCTGCCGCGCCAGGGCGCGCGACCGGGAACGGAAGGATCGAAACGGCGCAGGGCTTCGGCCTCGCGTCTGGCCTCAAGAGCGGCCTTGCGGGCTTCGAACAGGGCGTTGCAACGTTCTTTGACGCTGTTGGCGGTCTGCCCCACGGCGGGGCGCTCTGCCGGGGCCAGCGAGGGCAACTGGGCCATGATCTGGGCTATGCGGCCCTTGCGGCCCAGAACATCCACGCGCAAAGCCTCAAGGGCATCCAACGAAGAAGCCTGGCCCAGACCTTTTTCAAGTTCGGGAACCAGGCTTTCCAGTGCAGAAATCAGATCCATAGCGGATATCCCAATGCCGCGCGGCGCGGCTTTTTGTTAAGGGAGACGCAGAAAAACGGAAATGACGGCACCCGCTTGCGGCTTGACCTGACGGCCCTGCCCTGCGGAACATCCAGCCATTTCTGCGATCTGCGCATCCTCACGGCATGAATTCGCCCTGCCCGCCGGGCAATCCCCGGCGATACAAAAAAATCAAGGCGCGGACGGCGCTTGTGCACCGCCCGCGCCTTATACCATGCAAGGCCCCGCTCCCGCAAGCCGCGCTGCGCTTTAAAAGCCGCAGGCGTCGCTGCCAGGAGGTCTCCCTCCGGCGCGGGGAGCACCGCTCTTAATTCAGAGCGGCCTTGGCCAGATCGACGATCTTGGCGAAGTCGTCCTTGTGATACACGGCAAGGTCAGCCAGAACCTTGCGGTTCAGTTCAATGCCAGCCTGCTTGAGGCCGTGCATGAAGCGGCTGTAGGAAAGACCGCTCAGACGCGCGCCGGCGTTGATGCGGAGAATCCACAGAGTGCGGAAATCGCGTTTCCTCTGCTTGCGGCCCACATAGGAATACTGCATCGAGCGTTCCACAGCCTCGCGCGCAGTGCGGTACAGACGGCTGCGACCACCACGAAAACCCTTGGCTGCGGTCAAATATTTCTTATGACGACGATGACTTGCAAGACCTCTCTTCACACGCATATGCGTTGCCTCCTTCTCCCAACTAGGCGGAGGAATGCCCGTTGGGGAGCGTAAAAAAACTTCATGCTCTCAAATGAGAGACGCGGATTGAACGTCAGTCGCGGCTCCGCATGCGCCGCCGATGCCGTAGCATCGCGCTGAATTACCTTTTCCCGCCAGAATCTGCCTTTTGCACTGCAGCTCACGCTGCAATTTGCGCATACTTTGCCTTGCCGATCATTCCTGTCATCTTCGACAGGCTGACACAGCAAATTCGTTCGTTGGCGCGGAAGCCAAGGGAAGCGCTGAGCGGAGCATAGTTAGTCCTATGTGACCGAGGCGCGCCCCGCAGGCTGACAAAGCCAACGGGCGAATGGGCAAGTCAGCTATCCGTTGGGCAGCATCCGGCGCACAGCCTTCTCATTGGTCTGATCCACCAGGGTGGACTGACCCAGGCGCATTTTGCGGCTGGCGGCCTTCTTGGTCAGAATGTGGCGCAGGTTCTGGCGGCGACGCTTGAACTTGCCGCTGCCGGTCTGCGAAAAACGCTTGGCGGCGGAACGCCGGGTTTTGATCTTGGGCATGGCGTACTCCTTAAAAACGTATACACTCGGACGCCGTTTTACGGGCGCACCGAGGGAAGGGCATAATGCCCCAAAGCACCGAACCACGCAAGGGGAAATTCACATCCCCCGCACAGACGGCCTACGACTGCTTTTTGGGCACCAGCATCATCTGCAAGGTGCGGCCTTCGGCGCGGGCTTCCTGATCCACCTTGGCGATATCGGCAAGGTCTTGCACAACCCGTTCAAGAATGGCCATGCCGCGATCTTTATGCACAATTTCGCGGCCCCTGAAAAACACCGTAATCTTACAGCGGTCACCCTCTTCAAGAAAACGGCGAATGTGGCGGACCTTGGTTTCGTAATCATGGTCGTCGGTTTTGGGACGAACCTTGATTTCCTTAATCTGCACCACGGCCTGCCGCTTTTTGGCTTCCTGCTTCTTTTTCTGCTGTTCGTACTTGAACTTGCCGTAGTCCATTATGCGACAAACGGGCGGTTCAGAAGTGGAAGCCACTTCCACAAGATCCATGCCGGCTTCTTTGGCCCGGTCAATAGCATCGTTGCGTTGCAGAATTCCAAGCTGCTCGCCATCGGCGGCGATCACGCGCACTTCACGGGCGCGGATCATCTCGTTGCGACGCACGCCGTCCTGCGGCATGTCGCGACGGAATCTCATATTAGGCGAAGCTATAGCGCATCCCTCCTTGTTTGAAAGGCTCTTCGGCGTCCGTCCGGATCAGCGCGGCGATTTCCGCTACGGATTTGAGCCCCATATTGTCCCCATTGCGCAGGCGCACATTGGCGCCGCCCGCCTGCACTTCTTTTTCCCCCACCACCAGAATATACGGAACCTTGGCCAGCTGCGCCTCGCGCACCTTGAAGCCCAGTTTCTCGTTACGGGTATCGGCGGTGGCGCGAATGCCCATCGCCTTGAGTTCTTCGCACATCTTGAGGGTGGCTTCGTCGCCCGCTTCCGTCACGGTAAGCAGACGGGCCTGCTCGGGCGCAAGCCATGTGGGCAGCGCACCGGCAAAGTTCTCAACGAGAATGCCGATGAACCGCTCAAGCGACCCCATGATGGCCCGGTGCACCATGACCGGGCGGTGCTTTTCGCCGTCCTGCCCCACATAGGTGAGGTCAAAACGTTCCGGCAGGGTAAAATCAACCTGTATCGTTGAGCATTGCCATTCACGGCCAATGCAGTCAAGCAGTCGCACGTCAATTTTGGGGCCGTAAAACGCGCCGTCGCCCTCATTGATCTCGTAGGGCAGTCCGGCCTTTTCCACAGCCTTGGTGAGCGCGTTGGTGGCAAGCTCCCACGCTTCGTCCGTGCCGATGCTGCTCTCGGGGCGGGTGGAAACGGCAACCTTGTACTGGAAGCCGAAGAGATTCATGAGGTCGCGGATAAGATGGATGACCTCAAGAATTTCACCCTCAAGCTGCTCGGGCGCGCACAGAATATGCGCATCGTCCTGCGTGAACTGGCGCACGCGCAACAGCCCGTGCAGCACGCCGCTCTTTTCGTGGCGGTGCACCACGCCCAGTTCAAAATAACGCTGGGGCAGATCGCGATAGCTGTGCAGCTCGTTGCCATAAATGAGCATGTGCGAGATGCAGTTCATGGGCTTGACGCCGTAGGTGTCTTCCTCGATCTGCGTAAAATACATATTTTCGCGGTAGTGGTCGTAGTGGCCGGATTTCTGCCACGTTTCCACGCGCAGCAACTGCGGCCCCTGCACGATTTCGTATCCGCGCTTGAGATGCTCGCGCCGCCAGAAGTCTTCAAGAATGGTACGCACCATCATTCCTCTGGGCAACCAGAAGACCATGCCGGGAGCCACATCTTCCTTGAAGGTAAAGAGGCTCAACTCGCGGCCAAGCTTGCGGTGGTCGCGGCGCTTGGCTTCTTCAAGCTGCTTCAGGTAGGCGTCCAGAGCCTTCTGGTCGGCAAAGGCCGTGCCGTAAATGCGCGAAAGCATACGGTTTTTTTCATCACCGCGCCAATAGGCTCCGGCCACGCTCATGAGCTTTGCCGCCTTGGCAAAACCCGTGTGCGGCACGTGGGGGCCACGGCACAGATCCGTAAAATCACCGCAGGTATAGAGCGACACCGTGTCGGCATCAATGCTCTCAATCAGCTCAACCTTGTAGACTTCGCCCATATTGCGGAACACTTCAACAGCTTCCGCCTTGGGCAGCACCTTGCAGGTGAAAGGCTCGCGCGCATCGGCAATACGCTGCATTTCCGCTTCGATAGCGGGAAAATCTTCACTGGAGAAGGGCTTTTCCACGTCAAAGTCGTAGTAGAAGCCAGTGTCGATGGAAGGGCCAATAGTGACCTTGGCAGTGGGGAAGAGACGCTTGACCGCCGCCGCCATGACGTGGGCGGTAGAATGGCGGATCATCTGCAGCCCCTCGGGCGAGTCGGCGTACACGGGCGCAAGTTCGGCGCAGCCGGCAGGCAGGGGTGCGGAAAGATCCAGCAGAGCGCCGTTATCGGCGCGCGCGGCCACAGCCGCCTTGAACTTTTTGCCGCTCAAGGCTTTTTGCAGGACAGAAGCAACGGAGTCACCGGCTTCCACCATCTGCCCTTCCACACGGACTTCCATGAAAAGCTCCTTACAAAAATACCCGGAGGCACATAAAACAAAGTGGGGAGGTAAACCTCCCCACTGCGCCGAATCCGGTCTTCGGGTCGCATCAAGCGACCTGTGCTATGGGCGGGGCCAAGGCCTTCCGCCGTTTAGGGGAACTATCCCCGAAGAGTCATTTGGTAGGAACGAACAGACTTGAACTGTTGACCCCTTCCGTGTCAAGGAAGTGCTCTAGCCACCTGAGCTACGCTCCTACATGAGGCAAGCGGTTATATAGCTACTCCCCATGCCGCCGTCAACACTTTTTTGACACATTGCCGCAATTTATCTCTGAAACCCTGATAGATGCGCCATGTGCCTGCGTGTGTGCAGCCGGAGAAATCATTGCAACCACGTGCATCAAATATCATTACAAAAAACGCGAGCCTCTGCAAGCATCTTAAATCGCGCCTGCCTCGCGCTGCGCCGCAAGCCATTCGCCGAATGTTTCCTGCGCGCGGGCGGAATACAGGGCTTTGCGGTCTTTTTTACGCGCCCTTTCGCCCAGTTCCGGCACAAGGCCGAAGTGCGCGTTGGAGGGCTGAAAATGCTTTACCGGCGTGCGCAGATGGTTGAGCAGCCCGCCCAGGGCGCTTTCCACCGGCGGATGCGGCAGTTCAAGGCCACGTGCGCGGGCATTGAGCAGCAGGGCCAGCCACAGGCCGCTGGCGGCTGATTCCACATATCCCTCCACCCCTGTGATCTGCCCCGCCAGATACACGCCGGGCCGCGCCCGCAACGACAAATCCGGGGCCAGCACGTCTGGCGCGTTCACATAGGTATTGCGGTGCATGCTGCCAAAGCGCGCAAACTCCGCATTTTCCATGCCCGGCACCAGCCGGAACACGCGCGCCTGCTCGCCCTGGGTCAGCTTGGTCTGGCAGCCCACAAGGTTGCAGGTTTCACTGTTGGCCTTTTCTGCCCGCAGCTGCAGAATGGCCCAGGGCCTGCGCCCTGTGCGCGGGTCCACAAACCCAACGGGTTTGAGGGGGCCAAAGGTCAGTGTGCGGGGGCCGCGCTCGGCAAGCGCCTCCACGGGCATGCAGCCTTCAAAATGCTTTTCCTGCTCAAACTCGTGGGCGGAGACCTTTTGCGCTTCCAGCAGGGCCGCATAAAAAACATCATATTCGTCGCGGCTCATGGGGCAGTTGAGATAGTCCCCCTCGCCGTCGGCTTCGCCATTTTCCTGCCCATAGCGGGAGGCGCGGAACACCACGTCCATATTAAGGGAGTGCGTCCAAACAATGGGCGCGATGGCGTCATAAAAATAGCAGTGCTTTGCACCCACGGCTTCTGCCAGCGAGGCGGAAAGCCCCTCGGAGGCCATGGGCCCGGCAGCCAGCACCACAGCCCTGCCCTCGCCCGTAAAGGGCGCGAGCACCAGGTCGTCCAACGATGCCACCTGGTGTTCCACAAGCGTGATATTGGCCTGCGCCGCCACGCGTTCGGTCATGGCACGGGCAAAAGCTTCGCGGTCAACGGCCAGAGCCTTGCCAGCGGGCACGCGGTGGGCATCGGCCAGTTCCATAAAATCACTGCCAAGGGCGCGCATTTCAGCCTTGAGCAGGCCCACGCCGGATGTGAGTTCATCTGACCGCAGGGAGTTGGAGCATACAAGCTCGGCCAGATGTTCGCTGATATGGGCAGCCGACCTGTGGCCGGGCTTTTGTTCAAACAGGGTTACGGAGTGACCGGCGCGGGCCAGATGCAGGGCGCATTCGCACCCGGCAAGGCCGCCGCCCACCACGGCTATGGACATAGTCTGCATATAGTCTCCTTGCCGCGCAGCTTGAAAGAAATCCCGCCTGATGGCAAGCCCGCCCGCTTCTTGCTCAACAAAAAGCGCCCCGACACGTCAGGGCGCTGAAGGCAAACAAATGCATTCCTGCGAGCATAGCCGCAACAGCCGAAATAATCCGGCCAGCCGCCGCCAGATTCAGTGGGGCTCAGTCAGCCTCAGTTCAAGGCCGCAAGAATTTTGTAAACCGCTTTTTCGGAAAGAAAATACCGTTCCGCCAGTTGCGCAACAGACCAGCCCGCCTTGCGCCGCGCAACTATCTCGCTGTTTCTGGCAACACGGAACGCACGGTTGGGGGCAGCTTCTCCCCAGTGTTTTCTGTTTTCTTCCTTGCGGGGAATGTACAGGTATTCCCCGTCAACATATTCCTGTATGGCCCGCAACAAATGTTGCGGCAGAACTTTAGTCGCTTTTTTATAGCCCATAATGCTTCCTCCCGATGAGATGTCAGGACGGAGCAAGGGCTATTGCCTAAACAATCAAGCTGTTATGCAATAGCCCCTGCTATGCATAACGGGCAGAATCCTGGTAAGTGTACATCCAATAATCCTGTTGAGTGTTAATAATAGAATTTCTGTATACACAGCAAAATGCCAAGTCAACAGGGTTGCGCCCCAATCCGGCTCTTGCCCCCAACGAAAAGCTGCGCTAGTAACAACCGATGCACGACGACCACGCACAGCAGCACGCCGCCGAAAAGGCAAACGACCTCCACGAGGGCATGGCCCCCGTGGACATTGCGTTTGTGCGCCCCGGCGCGCGTGAACTCTATGCCCAGGGGCAGGACGATTTTCTTGCTCCCGCCACCAGCCAGTCGGCAGGCATGGATCTGCGGGCCTGCCTTGATACGCCCGAAGCGGTTATTCCCGCCGGGGGCAGGCTCAAGGTAAGCACGGGCATCAGTGTGCAGCCCCGCGCGGCTGGCATTGCCGGTTTTGTTTACTCGCGCAGCGGCCTTGGCGCGCGCGACGGCATCACCGTCGCCCAGGGCGTTGGCATCATCGACCCGGACTATACCGGGGAAATTCTGGTGTTCCTTCTGAACACCTCCGGCCAGGAGCACCGCATCCAGAACGGCGAGCGCGTGGCCCAGCTCATCTTTCAGCCCTTTGTGCGACCGCGATGGCGTGAAGTAACGGAACTGTCTGCCACAGAGCGCGGTTCCGGCGGTTTCGGTCACACCGGGCGCTGATACTCTGCGCTGGCAACCGCCAGCGACTTTCATCCATTCCACCATTCATACGTTCACCGAGAAGGAGTTTGTCCATGTCACAAGCCTTTGCCGCCGTGAAAGCCGGGGAAGAGAGCCTGCTCTGCCGTTCCTACAGCCGTTACCCGCTGGCTATCGTGCGAGGCAAGGGCGCGCGACTCTGGGACGTGGACGGCAAGGAATATGTCGATCTGCTGGCGGGCATTGCCGTAACTGCCCTTGGGCACTGCAATGATGAAATCTGCGCCGCCCTTGAGGCCCAGTCGCACAAGCTCTGGCACGTGAGCAACCTGTTTTATCAGGAAGAACAGCTTGAACTGGCCCGGCTGCTGCTCTCAACGAGCCACCACAGCAAGGCCTTTTTCTGCAACTCCGGTGCAGAAGCCAACGAGGCCTGCATAAAGCTGGCGCGCCGCTATATGCGCAGCGTGAAAAAGCGCGATGCCTACGAAATCATCACCCTTGAGGGCTGCTTTCATGGCCGCACGCTCGGATCGCTGGCAGCCACGGGGCGCGAAAGCCTGAGCAATGGTTTTACCCCCCTGCCCGAGGGCTTCAAGCAGGTTCCGGTCAACGACCTTGCAGCGATGGGAGCCGCCATCACCCCCGCTACCGCCGCAGTGCTGGTTGAAGTGGTGCAGGGCGAAGGTGGCATTGTGCCCCTGCCCGCAGACTACCTGCACGGTGTTGAGGCCCTGTGCCGCAAGCACGATATCCTCTTCATGTGTGATGAAGTGCAGGCGGGCCTGTGCCGTACCGGCAAGTTCTGGGCCTTCCAGACCTGCGGCCTCACGCCCGACATCATCAGCATGGCCAAATCGCTTGCCAACGGCCTGCCCATGGGCGCCATGCTGGCTACGGACGAAGTTGCGCAGGGCTTTGAGGCGGGCAGCCACGCCACCACCTTTGGCGGCGGCGCGCTTGTTTCTGCTGTGGCGGCCAAGACGGTTGAAATCATGCTGCGCGACAAGCTGGCAGACCGCGCCAGCACGTTGGGCGAGCACATGAAGGCCCAGCTGGCCGCGCTGCAACAGCGCGTTCCCGGCAAGATCCGCGAAGTGCGCGGCATTGGCCTCATGCTGGGCATTGAGCTGACCGTCTCTGGCAAGGATGTGTGGGAAGAACTGCTGCGCCGGGGCTTCATATGCAACCTGAGCCACGGCATCACCCTGCGCCTCCTGCCGCCCCTGAACATTGAGCAGGCGGATCTGGACAGCTTTGTGACCACGCTCGAAGACATTTTGAAGGCTTTTTAAAAAATCGACCTGTCCGGGTCTTTACAGAAGCACGATTGTACACTACATAGGGCTTCCTGAAAATATTCTGCAAAAATTACGGCAACCCCGCTCTGCGGGGTTGCCGCTTGCTTTACACAAGGAGTACTCATGGACGTTTTTGATCAGGCTACCGAGCTGGAGCGCCTTGACCGCGAATCAGCCCTCTTGCGGGCCCGCGCCGCTGTGGATCGCGGCGGCCCGGAATGGATCAACGGCGTAGCCTGCTGCCGTGAATGCGGCGACCCCATCCCCGCCAAGCGCCTTGAAGCCCTGCCTGGTGTTGGCCTGTGCCGCGCCTGCCAGGAAGAACGCGAAGGCAGCCGCGACTAGCCCTCACAGGGTTGCCCTTGCGGCCTGCCGCTGGCGTACCTTGTGCTGTAAGGGCTGCGGCCCCGACACCCCCGGCGATATCTGCATTGCAGCGCGCCCGCACACAGGCGAGCGCGTACTGATTGCGCTCGGCTTTTGATCCTGCCAGCGTGACGGCACCATTTGCGCGCAATTTTCTCCCCCTCTGCAAGCCCTTCCATCTCCGCAATCATTGCGGCATTCCCCGGACCATTCTTGTTCTGACAAGAACTTGGTGCTCACTGGCTGTATCAGACAGACAAATAAATGCCCGCGGCACTATGCATCCCCCTGAAACGAAAAACCCTGTCCCGGCAGATCGCGGGGACAGGGTTTTTGAATGATCTCGCTTGCAAGGCGGGCCGCCAGGCCAGCGCAGTGCGTGCCAAGTCCGGTCAGTTCCAGATAAAATGCAGCAGCCAGTAAGAAACAAACCCCACGCCTGCAGCAGCGGGCAAGGTGAGCACCCATGCCGTCACCAGATTTGCGGCCACATTCCAGCGCACGGCTGAAAGCCTTTTGGTAGACCCCACACCAAAAATGCAGGCGGATATGGTATGCGTGGTGCTGACCGGGGCACCCATGAGGGATGCGCCGGTAATGACCAGGGCGGCGGAGCTTTCCGCAGCAAAGCCGTGCACCGGCTCCAGCTTGAAAATACGGTGCCCCATGGTCTTAACAATTTTCCAGCCGCCCACCGCAGTACCAAGGGCCATGGCCCCGGCGCAGGAAAGTTTGACCCACAGGGGCACTTCCACGGTGTCGATCTTGCCAAAAATCATCAGGGCCAGAGTGACGATGCCCATGGTTTTTTGCGCATCGTTGAGGCCGTGGCTGGTGGCCATAAACGCGGCGGAGAGCAGTTGCAAACGCCGGAACGAGGCATTGACCTTACGCCGGTGTATGTGCCCGCAAATCCAGTAAATGATCCACATGCAGCAAAAACCAACCGCGTAGCCTGCCAGGGGCGAGGCCACAAGGGGCACCAGCACCTTGTCCCAGATGCCCTTGCCGTTCAGCGCGCTAAAGCCTGCATCGGCCACGGCGGCGCCGATAAGCCCGCCAATCAGGGCATGGGAAGACGATGACGGAATACCGAAATACCAGGTTATGCAGTTCCAGGTGATGGCCCCCACGAGAGCGGCCAGCACAAGTACGTGGCTCCCCTCCACCACGTGCGGCAAAACAATGCCGCTGCCCAGTGTTTTTGCCACTTCAGTACCAAGCAGCGCCCCGCCCAGATTGAGCAAGGCCGCAGCGCCCACCGCAAAACGCGGCGTCACCACCTTGGTGGAAACCACGGTGGCAATGGCGTTGGCGCAGTCGTGCGCGCCATTGGTGAAGTCGAACACCAGGGCCACCAGCACAATGAGCGCCAGCAGCACGGGGATATCAAACATTTTTCAGCACCGCTTCTTCAATGGTTTCCGCCAGCGCATTGACCTGCTCAAGCAGGATGTTCATACGCTCATAGGCCTGACTCCACTTGAGCACCCGCATGAGGGCCTTGCTTGTCAGTTCCTGATGCTCGTCCATCAGTTCCGCCAGGCCCACGGCCAGCACCATGTCGCATTCGCTGCGCAGGCCGCGAAAAGCACGGGTCTTGTGGCAGTCGCGCCGATTGGCGAGGCCGGCAAGCATTTCATAGGTCAGATCAAGCATGGAGCTGATGGTGCGCGCCATCTGCAAGGCGGGAAAGCGGATCGAGGCAAATTCAAAAATATGCAGCCGCGTGCTCAGGCTGTGCAGGCAGTCCATGCACTCTTCCTGTTCCTGGTTGATGCGCAGGATGTCCTCGCGGTCAATGGGCGTGATAAACGTCTGGGAAAGCGCCCGGATGATCTTGCTGTGCAGCAGGTCGGCCTCTTCTTCCAGAAAGGCGATTTCCTTATGCACGTGATCCATGTTGGAAACGTCTTCCAGCATGTTTACCAGCAGGGCGGACATGCGGCGCAGCAGATCGTTCTGCTCGTTGAGCATGGCAAAAAACGGAGCGGATTTAGGCAGTAGAGCAGGAAACATCCTTTCTCCTTGAACTGGTTGCAAGCGCGGAGCGCCACGAATGGTAGCTGTTTGCGCAGGCCTTGCCCTGGCATGCAGCTTGCGGGGGCGAGCAGTGCATCACTTCGCCAGCCCGTTTGACCCATTCCGTTTATACCGGGCAGAACTTTGTGCCAAGAGAAAACAGGGCGTCAAATTAAACTTTTCAATGCGCAAAAAAGAACTCAAATCATGGCGGTATGTTATGAGGTCACTTTTTTGCGCATTCCCGCGTCTGACGCGGCTTTCCGCGGGAAAGATTCTCATTGGATTGAACGCACAATCTATAATCCAGGCGTGTTCTGCACGCAATGCTTTGCTGCGTGGAGGGGACGCCAACTCAACCTGCGTGGGAGTTTAATCAATAGATGTCAGCCACTCCAAGACTTGCCGGGCAACTGCTTCTGGCAAAAAAGACCAGGGCGGCGGCATGACGCAGTTTGCCCCCGGCAGCAGCAGGCCTCCGTGGTGCAGATAGAACGTGCCGTGGGATGTTTGAGCTTCAGCTTCGGGATCTTTGTCTGCGTAAAGGGGATCGTTCCACAGGGGGTGCCCCACAGCGGCGGCATGCGCTCGGATTTGGTGGCGCGCGCCACGCCGGATGCGGCACCCGACCAGCGTCAGCCCAACACGGTGAAATTGGGAATCTTTTGTGAGGGCGAGTTGCGGCAGGTCGTCCCCTTCAAAGTAATGGAGAGGCGTAAAATTTGTCCAGCGCGTGCAGCCGGCATCGCGATCAAGCACGCGGCTTTTGCTGCGCTTGTCCGTGCGCAGGGCAAAAGTCACGGTAAAATCTTCTTCCAGCCGCCCGGCCAAAAGCGCAATATAACGCTTTTCGCAGCGCCCAGCCGCCTCGGCCAGCCGAAAAGCCTTGGCCGCCTGCAGGGAAAGCGCCGCGCACACAATGCCAGAAGTGCCGTAATCAAGACGCTGCATCAACTGAGGGGGCACAGCCTCCGCACTCATACCCGCATCATCTTGGGGATCAGTCTCAGTGGAGCCCTGCCCTGCCATCAACTGCGGCAGCATGCTCTCCAGGCTGTGGCCCCTGCCGCCTGTCAAAGCGGCAGTGTGCAGGCCCACGGGCTTGTAAAAAAAGCAGAACTCGCCCTGACGCTCCAAAAGACGCGGCAACGTGTCAACATTCACACCTGCGGGGCATGCGCCAGTTACGGTTGCCTCAGCAGCGGCACTCTGAACCTGCTGATCTGCGCCCGGCGCATCAGCCAGTGAAACCACATCCCCTTTGCGCAAACGTTGGGCCGCCGTGCAGGAGCGCCCGTTGACGAGTACCTGACCACTTTCAATGCTGCGCTTGCGCCCTCGCAGGCCCATCTGCGGCAGCAGCAAGGTCAGGGCATAGTCCAGCCTCTGACCGACCATGTCTGCACCGGAGGCTTCAAACTGTTTTGCAATCGCTTCCTGCGGCTCGGCGCAAGATGCGGAGGAAATTTCATTGCTCACAGGGTCACCGAACTGCCGGGAACAAGCTCCAGCAGGGCTTTGGCGGTTAATTCCGGCACATGGCGCTGCGGATCATTTTCGCACACCATATGTTTTTCTACCAGCCGTACACCCAGTTGGGCGAGGGCGTCACGTTCACCAGCATCAAGCCCGCCCTCATAGCGACCATTGCGGGCATCAACCAGCACGGTCTGCAACAGGGCCTCGGTGGGGGCGTCGGGGGCGTCTTCGCGCAGATGCCGCAAAATCATGGCAGTCTGCCCCGCCACGGTCAGGCCGTGCAGTTCGGCGTCTGTTCCGGTATTGGGAATAAAAATTTTCGGGCACTGAACGGCAGCCACGGCACGCCCTACATTCTGGGGCAACAAGTTGGCAAGCACGCTGGTGTAAAAACTGCCCATGGGGTAGCAGATGGCCGCCGCCGACCGCAGATAGGCCACCGAGGCCGGGGCAAGGGGCGGACGGCAGGGGGTTTGCAACTTTTTTGCCTGCTCGGTTCCCCGGTCAGGCTCGTGCACGGTGAGGAACAACCGCCGCACAGCGCCTCTGAGATTTTTAAAGCGGTGCTGGCCCACTACAAGGGAACCGTCTTCCAGCTCCGCCGCCAGATGCAGGCTTTCGCTCACAATGGGCAGTACCACGCCGCGCGTTTGCAGCAAGCGGCTGAGAAAGGCCATGACCGGGCCAAACACCCGCTTGTGGTGCAGGTAGCCCCCGGCCAGAATCAGATTGCCCAGGCAGGCGCGGAAGGGGTCAAAATCTTCGGGCATGCGTTGCAGAAAAAAATTGAGATGCAGGCGCAAGGCATCTGCAAACAGCGGCGGCATTGCCGCCCAAGCGGGATGCGCCTCGTTGCTCATGGCGCGCAACTGTTGGCGCAGTTCGTGCGGATCGTTGCATTCCGCCGACTGTTCCGGCAGCCTGCTGGCGCAGAATTCCATTACCGAGGCGGGCACAACCGCGCTGTCGGCCAGAGCCAGCAGGCGGTTGCGGATGTCGCCCACGGCAGGCATGGCAAAGCTGCGGCGCAGTGCCGCAGAACTGCCGCCGGAATCAAAGGGCGTGACGAGATGAACGGAATTGTGGGTGTAGTGGATCAGTTCACGGCTCAGATCGCGCAGAGCCGTGCCGCCCGTAAAAAAAACCAGTCTGGGGCCAAGCGGAGGAAAGCAGAACAGCGAAGCACTTTCGCTCACACGGCGCTCCCCGCTGCCAGGGCATCGCTGTCCGGCGCAACCTCACAGGCGCTGCGACAGGAGGGAATGAGTCCCATTTCGCACATGCGCAAAAAAATCAGCCGCCCGATCCAGGCATCTGTGGCGGCGTAGGCAATCTGACGCGGCGTCAGTTCCATGAGGCTCCAGTTTGAACACTGCGAACCCTTGGAAATACGCCAGCCAAAAAAATTGGCCGCAAGGGTGCGCAACCCCTGGCTCGGCATTTTGTGTGCGCGTGCCACACCGCCAAGATCAACCAGCCCCGCTGGCTCAAAGTCATGCAGGCGGCCAAGATCACGCATATCGTCGCGGATGCCCACACCAGCCTTGACCTGATCGGGGTTTGCCAGAATCTCGACCACATGTGGCCCGAACGGCAAAAAGGCCAACTGCACCAGATACACGGCATTGGCCGTGGCAAGCTGGATCAAAGCCGGAAAATTGCGGCGTCCCTTGCGAAAGGAAGGCCGTGTTTCCGTATCAAATCCAAGCAGGTCTGCGGATCGCAGATCCGGCAGCGCGCTCTTCCAGTCCTCCAGGGTGCGAATAACCTGCACCGGCCCCTCGTAATGAAAAAGGGGCATGGCGTTGATTTCTTCGCAACTCAGCCTGCGGCGCAAAACGTCCATATCCATAGGTTACTTACCAATGCAGAATTGGGCAAATATGCTGTTAAGCACTTCAGCCGGGCTGGAAAGCCCGGTCACTTCCCCCAGATGAGCGGCGGCCATATCGAGTCTGACCGCGCAACAATCGTAAGGCTGCCCTGCAACAACATCAGCACGCAGCCCTTCAAGTTCTTTCAAAGCCTTTTCCAGCGCCATGGATTGCCTTGCGTTGGGCGCAAGGCCGTCTTCCGGCGCGGTATCCGAACCGCCCCCAAGCAGCACAGATCGCAACATGGTTGCAAGCTCTTCGACATATGTATCGGAAAGTGCGCTCACTGCGCAACAGGTTCGCGCACCAATCCAGCGGGGAGGGAACACTTTTGGCATGCAAATGTCACATTTGTTCCACACCACGAGCAGGGGCGTGTCGCCCACAGAGTCAAGAACCTCGCGGGCCGCAGGGTCCGGGCAGACCTCTGCCGCCGCACCTTCCTCGCCCAGCAGGCCGCCATCAAGCACAAGAACAACAAGATCAGCCTGAGAAACTTTTTCGCGGCTGCGCGTTACGCCAAGCTGCTCAACGGTTTCTTCAGCCTGTCGCAGGCCTGCAGTGTCTGTCAGGCGTACGGGCAGACCGTCAAGATTGCATGTTTCTTCCAGAAAATCACGTGTTGTGCCGGGGATATCGGTCACAAGCGCGCGCTCGCGCCCTAGCAGCGCATTGAGAAGGCTGGACTTGCCGGCATTCACCGCGCCAGCCAGCACAACTACAGCGCCCTGCTGCACGATCTGGGCCCGTCTGCTCCCGGCCAGCAACCGCCGCACAGCCAGCATGACCCTGTCGAGAACTTCGCAGAGAGCCGCTGGCTCCATGCCTTCAACTTCTTCGTCAGGAAAATCCACGGCAAGGCACATCTGGGCGCGCAGCATTTCCAGTTCTTCACGCAGTTCGGCAGTGCGCCGACCAAGAACGCCTTCAAGGCGGTTGAGCCCGTAGCGCAGTGCCTCGCGCGAGGGGGCGGCTATAAGCTCGGCGACGGCTTCGGCCTGGCTCAGATCCATACGCCCGTTGACAAAGGCGCGGCGCGAAAATTCGCCGCGTTCTGCCTGCCGCGCCCCGTGGCGCAGCGCGCTTTCAAGCACGGCCTGCACCAGAAAAGGGCCGCCATGGCTGTGAATTTCGGCTACATCTTCGCCCGTAAAGGTACGCGGCCCTGGCATGAAAACAGCCAGGGCATCATCGAGCGCCTCGCCGTTCCAGTCCAGCACGCGGCCCCGGTGCAAAAGCCAGGGATGGAAATTTTCCACCTGTGCTGAAAGGGGCAGGAACATGCGGGCAAGAACTTCCTTGGCCCGGGGGCCAGAAAGGCGCACGATGCCAATCCCTCCGGCACCGGGAGGGGTTGCAATGGCGGCGATGGTGTCGCCACGTTCTGTCTGCACTGCTGTATCCATATCCTGCCCTATATTTGCGCGGCCTCGCCAACGCGCGTTGCCGGAGATCTGCGCCCAGTCGGGCTGTTTCTCCGGCAACGTTACAAGCACCTTCAAGACCCTGCTGGCCCCGCTTGCGGTATGAGCGCGCCAAACGCGCGTCTGCCAGTGAGGCTGAAGCTAGACGCGTTCTCCCTTTCTGCGCATGATGACCACGCGCTTCATGGGGCCATCGCCCGTGCTGCGGGTCTGCACGTCAACAGCCTCTTGCAGGCACACGTGCACAATACGCCGATGGTACGAAGAAAGCGGCCTTGTGGAGTAGGAGCGCCCGCTCTGGCGCACCTTGTCTGCAAGAGCCAGAGCCATTTCGCGCAGTTTTTCATCCTGACGACGGCGGTATTCACCGGCGTCAAGCTGCACCCGCACGGCTGCGTTCATGCCGCGCGATACAATGCGCGATATCATGTATTGCAGGGCTGCAAGGGTCTGCCCTTCGCGGCCTATCAGAAGACCGGAGTCTTCATCGCAATCAATGCCCACATAAACCCTGCCACCGCCGATCTTGACGGTGATGCCCACGCCGTCCCCAGTGATGGGGCGGATGAGCTTGCGCACGGTTTCATCCACAAGGGCTTCAAGCTTAGCGGCGTCAAGCTGCTCCAGAGGAGTAACCGGCAAACCTTCGCCTGCGGCTTCAAAATCATCTTCCAGTCCATCAACCGGGGCGTCAGGGCGCGGTGCGCGCTCGGGGCGATTGTTCTCGCGCTGTGGGGAACGGACCTCTGCCCTGCCGTTGCCCCTGCTGTCGGGGCGGTTATCTGAACGATTGTCAGGCCGGTTGTCCGGCCGGGAATCATTGCGTCGCCCTCTGGCTTCGCGTGCAGGAGTCTCGGCGGGATTAACCGCCTCCACGCCTTCGCCTTCGGCATTTCTGCCTGTGCGCTCGCGGCCCCGGTCGTTTCTGGAATTTCTGCCGGAAGGCTTGGCGCCATTTCTGTCAGGCTTGCCGTTACGCTCGCCCCGGCGGTCAAAAGGCCGATCAGCAGGTTTATCCAGCACATTGCCATTAATGGCGGCGTCCAGCTCTTCTTCACTCTCAAAGGCGTCCAGAGACTGCGGCTTGCGGTTGCGGCCCCGGTTGCGCCTGTCATCCTGCTGGTTACGTCTGTCGTCTTGCTGATTGCGCTGAGGCCGGGCCTCCTGCTGGCGGTCGCGCCCATCGCCCCGGCCCTTTTCGGCCTGAACCTCCGGAGCGGTGGGAGCAACGGGAGCCTTGGGGGCTGACGGGGCAGACGATTCAGGTGCAGCCGCAGGTGCTTGCTCCTGCCGATTGCCGCCGTTTTTGCGCTGCTCCGCAGATCCGGCGTTCTCACTCGCAGATGCGGGCTGCCCGGCAGACGGCGCAGGGGCCGAAGCCCCTTCGCCGTTCTTTCTGCCCAGAATGCTTTCCATAGTTTCGCGCAGCTGCACGCGCCTTGCCCGAACCTTGGCCTTGCGCGCCCCCACGATGCCGAATATGCCGGACTTGGCATCCTGCACTATTTCAATCTCGAGCTTTTCACGCGCTGTGTTGAAGTAGCCGCAGGCTTCCTCTATGGCGCTGTCGAGATCCTTTCCCTGGAATTCCTTAAATCCTTCCATACGAACCCCTTGCTGTGTCACGCGAACCCGCCGGGGCGGCCTACTTCGCTGCGGATGTAGAGAACTTCTTCGCCATCATCCTCTGCTGCGCAATGGACAGGATGTTGTTGACCAGCCAGTACACCACGAGGCCCGAGGGGAAGCTCAGGAACATGGCGGTGAAGATCAACGGCAGGAACATCATGATCTTCTGCTGGGTGGGATCAGTGGCCGGGGGGCTCATTTTCTGCTGGATGAACATGGTCAGGCCCATGATGACGGGCGTGATGTAGAACGGGTCTTTAGCCGAAAGGTCAGCCAGCCAGATGATGTCAGTGCCGGGCAGATAGGTGATGAAGGGCGCGTGACGCAACTCGATGGACGTGAGCAGGGCCTGATACAGGCCAAAGAACACGGGCATCTGGATGAGAATGGGCACACAGCCGCTGGCCGGGTTAACCCCGTAGGTCTTGTAGAGCGCCATGACTTCCTTGTTCATGAGCTCCTTGTTGTCCTTGTGCTTCTCGCGGATAGCCACCATGTGCGGCTGAAGCTTCTTCATCTTTTCCATGGAGGCGTAGCTCTTGGCCGTAAGGGGCCAGAACAGGGCCTTGATGAGGACCGTCAGTAAAATGATGGCCACGCCCCAGTTGTTCACGTACTTCTGGAAAAATTCAAGCAGCCACAGCAAGCCCTTGGCGATCACATGGAACATGCCGAGGTCAATACTCTTGGCAAGCTGGTCAGAAACAGCGGCAAGCTTGGCGCGTTCCTTGGGGCCAACCCAGTAAGAAACCGTAAGTTCGCGCTCCTGGCCGGGGCCGAGCATCACTTCAGGCTCTTCAACGGCAGCGCGGAACACGTTCTGCTGCATGCGGCCCTTGACGGTCACGTTGCTCGTGTCGCCGGGCAGCACAGCAGCAAGAAAATAGGTGCTCATGGTGCCAGCCCAGTAAATCTTGCCAGCAACCTGCGCACCTGTGGTTTCAAGCGTTTTGGGCGAAGATTCTTCGCCAAGGCTTCCATCGTTGTCCCAGGCAAGGCGCATGGCATCGTAACGGTCGCCTGCGGCATTGCTGGCATCGGCGGCCACAGTGTAGCTGACGCGAACGCTGCGGGCCTGATCCGTGGTGTTCACCACGCGGACTTTTTCGCGGATAAGATAGGTATCAGAGCTGAAGGTCATTTCGCGGATAACGCGCAGGTTGTCCACCTCGCCGTCAAAGCGCAGCACACCCTGCTGACCGGCACCGATATTCAGGCCATTTTCATTGCCTTCCACAGACCACTGGCCAGTGCTCCACGAGGGCTGGCTGTTCACCACCAGGCCCAGCGGGGCAACTGCGGCGGTCTTGGGGTCAACAAGGTTGACCAGCGGGGAATCCACCGCGAGTCCAGTCTGATACTGCTTGAGCTTGAAGGAGCGCAGCGCGCCGCCGCCAGTGTGAAAAACGGCTTCATAAAGGGGGGAGTTGACCGTGAGGTCGCGGCCCGGGGCGGGCGTGAATACGGGCATGGCCTGCTGCGCGGTTGCGGCGGTCTGCTGGGCCTGTTGCTGCTGGGCAGCCTGCTGCTGCGCCTGCTGTTGCTGGGCAACAATGGCCGGATCAGGCTTGCGGACCCAGCCCATGTACTCGGACACGTAACTCCAGCCCACAATAACGACGAGGCACAAAAGGATGGCGATGATCAGATTTTTTCCGTCTTGCATGAGGGCGTTCACTCCTGGGACAGTGGCGGGACGTCACGGGGACGTCTTGGTGGTGGAACAGGATCATAGCCTGAACCGCCCCAGGGGTGGCAGCGGGCAAGACGCTTGAGCGCAAGCCAGCCGCCCCGGAATATGCCGTGGGTCATGATGGCCTCTGCGGCATAGGCGGAACAGGTGGGATAAAACCGACAGGCGGGGGGAAGCACTGGCGAGATGCAAAGCTGGTAAACGCGTATGGGTAATATGCACAGATTACGCAGCAAATGACTCATGGCAGCCCATCCAATGCCGGACGGCCCGGCTCTCGCCGAACCACGCGCCGCATCAGCGGCAAAAGCTCGGCGGCTACGCTGGCCAAATCCAGCGCAGCCTCTCCGGCATGCTTTTTAGCAACGGTAACGATGTCAGCTTCCTTGGGCAAATCGCTGCGATGCAGTCGATAAAATTCCCTCAGCAGCCTTTTGACGCGATTGCGCACAACAGCATTGCCTACCTTGCGGGAAACAGCCATGCCAGTGCGCGCAGCTAGACCGGGACTATTGCCCGACAGCACAAAAACAAGGAAATGCTCGGTATGCAGACGCCTGCCCCGCTCATAGCACGCCACGAATTCCGCCCTTCGACGTATCCGCAGGTGCTGCGGCAAACCATTCTGATTCATGGGAATACCCATGTAGAACGGGACAAGCCCGCCACGCTAGGCGCTCAGAACCTTACGGCCCTTGGCGCGGCGACGACGGATGATGGCGCGCCCGCTGGGGGTGGCCATGCGGGTGCGGAACCCGTGAGTGCGGGCCCTTCTGATTTTGCTCGGCTGATATGTTCTTTTCATGGCAGACTCCTTAAAAAATTTCCGGCAGGGCCTTGGGCCGACCACCGGGGCGATGCGGCACGCCGGGCCTGAGCGGTTTTGGGGCTACCCCCCGGCTTTTAAGCGCAGAAGGGCAGCGTTGCCCTGGCGTTAAAATATATGGAACAAGCTACATACACGCCAGCAAGGTCTCCGTCAAGCGCCAGATTCCACATACAACGCGCGGCTATAATGCCCTTGTTGCAATTATGCCGCAAGAGTGAACGCGCCACGCTCAAAAAAATCTGAGAGCAACGCGTTCGCACATTTTTTTAGGCGGAAACTTCAAACCGACACAGGTGGATCGCACGGCAAGCCAGGTTCACACGCGCAGCCATCGCGAACCATGCTACCAGAATCTCAGGGCCTTAAGGCCGGGCATTGGCCCTCGGCAACACATCATCCGCTGAAAAAGCCGATGGTGCCGGCACATCTGGCATAGCCCCGCCACCTGCACCGCCAATACTGCCCACAGACGATGCCGCTGCCGATGAATATGGCATGGGCGCAGAGCTTGGCGCTGGTGCAGCATTGGCCGATTTGGCCGGGCCAGTGGCAGAAGCGCCAGACGGGGCCTGCGCTGAAGCAGCGTTATTCATGGGCGGGATGGCGCTGCTGACAGGTGCCGGAAGAGATGTTTTGCCCACCCCCTTGGGCGCCGGGGAGGTGGCGGACTGCGGGGCAGCCTTTGAAACCTTGACCTTGCGCTTTGCTTGACGCACCGGCGGTTTTTTGTCCGCCTGAGGAGTCATGGACAACTCCGGCACAGCCGCAGGATCCACAAACCGCGCCCCTTCCAGCGCAATCTGCCGGGGCGTTACAAGAGTATTCCAATACAACCGCCCGCCACCGCTGTGCAGCCACACATCGGTAAGATTGGTGGCCCCGGAGGCCGTGTGAGCAGGAACCTGAGGCGGCAGGGGGACAGCCTCCACGGCAACCGCAACGGGAACGCGGCAAAGGGAAAACGCCCAAAAAGCAAGCAATAGCATACCAACTGACTTGCGCATAAAACTCACCTCTACTGCGCTTATCGGTCTTGAAGCAAAAAAACTTTAGCCTGCAAAAAAAGAAGGCGCGGGCACGGGAGAGAATGCAGAACGCCTGGGCATCATCAGCCACCGGCTGGCAAAGCCCGGCGTTGACAGGCAGCGCTGGCTTGGGCACATTCCCACTAACCGATTAACTTCCAGAAATTCCATATTCACCGCGTATGACAGCATCGCGGTCATACGTTTCCATTCAAGCAATTCAGGAGTCCGCATGTCCAGCAAGCCGGATTTAACAGCAGCCCCCGCGATGCCAGCCCCCTGCATAACACTTATAGGCATGGCCGGAGCGGGTAAATCCACTGTGGGTTCAGCCCTGGCGCAGGAGCTGGGATGGGCTTTTGTTGACAGCGACCACCTGATCGAAGCCGCCTACGGCGCACGCCTGCAAGACATTACCGACAAATTGGGCAAGGCAGCCTTTCTGGATACCGAGGGCAAGGTAATCTGCGCCATCAAGGCCAACCGAACGGTCATAGCCACAGGCGGCAGCGTCATCTACCGCGATGCGGCCATGCGGCATCTGGCTGCGCTTGGGCCTGTTGTCTATATTGATGTGCCCTTTCATCTGATTGAAGAACGCATCGCCCGCAATCCTGAACGTGGCATTGCCATGAATCCCGGCGAGAAGCTTGAGGATATTTTTAACGAACGCAAGGCCCTGTACACATATTACGCAACCCTGCGTTGCCCCGCCGAGGGTAAAAATCCGGCCCAGTGCGCGCGCTGGGTTCGCGATCACCTGCCCGAGGGTTTTCTGAAAGGCGATGCAGCCTGATCTGTCCCTTGCCGCACCAACACAGGCAAGAACAACTCGGCCCTTTTTCCCTAATTGCATTGCCAGGGTCTAATCCGACCCATTCTGCATCTCAGGCTCGGCCCACTGGTGCTATCCTGCCTGTGCCATGGGCACCGTCGCTCACCCGGATACACCTGCGTCACGCAAAAAAACAAAAGCGGGGCCGAAACCCCGCTGAAATCTCTTCACGAACGGCGACACACCGAGCGTGGAACATCCGCTCCGGCAGAACGCAGCGCCAGGCAGCGCGCAACCAGAGCGGCGTTACTACTTTTGCTAATACTGCCAGGTCGAACCGTCAAAACGGATCAGTTCGTTAATGTTGCGAGCCTTGACCTGTTCGCAAGAAGCAGTAGACATAGCTTCCTGACGGGTCTTGCCACGGCAATCCATTACCCTTTCCTGATACCGGATAAAGCCGACGTACTGACCAGTGGGGCTGGGGCGCAATTCAGTGGTCACGTTGGAAGAGTCCACATCAATGTAGGTCCCCACGTAATCCTTGCCGTCCTGGCGCACTTCCCTGGAAGACTTGGAAGGCATCACAGTGCGGGCAGCCTGAGCAGCCAGCTTGTGGCCCACCATAGTGAGTTCGGCGGCGACCTGAGCTTCGGTCTTCGCGCCTTTTTTGGTGGCAACGGGCTTAACTTCAGCCGCTTTTTCGGCCTTGGTTTTACCCTTCTTGCCCTTAGCGTCCTTGGCAGGAGCTACAGGGGCCGGGGTCGGTTCAGGGGCTGCGGTCTGTTCCTGCGGCTGAGCGGGCTTTATTTCTTCATCAGTGGAAGAAGAGCCGCCAAACCAGGCGCAACCGCCAGTGGTCAACCCCAACGTGAGAATGAGTGCCAGAATCTTACGCATGTGCCATGCACCTCATAAAAAGCCGGGCGGCATACACCACCCGGCTTTTGCTTTAATTCGACTGACGCGAAGACGCTCCGAGATTACTCGAAGGACACTTCGGTGCGCCGGTTCATGGCGCGACCTTCGTCGGTCTTGTTGTCATACTTGAAGGACTTGCCGCGGCCAATGGCGGTCATGCGGCTGGAGGGGATGCCCTGCTTCACGAGGTAGTTCTTCACGGAGCTGGCGCGTTCCTGCGAAAGCTTCATGTTGTAAGCATCGGAACCCACAAAGTCGGTCCAGCCGGAGAGAACAACGCGCTTGTTGGGGTTGTTCTTGATCAGGGTGGCGGCTTCGTTCAGGATGCCCATGGCCTTGCCGTCAAGAGCATAGGAATTGAAAGCGAAGTGCACGCCGCGCAGCACGATGACGTCTTCGTCCTTGCAGAACACGGAAAGCACAAAGCGTTCAACAGCGGCATCGCTGGTGGCCAGTTCTTCACCACGCACCACAACGGCGTTGGAGTTCAGGGCGCCGATCTTTTTGATGGTGGCTTCACCATTGGGGGTGTCGGCCAGGGAGATCACATGCACAACCAGGTTACGCTGGCTGGCGTACATCTGGCTCACAACCTGCACGAGGTCGGTACCACGGTTGTTGTCGCCGTCGGTCACGAGGATCAGGGCGGCGTCGCGCTTCATGCTGGAGATGAAGGGTTCATACGCCTGCAGGCCGTTGCCCATGCTGGTCATGCGGCCAAAAATATCAAAGTTGCTGCTCAGCTTCTTGAGGCCAGCGGCCATGGCGGCGCGATCCCAAGGACCCTGGGCAATGATGGCGCCGTTGGGCGAAAGGGTGTGCAAGCCACCATTGTAGCTCAGAGCGGGGATAGCGGCGTTGATGCGCGTAAGCACATTTTTGGCCACAACAATCTTGTCCTGCTTCAGCTTGTCGTTCTTCATCATCATGGAACCAGAATAGTCCACTACGAAGTCGAAGCTCTCAATTTTCTTGTTACAAGCCGGAGCGGCCGCAGCGGCCACGGCGTAGCTCAGAACAAGAGCGGCCGCAAGAGCAAGAAGACGAAACGATTTCATACTGCCTCCCAAACGTTGTTAGTGTCGTCGATTACCGTCAACAACAGTAAATCGCGGTGTGCCCGCCACGTTACCGGCTCACTCACAGCCATAGGCCTTGGAGACGGCAACTGCCTTTCACATACCCGCGTTTAGGAAAAACCGCAAGTTGTAAATAGGAAACACTCTTTCGCTTTTTCATCACAGTCCAACTGCAACGTACATCCGATTATTTCCCTTTGTCAGCAAAAATCCGGCGGCTGACCCCGATCTGCCGCCAGCGCTGGACAGCCCGCCGGGGCTGAGGCATACTTTGTCAAGAACCAAGGATTTTCCATGCCTGCACTGACTTTTTCCAAATGGAGCCCCGGGGGCAACACCACCCTGCTTTTTCCCGACGCTGGCCAGCGCCCGGCAGAACAGGCGCGTCTGGCGTCTTTGGCGCTGGATTCTTCCATGCTTGGGGGCGAACAGGCGGGATTTGTGAACCTGTCCCAGCATAAACTGCGTATGGCGGGCGGCGAATTTTGCGTCAATGCCAGCCGCGCCGTGGGGGCCTTGCTGGCATACACTGCCCAATATTCAGGCCCGGAACAGGGAGTGCTGGACGGAATTGCCCCTCGCAGTGAACAAAAAACCGAAGCTGCTGCCCCAGCAGAACACCCTGTCCGCCTTGATGAAATCCAGGTTTCCGGCTGGCAGACTCCTGTACGCCTGCGCACCCGCGGCTCCGCCCCGCTCTGGCAGGTGGAGGCTCTGCTGCGCCTCCCTGAATATTCCATTACTACTATAGAAAAAGGCGCGCATCTGGTGCGCCTGCCGGGCATCTGCCATCTGCTGCTTGGCGGGGCAACGCATCCCCTGCCTGATGACTGCCACGCAGTGGCCGCCCAGTTACGCCAACAGCACGGCCTTGAGGCCGAGCCTGCCGCGGGCGTTATCTGGTGGCGGGAATGTCAGGGCCTGCTGGACATGCTGCCCCTTGTGCATGTGCGCGATGCCGGAACAACATTTCTTGAGAATGCCTGCGGTTCCGGTGCCTTGGCCCTGGCCTTGTGCCTTGCGCGCGCAGGCACGCGCCGCACTTTCTCCATCATGCAGCCCGGCGGCGTGGCCCTGGACGTGCGGCTGTTTGCTGAAAGTGGCCTTGATATGGCTGGCATAGACGGCCCGGTGTCGCTTGTGGCACGTGGCAAGGTCTGGCTGCCTGATCCAGACTCCCGCCCTGGCTTGACCCAAAAGCTGGCATCCAGTTTGTCACCCAATTTGAGATGACGCATGGCTGAAAAGCTTCGGGAAGGGTTCACTACCGGCAGCGCAGCAACAGGGGCAGCGCTGGCCGCACTGCAACTGTTGCGCACGGGCACAGCGCCGGATGCAATCCCGGTGCCCCTGCCCCCTTTTAGGGCTCAGGGCGCACACAATCAGTGCAAAAACACCAATGGCCTGCCTGAGCCTCGGGGCTGGCTACGCCTGAACATTGAAAGCTGCGCCACAGGCCCAGCGCCGGAACTGGACGCCGCATGGGCCGCTGCCGAAGCTGACGCCGCAATCGGGCTAGCCGATCCGCCTCCGCCGGATATCATCGCCATTGCCCATGCCAGCATAATCAAGGACGGCGGCGATGACCCTGACGCCACGTCTGGCGCGCGCATAACGGCCACGGTGGTGGAGAGCGCGCTGCCCCCCACGCATCTCCCTGCAAACCAGGCCGAGGATGCGGCACGGCAGGCACCCGCCCATAACGCAGAGGGGGGATCACCCGACACGACAGTTGCATACCCCGACCACATCATTATAAAGGGAGGGCCGGGGGTGGGGCGCGTCACCCTGCCGGGCTTGCCTGTGCCCGTTGGCCAGGCTGCCGTCAACCCGGTGCCGCGCCAACAGATAACTTACGCCCTGCAAGCGCAGGAGCAGAAATATGCCGCTGCCCTCCAGGGCCGCACCCGGCTGACGGTATTTGTCAGCGTGCCTGCTGGCGCGCAACTGGCGCACAAGACCTTCAACCCCAGATTGGGCATTGAAGGCGGCATTTCCATATTGGGAACCCAGGGCACGGTGCGTCCGTTCAGCCATGATGCGTGGAAGGCCACTATCGAACAGGGGCTTGCCGTGGCCCGCGCCACAGGCTGCCATTGCGCATGCCTGACCACGGGAAGGCGCTCGGAACGGCTGCTTATGGAGCGCTACCCCGACCTGCCGGAGCGCTGCTTTGTACAGGTGGCGGATTTTGCGCAGTTTTCCCTGCAAGCTGTGGGGAGCATGCAGTTTGAGCGCATTATCTGGGGCTGTTTTTTTGGTAAACTGGTCAAGCTGGCCCAAGGGCATGCGTACACTCATGCAAAGGATTCCACGCTGGACATGCAGGCCCTTGCGCAGCTTGCCAGCGAAGCTGGCGCTGCCTGCGCGGATGCTATCACCCGGTGCGTAACAGCGGCTCACGCACTGGAACTGCTGCTGGCAGACAGCGCAGGAACAGAGACTATCAAGCGGGTGGCGCAACAGGCGGCGCGCACCGCGCAACTTTTTGCAGGCCGCCCCGTGAGCTTGCACCTTTTTCACACTGACGGCAGGGAATTATTGGCGTTATGAAACAACAGGTCTCACTGCCCGGCTTTGCCGTTCCAACCCACACGCCCGACACCCAGACACGGGACGATGACGCAGCTAACGCCGTTCCGGCCGAGGCTCTTGCCGCTGGCCTGCTGGAGACTCCCGGCGAGCATTCTGCTGAAGAGCCCATTACGCATGCCGCTGCCGATGTTGATGAGCAGGCTGCCGACTCGCCGGAATTTTCTGCTGAAGACCCGGCGGCTGCCCCAAATATCTGCGCAGTTGCGGAGCCCGCCGCTACATGCAACGCCGCCGACGCAGACACTGCACGCGTTGATGCCCCGATTACCGCTGATGAAGCGCTGCCTTGCGCTGACAATGCGAATACCGAAACGGCAGATGCGGACGCATCAGACAGTGATGAGCCCCTCCTTATGGATTCCGCTCCCGCATCCACGGATGCCGCCCCTGCCACGCCCGCAGAGCTGCCAGCCGAATCCGCTGCAACAGCAGCTACAAACACACTTGCTGCCAACACCGCACAGGCCGCACCTGAGGCCGAAAGCGCGCCTGCCATTACTGTACCCGCCGCCGCTACGCCCGCCAGCCCTGCCGTTGCGGGCACAGCCGAGCAGGATGACTGGCCGCCCATGTCGGAAATGTTGCAGTCATTCTTTGTTTTTGAGCCAACGACTGTCGCGCCGGAACCCATCACGGTCATGGGCCTCGACTGCGCACGCCCGCGAGGTCTGGCAGGTCTGGCCGAAGCCCAGCGTCAACTGGCGGAACAAGCCGACGTGATCTGCGCCGGACGCATGCTGCTGGAGGAATTTTCCGGCAGCAGTCTGGAATCCAGCAACGGAGCAACCGGGGGCGCAACCAGTGGCACAGACGGGAGTTCGACAGAAAGCCATCCCGCAGGCGATCAGGAGAACCCTCCCGCAGCAGGCCCCGCCCTCAAGGCGCGGCTACTGCCCCTGACCACGCCGCTGGAACCGCTGCTCACCCGGCTCAGCCAGTTGCGGGCCGCTGGAGAGCGTGTGCTTGTGCTGGCAGACGGCGACCCACTGCTTTTTGGCATCGGCGCAACCCTAGTGCGCCGCATGGGGCCGGATGCCGTGCGTCTGCTGCCCGCTGTCAGTTCCCTGCAGCAGGCTTGCGCGCGCCTTTCCCTACCGTGGCACAAGGTTATCTGCCTCTCCCTGCACGGGCGCGATGATTTGCGCCCTCTCAACGTGGCCTGCGGCAAGAATGCCCCGCTCTGCATCCTGACTGATGCGCGCATGTCGCCCGATGTGCTCGCCCGCCACCTGCTCGACCGTGGGGTGGACTGGTTTGATGCCCATATTTTTGAGCGCATGGGCGCTGCCGATGAATGCGTCAGCCACCTGAGCCTGGCCGATGCCGCCGGGCGCGAATTTGGCCCGGCCTGCACAATGGTGCTGATACCAATGGCTCCGGCCCGCCGCCCGCATCTTGGGCTTGACGCCGACCAGCTTGCGGTTGACCGGGGCCTCATAAGCAAAAAACCTGTGCGCGCCGCCGCTCTGGCGCTGCTGCGCATTGAAGCCGGGCACGTGGTGTGGGATCTCGGTTCCGGCTCGGGCGCTGTGGCTCTTGAAGCTTCCGTGCTGGCGCACGAGGGCCGCGTGATCGCGGTGGAACGCTCCGCCGGGCGCGCCATGGGCATTCAGGAAAACCGCCGCCGCTTTGGCGCGGCCAATGTGGAAGTGCGCCTCGGGCAAGCCCCCGACTGCCTGCCCGGCCTGCCTGATCCGCAGCGGGTATTTATCGGCGGCGGCCTTTCCGGCGATGACGGCGATGACATTTTGGGGCACGTATGCCTGCGCCTCCCCGTAGGAGGCCGCGTGGTGGTCAGTTGTGTGCTTCTGGACAGTTTCAGCCTGTGCCGTCGCTTTTTTGAAGACATGGGCTGGCCTGTGGAAATTCTGCAAATCAGCGCGTCTGAAGGCAAGAGCCTTGGCGGCGATGTTCATTTGGCGGCCATGAATCCCGTATTTTTGCTCGCCGCCCAAAAACCCGCGCCTGCTCCCATTCAGTCCGGCGCACAGCCCGAAGGCAGGTAGCCGCATGGACAGCGCGCAGCAGACCGGGATCACGCCCGGCATCGTTACATTTGTGGGCGCAGGGCCGGGTGATCCAGACCTCATGACCATCAAGGGGCGCAAGGCCATTGAGCAGGCCGCCCTCGTGCTCTATGCGGGTTCGCTGGTGCCGCGCGAGGTGGTTGCCTGCGCCGCGCCCAACGCCATGGTTGTGGATTCCGCCCCGCTGAATCTCGAGCAGTGCCATGCGCTGGTGCGGGCAACCGCACTGGCGGGCCGCTCCGTGGCCCGTGTGCATACGGGCGACCCATCCCTGTACGGTGCGTTGCGCGAGCAGGCCGCCCTGCTGGATGCGGACGGCATCCCCTGGCGTGTGGTGCCGGGCGTTACCGCCGCCTGTGCGGCTGCGGCTGCGGCGGGCATTACCTTTACCGTGCCGGAAGTAACCCAGAGCCTCATTATCAGCCGCCTTGAGGGCCGTACCCCCGTCCCGGCGCGTGAGCATCTGCACCTGCTGGCGCAGCATGGGGCCTCCATGGCCGTATACCTCTCCGCAGCGTCGGCTCAGGCTCTTCAGGACGAACTCTCGCGCAGCCTGCCGCCCGAAACACACATTTTTTGCGCCCACATGGTCAGCTGGCCCGAGGAACAACTGCACTGGACCACGCTGGGCGAACTGGCCCAGTGCATAACCAGCCACAACCTCACCCGTCAGACCGTTTTTCTTGTGCTGCCCGCAGAAAGCTGCGAGGGCGCGCCCTCCCGCCTGTACGCCGCCGATTTTTCGCACGGCTACCGCGCAGCCAAAAGCTGATTTCATTCCGACATACCACCATTAATATGGGATTCAGGCAGTGTGCTTTTACGCATCCCGCTTGAATCCCATATCTTTTTTGAACAAGCCATCCTGTTACGCAATAATAGCGTGACACGTTTGCAAAATACGCTTGTATTGTTTTAGTTATCACACAACAAGCAGATTTTGTAATGTTGCATGGTTTAAAATATACAATATTTAATTGTATTTTTTTTCACAATATATATCAGATCATGTCAGCACAAACAAAAATCTACTACTTTATATGGATTTGCAATCCATATATCTCCCTTATTGTCTTTTTAGACAATCATGGTTTTAAAAAAAGGAGTGATTCATGAACAAACCGGACATTCAGGATTCGTACTCCCTATTCATCGACGGCCAATGGAAGCAGGCCTCTGACGGCGGCACGTTTGAAACGTTCTGCCCCGCCAATGGCGAACGCCTGGCAACCTGCGCCGAAGCCACCAAGGAAGACGTGGACGCAGCAGTGGCGGCTGCCAACAAGGCCTGGGGCGGCTGGAAAAAGATCGACCCCATTGAACGGGCCAATATGCTGCTGAAAATTGCAGACATCATTGATGCCAACAAAGAACACCTCGCCATGGTGGAAACGCTGGACAACGGCAAGCCCATACGGGAAACCATGAATGTGGACGTTCCCTTTGCCGCCGACCACTTCCGCTACTTTGCCGGGGTGGTGCGCGCTGATGAAGGCACTGCCGTCATGCTGGACGAAAACACCATGTCGCTGGTGTTCCGCGAACCCATAGGCGTTGTGGGCCAGATTGTGCCGTGGAACTTCCCCTTCCTCATGGCTGCCTGGAAGCTGGCCCCCGTGCTTGCCGCCGGGTGCTGCACCGTGTTCAAGCCTTCCAACCATACTTCGCTTTCCGTGCTGGAGCTGGCGCGGCTTATTGCAGACGTGCTGCCCAAGGGGGTGTTCAACGTCATCACCGGGCGCGGCTCCCGCTCCGGCCAGTTCATGCTCGAACATCCAGGCTTCCGCAAGCTGGCCTTCACCGGGTCTACAGAAGTTGGCCGTCAGGTTGGCCTTGCAGCGGCAAAACGCCTCATTCCCTCCACCCTTGAGCTGGGCGGAAAATCGGCCAACATCTATTTTCCCGATTGTCAGTGGGATCTGGCCATGGACGGCCTGCAAATGGGCATTCTGTTCAACCAGGGGCAGGTATGCTGCGCCGGGTCGCGCGTGTTTGTGCATGAGGACATTTACGACCAGTTTGTGGCAGAAGCCGTGGAGCGTTTCAACCGCGTCAAGGTCGGCCTGCCGTGGGATCCTGCAACCCAGATGGGTTCGCAGATTTACGAATCGCACCTCAAGGCCATTCAGCTTTGCATTGAGCAGGCCAAGGCGGAGGGCGCCACCGTACTCTGCGGCGGCGAGCGCATCACGGATGGAGAACTTGCCAAGGGCTGCTTCATGCGTCCGACCCTGCTCGGCAACGTCACCAACAACATGCGTGTGGCTCAGGACGAAATCTTCGGCCCCGTGGCGGTCATCATCAAGTTCAGGACGGAAGAAGAAGTTGTGGGCATGGCCAACGACAGCCCCTACGGTCTGGGCGGCGCGGTCTGGACACGCGACATCAACAGGGCCATGCGCATAAGCCGCGCCATTGAAACAGGCCGCATGTGGGTGAATACCTACAACAGCATTCCGGCTGGCGCGCCCTTTGGCGGACACAAGGAGTCGGGCATCGGGCGTGAAACGCACAAGATCATTCTTGAGCACTACACCCAACAAAAAAACATCCTCATCAACCTGTCGGAAAAGCCCACGGGATTCTATCCCTAGCATCCGCACACATGCGGCGAACGCTCTGGGCGGTTGCCGACGTATCAGAACGGCCCCGGAAGGGGCCGTTTTCTCTGGCGGGTGGGGCAAACCTGAGCACCCCGCATTAAACGCGAGAGGCAGAGGCCCCACGCCCCCGCTACAAGCTCACAGCGCCGAGGCTGTGCTCGGCTAAAGACACGAAAAGCTTTCGCTGGCGGCGCGGCAAAGCCGCGACCGGCTCAATCTTTTCGGTGCTGCCGCTGCCCGACAGCACGAGAGGCGGGCCATCGCTGACTGAAGATAGCTGCGGCGCATAAAACGCGAGAGGCAGAGGCCCCACGCCCCCGCCTCTCTATGAGTGGAGAATTCGTCATGGATTGCGGACTGCCATGCCCCCTATCATGTCACGGAAAAGTGATGCTAGTGGTTTGTGTTCTGCAATGCAGCGTTAATATTGCATTGAGAACGCATGGTCGTTCTGCATCCGGGCCGGAGTTCAACGTAGAAGTCCGTCCGGTTTATTGTTCGGGCGCGTCAGGGACGCGCCGCACAAGAGCCAGGGCCAGCAAGGCCGGAGACATCCTGGGCATCTGGGCAGGTCTGCGCAACTGCCGCCGCACAAAACCCGCCATGTCCAAAGCCATATCCGCATCAGTCAGAGCCGAGCGGCATGCCTTTTTGTTTTCTTCCAGAACTGCAAGATACCGCTCAACCAGCCTCAGATCACGATTGTGTGATGGATCATCGGCCAATTCAGGCGGCGAGGCTCCCAACTGGAAAACGTCACCGATGTGTTGCGACATGACCATTCCTCCATGAATGGATCACTTGCTTCCTTGCAAAGGGGTTGGCCCTGTCCGCCTCCTTGTTTGGTTTCGTACCGTCTCCCCTTCCCCACTCGTCAAGATTTTTATCGGAACATTAGGCCAGATCTTTAGGCTACGTCTAAAAAAAAGGCCCATTGCATGCCCACAAACGCAAAGTAAAAACGGAGAACAAATTATATCAGTCATGTAAAAGAGATACGATAAAACTGTTACTTGCAAGTAATTTCGATCGCAGCTACCATGCAGCAACTCAGATGCCTGACGAGGAGAACCTATGCCAACACCTATATTGCACAAGGAAAGCCTGATCCCGGGCAAAACCAGCAAACTGGTGCTCCACGCGCCGCAAATCGCGCAAAAAGCGCGCCCCGGCCACTTCGTCATGCTGCGCATGAGCGAACAGGGCGAGCGCATTCCGCTGACCATTGCAGATACTGACCGGGAAAACGGCACCATTACCATAGTGTATCTGGTTATGGGCAAGAGTACCGCCATGCTTGAAGCACTCGGCGTTGGAGATGCCATTCTTGACGTCTGCGGCCCCCTGGGCCACCCCACCCATATTGAAAAACGCGGCACGGTCGTATGCGTGGGCGGCGGCACCGGTATTGCCGCCATGCACCACATTGCCAAGGGCCATGCACGCATCGGCAACAAGGTCGTGGGCGTTATCGGCGCTCGCAGCAAAGACCTGCTGCTCTTTGAAAACGAGCTCAAATCCTTTGTGGATGAACTGCTTGTTTCCACGGACGATGGCAGTTACGGGCACAAGGGCCTTGTTACCGAGCTTCTGCGCGACCGGCTTGAAAAAGACAAGGACGTGTTTGAAGTCGTAGCGGTCGGCCCCGTGCCCATGATGGCAGCCGTGGCGGAAACCACGCGCCCATTTGGCGTCAAGACCACGGTCAGCCTCAACCCCATCATGGTTGACGGCATCGGCATGTGCGGCGCCTGCCGCGTCACCGTGGGCGGCAAAACCAAGTTCGCCTGTGTGGACGGCCCCGAATTTGACGGTCACGAAGTGGATTTTCCCGAACTGCGCCGCCGTCTGGCCGCCTACCGGGAGCAGGAAACCATTTCCATTGAAGAATACCGGAGAGTCAGCCATGGAGAATAGCAAACCCAAAAAGACCGTGGCTCCCCGTGTGGACATGCCCTGCCAGCCCGCAAAAGTGCGCCGGGCCAACTTTGAAGAAGTCGCCCTTGGCTACACCAGGGAAATGGCTCAGGCCGAGGCCAGCCGCTGCCTTCAGTGCAAAAAGCCCCTGTGCGTCTCGGGCTGCCCTGTTGAAGTGCCCATCCGCGACTTTATCCATCAGGTTGCCGAGGGCAACATGGATGCCGCCTACCGCATCATCAAGACCACCAACAGCCTCCCCGCGGTATGTGGGCGCGTGTGCCCCCAGGAACACCAGTGCGAAGGCAAGTGCGTACTCAAGGCCAAGGGCCAGCCCGTGGCCATTGGCCGTCTTGAGCGCTTCGTGGCAGATACGTACATCGCCACCACAGCCTGTGAGCAGGTGACCGGCACCAATGCCTGCGCCCTGCCCCTGGGAGCCAAAAAGGTGGCCTGCATCGGCTCCGGCCCTTCGTCCCTGACCTGTGCTGGCGTGTGCGCCACCGCAGGTATCAAGGTTGATGTGTTTGAAGCCCTGCACGAACCCGGCGGCGTGCTTATTTACGGCATCCCCGCCTTCCGCCTGCCCAAGACCGTGGTAGCCACGGAAATCAACGGCCTGCGTCAGGCCGGTGTGGACTTCCACCTCAATTCCGTGGGTGGCCGCACCATTGATATTGAAGACCTGCGCAAGGAATACGACGCCATTTTCATCGGCGTCGGCGCTGGCCTGCCCGTCTTTTTGGGCGTTCCCGGCGAAAATCTGGTGGGCGTGTTCTCCGCTAACGAATACCTCACCCGCGTCAACCTTGGCCGCGCCTACAACTTCCCCTCGCAGGACACTCCGGCCTACCCCGGCAAGCACGTTACCGTGTTCGGCGCGGGCAACGTAGCTATGGACGCGGCGCGCACTGCCCTGCGCATGGGCGCGGAAAGCGTGCATGTGGTCTACCGCCGCACAAGGGCTGAAATGCCCGCCCGTCTGGAAGAGCTGGAACACGCGGAAGAAGAAGGCGTGCAGTTTGCCATGCTTTCCGCCCCGTTGCGTTTCAACGGCGATGCGGAAATGCGCCTTCAGTCCGTAACCCTGCAGCGTATGGAACTGGGCGAGCCCGATGCTTCTGGCCGCCGCAGGCCTGTGCCTGTGGAAGGCTCGGAATACGATCTGCCCACCGACCTTGCCATTGTGGCCCTGGGCACCCGTTCCAACCCCATCCTCCTCGAGGCTACCCCTGAGCTCAAACTGAACAAATGGGGCTACATCGAGGCCGATGAGGCCACTGGCGAAACCTCCATTCCCAACGTCTTTGCGGGCGGCGACATCGTCACCGGCGCGGCCACGGTCATTCTGGCCATGGGCGCAGGGCGCAAGGCCGGACAGGAAATAGTCAAAAGAATCGCAGGCTGATTGCAGCCCGGCATCTGATAAAAGGGGGGGCCTCCGCTGGAGGCTCCCTTTTTTCATAGCCCATACATAAAAAGGCAACAATTCAGCCTGTCCATTGACCTCGGCTTGCCAGACCTGCAGTTCGCGGTCATACTCACGTCAGAGTTCACACCAGCATCAGACCTGCCACCCCCTGCGCCGCCATGGCAGGCCCTTTTATATCGGCAACATCCCCTTTCAGGGGCCGGAATGGCATCTCCGGCGGGCCAAGGGCGCGGCCCAGGCATATTCAGGAAGATCAGCATGATTCTCGCAGACCTGCACACGCACACCAAGTATTCGCACGGCGGCAATACTCCGGCAGAAATGTACGCTGCCGCTCAGGCCAAGGGGCTAGAATACATGGGCTTTACCGAGCATTCTCCCCGGCCCGTTGGCTTTGACTACACACACGAATACCGCGAGCAACTGACCCGCCACCTGCCGGACTACGTGCGCGAGGTTTGCGCCCTCAAAGCCGCCAACCCCAATGGCCCCTGCCGCGTTTTGTTCGGCATGGAAATGGACTGGCTTGAAGGGCAGGAGGACTACACCCGCGCCTCCTGCGCCGCCTTTGACTTTGATTACCTGCTTGGGAGCGTGCACTTTATCGGCCACTGGGGCTTTGACGACGGCGCTGAGCCGTGGAAAGCCTTTTCGCAGGAAGAATGCGACAAGCAGTACCATGCCTATTTTGAAGCATGGGAGCGCATGATCCTATCCGGCCTGTTCAACATTGCCGCGCACCCTGACCTCATCAAGATTTTCTCTGTGGAGCAGTTCCACATCTGGCTGGCAAAGCCGGAAAGCATGGCGCTGGTGCAACGCGGCCTTGCGGCCCTGCAACGCATGGGAATGAGCATGGAAATATCCTCCGCGGGCCTGCGCAAGGCCTGCCGCGAGATATACCCCGCGCCGCCCATTATGCTCATGGCCGCGCAGATGGGCCTGCCCGTGAGTTTCGCCTCAGATGCGCACGGCACCGATGACGTGGGCTACGGTTTTGCCCGGCTGGCCTCCTACGCGCGCGCCTTTGGCTTTGCCGAGTACACCATTTTTAATCGGGGCCAGCGGATTGTGCTGCCTCTGTAAAAACGGCGCATGCCTTTGACACCACGGATCATGTATGTCCGAAATTATCGTATCCATCGATGACGTAAGTCTTTTCCTGCCCGGCGACGCCAGCCAGAAGCATGTGCTGCACAACATCAACTGGCAGGTGCGGCGCGGCGCGCACTGCGCGCTCATTGGCCCCAACGGCTCGGGCAAGTCCACCCTGCTGCGGCTCATGCGCGGCGAGCTGTGGCCCGCCCACGGGCGCATCCAGTGGCACGGGCCTGACGGCCCGGAAGATTCCCCGCTGACGGGCAGGGGCATGACAAGCCTTGTCTCTCCTGCGCAGCAGGAAAACTATCAGCGGCAGGCATGGGATCTCACGGGCCGCGACCTGCTGCTCACAGGCTTTGAAGATACCCCACTGGTCTATGCCGACAGCACTGCCTACAGGCGGCAGGCAGTGGAAGACATGGCCGCTCGGCTTGACGCCGAGGGCCTGCTTGAGCGCACTGTGCCCACATTTTCGCAGGGGCAGCTGCGTTTGCTGCTGCTTGGCCGCGCCCTCCTGCGCGCGCCTACCCTGCTGCTGCTTGACGAGTGCGATGAAGGCCTTGACGAACGCTATCGCCAGATTTTTTTTGAAACCCTCGGTGAATACGCCAGCCGCTGCACGGTCGTGATGACGGCGCACCGCGCCGCAAATATTCCCGACTGGTGCGCTGGCCGCCGTTATGTGCGTAATGGCCGCCTGCTCACAGCGCCGCCTGCGTCCGAGGGCAGTGAAAAAACGCCAAAGACGGCGCAGAACAACAATGCCTCCGGTGTCGCAGAGCACGTCCTCAACGGCGGGCACGCCATGCTTGATCTGGATAACGTCACCGTATTCATTGATCGGCAGGAAGTGCTGCACGACATCAGCTGGTGCATGCATCAGGGCGAAAACTGGCGCATCACCGGGGCCAACGGCTCGGGCAAATCCACCTTGCTGCGTTTGCTGGCAGGTGACGAATTTGTTGCCGCCGGGGGAAGATTTGACCGCTGGCTGCCCGGTCAGGGCGGGCAGGTAGACACCCTTGAAGCCCTGCGCAAGGGCGTGCGCCTTGTATCAGATCTTTCGCAGGCTCTGTATGGTTATTCCCTAAATGCGCTTGATATGGTCTGCACAGGCTTTGACAACAGCATAGGCGTATACCGCCGTTTTTCTGATGCCGAGCGGGCCGAGGCCACAAGCCGCATGGCCCAGATGTTTCCCGATGAAAACCCCGAAAGCCTGAAACAGCTTGGGCGGCAATCCATCCGCCATCTGTCCACGGGGCAGTTGCGCCGCCTGTTCCTGGCGCGCGCCCTGGTGGGCGGGCCGGATATCCTGCTGCTGGACGAACCCTGCTCCGGCCTGGATGCGTCAAGCCGCGCCCAGTACCTGCATCTGCTGGATCAGCTTGCCTTACAGGGCATCCAGATGGTTTTTGTGTCCCACCATGATGAAGACGCCCCCCTGTGCATCAACAGGGAGGCGCATATGGAAGGCGGACGCCTGCGTGTGGTGCTGTAGGGCCTAATCCTTGCCCTTCCCTAACTTGGAACGCGCGATTTCAATAACAACGGGCAGCACGGAAATAATAATGATGCCGTAAACAATCAGGCTGAAGTTCTGCCGCGCCCATTCCAGGTTGCCGAGAAAGTACCCGGCGGAAACCAGCCCCCCCACCCAGAGCACGCAGCCCGTGATGTTGAACAGAAAAAACGTGGGCGGATGCATCAGGGCAATGCCCGCCACAAAGGGTGCAAAGGTGCGCACTATGGGCACAAAGCGGGCCAGCACAATAGCCTTGCCGCCGTGCCGCTCGTAAAAATTGTGCGCCTTGATCAGGTGGGACTTTTTGATAAGACGATTCTCGCGCGAAAAAATGGCTGGCCCCACATGCCGCCCGATAAAGTAATTCACCGCATCGCCCAGTATGCCTGCCGCCAGCAGTACGCCCATCACTTCGCCATAGCCCAAAAGCCCGGCCCCGGCCACCACGCCGGAGGCAAACAGCAGGGAATCGCCCGGCAGGAAGGGGGTTACCACAAGGCCTGTTTCGCAAAAAACAATGACGAACAGTATGGCGTAAAGCCATAGCCCGTACTGATCGGCAAGCTCAAACAAATGCACGTCTATGTGCAGAATAAAACTGACAAAGCTGCTCAGTAGTTCCATAAAGGCTGATCTCCCTCATCGGGCGCGTAGGCGCGCCTTCGGTCTGCTCTTGTACCCCAAGGCCGCTTGTGGCACAACACAGCCATGCGCGTACTCACCACCATAGCTGTCCTTGCCCTGATTCTGTTCGCTCCTGTTGCCAATGCTGCCGACACTTATATGGTTGGTTTCAGAACGCTTGGCCAGTGGTCGCCGGAAACAGGTCTGCGCCTGGATGTGAATGTGTGGTATCCATCATCCCGCCCGCCGCGTGATCTCAACTATGCCCCATGGGAGATTTCCGCCTCCCGCGCTGGCAAGGCGGTGGACGGGCGTTTCCCCCTGCTTCTGCTCTCGCACGATACCGCAGGAACGCGTTTTTCGTACCATGATACCGCCGCCTGGCTGGCATCGCTGGGCTTTGTAGTGGCTGCCCCCAACCACCCTGGCGACAACATGGACAACATGGACAACCTGCTGACCTGGCAGCAGCTTGAAAATCGCGCACATGAACTTTCTGGCAGCATTGACCTGCTCCTGCATGATCCGGAAGTGGAGCCCAGCATTGACGCCTCGCGCATCGGAGTAATCGGCTTTGGCGTTGGCGGCGCGGCGGCTCTGCTGCTGGGCGGTGCGCTGCCCGACTGCGAGGGATGGGCCAGCTACTGCTCGCGTACTGCGCCAAACGACATGTATTGCAATACCTGGGCTCGCGAACGCATGGAATCGCTGTGCAAGAACCTGCCGCTCACACGCAGCCTCGCCGACACGCGCATCCGCGCCATAGCGGCAGTTGCGCCCGGCTTTGGCATGCTGTTTTCGCGCCAGTCGTTCCACTGGTTCTACCCGCCTCTGCTGATCATGGCTGCTCCCAATGACAGCCTGAACAACCCCGCCCTGCATGCGCGGCGCATATTTGAGCTTATGGATAAAAAGCCTCGCTGGCTGAGCCTGCCGCAGGCAGACACGGGTGCGCTCATGGCGCCCTGCCCGGAATCTCTGGCCATGGAATTGCCGGAGCTGTGCCGTTCGGTCACAGAAGAAACGCGGGGTGCAATCCACAGGCGCATGACCGAATCCTTGGGCGATTTTTTTCTACACTACCTTGGCAATGCGCAGAATCTGCCCCAGATTCCGCCGCCGCCCGACCTGACGCCCCAGCAGCAAAAGGCAGCGCCAGAGCCAGCCACGCAGCCTGCGCCAAAACCCAAAAAACGACGCCCCGGCTAGGCTTGTAAAGGCATAGGGCATGCGCCTTTTCAGCCGCCTTGACAATTGCCGCTCGGCTCACTAAAGGGTGTGGCATGGCGGTAGAATCATACCGTAACATGCAAATTTCCCTATCCGGAACAGGATAATATGCGGAACACAATTTATTTGTTCTGTTTTTTACTGGCTGCCCTAGTCCCCGCAACCGCCTTGAGCACAGACAGCCAGGGATTGCCAGAACAGCAAGGCTGGGTGGTCATGCCAGCTGGCGCGCGCCCTGCCTACTTTGGCATACACGGCGGCACCATGCCCGTCAGCCTGCTTGTATATGGCGACGGTTCTTCGCTCGTGACCTTTGTTGGCCGCACCGGCAACGACTTTATTGATGTGTTGCGCCGGGCCGAAGTCTCCATGCCAAGCCTGCTTAACGCCACCTCGCAGCGCTCGGCGGCTGGAAAAAACGTCTCGCCTTCGGCCAATGCTACCGCAGTGCTCATGGCGGGCTCTTCTTCCAGCAGCCTTCCGGTGTTCAATGTCAGCGGCGAAAGACTCTCACACATGGATGTTCCGCCCGGACAGCTCCAACCCTTTGGTCTTTCCGACAAGGCGCTGTCTATCGAAGGTGAAGTAACAGCCCCCCAGCGGCTGTCCACTGTGAAGCAGTATCGCCTGCTTTTTCAGCCGCAGTATCTGCAACCACGGCGCAACCAGCGTTAGCCTAATTGCAAAAAGCAACTTTTACTTTTAACAAAAAATCAAAAAAACTTTTTTACTGTTCAAACAGCCCATTGGGCAAACAAGTTAAATAATTTTAGCTTCAAACGCTGCCTTTTAAAATTGTTTTTGCGACTGCCCGCCCGGTACAAGAGCGGGCTTTTTTTTCGCCTCCTTGATTTGAATGTTTATAGAAGATAAACTATCTTTAAGCAGAACATTTTGTCTCAGGAGACAAGCTATGCCGCTTTCAGATCATTTGGAACTTATGCAGCGCCTCTGTGCCAAAGCAGGACAGGATCATGAGTGCCCCTTTGAAAAACACTTTCGTTCAGGCATTATGTCACTCAAGGAATTCAGCACGGACTATGATGCCATAGTTGACGAGCACAACCCCTTTTATCAGGAATTTACAAAATACCTGAAGCAGGATGCCCTGGAGACTGACGATCTGTTTTCGCTCTTTGAATGTCTGGTGATCTTTATCCGCATGCGCCAGATGGCACGTTCCGGCCTTGAGCTCAGCCTCAGGGAACAGAGCGTGCTGGACTATTTTGAATCATGCGGTGAGTGGGCGTCACGTGACGATACGCTCGTGAGCAACTGGTACTGGAAGCAACTTCCAGATAAACAGCACAGCCATTAGTGAAACAGAATTCCACAAAGGATTATCCAGACATATCCACCAGCCCGCCAGCCCGCTCTATGCGCAAAGGCCGCCCAGCATTGCTGAGCGGCCTTTTCAATATATGTGCTACGGCTATGCCGCCAGCATTCTAGAACACGCCAGGATTAAGCATCACCAGCACGGTGCAGATAATGCCCACGATGGTGCCGTAGAGCATGAAGGGCCAGAACGTGCGGCGCAGGACCTCGCCTTCTCGGCCCGACAGGCCCACAACCGCGCAGGCAGCCACGATATTGTGCACGCAGACCATGTTGCCCATGGCGCCGCCAACGGCCTGAGCCGCAACGATGATCTGGCGGGGCAGGTGCAGGGCCTGAGCCATGTTCCACTGGAATTCAGCAAACATAAGGTCAGAAACCGTGTTGGAGCCAGTGATAAAGGCACCAAGACCACCCACAAAGGCAGCCAGAACAGGCCACACCGAACCAGCCACAGCGGCCACTGCCTGAGCCAGAGCCAAAGGCATGGAGGGCACATCAATGGGGTTTGTCGCAGAACCACGGAAGATGGACACCAGCGCCACGGCAAAGATCAGGGCAATGGTGGGGGACTTCATCTTGCGCAGGCTTTCGCCCCAGGCTCGGGAAACCGCGGCCTTGGGCATCTTGTGCAAGGTGATCGTCATGAGCGACACCACGATAAAGAACGTGCCGGGCAGATACAGATAATCAATGGAAGCGTTTACGCCCTTGAATCCCAGGATATCAACAAAGTTCAGCTTGAAACTCAGCAGCCAAGCCTTGAGCCCCAGCGAAGGAATGCGCGAAAGCACCAGCAGGATGCAGATCAGCACATAGGGCAACCATGCCTGGAGCTGGGTCATGTGCGCACGGAATTCTGTCTTGGTGCTGGGGGGCACGGAGCCAGTCCAGCTTTTGTCCCATTCTGTATGCGGGGCAAATTCCCACACCGTCTTGGGAACGCAAAATCCCTTTTTGGTACCCCACACCACAACGCCGAGACCAAGCAGGCCAGCAAGCAGAGCGGGGAATTCAGGGCCAAGCAACCACGCGCAAGCAAGGTACGGCACAAGGAAGCAAACACCCGCAAAAACGCAGTACTTCCAGGCGGCAAAGCCAACAGACCAGGACTTTTCCTTGCCAAAAAAGCGGGTCATGAAGCCCAGCATGAAAATGGTCAGGATAATTGCCATGGGGGCATGCATAAAGGTCGCCCACTGGCCTACAGCCGCACCAAACCCGTCATAATTCTGGAAGGGCAAATTGGGGTTGGCGGCAACGGATTCCGCCACAAGATTTTTAAGAAAGCTGAAACCAACGATAACAGGCGTGCCCACTGCCCCAAAGGTAACTGGCACGGAGTTGAACACCAGGCAGACCACGGCTGCGGCCATGGCCGGAAAGCCCAGAGCAAGCAGCAGGGGCGCGGCAAGAGCGGCAGGAGTGCCAAAGCCGGCAGCGCCTTCAATAAAGGCTCCAAACATGAAGCCAATAATGATGGCTTGCAGACGGCGGTCACGGCTGACGCCCTGCATGCCGCACTGGATGGTTTCCATGCCGCCGCTTTCTTCAAGAGTATAAAGAATAAGAATTGCGCCAAAAACAATAATCAGAACGCCAATGGCAACGACAACGCCCTGGAGCGACAGAGCAAGCAGATAGGAGGGAGATAGCTTCCAACCCACAAGTCCGCAGATGACGCAGACCAGCCAGGCCAGAGGCATGGCTCGGGTCGCTGGCCACCGCAGGCCAACCATAAAAATGAGTGCAACAAGGATGGGGATAATAGCTAAAAGGGCCAACATTCCAATAGACATAATGCCTCCGCATTTGTGAAGCAGTGAGATGCTCCCATTCTCAGCACACACTGCCCAGTTTTACACCTCGCCGCCTGGCAGGATGATGTTAACGCAATGCTGCCGCATTGCTTTACGGGGTTTCAGCCAGAGTTTTTCCGTCCCCAAGCGCAAGGGGACAGACCAGGTTTCGGCCCTCCCCACAGTGGAGAGCCGAAACCACGCGGTTTCAAGTTCAAAGTGCAACACCCAGTCCTTGGGTATTGGCGTCTTCT
>VSSQ01000181.1_pt1 | contig 79653 bp, 81 predicted proteins | sample 4763081 | NCBI WGS metagenome assembly VSSQ01 (sample SAMN12137344, study PRJNA551015) | bioreactor metagenome | isolation source: SDC9 anaerobic chlorinated ethene degrading culture | place: USA: Knoxville, Tennesee | collected 2015-01-01
GGTGTGGAGTGGGGGAAAATCCTGCGATTGTATCAAGGGATTACCTATCACTATCGGCTCCGGCAATCCTGTTCGCCTGCCTGGTGTTTACACTGACGGCTCCATTATATATCTGGCAAGTGCTGGGGATGTAACTGTAAAAGTAAATATTTATTCCTCCGGTTTATCTGTCAGGCGCAGTGGTGTCTCGTCTGCATCCATATATATTCTCTCACACTCCTGCTGGGCAGTGCGCATTATACAAGCGGCCTGAGAGATAAGCTTCTCGGCATCGGTTACTGCATTAAACATTTTATAATAGAGTTTTTTGTAATCAGCCACACAAGTACCTCCTTTAACATTATTTCGGCGGCCTCCGTTGTGTGGTATTAAAGCTCTGAAAAAGCGGATTGTCAAGTCATAAATCAGAGAACAAAAACCAGCCAGTGCTTGGGAGGTAGCGGAGGTTATGAAAGAGGTGAAATTCAAATGTTCATATGGGATTTTGTCGCCGACACTGTCCTCGGTCAGATTGTGGATTGGATCTACGGTCAGATTGTGGGCTTCCTCGGCGACTTTTTTATGCAGATGGGAAACATGGGAGCCGACCTGTTCGAAATGAGCTGGGTACAGTCTATCGTATTGTTCTTTTCCTATCTGGCGTGGGCGTTATACGGTGTCGGTCTTGTGGTGGCGGTCTTTGAATGTGGAATCGAATATCAATCCGGCAGAGGCAGTATCAAGGATACCGCCCTCAACGCCATCAAGGGATTTATGGCTGTGGGGCTGTTCACTACGGTACCAGTGGAACTGTATAAGCTGTCGGTGTCTTTGCAAGGCAGCTTCACTGCCGGGATTACCGGCCTTGGAACCGACTTCGGCACGGTAGCCCAAGGCATCATCGCTTCCCTGCAGGATGCGGGAAATTTAGAGCAGGCCATGACCAGCAACGTGTTCGGCGGCCTGAAAGCGATCACCAGTCCCATCATGATGATCTTTATATTAATCCTCATGGGCTATGCGGTCATTAAGGTATTCTTTGCCAACCTGAAGCGAGGCGGTATCCTGCTCATTCAGATTGCCGTGGGGAGCCTGTATATGTTCGGTGTTCCCCGTGGATATATTGACGGCTTTGTGTCGTGGAGCAAGCAGGTCATCGGCCTGTGCCTTACGGCATTTCTACAGGCAACGGTGCTGATTGCCGGACTCATGGTGGTAAAAGACAATGCTCTGCTGGGTCTTGGACTGATGCTGGCTGCCGGTGAAATTCCCCGCATTGCCGGTCAGTTCGGATTGGATACCTCAACCAAAGCCAACCTCATGAGTACCATGTATGCGGCGCAGACCGCAGTGAATATGACTAAAACAGTAGTACAGGCGGTGGCAAAATGAACGAGAATAAACTGGTCTATATCTGTTCGCCATACGCTGGTGATGTGCAAAATAATGTCGAATTTGCTAAGGCAGCCTGCCGCTATGCGATGAAGCAGAATTATACACCAGTAGCTGTGCATCTTCTGTATCCACAGTTTTTGGACGATAACGATCCTGTGCAGAGAGCTACAGGACTCTCAATGGGGCATCGTGTGCTGGAGGCCTGTGATGAGCTGTGGCTCTGCGGCAGTCGGATTTCCACCGGTATGGCGATGGAGCTTAAGGAAGCACAAAAGCTGGGTATTTCCGTCCGGGAAATATCCGCAGAACAAATCCAAGGAGGTATTTCGATGAATAAAAAATATGGAGTATGGGCGATGCGCAGCGCCGGTTCGGTGTGCGGAGCCGCCCAAAGCTGGTGTAAGCACGGTGGCAAGCCTATCGAGTTTGATACGATGGAACAGGCCGAAAGCTACGCCAAGCAGCTGAACGAATCCTGTTATTCCCCCAATGTGAATTATGCCGCAAAAGAAATGGAACCGGAGCTGAATCAAGGCTCCGGTTTTTCCATACGGATGTAAAGGAGGAGGCCTATGTATATCTACCCCGACCACTTAAGGGCAAAGGCGACTTTATGGCTGTGGCAGCTGCGGGATATCGGCATCATCGGTGTGGCGCTGCTTCTCTCTGTGCTTGCGCTTTCTCAGCTGGGTTTTGTGCCTCCCATCGTGCTGACCGCTGTTTATGCCTTTTTAACTATCCGCTTTGAGGACACAAGCATTCTGGATTTTATCCGGTATGCCTGTGCTTTTTTTATTACTAAGCAGCAATTCTATGAATGGAGGTATACATCCAATGCGTAGGAATGATAAAGCAGAAGCCAAAAAACGAGCCTCCACTCGGCAGCTCGTTGACACCAAGGAAATCACCGATTACAGCCTCAAGACCTACGGGCATGGAGAGCTGGTGTATTTTATCATCAAGCCCAGCAACATATCGGTGCTGTCGGAGGCCAGCATCAGCACCCGCATCTATGCTCTGATGACGGTGCTGAAAGGCATTGCTGAGATTGAGATGCTGTGCCTGAACAGCCGGGAGAACTTCGAGGACAACAAGCGGTTCCTCCGCAGCCGCATCGAGCAGGAGCAGAACCCTGTGGTGCGACAGCTCTTGGAAAAAGACCTGTCCTTCCTTGACCGGATACAGGTACAGATGGCCACCGCAAGGGAATTTTTGATCTTGATCCGTCTGTGGAATGAAAAGGAAAAAGAGGTGTTCCCGTATCTGTCCCGCATTGAAAAATCTCTGAAAGAGCAAGGTTTTTCCGTAAAACGAGCAGACAAAGAAGATATCAAGCGCATCCTTGCGGTTTATTTTGAGCAGAATGTCACGACCGAGAAATTCGAGGATTTCGATGGCGAGCGGTGGATTATCTTGAATGAGTGAGCAAAGAATGTAAATATAGTAAAAGAAGCTAAGAATGAAAACTCTTAACTTCTTTTACTATTTGCAATTTGTTATAGCTTTTAATGCATCTTGAATATCTTTATAAACCAAGGATTGCATACTGCTCTTATAAATTTGAGGATTTGCTTTCCGTAAAGAATCACAAATATCTCTTGTTAAATCGGGTTTATGCTTAGCTATGGCAGGTAAAGATTTGATACACTGTCTTGCTGTAATCGGTTTAACATCCATAATGTGCTTAAGATAATTATCTATAATTTCATCTATTTTGTAGTCAGTATCCCATTTGGCATTAGCAGCAATTAAAAAGATACCTCTTGTTCGAATATAGGAATTCGGATCATCCAGCATAGCTGCAAATAAATCAAAATAAGGGTATACAGCATTCGAGTTCATACTTTCCAGCTCAAGCTGTTTTAAGCATTGATATGCATATTTATCGTTTTTGTCCCTTAGCCCGGAAACAAGTTCTTGAATGTTACCCATCACATTCACCACCTAATTGAAAATATAATTTAGAAAAAAGTATATTGTTTAATTATTATACCTTAATCCTTTATCAAAATGAACCAATTTTCACAAGCCGTCACAAATGTGGCGGCTTTCGCTATACCTAAAATCAAAAACAGAAAGGAAGAAACGCCGATGGCAAGAAAAAGAAAGCCCCTATCCCCTCCGCAGGAGGATACCAGAATCCAAGAGTTTCTGGATATGATCGCCCCCTCAGTGATCAAATTCAACACCGATCACTTCATCTGCGGCAATACCTACCGCTGCGTTTGGGCGCTTCGGGAATACCCCACCGCTACCGAGGAACAGGCAATCCTCCGCCACTTGGGAGAAAAGGATGGCGTTACCCTGCGCATCTATACCCGCCATGTTACCCCGGTGGAGGAAAAGAAAATCATTAGCAACGCCGCCAATAAGAACCGCCTGAGCAAATCCAACACTAACGATTTGCAGCAGACGGTCATGGCTGAAAGCAATCTGCAGGATGTGGCAACCATTGTGGCGCAGGCACATCGGAACCGGGAACCTTTTATCCACTCGGCTGTGTATATTGAGCTGTCTGCATACGATCTGGATCAGCTGAAGCTCCTCCAAACGGAAGTGATGACCGAGCTGATACGCTCCAAGCTCAACGTGGACAGGCTGATCCTCCGCCAGCAGCAGGGCTTCCAGTGCGTGATGCCCAGCGGATTTAATGTGTTTCGTGACCAGTTCGAGCGTGTTCTCCCGGCCTCCAGTGTGGCGAACCTCTATCCCTTTAATTATAGCGGTAAGACGGATGCCAACGGCTTCTATGTAGGGCGGGATAAATTCGGCAGCAATGTGCTGGTGGATTTCAACAAGCGAGCCGATGACAAAACCAACGCCAACATCCTGATTCTCGGCAACAGCGGTCAGGGCAAGTCTTATCTTCTCAAGCTCATCCTGTGCAATCTGCGGGAATCCGGCATGAATGTGTGTGCCCTTGATCCCGAAATGGAGTACGAGGATCTGACCAATAATCTTGGGGGCTGCTTCATCGACCTCATGTCCGGTGAATTCATCATCAATGTGTTGGAACCGAAAACATGGGATGAAAACGGCAGCACGGAGGATAAGGATGCGCCACAGACCTTCCGCATCAGCAGCAAGCTCAGTCAGCATATTTCCTTTCTCAAGGACTTTTTCCGTACCTACAAGGACTTTTCCGACCGGGAGATCGACACCATCGAAATCATGCTGCAGAAGCTGTACGCCAAGTTCGGCATCAGCGACAGCACGAAATTCGACCAGCTGACTGCCAAGGACTATCCCATCCTGTCCGACCTGTATGGGCTGATTGAAGAAGAATATAAGGGCTTTGACGAGAACAGCCGCCAGCTCTACACTGCAGAGCTGCTGCAGAATATCCTGCTGGGGCTGCACTCCATCTGCAAGGGTGCAGAAAGTAAATTTTTTGATGGACATACCAATATCACCGATTCCAGTTTTGTCACCTTTGGTGTGAAAGGACTATTGCAGGCTTCAAAGAGCCTGAAAAACGCCCTGCTGTTCAACATTTTGTCCTACATGAGCAACGAGCTTCTGACCAACGGCAACACCGCCGCCAGCATTGATGAGTTCTACCTGTTCCTCACTAATCTCACCGCCGTGGAATACGTCCGCAACTTTTCCAAGCGTGTGCGCAAAAAGGATTCGGCGGTTATCATTGCCTCGCAGAATCTGGAGGACTTCAACATCGAGGGCATCCGGGAATACACCAAGCCCTTGTTCAGCATTCCTACCCATCAGTTCCTGTTCAATGCCGGAAATATTGATGCCAAGTTTTATATTGACACCCTCCAGTTGGAGCAGAGTGAATACAACCTGATCCGTTACCCCCAGCGTGGTGTGTGTCTCTACAAATGCGGCAATGAGCGTTACAACCTGATGGTCAATGCTCCGGAGCATAAGGCGAAGTTGTTTGGAAAGGCGGGTGGCCGTTAATGGGAGGTGAAAGAAAAAATGGACATGAAAGCCCAGCGCTTCGGTATTGAAATCGAGCTGACCGGCATTACCCGCAAGGCTGCCGCCGACATTGCCGCCGCATACTTCGGCACATCGGCTGTGTATGACGGTACCTATTACGACACCTATGCCGCCATCGACTCCCAAGGGCGCAAGTGGAAATTCATGAGCGATGCCAGTATTACGCCGGAGAGAAAATCCGGCAGGCAGACCGTATCCGCATCGGATGAATACAAAACCGAGATGGTCAGCCCTATCTGCCGCTGGGAGGATATCGAAAAAGTGCAGGAGCTGGTACGAAAGCTCCGGGAGGCCGGTGCCATTTCCAACAGCTCCTGCGGCATCCATGTTCATGTGGATGCTTCTCCCTTTGATGCCAATACCCTGCGGAACATTACCAACATTATGGCCGCCAAGGAAGATTTGATTTATAAGGCGCTTCAGGTGTCGGTGGCCAGACAGCACCGCTGGTGCAAACCGGTGGATAATCGGTTTCTGGAGGAATTGAACCGCAGAAAACCCCGGACACTGGATCAGGTCGGTCGCATTTGGTACAACGGTGAAAGTCGCAGCAACATCCACTACGATGACAGCCGGTATCACTGCCTGAACCTGCACAGCGTGTTTCAGAAAGGTACGGTGGAGTTTCGCTTATTCAACGGAACCACCCATGCCGGGAAAATCAAAGCCTACATTCAGCTGTGCATGGCCATTTCCGCACAGGCGCTCAATCAGCGCTGTGCCAGCCGAACCAAGACGCAGACCACCAATGAAAAATATACCTTTCGCACTTGGCTGCTGCGTTTGGGGCTGATTGGGGATGAATTCAAGACCGCCCGTGAGCATCTACTGAAGAATTTGGACGGCTGCATTGCTTGGCGTGATCCGGCACAGGCAGAAAAACAAAAGGAACGGATGCGGCAGAAAAAAGAAAAAGAACTGGAACAGGCACGGCAGGCAGTCCAAGAAGAACAGCCGACTGCTCCCGAACCAACAGAAGCCGAGGCAGAAGATGCCCCGGCTTTTACTATGCGTATGTGAATATAAGGAGAAAAATATGACAAAGAACCGCTTATATATTGCCTATGGTAGCAACCTGAATCTGCCACAGATGGCATTCCGCTGCCCCACCGCTGAGGTGGTGGGAACAAGCGAGGTCAAAGGATATGAGCTGTTGTTCCGTGGCGGCAGGCGTGGTGCTGTAGCTACCATTGAACCACTGGAGGGCAGCTCTGTGCCTGTTCTTTTATGGAAGATTAGGCCGCAGGATGAACTTTTCCTCGACCGTTACGAGGGCTATCCGAATTTTTACCGCAAGGAAATGCTGGAGGTGGAGCTGAACGGCAAGCCGGTGAATGCGATGGTCTACATCATGAATGACGGCAGAGAGTTCGGCGCACCCTCGGATTTTTATCTCCACACCATCGCCGAGGGCTACGAAACCGCAGGCTTTGATACGGATTTTCTGGATCAGGCGGTGGAGAAATCCATCCGGCTGGCACAGGAGCAGCAGGCTGAGGAGGATGCACAGTTCAGCCTTTGGGAACAGAAATGGTGGTGATCCCTCATGGCAGACCCGGCAACCATTACCCTTGCATTGAAAGCGGCAATCGCCGCCGCAACCGACAAACGGACATGGAAAGCGGTCGGTGTGGTCATCGCCGCCATTCTTACCCCGTTTATTTTAATTATCGTCATGATTATGAGCCTGCTGTCTGCTACTGCAGAACACAACAATTCCGCTGTGGATCTCACCTTTCACGGAGGCAATATCACCTCGCAGATGCCAGCCGACTACAGAAATTACATCGAGGATATGCGGGGCAGCTTCTCCGATTTGGACAGTGCTGTGTCGGAGATTACGCCTATGGTGGTAAGCGGCAGCATCGACAGCGCCCGCATGAAAGCTATTTTTTACTCTCTGTTTTTCGGCGCTGAAAACCTGAGAATGAACGCCGCCGACTACCGAGCCTTTGCGGATTGCTTTGTTCGGTACGAGGAACGCACCCGCACTGTCACCGATGCGGATGGTAATGAAACAGAGGAAACCTACACCGTGGCAATCTCCATTTCAGATCTGAATGAGATATATGGAAATCTTGAAAGCTCGCTTGGCAGAACCATCACAGAGGAAAACAAGGTGAATGCAGCGCAAATTTACAGCCGTGTGCTTTATGGTCACGGCCTGCCGAGAGATGGAAGCATCGGCGAGGATGAATGGTCTGGCGGTGTGTTTGACGGTGAGATTTACACCGGGGGCGGCGACTTTGCCAGCCCCTTAGGAGCTAACTGGCGCAGCATGGTCACCTCGGAATTCGGCTGGAGGCCGAATCCTTTCGGCGGCGGCGGTGGCGAGGGTCACTCCGGACTGGATATGGGCGCACCCAAAGGCACACCCATACAGGCTGCCCGTACCGGCGTGGTCAGCTATGTGAAAAACTCCGGCAGTAGCAGCTACGGCTATCATCTGGCCATCGACCACGGCGACGGCATGGTCACTTTATACGCTCACTGCTCCAAGGTATATGTTCGCTCCGGGCAGACGGTGCAACAGGGCGATGTGATTGCTGCCGTAGGCAGTACCGGAAGAAGCACCGGAAACCACCTTCATCTGGAGGTGCGCATCGGCGGTAAGAAAGTAAACCCAAGACAGTTTTTGCCGTAAAGGAGGCGGCGTAATATGAAAGCAATCTTTGAACGCAAACCCTCAGATTTTGATCTGCGCAGCTTTGAAGTATCGAAAACCCTCCGGCTTCCCGCAGAAGTCTTTGAGGATGTCCTCAAAAATCCCATACGGGATTATACCTTTATTCAGGAAAATATAGAGCAGATGCACTGCGACAGCAGCGGCGTGTATCACTGCCTGCTGCTCACCGGCGAGGGCAGAAATGACGGACTGCTGGTGGAATCGGAGGGCTACGGCTACTGTCGATATGCCTCCTATGTTCCCAATATTTCCGCTCTGACCTCCTCGGCATTGCAGCGTCTCAACGAACTGATGACAATCACAGCGGATTACATCGTGACAACTGGGACTCAGAATACGACCGAGGGAAACTGGATTATAGGCTTTGATGAGCTGGCACAGCAAACCGGCTTCAAGCATGATTTTAATAATATGGACACCCTGCTGGATATGCTCCATGAGCGAGAGGAAGTAGCCAATGTTGAGTTAGGTGATAGTAGCATTGACGTGTGCTATTACCTCAATTTCTGTCCGCAGTACGGCGGTCATCCGGATGAATCGGAGCCGGAGCAGCTGCTGGAAGAACCCTCAACGATCAGCAAACTGAAAGATATTCTCCACATCCGTTGGGAGGATATTCATCTGCTGCACAAGGATGTGGAAGTGCAGCCCGCCACCATTGTGGAGCTTGATGAGCATACTCTGACCGATGCTGGAAAAGAGGCATGGGCTGATGTTTTGGATGCCGAGGTGATCAAGGTTTACAACGGCTACTACGGTTTGCAGATGGATCTGGACAAGGTGAAACCCCGCCGCTTGGAGGAATTCTCGTCCATGCTTGCCGGATACTGCCCGGTATCAGATTATGAAACATGGGTCACTCAAGAGGACGATGCACCCCCTCAGTCACCCGAAATGAAATTATGAAATGGAGGAAAGTACAATGAAAAAAGCAACCTTGACTGTCAGCTTTGACAGCGACAAACTGGATGCCCTGACCTATCACATGGGTAAAAAGGATACGGATTTGCAGACGGAGCTGGAGGATACCGTCCAGAAGCTCTATGAAAAGCACGTTCCGCAGGCCACCCGTGAATACATTGATGACAAGCTCTCCCGTGAGGCCGCTGCCAAACCCAAGCCCAAAAGACCGGTTCGCCCTGCTGTGGCAGGTGGTTCTGACAACAGGCTGGCGTAGGCAGGAACGCTGTCCGCGCGCGTGGGCGGCTGTGTTGCCCTGTGTGGCCTTTTGGCAGACAGGGTGGCATCCTGATACCTATCGACAGCTGTCACCCCACGTTGCGCCCGTGTGGAGAGAATGTAAGAAAGCCCCGGATGAAGCGATGAACCCTCAGAATGAGGGCGTTCCGGTAGGGTCGAAAGTTGTGCAGGTTAAAGGGTTTATGCTGCTTTGGCAGCATAAACCCGGAAAACACCGACCGGCAAAGCCGTTCGGGGATTGCAAAGTGACATAACTTTCCGCCCAGACCTCCGATTTGTTATGCTGTGTTCAGAAAAAAGCAAGGGAAACCGGGCATTTGCGGGGCTTACTCTGCATACCGGGGCAAAAACCACAGAGAAAAGGAGGCATTATGGCAAAGGAACCGAAAAAAGTCCGCACCGGCTTTTATATTGAAAAGGAAGTGCTGGATCGATGCGATGAGCTACTGGAGCAGGCCAATGTGAAATCCCGAAATGAATTCGTCACCGAGGCGCTGAAGTTTTATTGTGGGTATCTCACCTCGAAAAAAATTGAAAACTATCTGCTGCAAAGCCTATCCTCCGTCCTCACCGGCACAATCCGGGACACGGAAAACCGTCTGGCCAGAATGGATTTCAAAATAGCCACAGAGCTGTCCAAGCTCTCTCATGTGGTGGCATATACTCACGCCGTTGACGAGCATGCGCTCCAAAGCCTACACTTAAAATGTGTGGAAGAAGTAAAAAGGATCAACGGTGCGGTTGATTTCGAGGATGCATATAACTACCAAAAGCGGCGAACCTAAAATGATAGGAATTATTTGTTTCTTTTGGGTATGGACTATGGAAATACATTCGTTTATGGTGTGTTGCGAAAGGAGGTAAAAGTGCAATGGAGAAAAATGAAATCTTTGAAACAGCTATCCGTGAACTGACGGAAGCTACAATCAGCAAACGCAAGGAAACCCTCAATGACAGCGAACAGCAGCTCTATGCTGAGGTGATGGCTCTCAGCTCTCAAGCTCGTGAGATTGTCAAAACGCTACCGGCGGATCAGCAGAAAATTCTCACCGATTATTTTCAGAAAACCAATTTGATTGCCGACCATGAGTGCCAGCACCTCTATGTGCAGGGTGCAAAAGACTGCGTGGAGCTGTTGAAAAAGCTGGGTGTACTGTAAGGAACATAGGTGGGCGGCCTCTGCGTAAGCAGGGGCTGTTTTACATAGACAAAACTGTTTAATGATTTCTTTAGGATTAAATGATATAATATCTTATAAAAAAACATAAATTCAACAAAAAAGATAAACAGGAATTTGAACGGAGGGATTACATGGTAAGTAAAACTGATGCCATTGAGATAATAACATACGCTGAAGAAAATGGAATTAACATATGGATTGATGGCGGTTGGGGAGTAGATGCATTATTAGAAGAAGAAACAAGAGCACACAACGACATTGATATATTTGTGGAAGAAAGTAATAGTAAAAAGTTTGTTGAGATATTAAAAGAAAAAGCTTTTGTTGAAGTTACAGAAGCATATACCACCACATCTCACACGGTTTGGAAGGATACTAAAGATAGGATAATTGACCTTCATATATTTAAGTTCAACGAACAAGGATACATTGTTTTTGAAGGAGAAGCATATCCTCCAAAAGTATTTAGTGGTATTGGGAAAATAGGCGATAAAATGGTCAGATGTATTGATGCTGAAAATCAAGTGTTATTTCATCTGGGCTATGAGCATGATGAAAATGATATACATGATGTAAAACTATTGTGCGAGAGATTTAATATTCCTGTTCCGAGTGAATACAAGTAACTGACAAATCCCAATTTGTCGAATATCTAACATAATTGTTTTCAATCCTAAGAGCGATCATTTACCACGTGGTCGCTCTTTTCTTTTGCCCAAAATAGAAAGGAGGTCTCCATGCCGAAAATCATATTTACCTCGCAATATATGCGGGATGCACCGCCAGCCCAGCTCGAAAATTATGTGAAGTACATCGGAACCCGTGAGGGTGTAGAAAAAATTGACGAGAGCAAGCTGCTGCTACCGGCGACGGTCAAACAGCGGCAACTCATCGGGCAGCTAATCCGGGATATTCCTACTGCCAAGGATATGCTGGAATATGCCGACTACTGCGAAAGCCCCACCATCGGCAACGCTACCGAGTTTATCTCCCTGGCATTGGAGCAGAACCTCAACCTCATTGGCAAGCGGGAAAATTATGTGGAGTACATCGCAGGCCGCCCCCGTGTGGAGCGCATCGGCGAACATGGTTTGTTCACCGATGCGGGAGTGCCGGTGGTGCTGGCGCAGGTGCAGGAGGATGTGTGCCAGCACAAGGGCGCTGTCTGGACTCATGTCATCAGCCTGCGCAGGGAGGATGCTGCAAGGATCGGATACGATAGCGGCAGGCAGTGGCAGGATTTACTGCGCAGCAAAAAAGCCATGCTCTGCAAGCATATGAAAATAGACAGCGAGAACCTCCGCTGGTACGCTGCCTTTCATAATGAAAGCCACCATCCTCATGTGCATCTCATGGTTTACTCCTCCAAGGACAATGATGGCTTTCTCACCGAGCCTGCCATTGAAGCCATGCGCTCTGAACTGGCGCATGATATTTTCCGTCAGGACTTTGCCCATATTTATGAACATCAGAACGAAGCCCGCAGCCAGCTCAAGCAGGGTGCTGCCGATGTGCTGGCCGAGCTGCTTTCACAGGTGCAGGATTGTGTCTGCGAAAACAAAGCCATCGAAGCGGATCTGCTGTTGTTATCAAAACGGCTTCAAAACACAGGCGGCAAAAAGGTGTACGGATACCTCAAGGCAGATGTGAAAGCTATTATTGATCGCATTGTAGATGAGCTTGCCAAGGAGGAACGGATCGATAAGCTATATCGAGCATGGAACGATTGGCAAAATGAAATCCTCAAGACTTACACCAACAAGCTGCCGACCCTTCCTCCACTCTCGCAGCAGAAACAATTTAAGAGCATTAAAAACATGGTGATCGCCGAAGCGTTAAAGCTGGGTGGTCACCATTTTTCATTTGAGGATGAAGATGCACCGGAACCGGAGCTTACAGAGCCTGCAGATGATGAGCCTGAGGAAGCCTTCATGGAGCCTGACGATGTGATCTTTCGTGCCGAGTGGAGCGAGCAATACAAGCAGGCGAGGAAATATCTCTACGGCAGCGAGGATGTGTCACAGGATTTTGATAAGGCATACAACCTGTTCCTGCTGGAAGCGCAATCCGGCAATGCTCTTGCCATGCATGATCTCGGCAGAATGTTCGCCGATGGCTTAGGCCGTGAGATTGATCTGCAGGCCGCTCACGAATGGTATGAAAAAGCGCTGGCTGCCTTTTTATCCGCAGAAAAAGAAAAGCCCAAACCCTATCTGGAATACCGCATCGGCAAGATGTATGCCGCCGGTCTCGGAACTGAACAGGACTATGGACAGGCGGCCTCATGGTTTCAACAGGCGGTGGAGAAAAATCATAAATACGCCCAATATTCCCTTGGCAGTCTTTACTATCGTGGGCAAGGTGTGTTACAGGATTATGCACAGGCGCTCCGGCTCTATACCCTGTCCGCCGATCAGGGCAACCCCTATGCAGATTATGAACTTGCTAAAATGTACCGTGACGGTGTCGGCACATCGGTAGATGCCGCTGCTTCCAATAAGCATTTCAAAGCCGCCTTTTCCGGGTTTTATCGTCTGGAAAAGGATAGCCATGATGATAAGCTGCAATACCGCCTCGGTCAGATGCTTTATACCGGAACCGGTACAGAAAAGGATGCACAAGCTGCAGTTTCCTATCTGGAGAAATCGGCGCAGCTTGGAAATGTGAACGCTCAATATCTGCTGGGGAAGGTGTGTCTGGAAACCGACATCGGAAACCCTGCACAGGCCATAGCGTGGATGACCAAAGCCGCAGAGACCGGAAACGCCGGAGCGCAGTATGCTCTCGGAAAGCTGTACCGGGATGGCACTCATGTGGAGAAAGATATTCCAAAAGCGGTGGCGATGTTTACTGCTGCCGCAGAACAGAAAAATGAGTACGCCGCCTATCAGCTTGGCAAGCTCTATCTTCTTGGTGAAGATGTTCCCAAGGATATGGGAGCCGCCATCCGCTGGCTTATCGCTTCCGCTGAACAGGGAAACCAGTTTGCACAGTATGCCCTTGGCAAGCTGTATTTTTATGATGGGGATGTTCTCCGTGATAAGGAAAAGAGTCTTTACTGGCTGAGGCTGTCTGCGGCGCAGGGCAATGTTTATGCGCAGTATCTGATTGACAACATCAACAGCTATCGCAATCCATCGGTGCTACTGGCCGCCACCCGGCTGATGCATCGGCTGGAAAATCTGTTCTGGGAGGATTACCGTAGAACCGTAGGAATCACAGCCGGTCATATCGACCGCAAGCGCAGACGGAAGCTGCAGGAGAAAAAGCAGGCGCAGGGTCACAAGCGTGACGATCATGAGCCGCAGCAAATTCATTTATGATGGGAGGTTTTTTTGTGTCAGGCTATATCTATTTTACAGGTGAGCAAAAGGAACGAGCCAACTCCGTGGATCTGGTGGACTTTCTCCAGAGGCAGGGTGAAAAACTCCTGCCCTCCGGCAGAGATAAACGGCTGGCCAGAGATCGTAGTATTACTGTCCGTGGAAACCGCTGGTACGATCACTCCGCTCAGGAGGGTAGCTATGCTATCGATCTTGTCAAACGGCTATACAACCTATCTTTTCCGGAGGCGGTCAGCCTGCTGCTGGGTGGTGAGCAAGGTGTGGAATACCGGCAGCACAGCAAAAGCAGTGAGTCAGAACAGCGAAAGCCGTTCGTTTTGCCGCTAGCGCATACCGATATGCGCCGGGTATTTGCTTATCTCATCAAGCAGCGCTGCATCAGCCGGGAGGTGCTGTCTGAGTTTGCCAGAGAAAGGCTGCTGTTTGAGGATGCCGAATACCACAATGCCGTGTTTGTGGGCTTCGATGAAAAAGGCATTGCCCGTCATGCCCATAAGAAAAGTACGGCGACCGGCAGCAGCTTTCGCATCAATGTAGAGGGCAGCAATCCGGTCTACAGTTTTCATTATATTTCTAAAAATCCCTATCCCCATACGCTGTTTGTTTTTGAAGCGCCAATTGATTTGCTGTCATACATCAGCCTACATCCGCAGAACTGGAAGAATGCCAGCTATGTGGCGTTAAACGGTGTGTCGGAACAGCCTATCCTGAATCTGCTGAAGTTGTATCCGCAACTTGACCATGTGATTCTATGTCTCGATCATGATGCGGCAGGTATTGAGGCTACTGAGCGCATCTATGATATTTTAATGGAACATGGGCAGTTTGCAGTAGGTCAGGCGCAATCCAAATATAAAGACTGGAATGAGGATTTGAAAGCACAGCACGGTTTCACACCCATTCCTGCTGAGGAACATCCGCAACTGTTACTTCGTGATGAGCTATGTGAAGAAATTAGTAAATTCACATGGGAATATCAAGGTACCGACTGCTCCGTTGATGTGTTTCGGAAAACACTGCAAAACTGCCGAGGCAATCCACAGCAGAGGAAAAATGCACTGGTGGAACTGGCTGGTCTCTCTGTGCTGGCTGCTGCCAAGGAATACAAGCGCATCAGTTACTGCCGGGATTTGTCTACAGTGGAAAGCAGATTAAAATACAGCTTCAAAGCCTATCAAAACCGTGGCAGGCTGGAAAACAAACTAAGCGACATTGGAAACTTTCTGATGCCGCTTTTTTCATGCTCCCAAATAGAAACACAGAGCGAAAAGAAAAGCCGTGGGGAGAGTTTCGAGCAGCTGGCGTCCGAATGCTTAAAGGGCGCTGTCCTTGCGGAGCTTTCCATTCAGAAGGCGGCAGAAAAGAAACAAAAGCAAGGCGGCTTGTGCTTATCATAGCCGCCTATCGGAAAGGAATTCTCTATGCAGACAACACAAATTGTAACCTTAATTGTAATTGGGCTGGGGATGTTTGCTGTCATCGGCTTCATTTCCCTGCTGGCACATTACTATACCTTAAACGGTATCAAATCCAAGACCGTAGGTGACGGTCAGCATGGTACCGCCCGTTTTGCCACAGAAAGTGAAATCAAACGGACATACGCCCATGTACCCTATAAGCCGGAGAAATGGCGGCGTGGGCAAAATCTGCCCGCCCTGCAGGGGCTTGTGGTGGGCTGCAAGCAGAAAGCAGGCGCTACCACTGCCTTGATTGATGACGGCGACATTCATTGCCTGATGATCGGTGCTGCCGGTGTAGGTAAAACCGCTAATTTTCTCTACCCCAACATCGAATACGCCTGTGCATCCGGCATGAGCTTCCTCTGCACCGATACCAAGGGGGATCTGTTCCGCAATTACGCAGGCATTGCAAAGGATTACTACGGCTACAAAATATCGGTGCTGGATCTGCGTAACCCCACCCGCTCGGATGGCGATAACATCCTGCAGCTGGTCAACCGCTATATGGATGCCTATATGGAAAATCCGGAGAACCTCGCTTTAAAAGCCAAGGCTGAGAAGTATGCCAAGATTACCGCCAAGACCATTATCTCCAGCAGCGGCGAGGACTCGGCAAGCTATGGACAAAATGCGTTTTTCTATGATGCCGCCGAGGGTTTATTGACATCAGTAATCTTACTGATTGCGGAATACTGCCCTCCGGAGAAACGGCACATCATATCGGTGTTTAAGATGATACAGGACTTGCTGGCTCCCTCGCCAGTGAAGAATAAAAGCCAGTTCCAGCTTCTGATGGATAAGCTTCCGTCTGACCATAAGGCGAAATGGTTTGCGGGAGCCGCATTGAATACCGCTGACCAAGCGATGGCTTCTGTACTGTCCACAGCTATGTCAAGGCTCAATGCGTTTCTGGATTCGGAAATGGAGCAAATCCTGTGCTTTGACAGCTCTCTTGATACGGAAACCTTCTGTAAAGAAAAGTGTGCCATCTTTATCGTACTGCCAGAGGAAGATAATACGAAATATTTTATGGTGTCGCTCTTCCTGCTGCAGCTCTACCGGGAGATGCTGACAGTCGCTGATGAATACGGCGGCAAGCTCCCCAACCGAGTGATGATATTCGCAGACGAAATCGGAACCATCCCTAAAATCCAGTCGATGGAGATGATGTTCTCCGCCGGCCGTTCCCGCCGCATCAGCATGGTACCCATCATCCAATCCTTTGCCCAGCTTGAGAAAAACTACAGCAAGGAGGGTTCCGCTATCATCATCGACAACTGTCAGGATATTCTGTTCGGCGGTTTTGCCCCCAACTCGGAAAGCGCCGATATTCTCTCTAAAGCCCTTGGCAATAAGACCGTTATGTCCGGTTCCATCAGCAGAGGGAAAAACGATCCAAGTCAGAGCCTGCAGATGATCCAGCGACCGCTGATGACACCGGATGAGCTGAAAACCCTGCCCAAAGGCAATTTTATTCTGGCCAAGACTGGCTGCTATCCCATGCGCACCAAGCTACCGTTGTTTCTTAAATGGGGCATCCGGTTTGAAAAGCCCTTTGAGATGGATGAACGAGCCGCCCGAAAGGTTCACTACGCTGACCGCTTCGAGCTGGAGCAGGAAATCCTCCAGCGAGGCTGTGCCTATGATGAGGATGCCTTTGCCGAGTTCCCAGAGCCACCCGGTGGCGACCGCAGCGGTGGATCTTTGCATACTCCAGTGCAGGAACATGAGCCGGAGCCTCCTGCCATGCCTCTACGTACCGATTAGGGGGTGTTCGTGATTGAGCTATCTTTCCTCTCTCTACGCTGAAAATGTCCCTCACCGTGCTGTGGTGGTGTACCGCTACCTGAAAGATCGGGCAAACAAGGACGGAACCTGTTATCCTTCCATAGGTACCATCGCCAATGACCTAAAGCTCTCACGCCGCACGGTGCAAAGAGCCATCGCTGACCTTGAAAAGACCGGGTACCTGCAAAAAGAACAGCGCTGGCGGGAAAACGGCGGAAAGAGTAGTTTACTGTTTACAGTGAAATGAAAAAACACATACCTTGCCACCAAGGGAGTAGTGCGCCCTGTTGGCGGCATATGGTATGTGTCATCATGACCTATGCAGTGAACCTTTCACTCTAAGGATTTCTTTAAACACAGAGAAAGAACAATATTGGGATAGAGATAACAATGACCATCCTTCCGAAAAGAAGATGGTCACTTACTTTGACTCCAGCATTGCTTTCGCCGTTGCGGTTATGATTTTAAGATCACGTTCATCGCATTGGGAGAGTAGCCGCATCAGCTGTTCTTTTTCATTCTCTGTATGTGGGTTTTTCGGGTAGAAAATATTGTCTGCAGGGATGTTCAGCACAAGAATGAGTTTACATAGCACCTCAAAGCTGGGCTGTTTATGTTCATTTTCCAGTGCCATGATATACCGACCCGTCACCCCGATCCGTTCGGCAAGCTCATCCTGTGTAAGATTGGCTGCTATTCTGGCCTGTTTGATGGTTGCTCCCAAATTATTTAGAATAATATTCACTTAACGTTCACCTCCTACACCATTTTACAGTTCGGGTAAAGAAAGCGGAACGTTTTGATAGTTCTCGTTTTATACGAACAATAATAGAATATTAACATTTTTATCTTGATTTTCTTCGTTTAAACGAATACAATAAGATATATCATGAAAGGATTTAAGAATATGGAATACATAACTGTTCGGGAAGCTGCCGAAAAATGGGATATTACAGAGCGCTGGGTGCAGAAACTCTGTGAAGAAAATAGAGTTAAGGGTGCAGTGCGGTTCAGCCGAGTATGGATGATACCAAAAAACGCGGAAAAGCCCTCTGATGGGCGGACGAAAGCGAATAAATAATAGGAGAATTATATATGGAATTTAACGAAAAACTACAACAGCTGCGGAAACAGAACGATATGACACAAGAACAGCTTGCGGAATTATTATATGTATCAAGAACAGCAATCTCGAAATGGGAAAACGGTAAAGGCTACCCAAATATAGAATCGCTAAAAAGTATATCAAAACTATTTTCGGTATCTATCGATGAATTGTTGTCCGGAGAAGAATTGATTACTCTTGCAGTTAACGAAAACCGTTCAAATATACATAAAATATTTGGTTTGATTAACGCCGCACTCGACTTGGCAGTTATTGCTTTTATTTTTTTACCGCTTTACGGCAAATCTGACGGTACATACATTCATTCTGTAAACCTTTTTTCATTTACAGACACAACACCAATAAATCTTGCAATTTATTGGGCTGTTTTTACTATCATTATCGTATTTGGTATCGCTCAGTTCATATTTAGCTACATTGAAAAAGAAAAATGGCAAGGACTTTCTGCTAAATTTTCATTTATAATTGAAGCATTTTCTATCTGTTTCTTTGCTGCAGCAAAAGAGCCTTACGTAACTGCACTTTTGTTTATACAATTTCTAATAAAAGTGTTGCTTTTGAAAAAAAGCGCCCAGATGAAGTAAAAAAGTTATAAACCCTTGAAAATAAGCCTTTGACACGAAAAGTGTCAGGGCTTTTTTCTGTTGTGATGATAGGTTTCTTGCCTCTTTCCGCATTTGACCGGATAATAAAATTGCAGTCTGGCATAGACAGCAATAAATAAAAAGAAGGGAAGATGTGTATGGAACATATTATTGAAACGAAAAATCTAACAAAACAATACGGAACATCTACCGTTGTTAATAATTTCAATCTTCACGTGCCTAAGGGTAAAATCTATGGTCTCCTCGGCAGAAATGGAGCCGGAAAAACTACCACAATGAAAATGATATTACAACTTGTGAAGCCAACGGCAGGAACAATCCGATTGTTTGGAATGGATTTCAGAGAAAACGAACATAGCATTTATCGAAAAGTAGGCTCAATTATTGAAACTCCGGGGTTTTATCATAATTTGACCGCCTATGAAAACCTGCAGATTTTAGGACGCTTAAGAGGACAGGAAAATGAAACAGAGATATATAAAGCGTTAGAAATAGTTGGACTTCAAAAGGAGTATAAAAAACCCTTTGGCAACTATTCTTTGGGAATGAAGCAGCGCCTTGGGATTGCTGCTGCAATTATGCACCAACCGGAGCTTCTTATTCTTGATGAACCAATTAACGGTCTTGACCCAATTGGTATATCAGAAATACGATCATTATTTTCGGCACTAAGTTGCGATAAAGGAACGACTATTTTAATCTCCAGCCACGTTTTAAGTGAAATTGAGCAAATTGCAGATTTCATAGGTGTGATGCACGAAGGGCGCTTGATTGAGGAAGTGAATATGGCTGAACTACACAAACGAAAACGCAGATATATTGAATTTGAGTTATCTGATATAACTGTTGCTTTAAATTTATTAGAAAGTAAATATCAGATTACAGATTGTTCGGTACATGGCAGTACAATCAAAATCTTTGACTGCACTTATAACCTTGGAGAAATTAATCGTACATTTGTGGAAAACGGTTTGCTTGTAACAAAGATTGGTCAAAGCAAAGAAAACTTAGAGGATTATTTTTCGAAACTGATTGGAGGTAGTGGTATTGCTTAATCTGATTACTTGTGAATTATTAAAGCTGAAGCATTCAAAGATGGTGCTTTTAAGTGTTTTAGGTGTCTTGGCTACACCATGCATGATGCTGGCCGGAGCATTGCAGATGCATTTTGAAGATCCTAATAAAATTTTCACCTTGGCTGACATCTACGATAACAGTCTGGTTTATGCGATGCTGCTCATTAACTTTATAGTTTATGTGACAGTAACTGCCTATTTATTCAGTCGTGAGTATAGTGAAAACACGTTGAAAACGCTGTTGCCAATACCTGTTTCACGAACAGCTTTTATTGTAGGAAAATTTCTTGTCCTATTTCTCTGGATTATGCTATTGACGGTTGTTACATGGGCAGGTATTCTTGCTTTGTTCTCAGTCTATCATGTTATATTTGGTATGCACAGTTTCAGTCTTAACGTTGCAGGGCTCTGGCTTTTAAAGTTTCTCCTTGGAAATATACTCATGTTTTTCACCCTATCCCCTTTTGCTTTTATTGCCCAAAAAACAAAAGGTCTGGTGGTGCCGATGATTGCTTCGGCAGTGGTTGTTATGAGTAGCGCAGCACTTTCCAATCAAGATATGGGAGCATTGTTTCCATGGACAGCAACCTATTTTTTAATGGACGGAAGGTTGGAAAGTATTGGATATCCAATTCCTTTATCAATTGCAATCATCTTTGCAATAAGTGTAGTTGGACTGCTTGCAACATTTAGATATTTCAAAGGGGAGGATTTAAAATAATGGAACTAAATTTTATAGAAATTCTCAAGGTCATTTTCCTTGGTATCGTGGAAGGAATCACAGAATGGTTACCAATCAGCAGTACCGGACATATGTTGCTTGTCGACGAATTAATTACTCTAAATATGAGTGAAGCGTTTAAGGAAATGTTCTTTGTAGTGATACAGCTTGGAGCGATTTTAGCGGTTGTAGTAAGGTTTTGGAACGAGATGTTTCCATTCCAGTTCAAAGATAAAACTCAGCCGATTGTAAAAAAGGACACTTTTTCGCTCTGGTTTAAGGTGGTCGTCGCCTGTATTCCAGGGGCTATTGTAACCCTCCTCTTTGATGACTATATTGAAGCACATTTCCATACCCCGGTTGTGATTGCCTCAACCTTAATTTTATATGGTATTGCATTTATTGTAATTGAAGTATGGAATAAAAAACGCGTGCCAAGCATACGCCACTTATCCGATATTACCTATAAAACTGCCTTGATAATTGGATTGTTTCAGGTGCTATCCATTATCCCCGGCACATCACGATCCGGTGCAACCATTGTCGGTGCATTACTAATTGGTGTGTCAAGAGTTGCAGCAGCAGAATTTACTTTTTTCCTTGCTGTACCTGTGATGTTTGGGCTAAGTGCACTGAAAATATTAAAATTTGGGTTTGCTTTTACAGGTATAGAAACCCTAACGCTGGGGCTTGGCATGACGGTAGCATTTTTAGTGTCAGTACTTGTAATCAAATTTTTGATGAGTTATATCAAAAAACATGACTTTAAGGTATTTGGTTGGTATCGAATTTTGATCGGAATAATTGTATTTCTTTATTTTGGGTTTGGTACATTTATTAGATGAACATTAGGGGTTGGGCGATAGCTCCAAACATATATTTCTGTGTATCTTTGTGTATTATAGGAACTCACTATTAAATCCCTATGATTTAAAATCTATTAATTTTAGATCAGCATAAATAGCAAGTATCACCCGCCGAATAAAAAAAACGGCGCTTTGGCGGGTCTTTCTCTATGCCCGGATCTTCTAAAGCAACCCTCCAAACCCGTGAAGTTTGGGGGGGTTTTTCATGTGTTGGTCAATGCATACCGCACCGCTGCGCATCTGCTGCAGCGACATTAGGTTATCTACATAACCCATATTTACATAGGTGATTCGTTAAAAAAAGCCTATATTTCTCAACGGAGAAGTATGCCTATCAATACGAACCAACAGAACAGATAAAACATGAATTAATGTATAAGAGCGTACAAACGGACTTTTTTGTCTGTGGGTATGCTCTTTTTGTTTTCCACCGCATAACGCCTCGGTGCCGGTCACCGCCTCTTGTCCTTCGTTTTCAATCACATTTTGAAAATTTGGAGGACAAGCATATGTCAGAGAACAAAAAATATACAATCGTAGTAAAACGGCAGCGTGTAGAGGTTAGCGAGGCCGTCTACCGTGCCTATCATAAAGAGCGGGAAGCGGAGCGTTATCAGAGTAAGCTTAGCCGCCAGAACGAGTTGTCGCTGGAACGCTTCAGGGAGGACGGTGTCAATGTTGATTACCTTATTGTCCGTGTTCAACCAGACATCGTGGACGAGCTCATTCATCAGGAACAGATGGAGGCACTGTGGCTTGCTCTTCAATCCTTACCGGAGGATGAACGGTTCCTCATTGACGAACTGTTTTTCAATGGCAAAAGCGAGCGGGAGCTTTCCGCAATAATTTCTGCACCGCAAAAGACCATTAACGACAGGAAAAAAAGAATCCTGCTTAAACTACGCAAATTGATAGAAAATTAACCCGCTCAACCCCCTCACTTTTTCCTTTATAGAAGTGAGGGGGATTTTCTATCTCTCTCGTGTTCCTTGAAAAACACCGAGCTATTCGGTCATATCCAGCAGCTTAAATACGTTAGCTGTTCAGCTCCGATGAGGGGAAAGCGGCTTTGGAGGACACGCTAAGACCATCTGCGGATAGGTCAGAGCTATTCGTCAACACGATAGCATCAAAGGTGCCGAGCGAGAAATGCCCGTCCGAGAAGCAATCTGTGGTGGATTGCCCTGCCATGACCTGAACAGCCTACAATGATACTTCTGCATAGCCACAGACATCGCAATGGGTGCAGCCGCCGGAGAACCCGGCGGGGGTGAGAGTCCCATGACGGCCGCAAGCCACGGCTGGTTTAAGCTGACTGCCCAAAGGACGGAATCGTCCTTAACCGCAGGCACTTTGCCTGTGGTGTTCTGCTTCGGGAAGTAGTGTCGAATAGAAGCAGCAGAAAACGAAGAACAAGAGTTTTGTTATATCAGAAACTATGAGGACAGCCGCCCTGCGGGTAAACCCGGTCACAATCGGCGGCTGTCCTTATCCTTGTGATATAACACTGATTTCACAAAAAGGAGGAATGAGAAATGCGTATTTATAAAGGCGATATGTTCTACGCTGATTTAACTCCGGTCGTAGGCTGTGAGCAGGGCGGCATCCGACCGGTACTGATTATCCAAAATGATATTGGAAACCGCTACAGTCCCACCGTTATCGTGGCCGCTATCACCAGCCGCACCGAAAAAAACCACCTGCCCACCCATATCCAACTGTGCAGCCAGCAGTATGGGCTGCGGCAGAATTCCCTTGTGCTTTTGGAGCAGGTGCGAACCATTGACCGTTCCCGCTTGCGTGAGTACATAGGCCATTTGAGCGAACCACAGATGCAGCAGGTCAATGAAGCCTTAGCCGTAAGCTTCGGTCTGGATGCCCTGCTGCCGGAACCGCAAATGAGCCTGAGCTTGTAAAAGGAGGTATTTTTTATGGACAAGAAATCCGCTTGGATTTACTGCCGCATCGATGCGCCGGAGGATGTACATGGCGCTTTGAAAGGACAATACGAAAGATTAGAAACCTATGCCGCACAGATGGGCTTTACCGTTGTCGGCTCTTCGCAGGATTTAGGCAGTGGTCTAAACTTTGACCGCTCCGGCCTGCAGGCTGTTCTGGAATCAGCAAAAGCCGGGAGCTTTCAGATTCTGTTGGTGGATTCGGTGAGCCGAATCGGGCGGGATATGAAAAAGACAATAGCATTTATTCAAACAATTAGCGGCTGCGGTATCAGCATTTACTCCCCGATGGAGGGAGAAATCAAGCTGTCTGATTTTATGAGGCCGCCGTTTCAATTGCGATAGGAGGAAATGCTATGACGAAAACAGAACCAGTAAACGAAGTCCGTTATTTAATGGCGCACAACTTCCTCACCTATCTTCTGGAGCAGGGCAAAATTACTCAGGAAGAATTTCAGATTGCAGACCAATTCGTGGTCGAAAAGTACAAGCCGAGGCTCCGGATTATTTAGTGGATTATGTGATAGCTTTCCCTGCATCTCTGTGGTAGTGTATGTGCTAATACCCAAGGGGTATTGAACTTACACGAAAGGAGCTGTCACACATGAAAATACGAAAACCAAAGGAGGTGCCGCCATGCCACAGGTACAGGTTATCGAACCGGTAAATTCCATTTACCGATATTCACCGCCCAAGCTGCGTGTCTGCGCCTACGCCAGAGTCAGCAGTGACTCCGCCGATCAGCTAAATTCCTTTTCCGTGCAGATGGAGCATTACACTTCCCTGATTGCCGAAAATGACGAATGGGAGCTGGTGGACATCTATGCCGATGAGGGCATTACCGGAACCCGGTCGGACAAGCGGGAGGAATTCCAGCGGATGCTTTCCGACTGCAGAAAGGGCAAAATCGACCGCATCCTTGTGAAATCCGTTTCCCGGTTTGCGAGGAACATTCATGACTGCCTCTCCACCGTCCGAGAGCTGAAAGCCCTCGGTGTAGAGGTGGAATTTGAGGAAGATGGTATCAAGACAGCGGATATGCACGATGAGATGATGATTGGAGCCTTCAGCTCCATCGCCCAAGAGGAATCCACCTCCATCTCTAACAATATGCGCTGGAGCTACGCTCGTAGGATGCAAAACGGAAATTTCACTTGTTGCTGCCCACCCTACGGATACGATCTTATAAACAACATACTGATTCCAAATCCCAAGGAAGCACCGATGGTGCGAAGAATATTCGGAAGCTACCTATCCGGCAAGAGCATGGAGCAGATAGCCAGTGAGCTGAACGCAGATGGCATCCCCTGCAAAAATGGAGAGGTAAAATGGCTGTATACCGCTGTCAGCTATATTCTCAAAAGCGAGCGTTACATCGGTGATGCCCTGCTGCAGAAATCCTACACCACCGACACCATGCCCTTTCAAACCAAGCGCAACAAGGGCGAGCGTGACCGCTATTACATCACCGGTTCCCATGAACCGATTATCAGCCGGTCGGAGTTTGAGCAGGCACAGCGGCTGATGAAAGCCCGTAACTCCCTTTATCCAAACAAGGGGCGTGGCAGGCAATACACTTTCTCACAGAAAATTCGATGTGGCAAATGCGGTACGAATTTCTCCCGCAGGGTGACCAATGGAAAAACCTATTGGGTATGCCACAGGCACTTCCGCAGCAAGGAGCTTTGCGAAATCCGTCAAATCCGGGAAGATGCCATCATGCAGGCGTTCATCCGAATGTACAACAAGTTAAAACAGAACAGCCGCTATATTCTCTCCTCCGCTTTAAACGAGCTGATGGATCTCAAATCCAAAATCACCATGAGCGATGTAAAAGTCGGAAGCATCAATAAGGAAATAGCGGAACTCACCAAGCAGAGTCTGGTACTGAATCGTCTCAGGACGAAAGGTTACATGGACTCTGCTGTTTTTATGCAGAAAAACAATGAAATCAACCAGCAGCTCGATTTGCTCAAGCGAAACCGCCGCAGACTGCTGGAAAGCGATGCGGACGATGAGATGATTTCCGACTGCAAGCTATTGATTGAGCTGATGGAACAGGGATCGCCGTACCTGACTGCTTTTGATGAAGCCCTATTTCACAGCATTGTCAATCAGATCGTTGTCACCGAGCAGGATAAACTCAAATTCTGCCTGATCGGTGGTCTTGCCTTTACCGAGCAGCTGCCCAAGGAGGTGTTCGGACGATGAATAAAAACCGATACCTTCCTTTCGGCTATCACATTCAAAACGGTACGCTGTGCATTCATGAAGCGGAAGCCACTGTGGTACGGCAAGTTTTTGAGGATTACCAAGCCGGGAAATCCTATCGCCGGATTGCCGAAAGCCTCACAGCCAAAGGCATCCCCTATATGGAGAATCGCACCGACTGGAATAAGCACAGGGTCAAGCGTATGCTGGAGAATTCACGTTACTGCGGCAGTGATGATTTCCCGCAGATTATCCCTGCCGACACGTTCGGGGCTGTAGCCGCCCTAATCGGGCAGAAAAGCCAAGGGGAGCCTTTATCCAAGGAACTGGACAGCATCCGCAGTAAGGCGATTTGTGGGGTTTGTGGAGCCAAGTACACAAGGGATGGCAGAAGCAAGAAGTATGAAGCGTGGTGCTGCTCCGCTGAGGGGCGCATCACACCCAAGCGCATCACTGACCAAGCCCTGCTGGAGAGCGTAACCGCAATCTTGAATATCATCATCAGTGAGCCGAGCCTGCTGGAGCTTCCTTTACCGCATAGGGAGAACTATTCCCTCGATGTTGCCCGGACAGAAAACCAAATCAACCGGGAGCTTGAAAAAAGCGAAGTGGACAGCGATTACATCAAGCTGCTGATATTTGGCTGTGCCACCGCAAAATATGAGGTCTGCCCTGACAGGGAGCCGGAATACTTAACCCGCCGGTTGCTGGAGATATTTGAGGGGCATCCGCCGCTGGCGGCTTTCTCAATCCGATTATTTGAGGATACCGTCAAGCAGGTGGTCATTGATGCGGACGGCAGCCTGCGGCTGCAGATGAACAATAGAAAGCTGATTGGAAAGGAGTAACCGCCATGCAAACACAAACCATAACGCCGGTACAAAAAAAGGTCGATGTGATCCCCGCCAATATTCTTTTAACCAAGCCAAACGCCAGAAAAAGAAAGCTCCGTGTGGCGGCCTACTGCCGGGTCAGCACCGAACAGGAAGAACAGCAATCCAGCTACGCTGCGCAGATTGCTTATTATACCGATAAAATCAGTAAAAATAAGGATTGGGAGATGGCTGGTATTTTTGCCGATGAGGGCATTACCGGAACCAGCGCCAAAAAGCGTACCGAATTTCTCAAGCTCATGGCACTGTGTGAAAAAGGCAAAATTGATATGGTGCTGACCAAATCCGTCTCCCGATTTTCCAGAAACACGCTGGATGCCATCGGATATATCCGAAAGCTCAAGGCAAAGGGCATTCCCATCATCTTTGAAAAAGAGGGCATCAACACGATGGAAATGGCCAGCGAAATGGCGCTGTGCTTCCTCAGCGGCTTTGCACAGGCAGAGAGTGAATCCATCAGCCGCAACGTGACATGGGGCAAACGCCAGAGCTTTAAAAGCGGAAAGGTGCCATTTCAATATTCCCGCATTTTAGGTTACGAAAAAGGCGAGGACGGTCAGCCAAAGATTGTGCCGGAGGAAGCGGAAATCGTCAAACGGATTTTCCGAAGCTATTACTCAGGTGCAAGCATCGGAAAGATAAAGAAATCTCTGGAGGCTGATAAAATCCTCACGCCCACCAGCAAGGAGGAATGGTCGCCGGGAGTGATCCAGTATATGCTTCGAAACGAGCGCTACATCGGGGATGCCCTACTGCAGAAAACCTATGTGGTGGACTGCCTAACCAAGGAAACCCGTAAAAACAATGGTGAAATCCCGCAGTATTATGTAACCGGAAATCATGAGCCGATTATTTCAAGGGATTTATTCAACCTTGTGCAGGAGGAAATCGCACGGAGAGCCGGTAAGCGAAAGGTGGCCAGAAAAGCTGTGAAAACCGAGAAAGGAAAATACAGCAGCAAATACGCCCTGACCGAGCTTCTCTGCTGCGTTGAATGCGGCACTCAGTACCGCAGGGTTACTTGGGCGAGAAATGGTAAGAAAAAGGTGGTCTGGCGTTGCATCAACCGCTTGGAATACGGCACGAAATACTGCAAGGAATCGCCTACCATAGAGGAAAGTCGCCTACACCAAGCCATTATCACCGCCCTGAACCGGCTGGATGAGGATAAAGCCGATGTTATCGAAACCCTCAAGGCAGGCCTGCAGCTGGCCATTGGTTCACAGGATGATGACAGCTTCAATGAAGCGGCTGTCCAAAACCGCATCGCCGAGCTGCAAAGCGTGATGATGGATTTAGTGGGACTCAGCTCCAAATCCAGTGCCGGTGCGGATTATTTCGATGCCAAGTTTGAAGAAATCGCTGCGGAGATAAAAGGGTTGCAGGGGCAGCTTGGAGAACACCAAGAACAAACCATGCTCGCTCAAAATACACAGGCACGAATCCACGAGCTGCTTTACATGATGGAAACCACCGATCTCAGCCTGAAAGAATATCGTGATGATGTAGTCAAAGGAATTATCACCAAGGTGGAGGTTTTATCCTCAGACCGCATCCGGATTATTTTTGATAACAATATGGAAATGGAACAGGAAATGCCGAGTGAATAGAAATAGCAGGATAAGCCGCCACAAAGCTGGCGGCATTTCTCTTTTGGACAGAATTTCTGCTATATTTCAATCCGTTTCACCATAATACTGTGAATATTTCCATAATTTATACGGATTTAATTGCTTTGTTCGCTGTGACGATATATAATATATACAATATTTAATTGGCAAAGGATAGTTTTAATGGACTATATGACAGCGAAAGAAGCAGCGGAAAAATGGGCAATCACTCCACGCCGGGTACAGGTGCTTTGCGCACAGAGAAAAATACCGGGCGCTATTCGGTTTGGGGTTACTTGGGCGATACCCAACGATGCGGTGAAGCCCAAAGATGGTCGATATAATAAAAACAAGACAGAATAGAACAGCTTGATGTTACTAATAAATTGAGCGGTTAGAATATTTTTGTGGAGGGAGTGACATCATGGGTAGCCATCAAGCATCAGAACAAATGATAGGTTATCTTTATCAGGCTAGGTATGCATTGTACCTTTTATTGAATAATGATGATGAGCAATCAGAAATTAGCATTGAAAAATTTGACGATGTAAGCTTTGGAAACGATGATACTCCTGAAATCATGATTCAACTCAAGCATCATGTAAAGGCTTATGGTGATTTAAATAACGCAAGTACAGATATATGGAGAACACTAAAAGTCTGGATAGATGCTATTAAAAAGCAACCAGATTTACTGTCTAAAACAAAATTCATGATAATAACTACTGCTTCAGCACCAGGGGACACAGCAGCATATTATTTAAAAACTGAATCTGAAAAAAGAAATTCTATTTTGGCTTATAATATATTAAAGAAAGTTGCGGAAGAATCTCAGAACAAAAGCCACCAAAGTTATTATAAAGCATTTACCAGCATTCCAGAAACGCAAATTCAGCAATTATTAGATTGTATTTATATACTTGATAAGAGTAGCAATATAGTCGATGTTGAATCTGATATAAAAAAAGCTATTAGATATTGTAGCCTTCCTCAATATATTGATAAAATATGTGAACGTTTGGAAGGCTGGTGGTATAAGAAAACAATAGAAGCTTTATGCTCAGAAACACCGATATTCATATCTCAGAGTCAAGTGCGTTCACACATTGTATCGGTTGGATTGGAATATGCACCCGATAATTTACCTATTGATGTGGACGAATATGAAAACCTCAAATTAGAAGAGTTGTCTCCAAATGATCAAATATTTTATGAACAATTAAAGCTAATTTGTTTAGGAAGTAATAGATTGAGAATGGCAATCAGAGATTATTATCGTGCTTTCCAACAGCGAGCAAACTGGGTCAGGGAGGAATTATTATACACAAATGAGCTGGACAAATATGAAAAAAGGCTCATTGATGAATGGGAACATTCATTTTATGCAATGCAAGATGACTTGTTAGATTATGGGAATCAAGTTACGGAAGACATTAAAGTATCAAATGCCAAAAAACTGTATAGAGAAATTGAGGAAAAAGATATACGTGTTAGAGATCGTTGCAGTGATGCATTTGTAATGAGAGGCAGTTATCATATCTTAGCGAATCAGCTTAGGGTAGGATGGCATATTGATTTTTATGAGCGTTTAGAGCAATTATTAAAGAACTGAGGTGATTTATTTGAGGAATTGGAATCTTAGAGCAAAGGAAGTAGCTTATTTACTTAATCCGGCGTTTTGTGGTAGGCTATTGCACAGTTGCATTAAAACATATAATGAGGTGACAAAAAGAGCTTTTCCATTTCCTCTTGTTTATCTGGTTCTTCCATTGATACTTCATAAAAAAACTAGAGAGTGCATATCAAGTCGTACACAATTGATCATATGGCAACAACGATATCCTGAATTATTAATAGGTTTTGCTGAGAGAACAAAAGATATGGTACAGATAACCAATGAGGCTATGGAGCTTTTGCTTCAAAGTGGTGTTGTACTGTTAACAAACGCTGCAGAGCTTGAAATATCTCAAACGATTCGACCGCTCAGTAAGACAAAATATGTTAATGACGAAATCAAAGATTGTCTTAATAAAAGCGAACATGTAGCTAAATGGTTTGCTGCAGCAGGAAAAGTTGAAACAGTATATGTTAGTTTGGGGGTAAGACCATGATGCAAATACGAGAATTAGTCCTATATGGATTAAATGGACAAGTAAGGCATTTGCCATTTCAATTAGGAAAGGTCAATATAATATCAGGAAAATCAAAATCCGGAAAATCCGCTGTGGGCGACATAATTGATTATTGCCTTGGCGGAAGTTCTTGTGATATTGCCGATGGCGTAATTAGAGAAAATGTGTCGTGGTATGGATTGCTATTGCAGTTTGATAGCGAAAGAGTATTTGTAGCTCGCCAAAATCCGCCCCCCGGTCAACAGTCTACCGGCTTCTGTTATATTGAGATTGGAGAAAAAATAGAAGTTCCCGAAAAATGTGATTTTGTTTCCAATACTAATGTTGCTGGATTGGAGGAGGCTTTAACTAAGAGATTAGACATTTCTGAGAACCTAAATATACCGCCAGACGGACAAAGCCGCGATCCCCTTGCTGCTAATATTAGACATGCATTATACTACTGCTTTCAAAATCAGGATGAGATAGCAGCAAAAACTTTTTTATTTCATAAGCAATCGGAAGATTTCATAACTCAGGCCATAAAAGACACTTTGCCATATTTTTTGGGTATAGTGAATGAGGAATCGCTAGCTTTAGAAAATGAAAGAAGTATTCTAAAAAGAAAATTAGCAATTGAAAAACGCAGACTGGAAGAAATTAGAATGCTTCAAGGAGGAGGTTTACAAAGGGCCATTTCATTAATATCCGAAGCAAAGTATGTAGGCCTTTTATACGATAATATTGAAGCAGATTATGACAGTTACGAATCTGTGTATAAAGTTTTAAAAAGCGTGAATGAATGGACTCCTGTAAATGCTGAAACTGTTGGTATGGATCGTTTAAGCTTTTTACAATCAGAGCTTAAAAAATCTGAGGATGAATTGGAACAACTTAATCAGGATATTAGTAATGCAAAAACATTTGCAGGAGAAACGAGCGGCTACGCGAATGAAGTTGAGCATCAGAAAATTAGGCTGAGTTCAATTGGCTTATTTGAAAAGCTTGATTTTAGACCGGATCATTGCCCCTTATGTGCCAACAAACTAGAAATGCCTTTGCCCAATATTGACATGATAAGAACCGCTATTAAAAACCTAGATGACAATATACAAAACGTTACTCGAGAAAAACCCAAATTAAGAAAATATATTGACTCACTTGAATCAGAGAGGGAAAAAATACGACAAGACATTATCCAAGTAAAGTCTGAAATTGATGGCATTTATACTCAAAATCAGGATGCTATCGCATTAAAAGATTTAAATTCTAGACGTGCAAAAGTAGTTGGTAGAATTAGTCTATGGTTGGAAAGCGTAGAGCAACATGACGACTCTACAGGTAAAGAAAAAGCCATTAAAAAGATTGAGGACAGAATATGTGATATTGATGAAATATTAGATAAAGACTCACTAGAAGATCGTAAGCAATCTGTATTATCACGAATATCTGTAGATATGAGTGAATGGGCTAAAGAACTGAACTTGGAACATTCTGAAAACCCATATCGTCTAGATATGAACAAAGTTACAGTTATTGTGGATAAAGCTGATCGCCCTGTTCCTTTAAAACAGCTCGGCAGTGGGTCAAATTGGGTCGGGATACATTTAATAACCTACTTTGCGTTACATAAATATTTTATTACTCTGAACAGGCCGGTGCCTAATTTTATATTTTTGGATCAACCTTCACAGGTCTATTTTCCATCAGAATTGGATGAAAAAAATACAGATTGGAATATGGTTAGCACCTTGTATAACTTTATCACCAATAGGACATCAGAACTAAAGGGAAAGCTTCAAGTTATTATAGTAGATCATGCTAATTTAAAAGATGAGAATTTTCGTAATTCTGTTATTGAAGATTGGTGGAATGAAAATAACTTAGTACCGGAAGATTGGTATAAAAAATAAAACACACTTGGAAATGGGATATACAATGTCAACATTATCTAACTGTTTTTTGTTTTCATGATATAATTATTTAAAAGTAGAGCCGAGGTGAAATAATGAAATGGTTACATCTATCTGATTTGCATTTTAATCCTGATGATGATGGTACAGATAGTAATTATTTAAGAGATAAACTAAAGGATTTTTTATATCAAAACCAAGTTGTTGTAGACTATTTGATCCTTTCAGGTGACTTTAGGGATGCAAGTTGCCAAGATGATACTGACGAAAACGCCCAAAAAGTTGCACAGTTTATTTTGGGAATCACAAAATTAGTTGGAATAACTAATACATGTAATATTTTGTGCGTACCGGGAAATCATGATTTGAATCGAGACTATAATAATAGACAAGAACTACTTATTACTGAAAAAAGCAAATATCAAACCGAAAAAGGTAGATTCGTTAATTTGCCTGAATTAGTTGATGCTTTTTCATTTTACAAGAAAGTACTGAACTTTATCTACGGTACTGATTTTGTCAATACAATGTTTGATAATTGTTATAAGATCAGTCCTCATAAAGCTGTGGTGACAAAGGATTGTAATATTTTACTGATTAACACAGAACTTTTAGCGGGACAAAGTGTTGAAGATGCCAGTGGAAACAAATGCATAAATGATGCCGGAACGCTAATGGCAGGCAGTAGTTATGTTCTGAATGAGCTTTTAACCGTCAAGCCTACTGAAAAAATAACAATTGCTGTTGGTCATCGAGGGCTTGACTTGCTGGAACCTACTGAAAAAAGAAAGCTTGTAAATATTTTTAATGACTATGGAGTCTGCTTATATTTATGTGGACATAGTCATACGTTATGGGTAGATGACACCTTGGGTGTCCCGCAAGTCACTGTAGGATGTATAAAACAAGAAAATGGAGTAAGAGCAGGTTTTTCGTTGGGGGAGTTTTGTGTAGAGAGTAATAATATTAATATCTCTGCGTATTCTTGGGAAAACAATAGTTGGAACAAATATCAACATTTCTACAAAGGCAATTCAGATCTGCATATAGATTTAAATGGAGTTGCAGAAGCTTACGGTGGTGGTTTTGACAATAAAATTAAAATTGTTTTGGATGGCAGAGTAAGAGAGTTCTATTGCAGAGTTCCAACAGAGGGTATGAAATTTTGGATTGAACATTCTCCTATGATATCGGTGGGTTCAGGAAGCTTAACTTGCGTATTGAAAAACAATCAATACACACATCTTATTAACTACAATCATACATTTATATTGTCAAATGCTGTATGGAAAGTCATAGGAATAGACTCAACTATTTCCGGTGTCACAAAACTCACCTGTAATAGAGAATTAAAAGGTCCATCCGATGATTTTAAAACAGGAATTGCAAACAAGGACTCAATTTCAAACTACCGGATAGAATTACTGTCACCAATCGAAAATATAGGAGTAGATCAAAAAATAGAATTACTACCGCTACTAATTAAAGATTACAAACATATTAAGGATGCAAAGCTTCTCTTGTCTGTATCCAATCAAAATATAATAGCTTCAGATAAGATGTCTATAATAGGAAAAAGCATTGGAAAGACAGATATTTTGATTTGGTGGGAAGATGACGATGAGATATTTTTGCGATTCTCTGTAAATGTATGCGATGAAAAACAAGAAAACGTAGGCTATAGACTATATAGAGAGGATTTAGCATTTAACAGTAAATCATACTTTGATTATTCTGTCAGAATAAAAAACAAAGTTCGCATTGGAGTTGAAAAATATATAAACGGTGAACAGGTTTCCGTAGACAAGCCCCTTGAATTTTGCCTTATAAGTAAAGAAGATAATTGTTCCATGCCAATACAACAACTGGAAAATTCCGTAATTGAGGTCGATACATCAGCAATGAGTTACGGAAAACTATATTCTTTGACTATTAAGGGTGAAACACAAATGCAAGCAGAGATTTGTGGAAAAGGTCTTTTTTAACCCCTGAATCTTTCAAAGAAGATTCTGCATCTATTTTGTACTAATTACACAAAGTTATCAGGATAAAATGGATGCAGAATTGTATCTGTTTTATCTTGATTGTTTATGTTATACTTAAAAGGTATAATCCAACTTAGTATTATTTATATTTTGTTTAGGAGATTACCAAATGAGATTTATAATGAAGAAACATATTGGGTCAAGAATTTTACTCGGAATTGCAAGCGTATTATTAATGTGTTATTTGGGAGGCCTATTTTATATTTACAATATTCAAGAGTACAACCCATATGCTTCTATGGGTGCTGAGTTTGATGCTGTTATTCACAGCGTATTGTTTTTGCCTCCAACTGTAATATGCTTGATATTATCTATCGTATTACATATAAAAACAAAAAAGTAAGTCGCACGGTCTATTATGAGCATAATGTGAAGTTAATAAAACATTTCTTGTAATAACAGAGCAAATTGTTAGTGCATCTATTTTGTACTAATGACACATATGAAACACAAACCCGAGTTAATCTCGGGTTCTTTTATCTATATGTAAAGTGATAAGGTATTGGAACGGGAAGGCCAGATAACGCTACTTTCGTTAGCATTTCGAATACCGGGTTTAAGGGAGATGGTGATGAGATTGTAGATCAAGTGATTGGCTGTACAGAAGGATTTGCGTTAGTCCTCTCATGATTAAAGGCCTTGCTTGAGCATAATATTATTTTAAATCTTGTATCAGACCGTTTTCCCGCTCAGAAAATAAAGTAGAAGGCAAATCTAATCACAATTTTTTTATAATGCGCAGGTATAAACAGAGAGGTATAATCATGAAAGAGAATATATTATTTCAGCTGGACATGTGCTGGCAGCTTTATCTTTATCATATGAACGATCTTAAGGAAGCAGAGGCGTTATGGGTATTCAATTCCTCGGGACTACAGGTATACAAGCAGGAAGAAGGCTGGTGTATAGACTGGCCTGAAACCGAGAGTTACGAGTCTGGTCCACCCAGCATTGCCTGGACTTTGTGGCATATTATATATTGGTGGAGCACTGCATTGGATTATAATTTTGATAAGGGCACCTTAAAAAAAGAGGATATTCCTTGGCCAGGAAGTGTTGAAAAAGCAAAAGCAACAATAAACTTCCTGCACGATAAATGGGTTTCATATTTAATCGATTTGTCGGACGCAGATTATTTGTCAAAGCAATATGCCAAATGGCCATTATCCGATAGGAACTTTTCAGATACTGCATTATGGTTAAATGGCGAATTAATGAAAAATGCAGCAGAAATAGGTTATGGGCGATTTTTATATAGAACCTGTGCAAAATAGTTTTCATATATGATTTAATTGAAGGTGATACTCATGAACCAGCAAGAATTCCATATGCTTGATGATGAAAAACTCATATGGATATATGTCGAACTGATTATTCGAAAAGTACGCGGGAAAGCCCCGGCAACAAAGTCGCAGATCATTATGCAGTTGACTAACGGGCAACGAGCATTGTTCCTGTTTCAAGTTCTATATGGTCATGCCAATAATGGGATTCCTCAATTTTTTGCACAGATTTCTTATTTGGCGGATAGGCTGGATATCTGGTCCGCCCTTAAATCAGGAATGAAATATTTCAATGACATTGAAATGCTGAGCCTTATTGAGAAAATGGAAACCGTTTATGCTTATTATGAGGTAGCGCAGCGAAGAGAAGACAGGATATTGCTGGATGAACTTGAGAAATTGTATAAGGAGAGAATCCCTTTCACATTAAAGCGGATTGGTTCATTGATCCGAAGTAATCCGGCAGAATTTACGGTGTCTTTTGACCTAATTTCTTATGAAAAATAAGGCTTAGTAAAAGGCATAAAGCAGCTCCTCAATAAAACTACGCTGGAATGTACCAAGAACGCGATGTTCCTGGGTATATTCCAGCGTAGTTTGCTTTATACAGTAAAAGGAAAGGCTTCTTACTTGATGCGCTTGCTGACGAATCGCTCCATCCGGGTTAAGGCTTCCTGAATCTGTTCCGTGGAATAAGCATAGGAGCAGCGGATATGTCCTTCTCCTGAGGGGCCGAAAGCTGTGCCGGGAACCACGGCTACTTTTTCTTCCTGGAGAAGCTCATTGGCAAATTCCTCCGAGGTCAACCCGGTAGCTTTGATGCTGGGGAAGGTATAGAAGGCGCCCAGTGGCTCGAAACAGGATAAGCCCATTTTGCGGAAGCCATGTACCATCAGTCGGCGGCGGCGGTCATAGGTGGCCACCATATCCTGCATAGCCTGTTCAGCGGAGCGGACCGCTTCCAAAGCGGCCAGCTGGGCGGTGATGGGAGCACAGAGCATTGTGTATTGGTGAATCCGGGTCATGGCCTGGATAAAGTCATGATGTCCGGCCACATAGCCGATTCTCCAGCCGGTCATGGCATAGGATTTGGAAAAACCGCTGATATGCAAGGTGCGGTTTCTCATATTGGGCAAGCTGGCGAAGGCTGTATGGCTGCCGCCGTAGCTCAAATCCGAATAGATCTCATCGGCCAAAACGATCAAATCATGATCCTGGACAAATTTGGCAATGGGTTGGTAGTCTTCCCAGGTCATGATGGCTCCGGTAGGGTTATTAGGATAGGAGAGCACCAGAACCTTGGCGTTGGGGGTATAGACCCGCTCCAGATCCTCTACCCGCACCCGGAAATCTTCTTCTTCCCGGGTGGGAACATAATGAACTTCCGCACCGGCCAGGGTTGCACAAGGGCCGTAAGAGACATAGGCAGGGTCTGTAAGCAAGAGGGCGTCTCCCGGGCCGAGCAGGGCGCGCATCGCCAGATCGACGGCTTCGCTGGCGCCTACGGTGATCAGGATTTCATCATGAGGGTTGTATTCAAGGCCCAGCTTTTTCTCCATATTCCAGGAGAGAGCCTGACGCAGCTCCATAAGTCCCGAGTTGCTGGTGTACATGGTTTGTCCTTGCTCAAGGGAAAAGATGCCGCTCTCTCTCACGGTCCATGGCGTGACAAAATCCGGTTCTCCGACCCCGAGAGAGATTACATTTTTCATCGTTGAGACCAGATCAAAGAATTTGCGAATCCCTGAGGGGGGTAAATTGGCCGCGATCGGTGAAAGGTACTGATTCACGGTGAAATCACCAGCCTCTCGGGATTATCGTCTTCCCCAAGGAGTTCCACGCCGTTTTGCTTATAGCGTCTGAGGATAAAATGGGTGGTTGTGTCGGTGACATGCTCCAGGGGAGCAAGTTTTTCGGCCACAAATAAGGCCACTTCCTGCATGGTTTTCCCTTCAATTAAAAGGGAAAGGTCATACCCCCCCGACATCAGGTAAACCGCTTTGATCTCAGGGAATTTCTGCAGACGGCGGGCTATTTTATCGAACCCATAACCTCTCTGAGGAAGAACCTTAACATCGATTAAGGCGGTTACTATGGGTTCGCCGGTCCGTTCCCAATTGATCAGTGGACAGTATTGAGCAATAATTTTTTCTTCTTCCCATTGCTTAAGGCGCTCTTCTATAAATTCTTCCGACAAACCGGTCTGAATCGAAAGCTCTTCAAGGGATAAGCGGAAATCATTGGCAATGAGTTCGAGAAGCTTACGTTCATCATGTGTGAGCATGAACAAACTCCTTTCAATTAAGTTTTAAAACATCATATCATACTGTTCTGTAATACAACAAGAGAGAATAATGCAAATTATTATATAGGATAGGGAGAAAGGAAGAAGATTCTAAAAAATATCATATCACGAAAAAACTTGATTGTTAATCTACTTTAAGCAGAATCCAACCCTTTTTTGGACAAATTAGTGAGACATTCTTGGGCATTTTCAAGATTTAGGGTATAATAGAGTGATGATTTATTGCGCATTGCGAAAGGATATGTAGATTAATGGCACATCTTAACATAGTATTAGTCGAACCTGAGATTCCCCCCAATACAGGCAATGTGGCAAGGCTCTGCGCCGCTACGGGAGCCGCCTTGCATTTGGTCAAACCCTTAGGCTTTGAAATAAGCGATAAGCACTTAAAACGAGCCGGCTTGGATTATTGGGATATGCTGGATATTCACATTTACGAAAACTATGCTGAATTCGAAGCCAAGAATCCCCAAGGCCCCCGCTACCTGGCAACCACCAAGGCACAACGCCTCCATACAGATATTCACTACCAACAGGGAGGGTATATTCTCTTTGGCAAAGAAACCAAGGGGCTCTCTCCGGAAATTCTGGCACGCTATCCGGAGACGACTCTGCGCCTGCCCATGCGTGCCGATGCCCGCTCCTTAAATCTTTCCAATTCTGTAGCTGTGGTGGTCTATGAGGCCTTGCGCCAGTGGGGAAACCCGGGACTCGTATAGAATGTAGGACTGTTTCACTTAAGATGTAGTATTGTTTGACTTCTGGAGGAAAAGACATGACCTTTGTTTTAACCTTTGTTATTGCTTTAATCATTGCCGTTATCGCCACTCCCTTGTCCATGAAACTGGGGAGACGTTGGGGAGCCATTGATTACCCGGGAGGCCGCCGCGTACATAAGACCCCTATTCCCCGGATCGGCGGCATTGCCATCTATGCAGCCTTCTGGATTGCCGTGATCATTATGGGTATATGGGATAGGCAGATTTGGGGATTGTTTTTCGGCAGTACGATTATTGTCATCGTCGGGGTGGTGGACGATATATTTGACCTGCGCCCCATGGTGAAATTGGTATGGCAGATTATTGCGGCTGCCCTTTTGCTTTTCTTCGGCTTTTCCATGAGTCAGATTTCTCTTCCCATCATCGGGATGAAATTGGATTTTGCGTCCATTGGTTTAGGATGGCTTGGCTTAGTCTTAGCAGTTTTTTGGATTGTAGGACTGGTGAATACAGTGAATATTTCCGATGGTTTGGACGGTCTTGCCGCAGGGATCTGCTTTGAAGCCGCCCTGTTGCTCTGTTGGTCGGCCATCCGCATCAATGAAGTAACAGAAGCCCATCTGACCTTGGCTTTAGCCGGTGCGGCCTTAGGCTTTTTATTCTTTAATTTTCATCCGGCCCGGGTGTTTATGGGGGATTCCGGGAGTATGTTTCTGGGCTATATTATCGGCGGAATCTCGATTATGGGGTTGCTGAAAACAGCCACGGTCCTGGGCCTGGTGTTTCCTCTCCTTGTCTTAGGTATGCCCTTGACAGATATGACCTTTGCCATCATCCGCAGAAAATTGCGGGGCCATTCCATCGCCACGGCGGATCGGGGACATCTTCATCACCGCTTGTTGGATGCCGGCTTTAGCCAGCCTCAGGCTGTGCTGCTCCTTTACGCCATGAGCGGATGCTTTGGCATGGCGGCCGTATTAGGCGCCCTGGGCTCCTGGGTTTGGGCGGCCGCCCTTTTGAGCGCCGATTTTGCTCTCTTGGTGATCATTTTAATGCGTCGTACCGCCTTGCTCAGTGTCATGAGCCGGAAGCACAGCAAATAAGAATAATGAGTGTTGATGAGTTGCACTTAAGGAGTGGTAAAAATGGAAATTCGCTTTCACGGTCATGCTTGCTTCGAAATCATTGGGGAAAAGGGCAGAATACTGATTGATCCTTTCCTGAACGGGAATCCTGCAGCTGATGTGGGCCCGGAACATTTCACTCACCTGGACGGGATTCTGGTTTCCCACGGGCATTCCGATCATTTAGGGGATGCCATCGAACTCTCACAAAAGACCGGAGCCCCTCTTATTTGTGTCTTTGAGCTGGCCCGTCTCTGTGCCAGGTATGGGGCGAAGACCCATGCCATGCATATCGGCGGCAAGCATACCTTTAACTTTGGAACGGTGCGTTTGACTCAAGCCCTGCACGGCTCGGTCTTTGAACCGCCGGGAGAAGAAGAATCCTTTACTTATGCCGGTTTGGCCTGCGGGTTTTTGATCCAGATGGATGGCAAGTGGATTTACCATGCGGGGGATACGGGGCTTTTCGGGGATATGGAGCTGATCGGACGGCGGCACCCCTTGGCAGCCGCCATGCTGCCGATTGGGGACAACTACACCATGGGGCAGGAGGAAGCGGTCTATGCCGCTACCCTCTTAAGGCCCAACTATTTGATCCCCATGCATTATAATACCTTTCCGGTTATCCAGCAGGACCCTCAGGAGTTCATCGAGCTTTTAAAGAGAAAGTTCCCGGCCAGCAAAGGGGAGATTTTAGCCCCTGGCCAATCTCTGATCATTTAATCTTATCATTTAATTAATAATTGATAGAGTTGTTGTTTTAATACCTGCCGTTTAGGTGGGTATTTTTTATGGGTGTTTCGGAGAAACTCTCTTTATACCTATCTATGCTTTAAATAAGCGATGGATAGATAACGCGGCTCATCGGACGCTGTTGCCGGTAAACACTCTGCGCCTGGCAAGTTTTGGATAAGGAGTTGATTCACAATGACACGAAGACCTTGTGCCGCTAACTGCTATTACTACGTTGAGGGTCGCTGTCGCTTAAAACAACAACCCATTGAGAAAAGGCACCTTTGCCCGTATTTCGAGGGACAAGGGATGAGCAGGGGGATGATTTGATGAAAGGTAAACATATTAAGCTGAAAAGAACAGATCCGCTGGAAGCGTTGAAAATGGAGATTGCCGCAGAATTAGGCCTTATCGATCAGGTTCGCTTAAAGGGCTGGCATTCACTTTCAGCAAAAGAGGCCGGAAAAATCGGGGGCTTAATGACCCAGCGCATCAAAAGCAGAAGTCAGCAGGAGAACGAGAATTCCCTGGATTAGCTTGGCTTTGAATTATATAACAGATGCTGATTCGACAAAATATTTTTCAAAATAAAACCGGGAATATGCCTTTCAGACCACCGGATGTGGTATAATTGAGTCTGAAAATCGCTTGATAAAGTAGGGAGCGTTACGATTGAGTCAGACGAAACATCAACAAATTTTAAGTTTCATTGAAGGCCTTGCCGTAGGCAGCAAGGTCTCTGTCCGCTTTATTGCCAAAGAGCTTGATGTCAGCGAAGGAACCGCTTACCGGGCCATTAAAGAAGCAGAGAATAAAGGATATGTCCGTTCCATCCCCAAAGTGGGGACCATCCGTATTGAAGGAGCTAAGGAACGGCGCATTGAAGATTTAACCTTGCGTGAAGTCTCGCAAATTGCTGAAGGGATTGTGCTCTGCGGTTTTGAAAGTCTGGATAACTCGCCCAACAAGTTTTTGATTGCGGCGATGGAATTGGACGCCATGGAGAGATACTTAGAAGACAATTCTTTGTGTATCGTAGGGAATCGTCACGATGCCCAATTGCTTGCTTTGCAGAAAGGCTCCCCGCTGCTGATTACCGGAGGATTTGAACCCCAGGAGGATATCATCCAACTGGCTAAAGCCAATCATCTGGCTATTATTCAGACCCCTTATGATACCTTTGCCGTGACCACCATGATCAACCGGGCCCTTTATGATCGTTTGATTGAAAAAGAGCTTATTTTAGTTGAGGACATTATGGTCAAGGATGTGAATTATTTGACCACCCGTGCCACCGTAGGAGATTGGCACGAGCTTTCACAGCAAACCACCCACAGCCGCTTTCCCGTTGTGGACGAGGAGAATATCGTGGTCGGCATGATTACGGCCATCGATGTAGCCGGCGCCGAGATGAATACTTCCGTGGTGGAAGTGATGAATCCCAACCCTTATGTGGTGGGCAGGGAAGACTCCGTAACCCATATTTCCCGCATTATGCTTTGGGAAGGCTGGGAGATCGCCGCAGTGGTTGACCAAGGAGTGCTGATCGGCATTATCAGCTTGCAGGACGTCTTGGAAGCCTATCAGCAGATCCAGAAGCAGCCTCAGTTTGGTGAAACCGTGGATAATCTGATTTTAAGCGGTTTCCGTTATGTGGAGGACCCCGAGTACCTGACTATCGAGGGCGAGATTACCCGGTTTATGATCAATGAATTTGGTTCCGCCAGTCCCGGAGTTTTAGTGACCTTAATGAATATGGCCGGATATATTGCCCTGCGCAAGCAATACCGGCTGGATGCGATTACAGAGAATTTTACCTTCTATCAATTGCAGCCCATCCCCGTAGGGACGGAAGTCCGCATTACGGTCAAATTGCTGCTGGTGGCGAAAAAGCACTGCAATATTGAGATTGATGTCTATTCCAATAACCAGCTTTTGGCCAAAGCCCTGATGACCGCCAGAATGGGCGATAAAAAGGTTTCTTAATTAATAATGGAATTAAATAGAGGAAAGGCCTTGAGTTATCAGGGTCTTTCTTTCATAATGGGAATAGTAGAAAAAAGGAGGTCTGATTATGGGATTTGTTCACCTCCATGTCCATACGGAATACAGCCTTCTTGATGGGGCGGCCCGGATTGAGAAACTGGTGAAAAAAGCCGTCGAGCTGGGTATGCCCTCGGTGGCCATTACCGATCACGGTGTCATGTATGGTATTATTGATTTTTATAAAGCCTGCAAAAAGGCCGGCATTAAGCCCATTATTGGCTGTGAAGTCTATGTGGCCCCCCACCGGCGGACGGAGAAGGTGCCGGGACGGGATGACAACAACCGCCATCTTGTGCTGTTGGCTGAAAATGAAGAAGGGTACAAGAACCTGATTAAACTTGTCTCCATGGCTCATATCGAGGGCTTTTATTATAAACCCCGGGTGGACAAGGATATCCTGAGAAAGCACAGCCGGGGGCTGATTGCCTTAAGTGCCTGCTTAGCGGGAGAAGTCTCGGAGTATCTCCTCAATAATCAGCTGGAGACAGCGGTAGAGAGTGCGTTGGAGTATGAAGAGATCTTCGGCAAAGGGAATTTCTTTTTGGAAGTCCAGGACCATGGCCTGGAGGAGCAGCAGCGGGTTAATACGGGAATGTTTGAGGTGCAGCGCCGAACAGGGATTCCCATGGTAGCCACCAACGATGTCCATTACGTCAACAAAGAGGATGCCTTTATCCAGGATGTGCTCATCTGCATTCAGACTGGAAAGAACCTTACCGATGCCAGCCGTATGAGCTTTTCCAGCGAGGAGTTTTTCTTGAAATCGGAAGCGGAGATGAATCTGCTGTTTGGCGAGCATCCGGAGATTCTGGAGAACACGGCCCGGATCGCGGAGCGCTGTCAGGTAGACTTTAAATTCGGGGACAATTATTTGCCGGTCTTTGAGGTTCCGGAAGGCTATACCCTGGATACCTATCTGAGAAAAAAATGCTATGAAGCTTTTCCGCTTTTTTACCCCAACCAAAGGACCGAAGAAAAAGAGCGGCTGGATTATGAATTAGGAGTCATCGCCCAAACCGGGTTCTCCGGCTATTTTCTGATCGTGGCGGACTTTTGTCAGTATGCCCGTCAAAATGGTATTGCCGTGGGGCCGGGCAGGGGATCTGCCGCCGCCAGTATGGTAGCTTATCTGATGGGGATTACCACTGTAGAACCGATGCAGCACGATCTGCTTTTTGAGCGGTTTTTAAATCCGGAGCGGATCAGCATGCCGGATATTGATATAGACTTTGACCCGGACGGCCGGGAGCGGGTGATCAACTATGTTATGGAAAAATACGGCGCCGATAAGGTCTGTCAGATCATTACCTTTGGAACCATGGGCGCCAAAGCGGCCATTCGTGATGTGGGCAGAGTGCTGGGAATTCCTCTGGCCCGGGTGGATAAAGTGGCCAAAGCGATCCCCAGTGACTTAGGTATGACCCTGGAGAAAGCCCTGGCTGTATCCCCCGATTTGGTGAAGCTCCTGGAAGAGGACGGGGAGATTAAGAAGCTCTATGAAATCGCCCGCTCCCTCGAAGGAATGCCTCGTCATGCTTCCACCCATGCCGCCGGTGTGGTGATCGCCAAGGATGCTCTGGATACCTATATCCCCTTGCAAAGGACTTCCGACGGAGGCTTCACCATGACCCAATTCCCCATGAAGACGGTGGAAGAAGTGGGCCTCCTTAAAATGGACTTCCTGGGGCTGCGCAACCTGACCATCATCCAGGAAACCTTAAAGCAAATTGAGGGGAATCGGGGGGAAGTGCTGGATCTGCAAAGCCTGCCCCTGGATGACAAGGCCACTTTTGACATGCTTTCCCTGGGCAACAGCACCGGTGTTTTCCAACTGGAAAGCGGGGGCATGCGCAATGTACTTAAAGAATTGAAACCATCCTGTTTTGAAGATATTATCGCGGTGGTCGCCCTGTTCCGCCCCGGCCCCATGGAGCAGATTCCAGAGTTTATCCGCCGCAAGCATGGGGGAAACGTCTCTTACCTGCATCCCCTGCTGGAGCCCATTCTCAGAAGCACCTATGGGGTGATCGTCTACCAGGAGCAGGTCATGCAGATTGCCCGGGATTTAGCAGGTTATTCCCTGGGACGCGCCGATCTGTTGAGGCGGGCTATGGGGAAAAAGAAAAAGGAGATCATGGAAGAAGAGCGGCAAAGCTTTATCTATGGTTTGCAGAGCCCCAGCGGCGAGGAGATCATTCCCGGTGCCCTAAAACTCGGCCTCACGGAAAAGGAAGCTGCGGAAATCTTTGACTTAATGGCCAAGTTTGCCGAATATGGCTTTAATAAGGGGCATGCCACAGCCTATGCCGTGATTTCTTATCAGACTGCTTACCTTAAAGCTAACTATCCGCTGGAGTTTAATGCGGCTTTAATCAGCACCGTGATGAGCTCGGCGGATAAGGTGTCCTTTTATATTCATGAAGCCCGGCAAAGCGGGATTGAAATTCTCCCTCCGGATGTTCAGTACAGTCAGGTGGGCTTCAGCATTGAAGGCCGGGGCATTCGCTTTGGCTTAGGGGCTATCCGCAATGTGGGGGTCAATGTGGTGGAGAAGATCATTGAGGCCCGTCAGGAAGGCCTTTTTGAATCCCTCTATGATTTCTGCATTCGTGTGGATGCCAAGGTCCTCAATAAGCGGGTTCTGGAAAGTCTCCTCAAAGCCGGAGCCTTCAGCTTGCTGTGCAAGAGGGCCCAAGGCCTCTTAGCCTTGGATTCTATCCTGGAGGTAGCCCAGCAGCGCCAAAGAGATAAAGAGAGCGGACAAATTTCCCTGTTCGATTTTGGTGATAATCTGGATGAAGGGATTGAACTCCCTGATGTCGAAGAGTATTCACCTCGAGAACTCCTGACGATGGAAAAGGAATATTTGGGTCTTTATCTCAGCGGCCATCCCCTGGAAAGTGTTCTTCCCAAGCTAAAGAATGCTGTCTCTGAGGATATTCTGACCTGTCTCGAAGGAGATGAGGAAAAGAAGGTCATCTTGGGTGGAATCGTCACCGGATACCGCACCACCGTGACCAAGCGGGGAGAAATGATGGCCAGCTTTGTGCTGGAGGATTTAACCGGAACCATAGATGTTTTGGTGTTCCCACGGATTTTTGCCCAAAGTGCCCGCTTGACGGAGGATCAGGTCGTGGTGGTGGAAGGAAGATACAACATCCGGGATGATGAACGCAAGATTTTTGCGGAGCGTATCACGGATCTGGAGAATGGGGCAGAGCGAAATAAACCGATAGGGTACAAGGACTACGAGAGAACTCAGAGCCGGGAGAAAGCTCAGACTCGAACCCAGACGCCAACTCAGCCCCCAACCCAGTCTCCCCCGAAGCTTAGTGCAGTACCTTCCGCGAAGCCTGGTGCAGTGCCTGCCCGGAAGCTTTACTTAAGGTTTCCTTGCGAAGGGACGCCTCTTCTCGAAGAGACCCTGCCCATACTGCGTCATTATTCGGGAACCCATCCGGTGCTGTTCTATTTTGAGCAGGATAAAAAACTGATTCAAGGAAACCGGGAACTTTGGGTGAATGATTTGGAGGAATTGGTTCAGGCCTTGTCAAACATACTAGGGGAAAGCAATGTGGTATGGAAGGTCAATGCCATGTAAAAACGATGCGAAAAGGAGCAGGACAAGTGCGAATAGCAATTTATCCCGGAACCTTCGATCCCGTGACCAATGGGCATTTGGATATACTGAAAAGGGCGACGGAATTTTTCGATGAAGTGATCGTTGCCGTAGCTGTAGACAGCAATAAAACCACCCTTTTTTCCCTGGAAGAACGTATTCAGCTCCTGGAGACCGCTGCCGAGGAGCTGTCCCAGGTCAAAATCAGAGGCTTCGAGGGGCTGACTGTGGAGTTTGCCAGACAATGCGGAGCCAATGCCATCATCCGGGGCCTAAGAGCTATGCAGGATTTTGAATATGAATTCCAATTAGCCCTGATGAACAAAAAGCTGGCTGCGGATATTGAAACAATTTTTTTAATGACTCAGAGCGAATTCTCGTTTATCAGTTCCAGCTCGATCAAATGGGCAGCCAGCTTAAAGGGCAACATCAGTGAATTCGTCCCGCCCCATGTGGAAAGAGCTATTTACAAGAAATATCACCCAGAGATTGATGACTAGAGCACGGACAGGCTTTCTTGCAAGATGCTTTTCCCTGTGTTATTATGAAAAATATTATCTGGTCTTTAAATTAGTACCTATGGTACTTAATCTACAGAATAAAGGGTATGTTTCTCTTTTTGAACAAGGAGGATTTGCCATGTGGACCGTTATTTATATTGCGCCCAATAAAGCAATTGCCGAGAAGTATAAAAAAGCCCTTTCTGAAGAAGGAATGCTGGTTCAGCTTCGACCCATTGGTTCAGCTCATCTGGGGGATCACGCATCGGTGGAGATCCTGGTCCCTGAGTCAGAGGCGGAAGAAGCTCATGAAATTATTACTAGCTATATGGGGAGCTAGGTATGTTAAAAGATATATTTCGTAAAAAACGCAAATACGCAACTCTCAGTTCGCTGCCTCCGAAAAATTCGGAAGGGGGGCTGGCTTATTTCGACGAGCCCTCTCCGGAACAGGAATCCACCCGCAAAGAGCTCCCTGACGGTCTCTGGGTGAAATGTCCTAAATGCGGCGAAGCGCTGTTTAATAAGGATTTGGTGGAGAACCAAAGAGTCTGTCTGACCTGCAGTTATCATTTCCGCATCCCGGCCCGGGAGAGACTTGAACATCTGGTTGATCCGGGGAGTTTCGCAGAATGGGATCGGGAGCTTCAGACCACGAATCCGCTGAGCTTTCCCGATTATGAGGAAAAGCTGGCGGAAGCCTATCAGAAATCCGATGTTTCGGAATCCGTACTTACAGGCCAGGCCAGCATCGAAGGAATGCCGGTGGTTCTGGCTTTTAATGAGGGGAACTTCATGATGGGCAGTATGGGCTCTGTGACCGGAGAGAAGATTACCCGCGCTATTGAGCGGGCTATCGAACTGCGCTGTCCGGTGATTATTTTTTCCACCTCCGGCGGAGCACGCATGCAGGAGGGAATCCTCTCCTTGTACCAAATGGCTAAGACCAGCGCGGCCTTAGGGCGTTTGGCCGAGGAAGGGCTGCTCTATATTTCCGTATTGACCGATCCTACTTTCGGAGGAGTCACAGCCAGCTATGCCTCCTTAGGAGATATACATATCGCTGAACCGGGTGCACTGATCGGCTTTACAGGTCCCCGTGTCATCAAGCAAACCATGCGTAAAGAACTTCCGGAAGGTGCCCAGACTGCTGAATTCAATCAGAGCCACGGACAGATTGATTGTGTAGTGGAACGAGCAGAGATGAGAAAGGTTCTAGGACGTTTGCTGCGTTATCATCAGGAAGGGGCAGTTTAATGGCTCAACATTTTGATTTTGAAAAGCCAATTCTTGAGCTTGAACAGAAGATCGCGGAGCTGCAGGAATTCTCCAAAGAGAAGGATATCAATCTTTCGCCGGAAATCTCCAAGCTCATGCGCAGACTGGTACGATTAAGAAAAGAAATTTACGGCAACCTGGAACCTTGGCAAAAGGTTCAGATTGCCCGCCATATGGAACGACCGAATTTTTACGATTATGCCCCTCTGCTTTTTGAGGATTTTATGGAGTTCAAAGGGGATCGTCTCTTTGCCGACGACAAGGCTATCGTCGGCGGTATCGCCATCTTTCAAGGGATTCCCGTCACGGTGGTTTCCCATATCAAAGGGAGAGGGACTAAGGAGAATATTCAGCGAAACTTTGGCATGCCCCATCCGGAAGGATACCGGAAGGCTCTCCGCCTGATGGATCAGGCGGAAAAATTTCACCGCCCCATCCTCACCTTTATCGATACTCCCGGTGCGGCTTGCGATCTTGAAGCAGAAGAGCGGGGGCAAGGGGAAGCCATTGCCCGCTGCTTACAGGCCATGGCTGGGTACAGCGTTCCGATTATTTGCACCGTGATCGGGGAGGGAGGCAGCGGCGGCGCCTTGGCCTTAGGTGTGGGGAACAAGGTCTTGCTGCTGGAGAATTCCTTCTACTCGGTCATTGCTCCGGAAAGCTGTGCGTCAATTCTCTGGAAGGATCCGGGCAAAGCTAAGGAAGCGGCTTCCGCTTTAAAATTTACCGCCCAGGATCTCCTGGAGCTGGGAATCGCCGACGGCATTATCAAGGAACCCCTGGGAGGAGCCCACCGGAGTGTGGAGCGGACCGCCGAGGAAATGAAGAAAACCATTGCCGAAGCCCTGGCGGAACTTCGAGAACTCCCACCGGATGAGCTGCGAACTATGCGTTATGAAAAACTTATGAACTACGGAGAATTTGAAGAGAAGGCTTGACACATTTTCAAATTCTATGCTATTATATCTAAGTCACCTGTTGCCGAGGTGACCTGCTCAGGCAGTATGCGAGTGTGGCGGAACAGGCAGACGCGACGGTCTCAAAAACCGTTATCTTTACGGATGTGTCGGTTCGACTCCGACCACTCGCACCAATCGAAAAGCCAATCCTTGCAGACGTTGCAGGGATTTTTTATTTCTTCGATATTCGAAATAATAAAAATTAGGTGGAACAAAAGTGGAACATTTGATTTAAGCTGAGGTCAGCCCTTTGGGGTTGGCCTTTTTTAGTTTACTTCGCTTTTGGCTTCGCTTTGATTTTTCGCCATTATCCATTTTAGGGCTTGGATCTCGCCGGCTCTGGCGCCAATTTCTAAGGCTAACGTCACAGCGCCTCTAGCCTCTCTTACAAAGCAAATGCCAGTTCTTTATGATCTGGCATTTTTACCGTCTTTGAAGATGATTTCCTAGAGATATTGAGAAACTTCTGGCTCAGGCTGAGAATCAAGTTGTTCAGGTTCAGGTGGCTGAGGAATTTTACTCTTGAGTGCCCCTATGAATTTTCTCCAATGGAGAGAAGCATCGACAATCTCGAATAGAAGAATCTTTACATCGTCAGGGTTATTTGCCGGATGATAACTGATAGAGAAATCGCGATTTCTTGTTCCATGCTTCTTCTTAATTTCGATGGAAACTATCTGGTCGTAAAAGAGGTATTTGGGAGTTTTATCTTTCCCTATTCGCAAAGTGATAGAAAGCCTTTGTTCTGCATCATCTTGTGTAAGTCTAACACTGCTATTATCATCAAAGTCGCTGATTCCCTGAACATACATGAAGTTACAGGCAAGGTTCCCATACCAATCCCTGCTTCCAAATACAGGCAATGCAATCCCTCCGATCTGTATTACTTTTACCAAAATTATACTCAAATCATAAGGCTATTGTTACAGATAATTCATGATTGAGGCTTCATAAGCTTTGATTATCGCTTTTGCTGATTTCATTAAAAATAATGAAATAGGCGGAATACAATATGAGTGATTTACCCTGCTCCGGCGAGGTTTCAACATAAGGACAAGGTCATCAACGTGGAGCAAATCCTCAGGGTTAGCGAGGAGAAGCTGGCCGGGAACCCTATGAAAATCTACTCGTGTCAGAGCGACATTGACGGAAAGCTAAGGCGGTATGATTTGAAGTTTGAACTACAAACCTGTAAATGGTTTCTTTATAGGATGTGAAACCCCCGGGGACAATAATTCCCGGGGCTGTTTTTATCGGTCCTTATAGGATTATGTGAATTCCTATTGCGGCCACCTCCTATTTAAATATAAAAGGAATTTCTTCTGGAAGAAGATAATCCCTGCTTTTCGACAAATGGTTACATATGTCGGTAATAAAGAGCATGACCCTATTGAGGCATCATTATGAAAAAGTGAAACAATCGATTCAAAGGTATCCCTAAATTAACGTTTACATCCCCAACACTGAAATTATAAAACCCTTGTAATCACTGCGTTTCACTGATAAACTTAACTATACCAAACGCATTGGATAGGTTTCAAAAACCGTTATCTTTACGGATGTGTCGGTTCGACTCCGACCACTCGCACCAAGTATAATTATAACGACGGTTTGAACGATTTGAATTCTTCGTTCAAGCCGTTTTTTATTAAGATGTGACTCAAAAGTATATCAGGCAGATAAACAGGAAGTTGGTGTACGATATGAAAGAAGATAAAAATAAATACTTAGCAATGGGTATACCACTTGGATTATGCTTTGGCGCTTGTATAGGAATTATTATAGGCATAGTCATGAATGGGGGTAACTTTATATTCTGTATACCTTTAGGAGCCGGATTGGGAATGCTTATTGGTATCGTAGTTGGTTCTGTTTTAGATAGTAACAACAAAAAATAAAGCGATTTCTCAACGGTAAAGATCTTTTTCCGCTATTATTTCAGAAAGACATGCTTTCTTCGCTAAGGGGAAGGTATGTCTTTTCTTATGTAGAATGATGAGATATTATGGATGCGATGGCAATGTACTATGTCAATAAAATTTGATTTGTCGGACGGTTTGAACTGCGGACTATGACTATTACAAGGAGCTGCAAAATGAAATTTTTACTTGGAACGAAAGATTTATTGCTTAAGTCTTCGGACGTTAATTTAACAGAAAGTCTGCTTGAGTATTATTTAAGGAATAAGGCTTTTTTGGAGGAATTTGAACCCAAACGGGACCCCTCGTTCTTTACGTATGAAGGTCAATATAATCAGTTAGAGAAAGAAGTAGTAGATGCAGATCAAAAAGTTTCTTTCCATTTTTATATATTTAAAAAAAATGACGACAAAAAAATAATTGGGTGCATCGGATTAAATAATATAGTTTGGGGAAGCTTCTTATCATGCTTTTTAGGTTATAAATTGGACGGTCAGCATATAAACAAAGGATATATGACCCAAGCGGTTTGTGCCGTTGCAGATTTTGCGTTTAGCGATCTGCATTTGCACAGAATAGAAGGGAATATTATGCCAAGGAATCAAGCTTCGCTACGCGTTCTGGAAAAATGCGGCTTTGTAAATGAAGGAATGTCGAAAAAATATCTTAAAATAAACGATATATGGGAAGATCATGTTCACATGGTACTGATTAATGAGCATATGTGATATATTTTGTGGATAATGGGAAGTCGAAGAATTCCAATTTGAACTGCGGACTGCTTATATTGGAGAGGTGTTTATATGCGTTCGGAAAAAGAGATGATGGAAATAATTTTGAGTACAGCTAAAAAAGATGAACGTATACGGGCAGTGTATATGAACGGCTCCCGTACAAATCCCAATGTACCAAAAGATATTTATCAGGATTATGATATTGTATTTGTCGTAACAGAAACAGACTCGTTTTTAGCGGATAAAGATTGGATAGGGGGCTTCGGAAAACCGTTAATCGTTCAGGAGCCGGATTTAAATGACAATGCATGGGGGGAACAGCATGATTTTTCCCGTCGCTATGCTTGGCTAATATTGCTTGAGGACGGTAACCGCCTGGATTTGGTAATTGAAATAAAGGAAGAGGCTCAAAAGAATTTTATTGGGGATAAGCTGACAATTCTTTTACTTGACAAAGACGGGTTTTTACCCGAAATTCCTCGACCAACAGATGAGGACTATCATTTAAAAAAGCCAAATGAAGCTCAGTATCGCGCTTGCTGTAACAATTTTTTATGGTGCTTGAACAATGTCGCAAAAGGGATAGCACGGGATGAACTGCCGTATGCAATGGAAATGTATAATTGTGTGGTAAGAAATGACCTCAAGGACATGATCTCTTGGTATATCGGCATTAACACTGGCTTTTCAGTTTCAGTAGGTAAAATGGGGAAACATTTTAAAAAGTTCCTAACGCAGGAGCTTTATACGATGTATGCCCAAACCTATTCCGACAGCAGCTATGAAAATTTTTGGGCAGCAATCTTTATAGCTTGTGAACTTTTTCGCAGCATAGCCCCCGAGGTTGCCGATTATTTTGGTTACACCTACAACTGGCAGGACGACAAGAACATGGCAACCTATTTGAACCGTGTTAAAAATAATGATTTTATGCAGTAAAATAATCATTCAAACAAGAATTTAAAGACGAAAGATAGGGTAATAATGGAACTTATAGTAAAAAGATTTGAAGAGCTGACGGCCGAGGAATTGTATGAGATTCTTAAAATAAGAGTTGCAGTGTTTGTTGTTGAACAGAATTGTCCTTATCAGGAGATCGACGGTAAAGACAAACAATCATTTCACATATATCTGAAGGATGATTGCGGAATCCAGGCATATTTACGAGTTGTTGATAAGGGCGTCTCCTTTAATGAGGTATCAATCGGCAGAGTGATCGCTGTGAAAAGACGGTGTGGCATAGGCAGCAGAATCCTCTCAGAAGGAATAAAGGTTGCCAAGAATAGGTTAGGGGCAGCTGCTATAAAAATAGAAGCACAGACATATGCCAAAGAGTTCTATGAACAGCAAGGATTTAAGCAGGTTTCGGAAGAATTCCTTGAGGATGGAATTCCTCATATTCAGATGATACTTGATGTAATTTAGGATAATGACTTATTTACATATAAATTCAATTTAAAGATCAAACGATCGTTAAAAACTTTTTTCATCATGATGCCAAAGAAACCGATAATTTCGGCAGGAAATTTATCGGTTTCTTTTTGTTTCCCTAAGTGTTAAAATAATTATAAATTATTGCTCCCATGCTTAGAACAGGAATCGCAAACGCGGGTTTGATATGATTTTCACGAGATAAATCTAAGGAGAAGTTTCTATGAAAAAGAAACTAGGAGTTATTGCTGTACTTACAATAATCATAGTAATCGGATTGCTGTTTTTATCTACTGGGGGAAAAATGGCAAGTGTTATGCTGGTTGATTACTCACTATCCGAAGATGGCAAGATGATAACCCTAAAAGTGGGGGTAGCAAGTAGTATGGGGTATGTAAGAACGCTTAAAACCAGTGAAGACGGCAATAAAAAACGCATTACCTTTTATTCAACATACGGATTGAACAGTAATATAGGCGCTAAAAATGAATTTCAAGTTGAGTTATCCCCATATTGCGATGAAATATATTTTTACAGTGGAAATGATGAATACAAGTTGAAGCTGCAAAAAAGCAGCCAAACAAATGCATGGGAAAGATCTAAGTAACGACATGGGAAATGCAAAAATTTCCAAAGTATCTGTTGGATGGTTGCATAGCTTGGACTCGGATTAATCTCAAAAATCTTTGTTCACTATTTTTCCAGAAAGGTATAATTTTCCGGCAAAGGGGAGTTATATCTTTTTTGTACAGGAAACTATGTACTATCTTAAAATGTAATATTAGCGATATCCTGGAGATTATTTCTGACGAGCAAAGGAATAAGGTTTGAGGGGCGAGATGTTCTATGTTAAAAAGGGCAGTTATGCACAGAGACGCCGCATATAAAATCAAAACACCCATGGATTCAATTAAATGGTGCCGCTATATCGTAAATATCGGGTACATTTGCGTTGCTCTAATGGCCTTCGCCCATGTCGCCTGGTACTTTGGGGCAAGAGATTACCTTGTCAATCCTCCCGACATTTATTTGAAATACTTTATCATTGCGCCCACGATAGGTACTTGTGCCCTGAATTTACTAGCCGATTTATTGGTTCGCTCTGCTCGGGTTCCGATTCAGGCCAAAGAGTATTTGTGCAGCTTTATCCTAGTAATCTATTCCTTCTACCTGATTATGGCTCATGAGATTGCAGTGGTTTTACTATGCACCTTCATGCTTTCCATATTTATTTCGGCAATTTTTTCAAAAGTAAAGATAACCCGTTGGGTTTTTCTGGCGAGTATGCTTTCACTTATGCTGTTTGGCGTTAAAATGTATGTCACCGGGAACATGGACAGCCGTATGGTTATGCAGATATTCATTACCTGCTTAATGTTCGTTGGCTCATATTTAATGGCGAAAATGCTGATACAGCACTATCACGATAATTTCGCGGCGATTACCAGTTCCCATGAAGAAGCGGCTAAAAATGAGCTCGCTTTTCTGCAGGCGCAGATCAAGCCTCATTTTTTGTATAACGCTATCAACACGATGGTATCGTTTTGCCACACGGACAGCGAAAGGGCAGCGAGTCTGCTTATCAATTTCAGTAAATATTTAAGGCTTGTTTTTGACGTCGACCATAAATCAATGCTGGTATCCTTAGAGAGAGAAATCGAATTGATTAAGGCTTATGTTGCAATAGAAAAAGCCCGTTTCGGCGGGCAAATCAGTATTGAATATACGATTGAACCGGAGCTGCTAAGCATGGAAATACCTTCGTTTTGCCTTCAGCCTTTGGTGGAAAACGCGATAAAGCACGGGCTGTGCAAAAAAGCTGCCGGTGGAACCGTCCTTATATCAGCGCAAAAGAGCGAAGGGACTATTATCATAAAGATCAGTGACACAGGGATAGGAATGGGGGCGGAGCAGCTCAATAAATTAAAGAACAGCGAATCGTCAAAGGAAGGAGTCGGCTTTTTCAATGTAAGCAGGCGTGTAAAAAGTTGGCAAGACGCACAGCTTGATATACAGAGCACAGAAGGAGGAGGAACTACGGTAACAATAACACTATCAGACATCATCGCATAAAGAGGTGCTGCAATATATTAACGCAATTATTGTTGACGGCGAAAAGCCTGCACCTGGTATTATAGAAAATATGGTTGCATATGTGTTGTCGGGCCCATAGAATCAGCGCTTAAAGCAAGAAGAAGGAGTCAAAGCAAAAGCTAATCAGTTTAATCATCGCAACGGTTTGAACGATGGATCTTCGTTCAGGCCGTTTTTTTGTTTGCCGCTAAGACGCTCAAACCGTTACCGCGATCAGCCCTGATCATCGGTTGGGAGATCCGGCGGCCGGGTGTGCCCCGAAGTGCGCCATAACATATACAGTTAAAAAATAATTAAATAATGACCATATGGTCATTTACAAGTGGAAAAAGATCTCTTACAATAAATCATAGGGTCGGAAGTTCGAACAAACTAACTTTTGCCTGCTGGACTGAATCCAGCCGAACAGGATGTTTCCATAGAGGAGGGCGGGAAATGGAACCGATGATCAGGCTTACGGAAGTAGTAAAAGAATATATCATGGGTGAAATCAGGATCAGGGCTGCAGACGGAATTTCTTTTGAGGTCGGGCAGGGCGAACTGGTGGTGGTTCTCGGGCCCAGCGGCGCAGGCAAAAGCACTGTGCTCAATATTTTAGGCGGTATGGACAGCGCCACCTCCGGCGAGGTGGTGGTCAACGGCCAGGATATTACGCAGTTCAACCGCAACGAGCTTACCTTATACCGGAGAAAGTGCATTGGCTTTATTTTTCAATTCTATAATCTAATGCCCAATCTCACTGCTCTGGAAAACGTCGAGATCGCGGCACAGATCAGCGACGAGCCGCTGCAAGCGGCCGCGATTCTGGAAAGCGTCGGTCTCGGGGATCGGATGCAAAATTTCCCGGCCCAGCTTTCCGGCGGAGAGCAGCAACGCGTCTCCATCGCCAGAGCGGTGGCCAAAAATCCCACCTTGCTTTTATGCGACGAACCGACGGGCGCGTTGGACTATGTCACCGGCAAAGCGATTCTCAAACTGCTCCACGATGTGAGCCGCAACTTTCAGAAAACGGTGATGATCATTACCCACAACAGTTCCATTGCCCAGATGGCGGATAAGGTGATCAAAATAAAAAACGGCAGAGTGGAAGCCGTTGAAATCAACCGGAATCCTCTGCCCATTGAAAGGATTGAATGGTAATGGTGATCTTCCTGAAAAAATCCTTGCGGGATCTGAAGGAGGCCAAAGGGCAGTTTATATCGGTCCTGGCGGTGGTGATCATCGGAGTCATGTTCTATACGGGCCTGTATTCGGCACTGGACATCTTTTCCGGAGCGGGGCAGAAGTACTTCACGGAATATAGACTGGCCGATTTGTCGAGTACGGTTTACCGGGCGCCGGAAGGGGTAGTCGAGCGGGTAAGGGCGATTCCCGGAGTCAAAATGGCGGAGGGAAGGGTCTTGCAGGATGTCCGGATTTTTATGGAAGACAGGAACGCTGTGGTCAGACTGATTTCCCTTCCCGACCAAAAACGGGCTGTTGTCAACGACATCATGCTCAAAGCAGGCAGCTATTTTTCGGCCGATGCGGCCAACCAATGCCTTGTATCCGAGGATTTCTTCAAGGCCAATCACCTGGTGATCGGCCAGACCATCGAGCCCATTGTGAACGGGGAACGGGTAAAGCTTTCCATTGTGGGAACGGTTAAAGGTCCTGAATACATGTATGAAATCCGCGATGCCACGGAGGTGTTCCCCGATCATGAAAAGTTCGGTGTTATTTATGTTCAAGCCTCCTATTTGCAGACCATCCTCGATTACAAAGGCTCGGTAAACGATATCAGCGTTCTCCTGACCAAAGACGGCGACAGCAAAAAGGTCAAGGCTGAGCTGGAAAAGATGCTGGCTCCTTACGGCCTGGTAAGCACCGTCGAGAAAAAAGATCAGATCAGCTACAGTATGTTTCACTCGGATGAAACGGGACTGCAATCCATGGCGGCGATTTTCCCTATGCTGTTCTTTATCGCCTCTGCGGTCATCATCTATATTACTATGACCCGCATGATTGAAAACCAGCGGACATTGATGGGCGTATTCAAGGCGCTGGGTTACAGCGATTGGGACATTATGCTGCATTACCAGACCTATCCGCTGCTGGTGGGGATCCTGGGGAGCATTCTGGGCTCCCTGATCGGGTTATTCTTCATCGGCGAAGCTCTGCTCGGCATATTCAACAGCTTTTACAATCTGCCGACGGAGAATTCGTCCGTCCAGCTGGCCATGGTGGTGCCGGCTTCGCTTACAGCCTTGTTCTTCTGCGTATTCGCCGGATATAATGCCTGCCGCAAGGAGCTGCGCCTGGTACCGGCGGAGTCCATGCGGCCGAAACCGCCCGCTTCCGGCAGAAAGACGCTGCTGGAAAACCTCGGCTTCTTTTGGCAGCGCCTTAATTTCAGCTGGAAGATCATCTTCCGCAACCTGTTCAGGTATAAGCGGCGCTCAGCCCTGGCCTCCGTCGGGGTCATCTTTTCCATGGCCTTATTGCTCATCGCCCTGGCCTTCCGGAGCTCCATGGGCAACCTGATGGCCATGCAGTATGAAGAAATTCAGAAGTTTGATCTGAAAATCAATTTTACGCAAATGCTGGCGGTCGATGAGCTCAGCACTATCAGAAACCTGGCTCACGTAAAGTCTGTCGAACCGGTGCTGGAGACCGGAATGGAACTTACCTATGGCTGGAAGAAGAAAGATATTGGCGTCCTGGCGCTGGACCGGGAAGCCCAATTATACGGTGTCTATGATCGGAAGGGGAAAGCGGCGATTCTGCCGTCGGACGGGGTCCTCCTGCCCGCCCGGCTCATGGAAACTCTGGGCCTGCATACGGGCGACCGGGTGACACTTCGCTCTTATTATCCGGGTAAGAACACGGACAGGGACAAAAAAACGGTGGTCGTGAAGGGTGAAACATCGCAATTTATCGGTCAGAGCGCGGTCTGCAGTATGGATTATATCGATTATCTGCTGGATGAAGGCAGGGTGGTCAATGGGGCCCATATTAAGCTGGACGACGGGCAATATGAAAAAGAAGTGACGGCAAAACTGGAAGATATTTTGACGATCAATACGATCCAGTCCAAAGCGGAAGTGGTCGCCAATACCAACAAGCAGCTCCAATCCATGAACAGTATCATCTTTTTCATGCTGTTCGGGGCTAGTATATTAACCATCGCCGTGATCTACAACATTACGAATATCAATATCTTTGAACGCCGGAGAGAGATTGCCACACTTTCCGTACTCGGCTTCACTTCCGCGGAACTGAAGAGCCTGGTATTCAATGAGAATTTCTTTATCAGCGCCTTTGGGATACTGATCGGTGCCCCTCTGGGCAGGTTTATTGCCGAGGTGGCCATCGATACCCAGGCCACGGAGACCATGCAGCTGCCGATGGTGATGGAGCCGGCCAATTACCTGCTCGCTGCCGCCCTGATTATCGCCTTCACTGCAATCGCCAATTGGCTGCTCAGAAACAAAATAACCGCCATCGATATGGTCGAATCCCTGAAAAGCGCCGAATGAAGGTGCCAACGAGATAAGGAGGTTGAAAAAGATGAACATTCCAACGGATTTGCAGAAAGTGAAGAACGATAAACGGAACATGAGATTGACTAAAAAGCTGCTCTGGGTCATCGGTATCCTGCTCGTGCTGGCGGCAGGCCTGGGCTGGACCCTCTCCAATCGGGGCACGCCGGCGGAAACAGCACCCGCCAAGCTCGGCGATATCCAAAAATATGTAGAAGAGACCGGCGAAGTGAAGTGCAGCGACTCCGCGACGGTTTATCTGGAAGGAAGCGGGCTGATCAAGCGCATTGCCGTCGAAACAGGTCAGCAGGTCCAAAAAGGAGATCTGCTTCTGAGCATGGATCGGGAGCAGTTGGAAATTTCCCTGAAAAATGCGGCAGAACTGCTGAATCAAGCCAAAGCCCAATCTGCTGCCGGAGAGGAAGCCTATACCATGGCGCTGAAGGATTATGACAACACCAGGTCCCTGGCCGAGGCAGGAGCAGCCAGTGAGTGGGAACTAACCCAGAAGGAAGCTGCCTTAAAGAGTGCCGAAGCAGTCCGGTCCGGCAATCAGGCGGCGCTGGAACAGGCTGAACTGAGCGTGGCCAACAGCTCCCTGGCCCTGAGCAAGCAGCAGGTCCTTGCACCGCTCAAGGGCACCATTCTGCAAAAAAGGGTCGAAGTCAATGCCTTCGGCGTGCCTGGAACAGTGGCCTTTGTCATCGGCGATACGGAAAACCTGGAGATCCAAGCCAAAATCCTGGCCGAAGATGCCGCCAGCATCCAAGTCGGGAACAAAGCTACCCTTACCGTCCGCACGAAAGAGCAGCAGACGCTGGCGGGAACTGTGGTCAAGATCGCACCCACTGCTGAGGATGAAGTATCCTCTCTTGGCGTCAAGCAGAAGAAGGTCACCGTAACCATCAAGCCTCTCGATGCCCAGGTTGCTTTGCTGCCGGGGTCTGAGGTGGATGTCAGGGTCATTACCGAAACAAAGAGCGGCGTGGTTATCGTGCCCGCCGGCGCCGTATTCGACTACCGGGGCCAAAGCTGCGTCTTCACCGTCGAAGAGGGAAAGGCTGCCCTGCGGGCGGTGCAAAGGGGAATTCAAAATGAGTCCTTGTGCGAAATCACAGAGGGACTGCAGGAGGGGGAGACGGTATTGTCCGCCCCTGATAACAGCATCGAAGAAGGAACGCGGATCCTGAGTCCATTACAATAAGCACAAATTATGATAAAATGGACGAAATGAATCGCTGACAGAAAGGAAAGCTGAACCTCATGTATGAAACCTTCGAGAAGCTGCCGGACGGTAAAAAGGAGCAAATTATCCAGGTTTGTATCGAAGAATTTATTGAAAACGGCTATCAAAACGCTTCCACCAATACCATTGTCAAACGGCTGGGAATTTCCAAAGGCGTATTGTTCCTTTACTTTAAAAATAAAAAGAATCTCTATCTTTATCTTGTCGAGTATATCATGGAGTTTTTTATACAGGATTATTTTGAGGAATACGCGGGCGGCCCGGTTATCAATATCAATGTCTTCGATAATCTGGGTGAGTACTATAAAGAATTGATGCAGAAAAAACCAGAGCTCTTTTTATTTATGCTGCAGGCCTTTGTCAATACGCCGGCGGAGCTCAAAGAAGAGATCGACGCCAGGCATAACCAGGCTCACGACAGTCTGTTCCGGCATATGAACAACGAGGGTTTCCGGCCGGGCATCGATATTCACTTGGTGGACGATCTGCTGCATATGGTTTCCTATTATGTGGGCCAGTTAATCACCAATGATTTGAAGGGCAAGGATCTGAACACCATCATCAAGGATGAGATCAATAAGAATATCGTACGCTATGCCGAGCTGTTTGCGAAGTATGTGGATATCCTGAAGTATGGAGTCTATGAAAGATAGCAAATCGTGGACGCTCCCCATACGCAAAAAAGAAGGGAAAGATAATTCTGGTGCTCGTCACATCTATTCAGGAATTGTCCAACAGCGTATGGAAATTATCATACCCATTCTGGCGCTTTCTTGAGTAATCTAATAGAGGGGTTTGCTTCTTACTAGAAAGCAAACCCCTCTATGATTACATGTTCAGAATATGTTCAGCAAGCTCTGATATAGTTAATGGAAATCAGAGCATCATGATTACTCTATTTCTCCGTAGTATTTGCAGCTCTCTTCACCGCCGATTTCCTCCTGCGTAAGCAAAACTCCAGAGAGAGAATCCGGAAATAATCCGAAAAGGAACCGGCGGCGGGAAGCAGAAAATCCCACCGCCGGTTCCTTTTGAATAGAAGGGATGCCATTATGGAAGCACCATCGGAAAGCTTGAGCTCAAAAAGGAGTGAACCATAAAATGTTAAATGGTAATATTTCACCCCATTTGTTTCGGGTGGTGTTTGAGAACAGTCCGATCGGGCTGGTTGTTGTGAACGAAGATACATCTTTAAAAAGGATTAATAACTATATGCTTGCAACCTTCAATATTGACCCCCAGGACTTTCATGAGCGCATGCTCGGTAACGCATTCCAATGTTCTGATATATATTTGACCGGGAAAAGCTGTGGCGAGGGCGGCCATTGCCATGATTGCGGCCTGCGCAAAGTTCTCAGTACGGCCATGCTGGAAGGCGCCAACATCCTGGAAACGGTTGTCGAACACGATTTCATAATTGATGGGACCAATCGGAAGAAGTGGTTTAAGGTAAGCGCATCACGTGTTGAAACAGATGATGAAGTGCTTGGCATACTGTCTTTCGTAGATATCACAACCCAAATGGAATATGAGGAATTGCTCAAAAACCTGCTTTCGCTGGATGCTGCGACAGGAGCAATGAATAAATATGCTCTTATTAACTCACTAAAGAATCTCACCACCGGAAAGGAAGGTCTGACAGTGGCCATGATCGACATTGACGATTTTAAATTAGTAAATGATCGGTATGGTCACTTGACAGGGGACAGGGTTCTCAACCTGTTCTGCTCCGTGGCCTTCACAAACACACGCAAACAGGACATTGTAGGAAGGTTTGGCGGTGAAGAGTTTATGCTGATCTTTCCTGATATGGTTTCCCGGCTTGTAATCAAAGCTCTGCAGCGAATTTCAACCTCATTTCGCACTGCCTGTATGAACGAACTCGGCTTTTCACCTACATTCAGCGTGGGAGTCGCAGAGTTTTCAACTAAAAAAATGGCCGGAATGACTATCGATGCTATTATTGCTGAAGCAGATGAAAACCTATACGCTTCAAAGAACGCAGGGAAAAACAGAGTCACAGCCTTCGGGAGCAGCCAGGTTTTCAAGTGATGGCCGGGTAACGACCCTCATAGCATTATTGAAAGCAGCTGGCTTTATGCATGTTTTCTGGTATAGTTATAGGCGGTAGAATTGTATGTTGGGATGAGTGGTGTCCTGCAAGAATAAGGAGGCAAGTTAATGCTAATCAGACAAGAAACAAAGGAAGACTATGCTCAGATATATGACCTTGTAAAAACAGCTTTTTCAACAATAGAACACAGCGACGGGAACGAGCAAAATTTAGTGACCGCTTTAAGAAACAGTGGGGCATTTGTACCGGGTTTATCATTAGTCGCGGAGATTGATGGCAGAATTGCCGGGCATATCATGTTTACAGAAGGGAAAGTTGGTCAGGATACAGTGCTTATTTTAGCGCCTTTATCCGTATTGCCTGAGTATCAGCAACAAGGAATTGGCACCGCCCTTATTGCAGAAGGTCACAAGGCCGCCCAAGAATTAGGATACCAGTATTCACTTGTTTTGGGGAGTGAGCAATATTACCCGCGTTCAGGTTATCGTCCTGCCAGAGGATTAGGGATTGAGGTTCCTGTCGGAATGCCTGATGAGAATTTTATGGCCATTAAATTGCAGGAAAATGCCAAGCCGATCAAAGGCGCTGTAACCTATGCCAAGGAATTCGGTATTTAGGCTGGATTGCGATTATAAAAATGATCTAAAAATGAAGTCATCCTCATCTTCATCATGGGGGTGATTTTTTAATTTCTAAACAATGGCAGGCAACGCTTCAGGTGTATTTAAAAACAAGATAAAGGTTAATATAAGTTTGGATTCGACTCTGTGTTTAAGAAAGGGGATGTAAAATGAGTTCAGAAAAAGATCATCATGTGGAACTGCACCGCGGTCTCAAGAACAGGCATATTCAGATGATCGCCCTCGGTGGTGCGATTGGAACCGGATTGTTTTATGGTTCGGCGACGACGATTCAGTTGGTCGGTCCGGCGATTATCGTGTCCTACCTCCTGGGCGGCACGGCCATTTTTTTTATTGTCAGGGCATTAGGAGAGATGTGTGTCGATCAGCCCGTTGCCGGCGCTTTTTCATACTTTGCCTATAAATATCTGGGTGACTTCCCCGGATTCTTTTCCGGGTGGAACTATTGGTTTAACTACATAGCCGTCAGTATGGCTGAGTTAACCGTTGTGGGAGTGTATATCAACTTTTGGTATCCTAATGTGCCCCAGTGGGTAACGGCCTTGGCTTTCCTGGTGATCATCACCTTAATCAATCTTATCAATGTTGAAGCCTTCGGAGAATTCGAATTCTGGTTTGCTTTGATTAAGGTTGTCGCGATTCTGGCGATGATTGCCTTTGGCTTGGTCATGATTTTCTTTGGCTTAGGGGAACAAGGGGCTGTAGGATTCAGCAACCTTTGGACCCATGGAGGCTTTTTGCCTAATGGTGTATGGGGGCTGCTCCTATCCCTGGTAATTGTGATGTTTTCCTTTGGTGGAGTTGAATTGATCGGGATTACGGCAGCAGAAGCAGACGATCCTAAGCGCTCCATTCCGAAAGCCATCAACCAGGTCGTCTGGCGGATTCTCATCTTCTATATCGGTGCCTTGACCATCCTCATGATTCTTTATCCCTGGGATCAAATCGGAACCTCAGGAAGCCCTTTCGTGGAGATCTTCTCCGCCATCGGAATCCCCGCCGCGGCTCATATCTTAAACTTTGTTGTTTTAACAGCGGCTCTTTCTGTTTATAACAGCGGGATTTACAGTAATGGACGTATGCTGCACGGGTTAGCCCTGCAAGGAAACGCTCCCAAGTTTTTAACCAAAGTAAGCCGCAATGGCATACCGATTAATGGGGTTTTTGCCTCTTCTGCAGTCACCCTAATCGCGGTTATCCTTAATTTCCTTGTTCCCGGGAAGGTTTTCCTCTATTTAATTTCTATCGCCACCATTGCCGGGATCTTTAACTGGGCCATGATCCTGGTAACCCAGCTTAGGTTCAGAAAAGTCGAAGCAGAAAAAGGGCGGGAGGATCAATTGCAATTCAAGATGCCTCTCTACCCCATTTCCAACTATATTGCGCTGGCGTTTCTGGCTATGGTCGTGGTGCTGATGGCTTATATTCCGGATATGGTTTATTCCCTGTATATTGGACCCATTTGGATTATTATTCTCTACATCGGGTATAAGTTTCTGAGACGTAATCCTGAAACAAAGCCGCCCCACAGAGAGTAACCGCTGGGCTATGGGGTGGAAATAACTGACGGTCATAAATAGGAAAGCCAAGGGGAAGATAACTTTGAATTTCCAATACTACTGAAGGAGGATCGTTATGGTGAGAAAAGCAGAACCTTATCGCATAAAAATGGTGGAAACCATGCGCATGATATCCAGAGAAGAGCGTGAGAGGGCATTGCAGGAAGCGGGGTATAATCCCTTCGCCCTGAAAGCCGAAGATGTCTATATTGATTTGCTCACGGACAGCGGAACAGGAGCTATGAGCGACCGCCAATGGTCGGCGATGCTGCTTGGGGACGAGGCTTATGCCGGAAGTAAATCCTTCTACAAAGTTAAAGATGCCGTAGCGGATATTTTTAAATATGAATACACGATTCCCACCCACCAGGGCCGGGGGGCAGAGCAGGTTCTTTTTCCTCACCTGATTAAACATAAAGGCCAATATGTTCTGGGGAATATGCATTTCGATACGACCATGGCCCATATCGAGCTCAACGGTGCGGTTCCCATTAACCTGGTTATCGACGATGCCTTTGATACCCAAAAAGAGCATCCTTTCAAAGGCAATTTCGACCTGGAAAAGCTGGAGAAGTTCATTCAAGAAAAAGGCAAAGAAGAGATTGCTTTTATCATCATCACCATTACCTGCAACTCCGCCGGCGGGCAGCCGGTTTCGATGGAGAATATTCGGGCTGTGAAGCAGATTGCGGATAAATACGGTATCTTTGTTGATATAGACTCCGCCCGTTTTGCCGAAAACGCCTACTTTATCAAACAGCGTGAAAAGGGCTTTGAGAGGGCCGGCATTAAGGATATCGTCACCGAAATGTACTCTTACGGAGATGCCTTCACCATGAGCGCCAAAAAGGACGCGATCGTCAACATGGGCGGTATTATCGGTATTAAAAACAATACCGAACTCTACCAAGCGGCCAGTGCCACCTGCGTGCCTATGGAAGGCTTTGTGACCTACGGCGGCTTATCAGGCCGGGATATGGAAGCCTTAGCGGTGGGGCTTTATGAAGGTCTGGATGAAGAATACCTGGAAAGCCGCATCGGCCAGGTAGAATACTTAGGCGAAGAACTGCGGAAACGCGGTATCCCCATTCAATGGCCTGTGGGCGGCCATGCCGTATTCGTCGATGCCAAGAAATTTTTACCCCATATCCCGGGTGACCAATTCCCGGCCCAGGCTTTAACCAACGAGCTTTATATCGAAACCGGCGTTCGTGCCGTTGAAGTTGGCTCGCTTCTTTTGGGCCGGGATCCGGAAACCGGAAAACAAAAAGTTGCCGGTGCTGAGTTCATGCGCCTGACCATCCCCAGAAGGGTATATACGGATCGGCATATGGATGTTATTGTGGATGGATTGGCTAAAATCGCGGAGCGCCGTGAGCAGATTAAAGGTCTTGATTTTGTTTATGAACCCAAGGTCCTACGCCATTTCCTCTGCAAGCTCAAACCCATTGGCCTCGACCCCAAAGCGGGAGAAGATGTCAATCCGATGGTGCCTTAGAAATCAAGCATACCTCACTATATATAAACCTTGTCTTGTCGGCCAAAGGGGGTTTTGGAATGAATTATTTCGTTTCAAAACCCCCTTTGCGTCTATTCTCCGTCAAATTCAATATGAATCTGTTCGTTTGACTATCAGGTATTCTGCCAATAATCATGTTTAGTATAGTTGAAATGGAAACAAAAGTTTAATATACTATGGTTAATGCACCAAGGGGAGGAGGGACGGCATGAATAAAGAAGAACAGGTCATAATGAGCTTCAGGGACTTATTTAACAAGCTGGTTTGGCTTAATAAAGTCAAGATGGAAGCAAGTCTTAAGGATTATAAGCCTTCTGAAGTACATTGTATCGAATATATTGGCAGACATGCCGATTCCAACGTGACAAAACTTGCGGAATCTTTTTATATGACGAGAAGTGCCATAAGCAAAATAACCAAAAAGCTTATGGAAAAAGACTTGATCGAAAGCTATCAGAAACCGGATAACAAGAAAGAAATCTATTTTCGCTTAACTACCCAAGGGAAAGCGGTTTATAAAACCCATGAGCACCTGCACAAAGAGTTTCAAGAGCGGGATAAAGCCGTATTCGAGCAGGTGACCGAGGAACAATTTGACAATATGCTGAGCTTCGTGGAAAAGTATAGCAGGCATTTGGATACAGAGATAAAGAAACTGGAGATAGATATGAAGTCGGAGTAAATTCCATAGGGAAAAGCCACAGGCAGCCCAACTCAAGCGAGGAGGGCTGCCTTTTATTGCGATTATTTTGTTGACGAGGAAACAAAACAGTGATATTATAACAATGTTTCCTAGGACTCAAAAAAGAAACTTCTAAACATGGAACTTCTGAGGGGAGAAGATAAATGTTCAAAAATGGATCAGATCATGAACAGAATACAGAGCAAACTATAGATAAAAAGGCTCTGCTGTTCGGCCTTATGTCGGTGTTCCTTTGCGGAATAGGCTTCAGTATCATAACGCCTGTCGTCCCGTTCTTAGTGCAGCCTTATATCAGCAATCCGGAAGAGCAAGCGATCGCGGTTACGCTGCTGACCTCTGTTTATGCAGCCTGCGTGTTTTTGGCCGCCCCCGTGCTGGGAGCTTTGAGCGATAGATATGGCCGCCGTCCCTTGCTCTTAATCTGCCTGTTGGGTTCCGCAATCGGGTACTTGGTTTTTGGCATCGGCGGAGCTCTTTGGGTACTTTTTGCCGGGCGCATCATCGAAGGTATAACAGGCGGAAGCATCGGCACGATCTTCGCCTATTTTGCCGATATCATCCCTCCGCAACAGCGAACCAAATATTTTGGCTGGGTGAGTGCGGTTGTAGGTGTAGGCACCGTCATTGGTCCAACTCTGGGGGGATTGCTGGCAAAGTTCGGGTATTCTGTACCCATGTATTTTGGAACAGTCATCACTTTATTGAATGTTGTCTATGGACTTTTCTATATGCCTGAAAGTCTTGATAAGAATAAACGGCTGCAAGAGATCTCCTTGATAAGACTGAATCCATTCATCCAGCTTGCCAACATTCTTTCTATGAAAAGCTTAACCAGGTTGCTCGTCTCAGCCTTCTTGCTTTGGCTGCCCAACGGATCGTTGCAAGCGGTTTTTTCACAATTTACACTGGATACGTTCCATTGGCAGCCCGCCCTTATCGGACTTATGTTTTCCATTATGGGCCTCCAAGACATCATTGCCCAAGGTTTCATCATGCCAAAGCTTTTGCTGAAATTTAGTGATCAACAGATCGCCATGCTGGGCATGGCGGCGGAGATTATCGGCTACAGCTTTATTGCCGCATCGGCTTTGTTCGTATTCTATCCTCTTCTAATTGCCGGAATGTTTATCTTTGGCTTTGGCGATTCGATCTTTGGGCCTTCCTTCAATGGAATGCTCTCCAAATCTGTCCCCTCCGGTGAACAAGGCAGGATTCAAGGAGGCAGCCAGTCTATTCAGTCCTTAGCAAGAATGATGGGGCCGCTCATTGGCGGGCAAATCTATGTATCCCTGGGCCATGCCGCACCCGCTTTTATGGGGATGCTCCTTATTGCAGCGGCAATACCGGTTTTGCATAAAAGGCCTCAGGCAAATATGTAAACTCGTTGTTTTCTTAAAAGTATAGCTCCTGGGTTATAGTGCTCAATTATAGGGTTCAATTAAATAGGGTATCAGAACCTATTCTTAAGTTCTGATACCCTATTTGTCTACAGTCTGAATCCCTATTTGTCATACGAAGTACATTATCCAGCTTTCATTGTATGAACGTTTACACCTCATAAACCTAAACTAAAGCAATCGCTTCGATTTCAATGATAGCATCTTTAGGAAGACGCGCCACTTGTACGGCAGAACGGGCCGGAGGGTTCGTGGGGAAGTAGGAGCCGTAAACTTCATTCATCTCGGCAAAATCGTTCATATCCTTGAGGAAAATAAGGGTCTTAACGATCTTGTCCATAGAAGAACCGGCACTTTCCAGGATGTTTTTGACATTCTCCAGAGATTGTTTGGTGGCTGAACGAATGTCGCTTGTCAGTTCTCCGGTAGTCGGATTCAAGGGCAATTGGCCGGAAGTAAAGATCAGGTTACCGGCTTGAATTCCTTGGGAGTAGGGCCCTATGGCCCCTGGTGCTTTCTCAGTGTTTAAAACCTTAAGAGACATGGCTGACCTCCTGTTGTAACTTTTAGTGGGAGTTTCTGATTTTATTGTACCTAATGGTCCCGTTATTATGTATCCGTCTTATCTATCCGTCTGTCTATCCGTCATGGCGATATTTTTCTTGCTGAGATTGGTTTGGCAGGTTATTCCCGGTATGGTATATTGAAGACAACGGAAGGCAAAGGAAGAGAGGGATCAAGATGAAATGGGCATTCATCAATCATATGGAGAGAATCAATGAACTTCTGGGGAATTTAGAGCAGGAGGAAATGAAGCGGGATTATCCCATAGCCTGGGAGCGGACCCATGCCGCGAGCTGTGCTCAAGTGGGCAGGTTGCTGGCGCAAAAGCGTGGTGTCGATCTGGAGCTGGCAGCCTTAGCCTGTTCTCTTCATGATATTGGCCGCTGGTATACCGGACTGCAGGGGGATCACGCCCTCCGGGGAGAAGAGCCGGTACGGCGCTTTTTAGAGAGTTCCTCTTTGAAGGAAGAGGATAAAAAAGCCGTCGTTCAAGCGGTAATCCGCCACTCCGAAAAGGGCAAGGTGGGCAGTCCTTTAGACGAAATCGTGAAGGATGCGGATGTCCTAGACTGCTATTTTCATGGTGATGAAATCAGCAAACCCTATCATTTGGCCCGGCTCAAAGAGGTTATGGGGGAATTGAATTTAGAGAGTTAAGAATAAGGAGACACTTTGCTTCCTCCAGGGAATGGATGGGCAGAGTGTCTCACTTTGTTTTTTACTTTTTATCTTTGGCGTTAAGCTCCGCCACCCGGTCCGCTTCAAACTGTTCCATCACCTGGGGCAGATTGTCTTCAGCCATGTGCTCCGCGGGGAAATCGGAAAGGGAAAGAGAGTTGACCCAAGGGGCCGCTTGATCTTCCTTGGCAGGCTTATTGGCAAGAGGGAGGAGGCGGACGCTGTACTGGCTGACCGGAATGCTCTCTTCTTTTAGAATCGCTTCCAAAGCTTTTGCTACTTCGGCGACTTTGCTGTAGGAAAGGTCCTCACTGTAGAGGACAACGTCCGCGACGAGGGGCAGGGGAGGATGGCTGATATCCAGCTTCATGTCACGTTCCAGCTTCATGAGATCATGGTCCTCTTTGGTAAACTGGAAAGAAATATAGTCAAAATCATAATCCAGCCTGCTGCCGATCAACTTTTTGGCTATCTCCCGCATCTCGGCATCCAGCCGCCTGTAGGTGGTGAAGTTATTGGCCACTTCGTATTCATAGTCATCACGCAGTACCTTGCCATAGCTGTCGGTATAGATGCTGAAAGCGGTATCTTCGCTCAGGGACGATTGCACAAATACCAGGTAGGCGTCAAATTTGAAGTTATAGTTGGAGCTCTGGATTTCTAAATCTAAGTTGCTGTAGTTGACGTCAATATATTTCTGAGCGGCTTGCTTGGCCAATAGATTGGAGACAGGGTTGCCCACCCAGGCGTTGACAAAAAGCAACAGCAGCACGATTAAGCCGATGCCGGTTATACCGGCTAATATTTTCTTGATGTTCATAGTATTCTACACCTCTTTCTTAAATGCGTAATGCAAAAGCCAGGCGATCAGAACGCCAACTGCACTGAAAGCGGAAAGAATGGCGGACCACCAGGCGGACATGGAAATCAATTCAATGATGCCGGTGTAAGTCAGGATTCCGTCGATGAGTCCACGTAGGGATACCCAGATAAAGGAAAAGGCGAACAGGCCCAGAGGAACAAAATAGGCTTTCCTTTTGAACAGTATATAGCCAAAGCCGCCGATGGCAGGCATGATCAGCCCATTGTAAAACATAAGCATGCCATTGGAGATGACCATTCCCAGCAGCGTTCCGGCTAACATAATGCAGAGCAGAAAGACGATTATTTGTTTTTTGATTTTGCCTAACACCACAATGTCATCCATTGCAGTAGTTGCTTCTATCTCCGCCCCTGTTTTTTCTCCCCAACTATGGTTACAGTGTTCACAGCCTGCAAGGTGCTCCTGCACCAGCAGGCGGCTGTCTTCGCTGGCGACGCCATCCTTGACCAGAGGCATTAAGTCCAGGCAGACAGAGCAGGAAATCTTACTCATAGCTATATCCCTCCTTGAGCAGGATCGTTCTGATTTTATGCTTGGTGCGAAAATCAAGGACTCTTGCCGAGCTTTCGGAAATCTGATGCTTCCGGGCTATCTCATAAAAGGAGTAGCCTTCAATCCGCATCAAAACGATGTCTCTGTTTTTGTCAGGCTCCCGGTTCAGCAAATCATGAATCCTGTCCAGCAGCTCCTGGGTGAGGAGTGTTGATTCCAGACCGGCCGGATCGGAAAAATAGACTTCCAGCAAATCTTCCGGGGTAAGCTCTTTTTTGCTTTTTCTTAAATGCCCATACCATGTATAGCGGGCTATAGAGAACAGCCAGGTTTTAAGATCGGAATTCCCCTTAAACCCGGGCAGGGATTTGATGGCGCTGATAAAAACCTCCGAGGTCAAATCCTCTGAAAGGGTTTTGCTATGGGTAAGGCTTAACAAATAAGCATAGACGGCATCTTTATGCTGTTCGTAGACCTTTTGCATGACTGAATCAGCCATAGATTTCCCCCTCTCATAAGCTTAGTGTCAAATGAACAGGGTTTTGTTACAATGTCCTTTAAAATTATATAGAAGCTCCATGAGAAAGCAAAGAAGTTTCAGTCAGCAATAATCTGTTGCCTCACGGAATTGAGGGGACCGGCGGAAAAAGCGGTAAAGGGTTTGGCAGGGTATCCTTCGGTATGGTATAGTAAAGTCGGAAAGTGAGGGGTTTTTTTATATGTCAAAAATCCTTATATTAGATGGGAACAGTTTGGCCAACCGGGCCTTTTATGCTTTACCGATGATGACGACCGCCGATGGCAAGCCTACCAATGTTCTCCATGGCTTTATGACCATGCTCTTGCGATTGCTGCTTGAACAAAAACCGGATTATTGGGTGGTGGCTTTTGATAAGACCAAGGCTACGGTAAGAATAGAGCAATATGCAGATTACAAAGCCCAGCGCAAAGAGACTCCCGATGCGCTGAAACCCCAGTTTGATTTCCTCAAAGAACTGTTGACTGCTTTTGCCATGCCTATTCTGGAATGTCCGGGCTATGAAGCCGACGACATTATTGCCACGGTTACGTCCCTGGCCGAGCAACGGGAATGGGAGACCCAGATTTATACCGGGGACAGGGATGCCCTGCAGCTGATTTCTCCCCGCACTACGGTCTATCTGACCCGTAAAGGAATCACTGAGGTGGATGCTTATGACGAAGGAGCTCTCTACGAAAAGTATCAGCTCCGGCCTGCCCAGATCATCGATCTTAAAGGACTGATGGGAGATGCCTCCGATAATATTCCCGGTGTACCCGGAGTAGGGGAAAAAACAGCCCTGAAGCTCTTGTGGGAATACGGCAGTGTGGAGAATGTCCTTGATAATATCGACAAAATTTCCGGCAAGAAGCTCCAGGAGAATTTGCGCAATAACACGGATAAGGCCCTCTTAAGCAAGAAGCTGGCCACCATGCTTTATGACATACCTCTGGAGATTGATCTGGATCGATTAGTTTATCGCCGCCCGGATGAGAAGACCTTTACCGCGGCCTTGGATAAGTATGTCCTCAAAAGTGTGGCCCGGATCTGGCATGAACATCATGGGGCAGGAGAAGAGGGCAAGGATACCCCTCGGGAAGAAGTCCTCAAGCCCTGGCCCCTTCGTGAACTGACTGGCGAAGAGTGGTTGGCGCGGTTCCCCCAATGGCAGGCTGATCAAGGAACCCTTGTTTTAACTTGCGCTAATACCGGAGGGAATCCCCATTGGGCGAGGATCACCGCTTGGGGAATAGCTGTCGGTGGGGAGTCCTTTATCCTGAATTGGACCGACGCAGCTCCGGAGGTGCGGCTGGCTTTCAGCCAATTGCTGGAAGATTCTGAGGTGCCTAAGCAGGTTGCCGACAGCAAAGTGCTGTACAGCCTGCTCCTCAATGAAGAGATCATTCTGCGGGGAGTCAGCTTGGATATCGGACTGGCGGCTTATTTGATTAACCCCACCCGCAACAAATTTGAGCCCCTGGAGCTGGTTAAGGAATACATCCCCGGTGCAGGGGAATTCGCAAATTTGGCTGAAGAGGCTTCTGCTCTGGCTCAGGTGGCAGATTCCTATAAGGAAACCCTTGAAGAGCTTGGTCTGAGTGCTCTTCTCCATGAAATGGAGGAACCCTTAAGCCCTATCCTGGCAGAGATGGAGAAGCAGGGAATTGCGGTAGATGTTCAAAGGCTGCAGGAATTTGGCCGGGAGCTGACCGTGGAACTTCAGCGTTTAGAGCAGGAGATCTACGCCGACGCGGGGGAAACCTTCAATATTAACTCTCCTCAGCAATTGGGTCATATCCTCTTTGAAAAGCTGGGGCTTCCCCCCATGAAAAAAACCAAGACCGGTTATTCCACGGATGCCGATACTTTGGAAGAGTTGAGGGATCAGCATTCCATCGTAGAGCGGGTGCTGGACTATCGCCAGTTAAGCAAACTCATGTCTACGTATGTCAACGGCCTGCTGGCTCAGATTCATGAGGGAAGAGTCCATACAACCTTCCAGCAGACGGTAACCGCCACCGGTCGTCTCTCCAGTACCGAGCCTAATCTGCAGAATATCCCCATCCGTCTTGAACTGGGGCGCTTACTGCGGAAAGTCTTTACCCCGACTCAGGAAGGCTGGGTGCTTTTATCAGCGGATTATTCCCAAATTGAGCTGCGGATTTTAGCCCATTATTCTCAGGATGAAGTGCTGTGTGAATCCTTCTCTCTGAATCAGGATGTGCATACCCGTACCGCTTCGGAAGTGTTTGGAATTCCTATGGCAGAAGTCACGAAGGATATGCGCCGCAAGGCTAAGGCGGTTAACTTCGGGTTGATCTATGGGTTGACGGATTTTGGTTTGGGCAGGGATTTGGGCGTACCCCGCAAGGAAGCCAAAACCTATATCGAGACATACTTCCATCGTTATGAAGGGGTCAAACGTTATCTGGAAGAGATTGTGGTCAAGGCTAAAGAAGAAGGACAGGTCCGCACATTGCTCAACCGCTTGCGCCGGATTCCCGAATTGCGTCATCCTAACCGGGTGCAGCGTCAATTCGGAGAGCGGATTGCCATGAATACCCCCATCCAAGGAACGGCGGCGGATATTATGAAGCTGGCTATGTTGGGAGTGGCTGAAGCGTTGAAACCTTATCGGGCCAACCTCCTTTTGCAGGTCCACGATGAATTGGTGATCGAAGTAGCTCCGGAGGACCTGGAAGAAGTGGCGAAAGTCGTCCGTGAAGAAATGGAAAGCGCTTTCCCCCTCTCCGTGCCCTTGATCGCAGATTGTAAGACCGGGCCGAATTGGTATGATATGGAGTCTTATTCCTTGGAGTAGTACCATCAGAAGAGCAGTGCTATTAGTAAAGCAGTACCATCAATTGTCGTACAGTCAATAGAGCATTCCATTAATTCTTATATATGAAGGTGTAATTATGCCGGAACTACCAGAAGTAGAAACCATACGCAGAAGCCTGAGTCAGCATATTCTTGAGCGAAGGATTGAGGAGATCTTAATTCGCTGGCCAGGTGCTGTGGAAGGATATGAGGAGAAAACCTTTGCCGATGCTGTCAGAGGGCTGAAGTTTCAAAGTATCGAAAGACGTGGGAAATATCTTTTGTTTACTTTAGAAGAAGGCTGGTCCTTCATCGCCCATATGCGCATGACAGGGCGCATGGTTTACCATGCTCAAAGCCAGGAACCGGAGAAGCATACCCATGTGGTGCTTAAGCTATCTTCCGGGGAGATTCACTTTACCGATACACGCAAATTCGGCCGGCTGCAGTTGGTGAGAACAGAAGAACGCCTCCAGCAACCCTCCTTAGCCCGCCTGGGTCCGGAACCTTTGGAGGAAGGTTTTTCCGCCGCAGAACTGGGACGGCGTCTGGCTCCCCGCAAACTGGCCATTAAAGCAGCTCTGTTGGATCAGACCCTTGTGGCGGGAATCGGCAATATCTATGCGGATGAAGCCTTATTCAGAGCGGGAATTGCCCCGGAGCGGTGCGCCAATTCCTTGACGAAAGAGGAGATTGAGAAGCTTTACCCTGCCATCTGTCAGGTTCTTGAGGAGGGTATCGCCGCCAATGGCACTTCTTTCCGGGATTACCAGGATGCCAATGGGGAAAGAGGGGACTTTCAGAAGGAATTGAAGGTCTATGGACGTGGGGGAGAACCCTGCAAAGAGTGCGGCCATACTCTGGTGAGAATTCGTCTGGCCGGCAGGTCTACGGTGTTTTGCCCTTGCTGTCAGGTGTAAGATTGAATTCCGCTGCTCTGAGAAGGATTTGAAAGCGGGGTCTCCAGGATTTTGATTTACACCGGTCGCTCCATAAGCTGCGCGGACAAAACTAACGCGAAAAGCCCGCTGCTCCGAAAGGTTCCCCGCTAAATCGGCTCCTGCCTCATAGCGGGTTGGAAACGTCCTGTTTCTAACCTTTCTCCGCAGAGTGCTTTTCGCGAAGTTTTGTTTCCGCTCGCTTAAAGTCGCTTCCCTTGTGTAAATCAAAATCCTTGGGCTGCTTTTCAGGTCTGAGTAAGCAGGGCGTTGTGGGAGCTGTGAGGCAAGCAATCTTATCCAAGCAGCTTTTTCCGTCTTTACCGACGCCGCTTGAGGCGGCAAAGTCGGTGACCTCAGAAGGGCTTTGAAGAAGGGCTGGGCTGGCCTCAGAAATACTCACAACGCCTCACAAAGAGCATCAGGTCCTCGGGGCTCCAGAGAAGAACTTGAAGATACCCGTAAGCAGTAGCTTTACGTACAAAAGCGGACGGATTTAGCGAGGGGCGGTCAGGTCAACGAGGCTTTCTTAACGTAGCGGAGCCACGGTTCACATCAGGTATTACCCGGAGGTTTGGCAGAGCTGTTAAGAAAGCGAGTGGACCAGCCCTGGAGCTATGGAGTACGCGTTGTGCGTAAAGCTACGCGACCCGAAGGTTCATCATGCATAACGCTAAACGACCCAAGCAAACGACTTAGAGTTGTTACAAAGGAGTTATTATGATATGAGTATTCTTTACTGTCGGAGCTGCGGCGTGGACGTTTCCGGAGAAGCCCTTTTCCGACAAGTAACTTTTGCTGTGGAGAAAGGGGAGAAGGTGGGACTGGTAGGTCCCAATGGGGCGGGGAAGACGACCTTGCTGCGGGCCTGCTTAGGGGAGCACCCTCTGGAAAGCGGCGAGGTATTTCTTACCGGCACCTGGGGATACCTTCCCCAGAATCCTTTAGTCGAAGATCAGGGAACCGTCTGGGAGAGCATGCTGGCGGAACGGGCCGATCTCATCGAAATGAAAGAGCAGCTTCATGTTCTTGAAGAACGGATGGCTCATACCGCGGACGAGAAGGTTTTTGCTCAATACAGTGCTCTCACGGAGCGCTTTGAGACCATGGGCGGGTATGCCCTGGAAGCCCAGGTACGCAAGATCCTCTCCGGTCTTGGACTCACTAAAGAAACTGAGCACCCTATTCAACATTTGAGCGGGGGTCAAAAAACCAGGCTGGCTTTGAGCAAACTCCTGCTCCGTTCTCCGGAATTTTTGATTCTGGATGAGCCGACCAACCACTTGGATATGGATGCCTTAGAGTGGCTGGAGGGGTTTTTGAAAGGCTATGACGGCGCGATTTTAGTGGTTTCCCATGATCGCTACTTCCTTGATCATGTGGTTCAGAAAGTCCTGCATCTGGAAAAAGGGGGACTGAAGAGCTATCCGGGAAATTATTCCGAGTATGAATTACAACGGGCGGTGGAAGAAACCACCTTGGTCAGGGAAGCGGAGCGGGTAAGCAAAAAAATTGCCCGTCTGGAGGAATATATCCGGCGTTATAAAGCCGGTATCAAATCCAAGCAAGCCCGGGGCCGGGAATCCCAGCTCCAGAAGATTAAGCCTGTTGAGGTGAATAAAACCCCCAAGTCTTTGCATATTTCCCTGGCCACAGGACGGCGCAGCGGGGATCGAACCCTTATGCTGGAAGATGTCTCTGTAGAGTTTCCCGGGCGCCGGTTGTTCCATGGAGTTGATGTGGAATTGCGCCGGGGGGACCGGGTGGCCCTGCTCGGAGAAAATGGAATCGGCAAAACCAGTCTGCTCAAAGCCATCAAAGGTTCGCTGCCCTATCAAGGGGAGATTCGCCTGGGGGCCAATGTCAAGCTGGGGTATTATTCCCAGGAACATGAGGAATTGCACGGCAAGGGCAGCATCATGGATGAAATCCGGGGCGACACAGATTTGCTTGATCCGGAAATTCGCAGCCTGCTGGCCCGTTTCGGGTTTGTGGGTGAGGAGGTCTTTAAGCCGGTTTCCGTATTAAGCGGGGGAGAAAAAAGCCGGCTGGCCCTGGCTAAGCTCTTCCTCTCTCAGGGAAATCTGCTCCTCCTGGACGAACCCACCAATCACTTGGATACCCGTATGCGGGATGTCTTGGAGGAAGCACTTCAGGATTATGATGGAACCCTTTTGGTTGTCTCCCATGATCGGTATTTCCTGGATCGGGTCGTGAACAAAATCGCCCGTTTGACTCCTGAGGGGCTTAAAATCTACGAGGGGGATTACAGCATGTATAAGGCGCAAGTCCAGGAAGAAGAAGCCGCTTCCACGGGCGGGAGCGCCTCCTCCGGTACAGCTGTCGGAACCCGCCCTCATGAACAATCCAAGGAGACGGAACGGGAAGCAAGACGGCGCCAGAGAAAGGCCCAGCAATTAGAGGCACAGATAGCTGAACTGGAGGAAGAAATCCAGTCCTTAGAAGAGCAGATGGCTGCAGTGACTTCCAATTATGAAAAAGCTCTGGAGCTCCATAAACTCTTTGAGGAAAAAAAGGTTTTACTGGATAGTACAATGATGGAGTGGTTAGAAATAACAGAAGAATAAGGGCACCATAAGAAGGGTTTACCCATATATTATCCTGCAAAGTAAAGGTACTTACAGGAGGATGATTATGGGAGCTGCAATACTCTTCGCTATAGCCTTAAGTTTTGACGGATTTGGCGTAGGGGTATCTTATGGAATACGGAGAATCCGCATACCCCTTCTTTCGATGTTGATCATAACTCTTTGTACAGTAGTAGCCATGGGAACAGCACTGTTCTTTGGCGATGTCCTCATAGGGGTTATTACAGTTGTCTCGCCTAATCTTATCGCAGCGGGAATTTTACTCACCTTAGGGGGCTATCAGCTGATCAAGGCTATTCCCCACTTGTTTAAAAAAGAGACGCCAAAGGCTGAGCCTGCCAGCACAATAGCTGTTCGGGAGCCGGTCCTTAAGCTGGAATTCAAAATCCTGGGCGTTGTGGTGCAGGTTCTCAAAACTCCGGAACAGGCCGATCTTGATGGCTCCGGTGTGATCAGTGCCAAGGAAAGTGTGCTGCTGGGCACGGCCTTATCCCTGGATGCCTTTGCTTCCGGTCTGGTATTGGGTCTTGCTGTGGGAATCTTTAACTCTTTGTCGGTTATTGCCTGGGTGGCCTTGATGCAAATTTTTATGATCAAATGTGGTCAGGCTTTAGCAGGCAGACTTCCCGAAGAGTATTTAGGGAAATTGGGCCTTTTGCCGGGAACCATGCTTATTCTCATCGCTTTGGGAAAGCTGATTTGATTACAATAATGAATTCGAGGTGTCATACTATGTGGGTTATCGGATTAACCGGGGGGATCGGGAGCGGAAAATCCACAGTCTCCCGGTGGCTCTCCCAACAAGGTGTTCCGATTATTGATGCGGATCGTACGGTTCATGGGCTTTATCATGAACCGGAGACGATGGCAGCCATTACGGCTGCCTTTGGTCAGGATATCCTGACGGATACAGAAGAAATCGATCGCAAAGCCTTAGGCAGAATTGTTTTTGCCGATGATCAAGCCCGTAAACAATTGGAAAAGATTCTTCACCCCCGGGTCAGAGTTGCCATGGAAAAACAACAAAAGGCACTGGAACAGGCAGGGGAGAGGATCTGTGTCTGGGATGTTCCCTTGCTTTTCGAGGCAGGGTATGGGTCACAGATGGACGAGTTATGGGTGGTTTGGGTACCGCTGGATATTCAAAAACAACGGGTCATGGAACGGGATGCCTTAAATGCAGAAGAAGTGGCATTGCGCATCCAAGCCCAATATTCATTGGGCGAGAAACGCAATAAAGCAGATGTAGTTATAGATAATTCTGGAAAATGGGAAGAAACAGTAGTACAATTAAGGAAAGAAATGGAAAGAATAAATAGGGAGCAAGGACTATAGAATGAAGCAATGGGTCAGAATAGGTCTTGCAATAGGTCTAACTTAGGTCTATCGTTCTATTCCGTAATATGAGCCTCTCAAAGTATAATATGTCCTATGTTAAGTCCAGCCATGGACTGAAGCCTTGTTCAAACCTTAGAATGCTTTAAGACTTAAATACTGATGAAATCAAGGAGTACCCATGAAAAAGAAAGGGTTCACAGTGCGGCGCAAGAAAAAAAGATCAGGCTTTTTGTTTACCCTGGTCATATGTGTGATTGCTTTTACATTCTTGTTCTCGTCTCCCCCCATTAAGAAAGTAATCTATCCTTATCCGTATAAATCTCTTATCGAGCATTATGCGGAGCAATATCATGTGGACCCTTTGCTGGTTATCTCGGTCATTCGCGCTGAGAGTAAATTCCTGCCCTATTCCCAATCCCATAAGGGCGCCCTGGGGCTTATGCAGCTGATGCCGGATACAGCCGACTGGATTGCCGAGACCTTAGGGGATGGAGCCTTCGACCAAAGCGAGCTGAGAGAGCCGGAAAAGAATATTCAGTACGGAACCTGGTACATAGCCAGCCTGCAGAAGGAATTCCAGGATATCGAGCTGGTCCTGGCCGCCTATAATGGGGGAAGAGGTCATGTTAATGAGTGGATCCGCACAGAGCAGCTCAAGGTGGATGACTTGAATACGGAGGATATTCCTTTCCGGGAGACCAGGGAATATGTGCAGCGGGTTATGGATAACTACGAAAAGTATCAGGATCTTTATGGTGAAAAACCACGCCTCAAATGAAGCGTGGTTTTTTTAGTCCCCATATCATGATCTTTTTGCTCAATACCCTATTGACAACATAAGCGTCCTTTTGCTTTTTTTTAAAAAAACATATTATTTATATTGATTAAGTATGTTTTGCTAAAATGTGCTTATCAATTAGGTTAACGAAATAACAGTTGGGGAAGAAATGAAATACGATCCGACCACCCGGACATGGGGCTTAGCTTAGTATTAAAGGAATATTCGGCGCGCTGATTGGAAAACCAAAGGCTTTGCATTCTTCATGCGGCAAGCAGGGAAAGGATGCTGAAGCCTTTTTTGTTTGCCTTCGAGAGCCGGAGGGAAAGGGGGGAGGGAGTGTGTTAACAGTAAATTGGGAAGTGCTGGATTTTGTCTCCGAGACAGTCATAGTTTTACGAGATAAGCCGGAAGAAAAAATTGAATAGCAAAAACGAAAAAAGTTAAAAGTCCTTCGGTAATATGTCAAGACTCTAAGCGAGTCAAATTTTCAGTTAGCT
>VSSQ01000183.1_pt1 | contig 79042 bp, 78 predicted proteins | sample 4763081 | NCBI WGS metagenome assembly VSSQ01 (sample SAMN12137344, study PRJNA551015) | bioreactor metagenome | isolation source: SDC9 anaerobic chlorinated ethene degrading culture | place: USA: Knoxville, Tennesee | collected 2015-01-01
TCTTAAATTGGACGGGAATTATAGTATCTTTTTCTCTTCTTGTCAAGAGATTTTTGTTTAAATTTTACTTAAATTTTTAAATTTGATGTTTTAAACATATAAAAGGATATTTCCTTTATATGTTGTTATTTTATATTAGAGATATACGTAGCTAATATTTCTATTTCTTCATCAGTTTTTGTTTCAACTTGTGGTTTCATAATATTTTTCATAATTCCACCATAAGTTCCATTTTTATATCCATTCATAGCAGTAATAATTCTTTCTTTATCCCAACCTGCAATAACTTGTGATTTTCCTAGAGCTTCTTTTTCTGCTTTTTGTCCATGACATGAAGCACAAACTTTATATAATGTTTCACCATCAGGAGTTACTACTGCTATTTCTTCTTTATTTTCAACTTGTTCATTTTTTTTATCTTTATTAGTATCTTCTTTTACTACTTCTTGAGCTTTTTTCTTTTCATCTACAACTTTATTAGTTGATTCTACAACTGTATCATTTGAAGTTTCATTTATCTTTTGAGTTGTTTCCTCTTTTGTTACTGTTTGATTAGAAGCTTCTTTTTTATCTTCCGTACATCCTGAGAGCAACAATACAGCAATAGCTGAACCCAATAAAATTCTATTCATTTCTTTCCCTTTTTATATTTTTTAAATTAATCTCGCAATTATAACCAAACAATTGTATAAAAATAGTGTTATAAATTAGTAAAATTGAAAATAAATTCATTATTGTAGTCAATTTTCACAATACCACCTTTTTTTAGCTTTCCAAATAATATTTCATCAGTTAAATGATTTTTGATTTTATCTGAAATAACTCTATTTAATGGTCTTGCTCCCATCGCTTTATCATAACCTAATATTGCTAGCTCTTTTTTAGCTTTTGCACTAATTTCAATTTTGATTTTTTTATCAACTAATTGTTTCTCTAAATCTTCTATAAATTTACCAACAACTTTTGAAACAACATCAATATTTAAGCTTTCAAAAGTTACAACTGCATCTAGTCTATTTCTAAATTCTGGAGCAAAAAATTTATTTATTGCTTTATTTTCATTTAGTTTTTCATTTTTTGCAAATCCCATTACATTTGCTTCAGTTGCACCCAAATTTGAAGTCATGATTAAAACAACATTTTGAAAATCTGCTTTATTACCACTATTATCTGTTAATTGTGCATTATCCATTACTTGAAGCAAAATTGACATTAAATCAGGATGAGCTTTTTCTATTTCATCAAGTAATAAAACTGTATGTGGGTGTTTTCTAATAGCTTCAGTTAAAAGCCCACCTTGTTCAAATCCAACATAACCAGCAGGTGCTCCAATAAGTCTTGAAACAGTATGAGCTTCCATATATTCACTCATATCAAATCTTTCAAAATGTATTCCCATTTGTAAAGATAATTCACGTGCCACTTCTGTTTTTCCAACCCCGGTAGGACCTGTAAATAAAAAACTTCCTATTGGCTTTTTATCTAAACCTAATCCAGCTTTATTTCTTTTAATTGCTTGTACAATAGTTGAAATTGCAGTATCTTGTCCAAAAACTCTTTTTTGCATATTTTTTTCTAAATTTTTCAATAAACTTAAATCTGTTTTTGTTGCACTCTTTGGTGGAATATGAGCCATTTTTGAAATTATTTCTTCAACATCTTTTGAAGTTATTGTTATATTACTTTCTGCTTTTGTTTTTAAAGTTGTTGCTAAACTAATTTTTTTAGATGCACCTACCTCATCAATAACATCAATAGCACAATCAGGTAAAAATCTATCAGTTATATATTTTTTACTAAGTTCTACAGCACTTTGTATTGCACTTTTTGAATATTTTACACCATGATATTCTTCGTATTTTGATTTTAAACCTTCTAAAATCAAAATAGAATCTTCAATACTTGGTTCTTCAACATCAACTTTTGCAAATCTTCTACTAAGTGCCTTATCTTTCGAAAAGTCATTTCTAAATTCGCTAAAAGTTGTTGCACCAATACATCTTAATTTTCCATTTGCAAGCATCGGTTTTAAAATATTCGAAGCATCCATAGCACTACCACCAACACTTCCTGCTCCAACAATTGTATGAATCTCATCTATAAATAAAATTGCATTTTTTATTTTTGAAACTTCTTTCAATAAACTCTTTAATTTTTTTTCAAAATCTCCTCTGTACTTTGTTCCTGCAATCATAGAACCCATATCAAGTGAAAAAACTTTAGAATCCAATAAAAATTCTGGAACTTTTTTTTGTGCTATTTGTAAAGCTAAACCCTCAGCTATTGCAGTTTTACCAACTCCAGGTTCTCCAACAAGTATTGGATTATTTTTCTTTCTTCTACTTAATATCTCAATTACTCTTGAAATTTCTCTATCTCTTCCAATTACAGGATCAATTTCGCCTTTTTTTGCAATTGAAACTAATTCACTAGAATTTTTATCTAAAACTTTTTCATTTTCACCATTTTCATCATTTTTTTGTTCATCTTCATCTTTATGAGAAATCTCTTCAAGTATGTCAACTCTTTGTATTCCATATTTTTTTAATAGATATGTAGAATAACTCTTCTCATCTTTTAAAATAGCTACAAACATATCTTCAACATTTGCATTTGTTTTTCCACTACTTTCAGTGTGAGAAACCATATAATCTATCGTTGAAGACAAAGATACTGTTTCTATTGGTTCATCATTTGCATCATTTGGAAGCAAAGGAGTATTTTCATCTATGTAACTTTTTAATTCATTAAATAAAATATTTGTATCAACACCTAAATCTATAAAAAGATTTTCAATTGTTTGATCATTAATCAACATCAAAAAAACATGTTCTACTGTCAAATATTCGTGTTTACTACTTTTTGCATAACTTACAGCTTGTGCAAAAATATGTCTTAATTCTTTGCTTATCATTTTATTCTTCTTCCATAACAGCTTTTAAAGGAAAGCCTTTTTCTCTAGCCATTGTTTTTACTTGCATAACTTTTGTTAAAGCTATTTCATGAGTATAAATTCCACATAATCCTTTTCCATTATTATGTATATTTAACATTATTTCTGTAGCATCTTGTGTTGATTTTCTAAATATCTTTACTAAAACATCTATTACAAAATCCATAGTTGAATAATCATCATTTAAAAGAAATACATTATATTTTTTTGGCTCTTGTAAATCTAGTTCATCATTTAATTCTACTTCTATTTCATTACTCACATCAAACCCTTATTATTTTTACTATGATAAAATCACTTTTTTAAAAAACGTCCTATTATAACAAAAAAGAGATTATTATGAAAAATGACATCGCTTATTATAAAAACAAATCAATATTTGTCAGCGCTACAAATACAGATGTGGGAAAAACTTATGCTTGCGAAAAGTTTTTAAATTATTTTGCAAAAAATGGTTTAAAAGTTGGTTATTTCAAACCTTGTGAAACAGGAGTTATAAATAATAAACCTCTTGATGGTACAAAAATGTTTGAATTAGTAAAAAAATTAAACCCAAATTTTGAAAAACTTTCTATAAATGATATTGTTCCTTACCAATTTGAACTTCCAGCCGCTCCTTATATTGCAAGTCAAAATACAAATATTGATATAGAATTTTTAAAAGAGAAAAAAAAATATCTACAATCTTTTTGTGATATTTTAATAATTGAAGGAGCTGGGGGACTTATGGTTCCACTTAAAAAAGATATTTTTATGATAGATTTGATAAATATTTTTGATAGTCAAGCTTTTTTAATAACTCCATCAAAGCTTGGTTGTATAAATGATACACTACTTTCAATAGAAGCTTTAAAAAATAGAAATATAGATTTTGAATTTTTTATAAATTTATATAAAGATAAAGATAGTTTTGAAAAAGTATCAAAACCATTTTTAATTGAGTACTTTGGTAACTTAAATTTTTTACAAGATTTATAAATTTTTTGATTTTTTTTCAAATTTTTATATATTTTAACTCTTTTCCTAAAAAAGTCTGAAAAAGTTTTATTATATTTTTAGACTTTTTTGACTCCCATTTAAGTTTTAATTCCCTTATTTTAGGTCTTTTAAAAGCTATTATTATTTTAAGCTTAAATTTATTTGCTATTTTAAAAGCCATAAAAATAATTCATTTTAATTTGTGTATAAATTCTCTATTAGTTTTATGTATAATCTATTTTGTATATAAAACAAATATAGCAAAAATTATGAAAGGTGATATATGATGACTTCTACGATAGATTTATCTAAATTAACGGCAAACGATGATTTGACACCAGTATTAGGTGGTTATTGGCCTGGTATTCAAATTTACTATCCGCCAATTAAGTTTAATCCACTTGATGGAACATATGAAAGTATGGAACAAGCAAAATTAAGACTTCAAAAACATGCTTATAAAACAAAAGCTCATACAGTTTTATTTGACTTAGAGGATGGTTGTAGACAAAAAGCCATGAGTAGAGAGTTATTAATTCAAGAATTACCAAAATTCCCTGAAAGAAACTTTCAAATAGCTGTAAGAATAAATCCTTTTAGAACTGAAGAGTATGAAGAAGATTTAAAAATGTTAAAACAAATTCACCAATATATTGATGTTATTGTTTTAGCAAAAGCTGGAGAAATTTATGGAAGTGCTGAAATCAGAGATTTATCATCTTGGTTAGTTTCAATTGGAAGTAAATTAACAATTCAACCAATTATTGAACATCCAAAATCACTTCAAATTGCTGATAGATTGATGGATTATTCAACTGTTAAACATATTGTTTTTGGTATTCACGATTTTTCAAAAGCGATGGCTTATAAAATCACTCCAAAAGGATGGATTGATGAATTACAAACATTCTTTAATATTCTTACATTAGAAGCAAGAATAAAAGGAAAAGGAGTTATTGGTGGAGTTGAAGTTATGCTTACACCACATTCATTACCTGATTCATGTGTAGAGAAAAAAGATATAAGAAGATGGTTAGATTTACATGGTGATGAAGCAAGTAGACATGTTTATGCTCATGCTATTAGAGAAAATGCTATGGGATTAACTGGAAAACAAGTTATTACTCCAAACCATATTAATATTTGTAAGGTTGCATTTACTCCATCTCCAAATGAGATTGCAAAAGATGTTTCTATTTTAAAAGCGGCTATTGAAGCTGATGCACTTTTAAGTGGTGCTATTAGATATGAAGGTGAAATGTTAGATCCACCAATGTTTGGAAAATCTTTACAAAACATCTTAAGAGCATATGCATTAAATAGTTTAACAAAAGAAGATGAACTATTTGCGTTATCTGTTTTAAATAAAATGCCAATTCATACGTTTAAAGAAAACTGGCCATATGGTCAACTGTAAAATTTAGGAGATTAAAATGAGTCAATTAGTTAAATTAGAAGTACCAGAATTTTTAAATATTGGTGTCGCTTGTACATCTTCACACATTGGAACAACAAAAGAAAATAATATTGCTATGATCATCGAAGATGATAAACTTGGAACTGATGAAATAACTTATAAAGAATTAGCAAAAAAATCTGACCAAGTTGCAAACTTCTTTACAGGAATTGGATTAGAGCCAAGAGATAGAGTATTAGTATGTTTAAAAAACTCTTTAGCATACCCTATTTCATTTTTTGGAACAATGAAAGCTGGAATTATTGCAGTACCTACTTCAACACTTTTAAGTGGTAGCGAAGTTAAATATTTAGCTGAAGATTCTCAAGCAAGAGCTATTGTATTAAGTTCGACTATGTATGAAAACTTAGTTCCATATTTAGAAAACCTAGATAACTTAAAAACTATTGTTGTTGCAGGAATTGATAGTGTTGAAGATTTGAAAAAACCAAAAGATATAAATGTTTATGCTTTAAATCAGATTTTTAAAACAATCGATTCAACACCAAATCACTATAACTCAAAATCAGGAGAACCTGCTTATTTAGTATATACATCAGGAACAACTGGTTATCCAAAAGGAGTTTTACATTCACATAGATCATTAGTTGGTAGAAAACCAGCAACTGATTATTGGTTCGATTTTAAAGAAAATGATAGAATCATGCACTCTGGAAAATTTAACTGGACTTATGTATTAGGATCTGCTCTTATGGATCCATTATATAATGGTCATACTGTTATTGCTTATGAAGGTGCAAATGATGCAACAACATGGATAAATTTAATAAAAAAACACCAATGTACAATTTTCATTGGGGTACCAACAATTTATAGACAAATTATCCAAAAAACAGATTTTACACTTGATGATTGTCCAAGTTTAAGATATTGCATGAGTGCAGGAGAGCATTTATCAGATGAGATGTTAGGACTTTGGAGAGAAAGATTCAAACAAGATATTTATGAAGCAATTGGAATGAGTGAATGTTCTTATTATATTTCTCACTCAAAATATAATCCTATTCGTCCAGGAAGTGCAGGTTTCCCACAACCAGGACATATCGTAAAACTTATAAATCCAGAAACTTTAGAAGAAGTTGGATTAGAAGAAGAAGGAATGATTTGTATTGGAGAAGATGATCCAGGATTATTCTTAGAATATTGGCAATTAGAAGAAGAAACTGCAAAATCAAGACATGATGGATATTTCTTTACAGGTGATTATGCTAGAAAAGATAAAGATGGATATATTTGGTTTATTGGAAGAAAAGATGATATTATCAACACATTTGGATTTAGAGTAAGTCCACATGAAATTGAAAGAGTTGTAAAAACTCATCCATTAGTTGCTGATTGTGTTGCTTTTGGACTTGATATTGAAAAAGAGAAAACTTTAGTTGCTATTGCTGTTGTTGGTCATACTGAATTAACAAAAGAACAAGAAGAAGAGATTTTAGCATTCTCTCAAGCAAATTTAGCAAAATATAAAGCACCAAAAAGAATCTTTACTATGAAAGATTATCCAAGAACTAAAAATGGTAAAGTTCTAAGAAAACAACTAGTTAAAAATTTAAATGATTTAGAAAAAGCAAAAATCACTGGGCAAGAAATAGTTGAATATAAAGCAAGAAGATCTATGTTACTTATTCCTTCTTACAATAAACATAATGTTGAAAAAGCAAAAACTGTTCTAGCTGATACAGTAATTTTTGACCTAGAAGCAATTTTACAAGAACAAAGAGAAGTTGCTAGACAAACAATAAAAGAAGTTTATAAAGAACAAGGTTCAAAATTTGGTGAAAGTGAAAGAGTTTTGAGAATAAATAATCTTGGAAGTGAAGATTTAAAAAAAGATTTAGCTTTAGCAAAAGAGATTGAATTAGATGGATTATTATTTTCTAAAATTCAATCAAAAGATGATGTTTTAGAGGCAGTTGAATTAATAAATGAAGTAAATCCTGATCTTACACTTATGATTATGATTGAAACTCCTCTTGCAGTTTTAAATATACATGAAATTTGTGCAGCAAGTTCTCAAGTTGAAGTTGTTGTTGTTGGATCAAATAAACTTGCAAATAGACTTCAAATTGATATAAAAAGAGGTTCAAAAGCTATGTTTAATTATCTATCGCAAATTGCACTAGCTTCTAAAGCGTATGGTAAAACTGTAATTGATGGACCACATTTTGATGTAAAAGATGAGTTTGCTTGTGAAGATTCAACAAAAGATGCTTTCAATTTAGGGTTTGATGGAAAATCTTTAATTCACCCTGTTCAAATAGAATACATAAATGATATATTCACTCCAAAACAAAGTGAAGTTGAAGATTATGAAGAGATGATTGCAAAATATGAAGAAGCAACAAAAGAAGGGAAAGAAGTAATTTTACATAATGATAAATTAGTAGATTCTTCTAAAATAAAATGGGCTAGAAAAATGATTAGATTGTATGAAACATACAAAGCTTTAGGTCAAAATTTATTTGGTAAATAAGGAGTTCAACTTGTCTAAAATTAATTTTGGTAACTTTTTTGAAGATTTTAAAATTGGTCAAAAAATAGTTCATCCACTTCCAAGAACAATAAGTGATGGTGATGTATCTTTATACATCGCTTTTACTGGAAGTAGATTTGCTCTTTATTCTTCAAATATAGTTGCAAAGGAAATGGGTTATGAAGAAAAACCTATTGATGATATTTTGATGTTTCACTTAACATTTGGAAAATCTGTTCAAGATATATCTTTAAATGCTATTGCAAATTTAGGATATGCTGAAGTTTCATTTCCAAACCCAGTTTTTACTGGTGATACTGTTAGTATGACTTCTACTGTTATTGGATTAAAAGAGAACTCAAATGGTAAAAGTGGAGTTGTATATGTACACTCTATTGGTGTAAATCAAAATGGTGCTGTTGTACTTGATTTTAAAAGATGGGTAATGGTTCATAAAAAAGACCACGCTAATTTAAGTGGAGTAAATGAAGTTCCAACTTTTGCAAAAACTACACCAATTTCGCAAATTAATATTCCAACTATTAAAACTGTTGATACAGATTCAACTGGTGGAAAATATTTCTTTGAAGATTATGAAATAGGTGAAAGATTAGATCACCCTGAAGGAATAACTGTTGATAATAGTGATCATACACTTGCAACTAAGTTATACCAAAACAATGCAAAAGTACATTTCAATGACCATATGATGAAAAGCACACCAATGGGTCAAAGACTAATGTATGGTGGAATCATTATTTCAATGGCAAGAGCTATTTCATTTAATGGTTTGCAAAATGCACAATGGGTATGTGCTATAAATAGTGGAGCTCATGCTAATCCTACGTATGCTGGTGATACTATTTATGCATATACTGAAATTTTAGAAAAAATTGAAGTAAATAGAGAAGATATTGGATTATTAAGAGTTAGAACTATTGGATTAAAAAATCAAACTCCAAAAGAGACTCCAACTCCAAAAAGTGAAGATGGTAAATATTTACCAAATGTTGTTTTAGATTTAGATTACACTATTGTAATCCCAAAAAAAGTTACTGAAAAAAAATAAAACAAATTTAATTTTAATAAAAAGGAAAAAATATGACACACCCAAGCGAAGCTTTATTTGAAAATGGTAAATCTTTACCAATCATCCCAACTTGTGAACACTTTGCAGGAAGCGAAAAGCTAATCCTAAAAGGTTTTGAAATGCAAAAAAAATTAGGTCCAGTTTTTGATATTACTTGTGACTGCGAAGATGGTGCTGAAACTGGTAAAGAAGTTGAACATGCAAATATGATTGTAAGAGTTATTAATTCTGCTGAAAATCCATATGGTATGGCTGGAACTAGAATCCATGACCACTCACACCCAGATTGGAGACAAGATGTTGATATTTTAGTTCCTGGTGCTGGTGAAAAATTAGCATATATCACATTACCAAAATCAACTTGTTATGAAGATGCAAAAACTCAAATTGAGTATATTCAAGCAGTTGCAAAAAAAGCTGGAATTAAAAGAGAAATTCCAATTCACGTATTAATTGAAACTCATGGTGCATTACAAGATGTAGAAAAAATAGCAACTTTACCTTGGTTACAAGTTTTAGATTTTGGTTTAATGGATTTTGTTTCAGGATACCAAGGAGCAATTCCAGCAATTAATATGAGAAGTCCTGGTCAATTTGATCATAGATTAATTGGTGCTGCAAAAGCTAAAGTTGCACAAGCTGCAATTCAAAATAAAGTTATTCCTGCACATAACGTAACTTTAGATTTAAAAAATCCATACCAAACTTATAAAGATGCTGAAAGAGCAAGAAATGAGTTCGGATTTATGAGAATGTGGTCAATTTACCCAACACAAGTACAAGCTATTGTTGATGCTATGAAACCAGATTTTACAGAACTTGAAGCTGCTCAAAATATTTTAATTAAAGCTCAAGATGCTGAGTGGGGACCAATCCAATATGATGGTGAGTTACACGATAGAGCAACTTATAGATACTTCTGGGAATTAGTTCAAAGAGCTAAATTCTCTGGTGCTAATTTACTTGAAGAAACTGAAAAAAGATTTTTTGCTTAAATCTTTTTATACAAAGCCATATTTTGGCTTTGTACGCTCTTTTATACACTAATTTATTTTATATTCCAAAATTAAACATTTTTAAAAATATCTTTATTTTTAGCATTAAAAAAAGCCTATTTTCAAAAGTGCATTGATATAATTTTAGGATTTCTAAACAAAACAAAGGAAAATTTATGAGTAAAAAAATCACAGAACAAGACATTATAGATTCAGTTGCATCTGCCTGTCAATATATTTCATTTTACCATCCAGAAGATTTCGTAAAAGGAATGGTTGAAGCTTACGAAAAAGAAGAAAGTGAAGCTGCAAAAAATGCTATCGGGCAAATTTTGATTAACTCAAAAATGTGTGCCATGGGTCATAGACCCCTTTGCCAAGATACAGGAAGTGTAAATATCTTTATAAGAATTGGTTTAAAAGCTAATTTAGATATTTCAAGAAACCTAGAAGATATTTTAAATGAAGGTGTAGCTAAAGGATATACTGACCCTGATAACACTTTAAGATATTCTGTAGTTGCAGATCCAGCAGGAAAAAGAACAAATACAAAAAATAATACTCCAGCAGTTATTCATATAACAACTGATAATTCTGATGAATTAGATATCACTGTTGCTGCAAAAGGTGGAGGAAGTGAAAATAAATCTAAATTTACAGTTTTAAATCCAAGTGATAGTATTTATGATTGGGTTATGGATAATGTTAGACAAATGGGTGCAGGATGGTGTCCTCCAGGAATTTTAGGTATTGGTATTGGTGGAAATCCAGAAAAAGCTATGCTTTTAGCAAAAGAGTCTTTAATGGGACATGTTGATATTCATGAATTAAAAGCAAGGGGTCCTCAAAATGCTTTAGAAGAATTAAGATTAAAACTTTATGAAGATATCAATAAAGTTGGAATTGGTGCACAAGGTTTAGGAGGATTAACAACTGTTTTAGATGTTAAAATCTTAGATTACCCATGTCACGCAGCTTCACTTCCAGTTGCTATGATTCCAAACTGTGCAGCAACAAGACACATTCACTTCAAATTAAAAGGTGATGGACCAGCAATATTTAAAAACCCATCTTTAGACCTTTGGCCAGATATTGAACTTCCAATGGATACAATCAAAAGAGTAAATATTGCTGATTTAACAAAAGAAAAATTACAAGAGTTTAAATCAGGTGATACTTTATTACTTTCAGGAAAAATTTTAACAGCAAGAGATGCTGCTCATAAAAAAATTGTTGAATACAAAAATGCAGGAAAACCACTTCCAAATGGTGTTGATTTAAAAGACAGATTTATCTACTACGTTGGACCAGTTGATCCAGTAAGAAATGAAGTAGTAGGACCAGCAGGACCAACAACATCTACAAGAATGGATAAATTCACTAAAGATATGATGGAAATTGGTATTATGGGAATGATTGGAAAAGCTGAAAGAAAACAACCAACTATTGATTTAATAAAAGAGTACAAATCTATTTATTTAATTGCAACTGGTGGAGCGGCTTATTTAATCTCTCAATCAATTAAAGGTGCAAAAACTTTAGCATTTGAAGAACTTGGAATGGAAGCTATTTATGAATTTGATGTAGTTGATATGCCTGTTACTGTTGCTGTTGATACAGAAGGTAACTCTATTCACACAACTGGACCAGCAAAATGGAGAACTATCTAATTTCCTATATTTACAAAAGGTTTTTAACCTTTTGTAAACTCTCTTTTTTTAAAAAATCCTTATATTATTAATTTATATCTCTACTTTGACTTTTTGTAAATTTAATTAATGTTATACTATAAATTGACTTTTTGTTTTAAAAAATTATAGGATATATTGATGAATTTATTGGAAGATTTAAAAGATTATTTAGGATTTGCAGTTGCAGGAAACTTTGCAAATCATTTAGGAGAAGCTGGGGAGGCAGATGAATTTTCAGTAATCCAAACAACTGAAAAAGATGCTCCAAAAGGACTTTTCCCTTTTTATATTAAAAACCATAATAGTTTTTTAGGAACATATCCAATATGTGATGAGATTATTTTAACTCATGGTAGAGAAGAAGACAACTTACAAATTGAAGCAGAAGTTGCATTGATTTGCGATTTTGTATATGAAAATGAAAAAGTTATAGACATAATTCCAAGATATTTTGCAGCATTTAATGACTGCTCTCTTAGAGTTCAAGATGGAAATAAATTAAGTTGTAAAAAAAATTGGGGAGAAAAAACTAAAGGAATTTCTCAAGATATTATCGAAATTGATAATTTCACTGAAAAAGGAATATTAAGTAAATATCATATCTCTTCTTTTATCAAAAGGGATGGAATAGTATATGATTATGGAACTACAAGTGCGGTTAAATCATATAGTTATTTTTTTGAAAAGCTAAAAGATTGGATGGTTGAAAAAATAAATACACAAGAAGATTGTGGACCACTTGAAGAACTTGGACAATTTTTAAAAGATGCTCACAAAGCAAAAGGTATTTTAATCGCTGCAGGTGCAACAGCTTATACAGATTTTGGTAAGAAAAACTTTTTGAAAAAAGGTGATGAGATTTTTGTATATGTTTACAATGCTCGTGCTCATAGTTTCAATGACATTATGAATGATATGTGTGGAGTAGATACATATCTAGGACAGTGTTCAAAACTTCATCAAATAGTTCAATAAAAAGTATTTATTACTTTTTATTTTTTGATTCTAAATACAAAATATCATTTAAACTATCAAAAAATTTCATAGTTGCATCTTCTATTTGACTTGCAATTTGTCTAAGGACTTTATTCTCAATTTTATTTGCATTTTGAGTAATATATTCTTGCATTTTTTGATGAACATCTTTATGCGTTTGTTTTAGAACTTTCCAGTTCTCATTTTTTACAAAAATCTCATTGTTATTTTCACAAGATATCATCCATTTTCCTACATTACAAGATTTACAATCATCAATAGTAGAATTTGTGAAATTATTTAGTGTTTTATAATATCTTTTTTTAAAGTTTATATGATCATTTTTATAAGTTGATAACTCTTTTATCAAATTTATGTTCTCAACCATTTCATAATATTTATCATCAATTTTTGATTGTGAAGTAATTTGAAGTAATTTATTAGACAATTTTGAAACTTCGTTTGATAAATTATCTATATTTAATGCTGTTTTGGCATTTTTTTGTGTAGCAAAATCAATCTTTGAAATCGTATCATTTATTTGAACAATTCCTATTTCTTGTTCTTTACTAAAAATTGTAACACTATTTATTATCTCTTTTGTTTGAGAGATTTTAAAAGCTAAATCTTCATAACCTTTTATCATATTATCTGCAATATTTTTACCTTCATTTGCCTCAAAATTTGCACTTTCTACTAAACTTTTTATTTTACTTGCAGCTTGAGCACTTCTATTTGCTAAATTCCTCACTTCTTGTGCAACAACAGCAAAACCTTTTCCAGCTTCTCCAGCAGTTGCTGCTTCAACAGCAGCATTTAATGAAAGAATATTTGTTTGAAATGCTATTTGGTCTATTACAATTATTGCTTCATTTATAGCATTTACTTTTTTACTTATTTCATCCATTGATACAAAAGTTTGATTTGCAGATTTATTTCCTTCTATTGCAGAACTATTTAGTTCATCTGAGATTTTTAACATTTGTCCCATATTTTCATTGTTATTTTTTATATTTGCTGTGATTTGTTCAAGAGCAACAGAACTTTGTTTTAAAGAATTTGCTTGTTCTGAAGATAAAACAGCCAATTCATTTGAAGAGTTTGTCAGAATTTTTGTATTTTTTTCAAGTTCAACACCAGCATTTGTAATCATAGCAATAAGTTCTGAAGAAGATTGTCCTAAAAGAACAGTTGAGTTACAAAGTATCCCAAAATCTCCATACATTCCTCTTGTATGTTGCTCATCTAATTTAAATTTATAATCACCTTGCGTATAACTATTTAGAAGCATATTTAAACTATCAATTTTTAATCTTGTTCTATCAATCATTTTATTTATAATTTCAACTAAAGTTTGTAACTCTTTTGTTGAAGCTTTTGTTTTGATTGAATATTCAAAAAAGCCATTATTTACTTTTTCCATAATATCTGTTATTTCAAGAATAACTTTTTTATCATTTTCAATAATTTTTTCTATTTTTTCAACTTGAATATTCATATTTTTTGTCATCAAAGCAAATTCATCTTTTCCTTCAAGTCTATCCAAATATATTTCATCTTTTTCTCTCATAGAATAAGAAAAAAATTGAGTTAAATTATTTTCAAATTTTTTAATAGATTTTGAAACTTTACTTGTCATTAATATAATTACAGCAAAAATTAAAATGATTAAAACAATTAAAAATAAAGAGAATAACACTATTTGATTATCTAAAGTCTTAACATTTGTATTTATGTATAAAAGCATATCTTCAACCATTTTATCTTTTATATTTTCAAAAATTGTAATCTTAAGTGAAGAACTCTCTTCCCATTTTTTGCTATTTGCTCCATATATATTTTTGGACAAAGTATCTATTGCTTGTAAAGTTTTTGAATCAAGTTGTGTTTCATCTATACGTTCACTATTATATGCAGCTGCCATATATGTATCAATCGCTAATTGGATGTTATTTAATAACTCCTCTTCTTCTTTTGAGAACTCTAATTTTTTATAATCTTTTATAGCTCTTAATATTTTTGTATGACTTTTTTGAATTTTATTTAATAAATTTTCGTCTTTTGTTAAAACATAGTTTTTATATAAATGTATCAATCCACCATATCCAAAAGCCTCTTTTATTTGTGATAAAAGGTTTTCTTTTTCAATTTTAAGAAAAATTATACTTCTTAATTTTTCTATATCTTTAAAACTATTATCTTCTAACTGTTTTTTTAAATCTTCAAGTTGTTCATTTGATAAATTTTTTTTCAATACTTCTAAATATGAGTCTTGAAAAACTATTAGTGATATGAAATTGTTATAGTTACTATTTGACATAAAATTGTGTTCAAATATACTTTTTACTAAAATTTTTTCATTGTAAACTTTTTCTATTATATTTATTATTGAAATATACATTAAAGAAGATTTTGATAACTCTTTACTATTTGAATATATTAATAAATCATCAAAAAATGATATAAGATTTATATTTTTTTCATTATAAAAGTTTTCAATTTCTTTTATATCAACTCTTAAATCTATTGTATTTTTTCTTATTTCATTCAATCTATCAAAAGAGCTTTTTAAATTATTTATTTTTTCTAAAAGATTATTATCTTTTTTGATTAAATTGAAATTTTCTATAAAATCATTTAATTGTTTCCAATTTTCATTACTACTTTTTATTTGCTCTTCTAATTCATCTTTTTTTATCTTTCCATAACTATTTAGATATAAAATTGATAATTCTCTCTCTTTTTGAAAAGCCGTTAAAACTTTTGAAATTTTAGCTGTGAAATCAATATAGCTTGAAGTCTTATTCATATTTGATTTTTTCTCAATTTTTTCAAAAATCAAAACAGATGAAAGCATAAAAATAGCTAAAATCGGTAATACCAATATAAGTAAAATTTTATTCCTAAGCTTCAAATTATTCATAATACTCTTCCTAAAATTATATTTTTAGCAATATATTCTTTATTATTTGAATAAAAGGTTATATAATTATTTTTTGTAATCAAACTGAAATTTAATGATTATTTTTTTGTTATTTTTTCAGTTAAATTTAGTAAAAAATCTTTATTGATTTAAAAAGATTAGCAGTTCAAAATAATTTTTAAACTGCCAAAAGAACAAGTAGTAAAACAGGTGGTGTAATAATCAAACCAAATTTACTATATTCCCAAAAGCTTATTTTTATACCTTTTTTTGCTAAAACATGAAGCCAAAGAAGAGTAGCTAAACTTCCAAATGGTGTCATTTTTGGACCTAAATTACATCCAATAATATTTGCATAAGCTAAAGCCTCATTTGGTATATCTTTTAGTGCTATATCCATAATCATAATTGTTGGAAGATTATTCATAACTGCACTTAAAATTGCACTTATAAACCCTGTTGATATGATAGCTATTGTATCACCTTGTAAAACCAAATAATTTAATATCATTGTTAAATACTCAGTTAATCCAGCATTTTTTAAACCATAAACAACAATATAAAGACCAATACTAAACCAAACAATTTGCCAAGGTGCTTCTTTTATAATATTCTTTGCATTTACACTTTTTGTTAAACTTGCAATTATTAAAAGAACTAACGCGCCACCTAATGCAAAAAAAGAGATAGGAAGTTTGTAAATATCTCCCAAAGCATAAGCACTCAACAAAAAGGCTAGAAAAAACCAAGAAAAATAAAAAAGATTCATATTTTTTATAACACTTTTTGGTTCTTTTAAAAGTCTTACATCAACTTTTTTTGGAATATCTTTTCTCAAAATTAACCATAAAAAAACTATTGAAGCAATAACACTCACAATAAAAGGAATAATCATATTAAGAAAATAATCCACAAAACCTATATTAAAATAGTTTGCAGTTACTATATTTGTAAGATTTGAAAATACAAAAGGTAAAGACGCACTATCACTTATAAAACCACCCGCAAGTAAAAAAGTAATTATAGTTTTTGTACTTAATTGTAAAACTCTCATTTTTGCTAATAAAATAGGTGTTAATATAAGAGCTGCCCCATCATTTGCAAAAAGTGCTGAAACAAAACTTCCCAATAAAATGGAATAAACAAACATTCTTATTCCACTTCCTTTTGAAAATTTTGCCATTTTCAAAGCACACCATTCAAAAAAGCCAATTTCATCTAAAACTAAAGATAAAATAATGATTCCAATAAAAGCTAAAGTTGCATCCCAAACTATGTTTGTTACATCTAAAACATCATTGATACTTACTACACCTAAAATTAAAGCAATAATTGCACCTAAAATAGCTGTTGTTCCTATTTGTAAACCTTTTGGTTGAGTAATGATTAGAAATAAAGTTACTAAAAATATGCAAATAGGAATTATCATTCTTCACAACCTTTTTTTAATGTAGGAATTTCTAAGTTTAAATAACTAATTTCTTTTAAAATTGATTGTCTAAAAACATCTAAAGGTGTTCTTATACTATAATATGCCCAACGCCCTCTTCTATCAACTCTTAAAAAACCTCCATCTTTTAAGATTTTTAAGTGTCTTGAAACTCTTGATTGTATCATTGAAAAAGAACTCTCTATATCACAAACACAAACTTCATTGTGTATATCTATAAAATGTAATATTTTGACTCTTGTTTCATCATTTATTGCACCAATTGTTTGTAAAAAAATATCCATCATATTCCTTTAAATAGTATTAACAATTCATCAACACTCAAAACTTTTCCAGTAGATTTTACAACTCCATCAACAACAAGTGCAGGTGTACTCATAACACCATAATTCATAATTTCAACTAAATCTTTTACTTTTTTAACTTCGTGAAATCCACCGATTTTTGTAACTGCTTGTTTTACAGCTTCTTCTAAAGCTTTACATTTAGAACAACCTGTTCCTAAAACTTCTATTTTCATTTTTTCATCCTACAAAATAATTTAAAGTATACCCAGTCAAAAGAATAGCAAGACCAACTACTCCAAAAAATATTCCAATTAATTTTATTGATATTACTCTTTTTAAAATCATAGCTTCTGGTAAACTAAGAGCAACTATTGCCATCATAAATGAAAGTGCCGTTCCTATTAAAACACCTTTTTGTGTTAAAACTTCTATAATCGGTAAAATTCCCAATTCATTTGAATACATAGGAATTCCTACTATTACTGCAACTATTGGTGCATACCAAACATCGCCACCTGCATATTTACTAATAAAATCTTCTGGAATAAATCCATGAATAAATGCACCAACTCCAACTCCAATGATTATATAAAGATATATTTTTTTAAAAATATCTAATGAATAATCCCATGATTCTTTTATTCTATGTTTAAATAAAGTTCCATCTTCTGTGTAACTTATATTATCAAGAGGTTTTACTTCAATTAAAACCTCTTTTTCCATATTCATAGTACCAATTATAAGTCCTACAACAATAGAAATTATTACTCCAAAAGCAACATAAAGTACAGCTATTTTCCAACTAAACATTGATATTAAAAGAGCAAATACAACAGGATCACTAAGTGGTGCTGAAACTAAATAACTAAATGCAACTCCTAAAGGAATTCTTGCTTGTAAAAATCCTAAAAAAAGAGGAATTGCACTACAAGAACAAAAAGGAGTTATAATCCCAAAAATTGAAGCTAAGATATGTCCAATAATTTTATTTTTTCCACTTAAATATACTCTTATTTTTTCAAGAGGGAAATAACTTCTTAAAAATGTAATCAAATATACAATAACTATTAAAAGAATAAATATTTTAATCGTATCAAAAATAAAAAAATGAACTGCATCACCAAGTTTAGTACCTTTAACCAGTCCTAATATATCAAATACTAATATGGCACTTAAATTATTCCACCACTCAAACATCTATATCAAAGCCTCAACTACTTTTGGAAGTAAAACTTCTTCTATCTTTTTATAAGTTTCCTCAAAAGCCTTAAAACCTTTTCCATCAGGGTCTTCAAATCCCACATGAATAACTTTTACAGCTTTTGGAAACATAGGACAAGTTTCATTTGCATGATCACAAACAGTAACTACTAAATCATACTCATTATCTATTACTTTATCAATAGTTTTTGAATGGTACTCACTTTTCCAAATTCCTTTATCTTCTAAAAGTTTTTTTGCATTTGGATTTACTTTTCCACTTGCTCTAACACCTGAACTATCTGCACTAATTCCCTCTAATTTTGCATTTATTAAGGCTTCAGCGATAATGCTTCTACAAGAATTTCCTGTGCATAAAATCAAAACTTTTTTCATATTTATCCTTTTATAAAGTTTTGGAAATTGTATCACAAAGGTATTTATATATCAAGATATATTGATATATAAATACCTAAAAATCTCCCAATAAGAGAGATTTTTTTATAAATCAATCATAGCTTTAAAAGTAACTCCTGCTCTTCCGATGCTATCTATATTTGTATGATTTCTTTCATTTATTCGTCCATCTTCAATATATTGATAGTTTATTTTTAGAATAACTGGAGTTATGTCTCCATTAACTTTATAAGTATCGTAATACTCACAAAAAAGTGCAGTTTGAGTAGAACAAATCATAGGAGGATAATCTTCTAATTCTTTTTTTACTTCTATTTCATATTTTTCTATTTCACTCTCATCTTTTGGTAATTGTGTAGCACATTTTTGAACTTGGTCTACATTGTCTTTATTTGGGAAACAAATTGTTGCTTTTTTTGTTTTTAATATGTTGGCTAAAGTATCTTTTGGACTTTCATTTTCTTTTCTTCCAATAGCAACAATTACAAGAGCTGGATTTGTAGAAATTGGAATAAAATAAGAAAATGGTGCAGCATTTAAAACTCCATTATCTTCTGTTACTATCCATGCTATTGGTCGTGGAACTATACTTCCAGACATTATTTTGTATCTATTTAAATCATTCACATCTTTATAATCTAAAATCATTTTCTCTCCTTTTAAATCAGTTTTAAAATTTTTGTATAGTAATAAGCAAATAATAAAAATGCCACTCCTAAACAAACCGTAATAACTTGCGTTGTTGTAATATGTGCCATAAAACCAATAAACATAGTTGTACAAACATTCGATAACATAAAAAACATATCATTATACGATATTACTCTTCCAATATATTTATTATCACAACTATTTTGTAAAAGAGAATATGTATATGACCATAAAAACGCTGTACTTAATCCTACAAAAAATAAAGAAACTAAAGATAAATAAAAATTATCTTGGATTAAAGCCCAAAGAATTATAGTTACTCCTTGAAAAACTAATAAATAATGAAGATTCTCTTTATTTATAATTTTATTTAAAAAAAGTGGACCAATCATCAAAGCCACTGCTCTTACAGCATTTGAAAGACCAATAGCTAAAGGAACAGCAATTAACTCTTTATATTGATTTTTTGCCAAAATTGTAATAAGTGCATCATAAGAAGTTAATCCAACACTTGCGTGTAAAAATATCAAGTGTAAAATAACCTTATTATTTTTGATATATAAAAAACCATCTTTCATTAATTCAAAAATTTTTTCAGTAACTTTTTTATGTTCTATATTAAGTTTTATTTGCAAAAATACAATAATTGCTAAAACAAATATAAATACATCAACCATAATTGCCGTTTTTACACCATATAAGTTTACTATAAATCCACTTGTCGCCATACCAACAGCATAAGTAAATGACCAAACTATAGAATTTATCTCGTTTGCAGTTTGAAGATTTTTACCATCTAAAAGTTTAGCTAAAAGTGACATCTCTGTTGAAAAATACATTGAAGCTGCACTCATTCTAATAAAAATAAAAATTAATAAAATCCATAGATGACTTAAATCATTTATTGTTAAAAACATAATTGTCATAAGCAATTCTACAAAAAGTAAAGATATCATCAAAGGTTTAATTCTAACTCTATCAATAATTGCTCCACTTAACGGTGCAATTATAATTGCAGGAATAAAGTGCATTGCTGTAACAATAGAGATGGCAAGTTCAGTAGAACCAAATTCTACAACCATTGTATATATTGCAACAGTAGAAAACCATGCACCAAAAGATGAGATAAAATTTACTAAAGATAAATCTCTAATAATTTTATTCTCTTTTAAAAATAAAATATATTGTTTCAAATAATTTCCTTAAATATAAAAAAGCAGCGAGTTTTAGAACTCTAAAGTACCTTCAATAGCAAAATTTGCTTTTGAATCTAATTCAGCATGAGATAAGACAGCAATTTGAAGTCCAAATTTTTCATAAATTTCTGATATTCTTTTTCTTAAAACAGGATCAACAACCATACAAACTTTAGAAAAACCTTTCATTTCTACATCATCAAGAAGTTGTTTTGTTTTAGTTACAAGATTATTTATTTCTGCAATAGATAACATCAATTGAGAAATCCCATGATGCTCTTGTAACTTTCCAATAAACTGTTGCTCAACATCAGGCTTAATAGTAATAATATGCAAAATTCCATCAGTATCTTTGAATTTTTGAGTAATCAACCTATATAATTTTGCTCTAACGTGTTCCAATAAAATTTCAGGAGCTTTTGTAAACTCTGCAATATCTGCTATTGCTTCAATAATTGTTAACATATCAATAATTGGTATTTTTTCATGTAATAAATCTTTACAAACTTTTAATAATGCTCCATAAGAAGTAACTTTCATAGCTTCTTCTATTACTATTGGGAAGTCTTTTTTCAATCTTTCAACAATATCAACGATATCTTGTCTTGTTATAATATCTTCTGCATGTCGTTTAATAATCTCTGAAATATGAGTAGATATAATTGTTGGAGCATCAACAACAGTAAAACCTTTCATTAAAGCTTCTTCTCTTAAATCACCAGTTATCCAAGTTGCATCAAGATTAAATACAGGCTCTTTTACATGAATACCTTGTAATTTCTCATTCCCTGTTCCACCCATTGCAAGAAATTTATCAACTTCAATTCTTCCTTTTACCAAAGGAATTCTTTTAAGATAAAGTTGATATTCATTTGGTGATAAATATGAATCATCAGAAATTCTAATTTGTGGTATTACAAATCCTAACTCACTTGCTATTGTTTTTCTTATTGCTTTAATCTTATCTAAAAGTTCAGAATTTCCTTGGACTAACTGTAAAAGTCGAATTCCAAGTTTTAACTCTAAAACTTCCAACTTCATAATTGTTTCAATTGTTTGTGTTTCATCAGCAGCAGAAGCAGTTCTTCTTTTTTCTTTTAAATCTTCTGGTTTATCAACTTTTTTAACTTCGGGGGTTTTTAAGAATCTTGTAACTATATTATTATCACCTCTTTCAATCATAATAATAATATATCCTAATCCACCCATTAAAAGACCCATTGTCATCAAAATGAATGTTGGGAAACCAGGAACTAATGCAAAAAGCATTAAACCAATACCAACTAAAATTAAAGATTTGCTATCTTTAATAAGCTGATTAACTGTTTGTGTAGCAAATTTTTCATCATCAGTATTTGAACGAGTAATAATAATAGCTGTTGCTGTTGACAATAATAATGCAGGAATTTGAGTAACTAATCCATCCCCAATAGTTAAAATAGTATAAGTTTCTCCAGCTTGTGCAATAGACAAATTATGTTGGAAAAGACCAACTAAAATTCCTCCAACTAAGTTTACTAAAGTAATAATAATACTTGCAATTGCATCACCTTTAACAAACTTTGAAGACCCATCCATTGCTCCATAGAAGTTTGCTTCAGATATTAAAGCTTTTCTTCTTGCTTGTGCTTGTATATCATCTATAAATCCAGCATTCAAATCCGCATCAATCGCCATTTGTTTACCAGGCATAGAATCAAGTGTAAATCTTGCAGTAACTTCGGCAACTCTTGTAGCACCTTTTGTAACAACCATAAAGTTAATTAAAACTAATATAATAAATATGATTATACCAATAACCATATTTCCACCAACAACAAATTGACCAAAGGCTGTAATAATAGAACTTACAGCATCTGGACCATTGTGTCCTTCTCCTAAAATTGATCTTGTGGTTGCAATACTTAAAGCAAGTCTAAATACAACTAAAATCAAAATAAGAGTTGGAAAAGTTGTTAAATCAGCTGGTTTTTGAATATATAAAGAAATTAATAAAATAAGAAAAGATATAGCAAGTGATACTGATATAAAAAAGTCAAGTGCTTCTTGATTTAAAGGAACAATTATAATCGCAAGCATTGAAAGGAACAATGCTACAGCGATTAAATCTCTTGTAAATATCTTTTTAAAATCAAAATTCATAAATTATTTAATTAGCTAACTATTTCATATAATTAACTAATGACAATTGGTTTGTTTGGCTTATAGTTGAATATAAAGCTGAGAACATTAATTCTAAGCTTTTTAGTTTAATTCCAACTTCTGTTAAGTTAGAAGAACCTATTTCTGTAGATGTTTTATTATATTGACTAATTTTTGACTCTACTATATCCAAAGAGTTATTGAATGTCTTATTTCTTGCACCCAAATCTGCATGTGCAATGCTAACATTATTATTAGCTTTATCTATTTCATCCTGTGCTCCTGAAATTCCAGCACGTCTTTGTTCATAAGTTAAAGTTGCATTTCCACTACTATCTAAACCTTTTAAACTACTTACTGCATCATCTAACAAATCAAAAATACTTCTTTTGGCTTCAAATCTTGTCCCATCAGTATTTGGTACTGTAACACTATACTCAGTTGCTGGCGCAGTTGGAGGAGTAACAGTTAAAGTATCAAATGAACCATCCCAATTTTTTTTAGACAAAGTATTTGCCACTGTATCTAATGTCCACTCATTTCCTTCTTGGTCAAGTATTCTATCACCTTCTTCAAAAGTTAAATTTTCACCTTTTGATGCTGAGTTAGCAGTATAATAAAAAAGGTCAAGACCATTAACTCCAGATTCTCTATAAGAACCTTCATCAACAGCAATTTTTCTTAAACTATCATTTCCATTATATGTTACTTTTCCATTTGCATCCATTGTAAAAGCTTTTACTGATGAATCCGAACCAGAAAATAAATATTGCCCTTCAACTTGAGTATTTGCTAAATCTAAAAGATTTTGTTTATATCCAGAAAGATTTTGTGCAATTGCTTCCAGCCCTTCAATACTTGTTGTTGATGTATTTGCTTTAATAAGTTCTTCTTTTACTGATTCTAATTTAAGCTTTACAGTAGATATTGCTGAATCTGCATTCTTATTTAAAACGTTTGTTCTTTCAAGTTGATCTTTTATCTCTGTTTGAGTCAATACCTTATCATTTATATGAGAAAGTCTACCAAAAAGCATAGAGTCATCACTTCCATACTCAAGTTTTTCTCCATTCATCTGATAATTTAATTTATCTTGAATACTATTCATATTATTTAATCTATATAGTGAGGAATTAACTTGTGCTATCATTGTAAAACCTTTCTAAAATTTGTAATAATTTCATCAAAAGAGACATTTTCTTGTGTGCTTTGAGTTAAAAACTCTCGTATTTTCTCTTTTCTTGCCATCGCATTATCAAGCTCAGGATCCATGCCTTTTTTGTATGCACCAACTCTAACTAAAACTTCATTCTCTTTTATTAGCGATAATACTCTTTTTAACTTTAAAAAATCATTATAGTGTTCTTTTGTAACAACTTTATCCATAACCCTTGAAGCAGATTTTAAAAGATTAATTGGAGGATAAAATCCTTGTTCAGTTAACTCTCTTGTTAAAACAATATGTCCATCAAGAATCGACCTACTTTGATCTGCAATTGGATCATTCATATCATCACCATCAACCAAAACAGTAAAAAAAGCTGTAATTGAACCTTTTTGGTTATTTCCAGCTCTTTCCATTAATTGTGGTAAAAGTGCAAAAACAGAAGGTGGATAACCTCGGCTTACTGGTGGTTCACCAGTACTTAGTCCAATTTCTCTTTGAGCCATTGCAAACCTTGTTACACTATCCATCATAAGTAAAACATCAAGTCCCTTATCTCTAAAATATTCAGCAATACTCATAGCTGTAAATGCACCATATTTTCTCATTAATGCTGACTCATCAGAAGTTGCAGCAACAATTACTGTATTTTCTAAATCATCATTTAAGTTATAGTGAATAAATTCAGGAATTTCCCTTCCCCTTTCTCCAACTAATGCTACAACTTTTACTTGAGCTTCACAACCTTTTACTATCATACCCATCAAAGTTGATTTCCCAACTCCAGAACCTGCAAAAATACCAACTTTCTGACCTTTTCCACAAGTCAACATTGAATCTATTGCCTTAACTCCCGTAGAAAACTTTTGATCAATTATTCCTCTTTCTAGTGGAGACATAGAGATTTTATTTATGGCTGAATTTTCATCTAAATCTCTTATCTTACCTTTATTATCAATTGGTTCTCCCAAAGCATTTACAACTCTTCCTAAAAGTCCATTTCCACATTTTACAGTTAATCCATCTCTTTGTAGAAATACTTTATCATTTATTTTAAAACCTTCTATAAATGAAAAAGGCACAATAATAAAAGAACTATCATTTATAGTTGTAACCATTCCTAAAACGGAGTATAATCGTTGTTCTGATTCTATTCTTACAATATCACCAACTGCAACTTCAAGTCCAATTGCCGTTAAAGTAATAGCTGAAATATTTGTTATTCTACCAAAGGCAATAGGTAAAGAAGCAGAGTCTATTTTGTTTAATAATTCTTCTATATTAATCATTTCATATCACACATTTTTTTATATAAATTATCTTCTGATACATTTTTTAAATCTTTACATTTTTTAAGATATTCATCACTATTTTTACTATCTCCTAAATCACTATATAAAGATAAAATTTCATAATATATTCTTGCCAATTCATCTGGTTTTATTCTTTTTGAACGCTCTATTCCTTCTAATAAATAGTTAAGTGCTTCTTGAGTTTTATTTTCTTTTTTTGCAACTTTTGACAAATCACTTTCTACTAAAGGAGAATAAACAAAAGCTCTAAATTCATTCTGTTTGTCATAAAGTTTTTTTAATACTTTATTTGCTTTTTCAATGTCATTTCTCAATAAATAGTTATAGTAATCATAATAAAAGTCTATAATCACTGGATTATTCTCATTTTGTGAAATATATTCTTCATTTTCAGATACAGATTTTAAAAATCTATCCAATCTATTAGAATCATTTTTAGCCTTAATTACTTGATATTTATATAAAAACTCTTTTTGTAAAACTTTTTTATCATTTATAGCTTCAATTTTTGATGAAAAATATAAAGCATCATCTATATAATTTAGAGAATACGCCATAGTTTCAAGAATCAAATACATATTTGCATCTGTTGTATCATTAAAAATATTTTTAATTTGAGAATAAGACTCTTCCGAAGGAACTTCTACAACACAATTTATAAGTCCACCTCTCATAACCTCATCATTAACCAATTTCTGCCAAATTGAAAATTTTATATTTTTTAAGATTTTATTTAATTCAACACACTCTTCTTTAGATATATAATCTTTTATAATTTGAATATATACTTCATCTAAAAGATCATTTATTGTGTCATATCCAAATCGTTTTAGTATTTTAATTGGAATTTCTCTATAAGCTTTTTCAAATTTTAATATCTCTTCATACTGCTTATTTTTATTATTATTTATTAGTTCTTGAAGTAGAGCTTTTTGTTGCATATCTTCATTATCAGTATATTTTTCAGCAACATTATTGGGAACTAAAATATTTTGTCTCATTAAAATTTCATCAAGGTACATTTGAGAATCTTTTGCATGTTCTCCTTTTGGATAATCATCTAAGATATTTTTATATAAAGTTTTCGCTTTATCTAAATAAAGATCTGTTTTATCATAAAGTTGCATATAAATATTTGCTAACTTAAATTTTGCATCTTCTATTGCATCATCTTTTTTTGACTTTTCAATGATTCCTTGAAGAAGTTCGATTGATTGGTCAATCATTCCAAGTCTTGCAAAAACATCAATTTTTTTATTTGCTAAAAAAACATCATTTATATAAAAAGCCATATTACTTTTAAGAATTTGAGTCATTAAATCTTTTGCTTCTTCATTTTTACCTTGTAGTAAATAAATATCAAATAGTTCATTTCCTACAACAGTTGCAACTTGTTTATCTTTTGTTGAAGACAATATTTCAAAAAGAGTTTTTGTAGCTTTTTCATAATCTTTTTGATACTTATAAACTTTTGAAAGAGATATTTTTCCATAAGTTTTTGTAAGTTCATCATCAAAATTTTCTATAATTATTTTTGAAAAATACTTTGCATCTTCAATTTTATTTACCCCTAGTTTTAAATCTACTAAAATCATATATGCTTTTAATAAATCTTGTTGACTAATTAAAGAGCTATTTATTGCTTTTTCTAGTTCAACTGAAGTTTCTAGTAATAATTTCTTTGATTGATTTTTTAATGCTAATTCTGAATATAAAATCATAATATCTGAATACAAGATCTTTGTTTTATTATTTTCTTTAAAATCTTTTATTTTTGTAAAGGCTTCATTTATTTTTCCATCTTGCGCTAAATCTCTTATATATTGTAAATAATCCAAACCATCTACTATTGATTGAGTTACTTTTTGGGGAATTTGTTGTCCGTTTGAATCAATAAAGCTATAATAAAAATCTTTTTCTTGTTGTGCATTTAAAGTAATTACTAATAAAAACAATACAAATATAAATTTCAATTTTTACCTTTTTCTTTTTAATTCATAAAGATAAGAGAAAATTTCAGCAATTGCTTTATAAAACTGATTTGGTATCTCTTTATCAACTTCAATTTGATCATACAAAGCCCTAGCTAATGCTGGATTTTCTATTATTGTTACATTATTTTCTTTGGCTATATCTTTTATTTTTAAAGCTAAAAAATCAATACCCTTAGCTACAAGAACTGGTGCAGAATTTACTTTATTATCATATTTCAAAGCAACTGCATAATGAGTTGGATTTGTGATAACAACATCCGCATTTGGTACATTACCCATCATTCTTTTTTGTGCCATTTGCATTTGAATTCTTCTAATTCTACCTTTTACTTGAGGATCTCCCTCCATATTTTTATATTCATCTTTTATCTCTTGTTTACTCATTTTCAAAGACTTCATATAATAATATTTAGAAAAGTAAAAGTCCATTATAGCAAAAATAATAATAATAAATAGAATTGTGAATATAAAGTATATTGTTAATTGAAGCATTGATGAGATTGTTGCCATTGTTTCTTTATTCATCATTGCTAAAAATTCATTATATGTTAAACTAAAAATGATGAACATAACTGTAATAATAATTGCCAATTTTAAGCTCAATTTTAAAGCTTCTAATAATTTCTTTAATCCAAAAATATTTTTTAAACCTTTTATTGGATCTAATTTTTGTAAATCAAATTTTAAAGGAATAGAAATAAAACCAAATTGTGCCCAATTTCCAACAAGTCCTAAAAGAATCACTAAAATAAATAAAGGCGCTAATGCTTTTAATAAAGTTATTACAACAGTATAAGTAATTGCATAGTAAAGAGGACCATCCATCTCTTGACCTATAAAATTATAAGAAAGCATCATTAATTTTTTTATCTCTAACATAGATGAGCCAGAAAAAAACAATAAAAAGATTGAGCCAAAAGTTAGAATAGAAGCACCAACAACTTCCATTGATTTAGATACATTACCTTCATTTTTGGCATCTTCAAGTTTCTTGGATGTGGGTTCTTCTGTTTTTTCTTCATCATCAGCCATTAAAACAACCTTTATTCAAATTTATTAATAAAATAGTTTGTAAATGTATCAGCAAATATCTCCATTCCTAATATCAAAAATATAAATATTAGTGCGAATTTAAGCTGAAAAGTAATAATAAACGGTGAAAAAGCTGGCATTGATTTTGTACCATAACCATAATATACATCCATTATAAAACCAATAAAAAATAGTGGTAATGCAAATGCAAATGCAAAAGAAAACATCCTTTTTATCTCATCTATTGCAAGTTGTATTCCATCATAAGAAAATATATTAAAACTTCCTAAATGTATCATGGTAAAACTTTTTGCCAAAATCACTAAAGTCATTTCATACATTCCTGTTTGGAAAAACAGCATCAATGATATCCAAAAAAGTAATTTTGCAACTAAACCTTCTTGAGAGTTTGTCGTTGGGTCAAACATCATAGCCATAGATAAAGCTGTTGAGTATTCTACAAATTCCCCAATAATTCTAACTGCTGAGAAAATTATATTTACAAGCATTGCTGCAACTAAACCTAAAGTTATCTCGGAAATTAAACTTATTATAAAATTATTTTGATTTATACTTGTTACAATATCTACAAATGGATATATGAATATTGAAAGATAAAATGCAAAAGCTATTCTAACTGTTACATTAATTGCTGTATGTCCAAAAACTGGCATAAAAACAACAAAAGCTAATATTCTTGCAAGTAAAAGAAGAAATTGATAAACAGTTTGTTCATTAAGTAAAGATAGTAGTTCTTCCATTACATATAATCTAAACTATCATCTCTATCTTTATTTTCTTCTTTTAATTTTAAAACCGTTTGAGTATCAATCTTATCTTCAAACTTTCTATTTTGTTTATTTGAAGATTGTTGTTCATTTCCTCGATTATTTTGGTTAGAAGAGCTAAAGTCAAGATTGAATTGAGTATTTTCATTGAATGTTTTAGCTAAAGAATTTCTCAATAAGTCTTGATTACCTAACAGTGTATCTAAAGTTGTCATATTTGAAACACTCATACTAATATTTAAACCATTATTTTTATCATTCTTCATTAAAATAGAAATACTACCAAGCTCAACTGGATTTAAATTGATTTTAAAAACCGTAACTGGTGGTTTATAGTTTTCATACATCTGTCTTGCAACATCTGACATCATTTGAGACATTTGTTGTTTAGCACCAATAATTCTAGATTGAATATTATTTAATAATGTTGGATTTATATCAACTGTTACATCACTAGAAACATTTAGTGTATTATCGAGTAAAGCACTACTTGCTTCAACTGATTGTGTAATTAGATTTTTTATATCAGCACTTCTAATATTTTTTTCACTAAGCATCGTATCTAAAATATTTTTCTTTTCACTACTTAAATCTAAATCTTGTTTTACATTTTTCAACGTTTGCATAGTAGTATCTTGTTCAACAGATACATCATCTAATTCTAGATTTAAAATATTTGCGCTTTTTTCTATATCTTCAAGAGATATTGAACCATTTTGTAATAATTTTAAAGCTTCATTTTTATTAAATAAAAATTGATTTACCATAGAATTCTTTTGTTCACCTAAATAAATATTTGAAACAAAATCTTTTGAAACAACGTTTTCATCTTTTGATAAATTTGTAGCTTTAGTATCTTGTACTTCTAAAATATTTTTTTGACTATTTTTTTCAATTAAATAATCCATCAAACTTTTTTTAGGCTCTACTTTTTCTTCTACTTGATTATTTTCTAAAATAGGTTTTCCATCTTCTGTTGTTAGTATTAATAAATTATCAATAGTTTTATTACTATCATTTGAAGTTTGAGTATTATCGCTTTTTATAACTGTATTTCCTTCTGAAGTTACAGTTTCTTGAAGTTCTTTAAAGTTACTATCTAATTTATTATCGATTTTTAACTCATTATCTGCTTTTATCTCTTCATTTTTTTGTTGATTATTTTCGATATTTAAAATATTATCTTTTTTTGTAGTATTTTTTTTATTCTCTTCTTTTGATATTTCTGTTTTTATGATTTCATTATTAACAACTTCATTTTGAATTTTATTATCTTTTTTTATATCGGATAAGTTGTTATTCGTTTCTTCTTTTATTTGAGTATCGTTTGGCAAAATAGGATTTTTAGTATTTTCTGTTTTTTCACTATTTTCTTCTAAAGAAGTATCCTCTTTAGTATTTTCTTCAGTTGAAATATCAACTGTTTTTTCATCAACTATTTCAATATCACTTTCTTTACTACTTTTATCATCTAATTTTGGCTCATTTTTAAGATTTTCATTTGGTTTGTTTAAAGAATTATTAGAAACTGTTTTATCTTCAGATAGTTCACCTTTTGCTTCAATTATTAATCTGTCTAATAAAGATAATGATTTTTGAGCTTTATTATCTACCATATCTTGACTACTTATTGGATCTTCACTATTGAGATTTTTTTCTATTTTAGTTTCAGAAACTTCGATATTATTTTTTTCTGTATCATCTGAGTTATTTAAACTACTTTCTTTTTTTTCTAACGCATTAGTATTATTACTAGTTGCTTTTATCTCTTCTTGAGGTTTTTCAAGTTTTTTAGCAGTGTCACTTAATAAAGAATCAAATAAAGAAGGTGCTTCTTTTACACCTTCATCTTTTGATGTTGATGTTGAAACATCCAGTGTTGTCGTTTTGTTTTGTACAAAAACATCTACTAAACTTGCCATTTAATTATCTTTTTATGAGTTTAATATTTCTAAAGTTTTGCTATCAATACCTCTATGAGTATTAAATGAAGTGACATTCGCTTCATAAGACCTCATAGCTTCTATTAAATTAACCATTTCAATTACAGGATTAATATCAGGATATGCAACATATCCTTTTTCATTTGCATCAGGATGAGTTGGATCATATTTTAAAACTGGTTTAGCATCTGATTGAATTATTTTTCTTACTCCTACTCCTCTTAAAGAACTTTCTGATAAAGGGCTATTTGTAGTTTCAACATCATTTGCATTTGTTCTTTTATTTGTATTTGCAACTAAAACATCTTCAAAAACAACTTCTTGCTTTTTATAAGGTCCACCTTCCGCTGTATGAGTTGTTTTAGCATTTGCGATATTTGCACTTACCACATTTATTCTAGTTCTTTGTGCACTCATCCCAGATGTTGCTACATTATATCCATCAAAAAAACCCATAACAACTCCTTTAATTAAACTTGCATTCTCATAACTTCTCTATAAGCATTAATAGCTTTATTTTTAACTTCTAATGCTAATTTCATAGTTAATTCTGCTTCTTCAATTTTTTGTACAGCTTCTTGTAAATTTACAACTTTTCCTGTTGCAATTTCTTTCATTGAATCATAACCTTTAATTTGTGTGCTATTAACATCATTAACTGCACCATCAAGTAACTCTTGAAAAGATTTTCCTGCTAATTCATTATTATCATCAGGTTGTGTTTCTTGAACAGCATTCAAGTTTATCTTTAAAGGATTTAATGAATTTAAAGAATTTATCGTACCAATCAAATTTTACTCCTTTTAACTAGCTTCTACTTGAGCTGTTTTATCATTATTCTGTGCACTAAATTCATCATTATTTACACTATCTTTATTAAGTTTTTCATCTGCTTCTTTAGCAACAAGTTGATTTAATAAAATATTTATTTTTTCTTCATTGTATTTAAAATCAAACTCTGCTTTTTTATTTTCAAGACTAAAAGAACTTACCATAAACGAAAGCATCAAATTACTCAAGCCTTTTAAAATGATAGTTATTAGAATACTTCCTAATATCATCTCTATTGGGCTAAATAGTTCTGAATTCACTACAAAAAATATTAATGTTGCAAAAAATCCTGTTGCAATATATATTTTAAATATACCACTATTTATTAAATTTTGAGAAAAACGCTCAATTACCATTTTTCAATCTCTAATAAAAATATAGAATTATTTAAAATTGTATTTAGCACTTAAATAACCCCTTTACCGAATATTTATTAATATCTTTTCTACAATTCTCTGCATTTGTACTGTTATTTCACTCATTGGAAATTCACTAACAAACAACTTTCTTAATCTACCAGTTATTGAAATATTTTCTGAACTAGTTATACTACCTAAATATTTTATCATAAAATCTTCTTTAAGTCTATTCTTTTTCGCCAAATTTACCAAAGAATTTGTAATTGTCTCTCCAGCATGATAACTTTTTGTATGATTAAAACACAACATCAAACTATCTTTATCAATAGCCAACATCTTTAATAAAGAATACACATCAGTTAATGCACTTGGATCTGTTGTAGTGATTGCTAAAATATTTTCAGATATTGATAAAAACTCTTTTACATAATCATTTAATCCAGCACCAGTGTCAACTATTAAAATATCAAATTGATTTAAAGAAATAATATCATTTACAAGCCTTGTAAATACAAAACTATTTGTACCAGAAGCATATTGATAACCACTTTTTCCTGCAATTAAAGATATATTCTTATACTTTGTTTGTAAGATAATTTCTGATAAATTTTTTTGTCCATTTATATATTCAAAAAGAGTATATTGTGGTTTTATATCAAATAAAACTTGCATATTTGCTAAACCAATATCTGCATCTAAAACTGCTATTTTTAAATCTTTTTGGGCTAATAAAAAAGCAATATTAGCTGTAAAAGTAGATTTTCCAACACCACCTTTTCCAGAAGTTATTGTTAAAAGTTTAGTTCTTGAATTTTGAATATTCTTTTTTATATTGCTAGTAATATCTATTAATTTACTAGCTTGTGAAAGTTTTGCATCAAGCACAATTATTTCCTAGCACACTCTTGATTCATAAAACAATCAATTAAATAAGTAGCATCAGAAACTATCAAATCATCAGGAACATTTTGCCCAATAGAAAAATATGTAATAGATTTTTTTGTTTTATGAGCAAAAGAGATTAAGTTTCCAAAACTTCTAGTCTCATCAAGCTTTGTAAAAGTTAAATAGTCAATATCTAAAATTGAATAATTTTTATAAATTTCTAATAAATCACTATGTTTAACATTTGCTGGAAGTACTAAGATTTTTTCAATTGGTAATTCTTCTACTTTTTTTTGATAATCGTTTATTAGTTCAATTTTATCAATATCATATTGACTAGAACCAGCTGTATCTATAAATATATAGTTACAATCTTTTAACCTCAACAATGCTTCAGCTAAATCATCAGGTTTTTTCACAACTTCTAATGGCAATCTCATAATATTTGTATAAGCTTGAAGTTGCTCAACTGCTCCAACTCTAAAAGAGTCTAAAGTAACAATTCCAACTTTATAATTTTGTCCTAATTTATAAGCATATCGTGCTGCTAGTTTTGAGATTGTAGTAGTTTTTCCAACACCCGTTGGCCCTACCATCATTATAATCTTTCTTTGTTGTGGTCTTAAAGGAACTTCATGTTTTATTGGAATTACTCTTCTTAAAATTAATTTGAAAAAATCATTTATTTTATTAGGATTTGATTTTAAAGAGATTGGAAGTTGCTTAATAGTTTTTTTCATAATCGTATAAGTCATCTCTTGATCAAATTCATTTTTCTCAAAAATATCATACATTGGAGCAAATTCAGGAGGAATAGTCAAATCAAAAAGTTGACTTTTTGGATTCCAAATAGACTTTTGCACTTGTTCTAAAAGATGTTGCATTTTTAGAATTTCTTCTTTAAAATCATAAACTTGTGCTTTTATAGCTTCTTGATTTTCATTTGCTTTTGTAATTGCTGATTTTGTATAAACTAAATTCTTTTTTGTTTCTTCATCTTCAATAGCTACTACAATTTCATACATATCTTTATTTAAGCCATTTGCATTAGCTATTTTTTTTGTAGAGATTACTATCGCATCTTCACCACACTCTTCTTGAGCTTTTCTTAATGCAATAGTAGGAGTTTCACCTAAAAAAGAGAGTTTATTCATTTTAATCTTCCATCTTTATATATTTGTTCTATCGTTCCATCTAAGTTTTTTATTCTAATAAACTCATTATTTTCAAAAATTATTCTTCCTTTTTTTTCAATCTTTACTCCACCAAAATTGAAAACAACACCTTCATTTTCAGAACTTTTAACATCTTTGTCACAAATAATCATATTTTTATTTATATAATGAGTTGTTACAAATTGATTACTTTCTAATTGTTGCAAAGTTAAAGGAGTACAAGCTTTGTTGATACTTTCAACTTCTTTTACTATAACATTTGAAGAGTCAATCTTTTCTTCATATTTTATAGCAGTTTTTGAAACTAATACAGTAACAGCAAAAAGAGAACAATTTAATATTAAAGATAAAAAACTAAGCTTTAATATCAAAAATTTGCCCTCCTTGCTTAGCAGCAACATCAGCTATTAGTTCTTTATACATTTGTTGTACAGGTAAAACTATAGAAGCCAATTTTTTATTTAATTCATTTAATTCTTTTAAATTTGTTTCTAGAAAATCAACTTTACTTCTATAAATATTAACATCAATTCCTGCTTGAAGTTGTTTTATTAGTTCTTGATTTAAATCTTGTTTTAAATTTGTAATATTTTCAATGATAGAAAGTTTTTTATCATTTCTTTTTAAAAGCTCTTCTTGTTTTGCTGCTTTTATGTCTTCAATATCCAAATTTATTGAATCTTTCAACTCATTTATCAATCTATTCATATTTTCAATAATAACTTCTATCATAAAAAATTCCTATTTCTATTTTTTATTATTTTGACTTAAAAAATCATATAGCATATCACTAATTCCAAAAGTTCCTGTAGAGTTATCTGCAAGAGATTGTAAATACATACCTTTTATAATATCAGAACCAGTTCCTTCTCCTGCAACTGCTGTATCTTTTAAAGAAACATTTAATATTTGATTTAAGAAAAATGCTTCAAAGTCATTGCTTACTTGTCTTAATTCTTTGTCTTCTTTTAAAGATTCAGAATTAATATTATCAAATTTATTTGTTTGAAAAATATCTTTATTTATCAGGTTATTACTATTAATTTCCATTTTATAATCCTATTTTATCAATTTGAAAATCTTCATTTATGATTCTTTTAATCTTTAAACCAAACTTCCCTTCAACGATTACAGCTTCACCTTCTCCAATCTTAACACCATTTATTAAAATTTCAAGAGGTTCATTTACCATTTGTTCAAGTTCGATAATTTCTCCAACATCCCATCTCAAAATATCTTTTAATAAAACTATCTTTGTACCTAATCTTACACTTAACTTTAACTTTACATTGTATAAAAGTTCTAAATTTTTTGATGTAGGAGTAACAGAAGAATTACTACTTCCTGTATTATTTGAAACTGGAGCAGATGGGGTAACTTGTACTTTTGGTTCTTCTTGATAAATACCAGTTATTGCAGAAAAATAAGGAAGAAGTAATTTATCAAAAACGACCATTAATTTGTATTTTTCGTCATCTAAACTAATCGTAAACTCATAAGCATCATCTTTTGCCGATAAAACAGAATTTTCAACTTTTATTGTACTTTTTATTTCAGATTTTATTGAACCAACATCACTTAAACCTTGAGCATTTACTAAAGTTGAAAAACTTCCACAAATATTTGATACTATCTCATTTATTGCATCTGTTGTTTCATCATCAATTGTTTCTTTTAATTCACCCATTCCACCAAGCATTAAATACTCAAATTTTGTTGCACTTACAGCTGGAATATAAAAGTGTATTCTTGAAGATAAACCCTTCATATCAAGTTTTACATTACACTCAATTAGTTGTGTTAAATTTGTATCATTTTTAAACTTTTCAACACTATCAACTTTTGTCTTTTTTGACAATAATTGCTCTAATGTATTTGCAAGTTCACTCTTTAAAATATTTGATAAATCTGATGCCAAAATATTACCTTTTTGTATTATCTATTTTGTTTTTCTAACTCTTGTAAAAGAAAAGCTTTTACTTTCATCATATCTTCTGTTGGGTATTTATATTCTGCTTCACCTCTAGTTACTTTTACAAAAAAATCTTTTGATTCTTTATTATAACCAAATCGTACATTATCAATAATTACCTCATTTAACTCTGTATCAGGAAGTATATTTGAGTTTTTTTTGTATTCTTCATCTTGAATAGTTTTATTTTTTTCTTCTATTGTACTAACTTTTTGAGCTTTCTCTATGTTATTTTGTTTTGCATTATCTATTTGTGCAACTCTTCCAATTTCCATAAGATTCTCCTAAATGTGAGTAATTGTCTATTATTATAACAAAAAAATTATAAAGATAGTAAATATTCATCAAATCCAATCATTTGGAAATCTATCAGTGGATTTTGATATTTTACATTTAAAAATTGTTTTGCACTATTGATATTTAACTCTTGTATTAGTTGAATTGCCGTTAAGAAATCAGTATCTGTATCTTTATAAAATGCTTTTATTAAAGATATTTGAATAGAAGCATCTCCATATCTTTTTGCTTCTAAATACGATGCAACTGTTAAATACATAGTAAATCTATTATCATATTTATAAGTATCTCTTAGATAATTTAAATTATTTATTGCATTTTCTACTTTGTTTGAATATAAATCTTTTAAAATTGTACTTACAATATATGTTGGATTAGTATTACCTTCAATATAAAAATCTGCTCTTGAAAAAATACCTAAAGCTTTTAATATGTCTATGTAATACTTAGGAATAATTAAAGGACCTTGTAAAAAATTATTATTATAAATTAATGGAATATTATCTTGCATTCTTGAATAGTAAGCAAAATCGTTCTCTTTAGGTTTTCTTTGTACTAATTTTATTAAAAAAATTAAAGGGTCTCTTTCATATTCATCAAGTAATTTATGATTTATTAAAGTTTGATTTGCATTCATTGCTTTTAAAAAGTCTATTGCTTTATAAAACATCGTATTTTCATATTCATAAGAAGGATCATTTGAAACATATTGTGTATTTACAAATAATTTATAAAGTTCTTTGGCAAAATAACTATATAATCCACCACTATTTCTTATATTCGTATCCAAATACTCTTTTTGTTTATCATCAATGCCAAGAGATGTTTTACTTGCAGTGATTAAATACATAACAGAATATAACTTGTTTCCTGGATTTAATTTATATGCTCTTTCAAAATATTTGCTAGCATTATATATATCATTTATTTGAGCATAAGACAAAGCTAAATTATAAAACATATATGCTCTATTATTTTCTGCTTTTTTTAATAGTTCATTTAGTTCATTAACTCTTAAAATTGGGTCTTCTTTTACAATTCTTAAGAATTTTGAATTGTATTCAACCATATCTTCTAAATTAGCAACATTACTTTGTTGGCTATAAATAAAACCTTTTACAGAATCATATATTATTTCTTGAGAATCAGAAAAAATAAAAGGAGCAAAATAATAAATAAAATCCAATTTTCTTGATTCATCAAACTTTAACACTGAATTAAAATACTCTTTTGGACTATATAAATCTTTATTAAAGAAAATTTCAAACGGAAGCTCTACATTTACTTTAAACTTTGATTTTCTACTATTTATTAAGTCCAAAGTTAATTTTACATCTTCAAATTTATTTAGTTTCAAATCTACAAAAGTTGAAATCCATAAAATTTTATCAAGAGTTTTTGGGTCTTTTTCTATCTCTTTTAATTTTTTAATAATAGATGCTGCTTTTGTAAATTCATTGAGCTTTATATATATCATCGCTTTTTTTAAGTCAAGAGAGTAACTCATTGCATTTAATGCACCTAAAGCATTTTTATAATCTTTTATAAGTAAATATCTATTTGCTAACTCTTTTAATATAGAGTCTTTTATATCAGTAATTACTTGCTTGTGGTCGCTTAGTTTATTACTATTTTGAAATATCTTTACCAAATCAACTATATATTTATCATCTTTTGTTATCTCATATAAGTAATAACATGCTGATATAAAAGAGAAAGTTTGATTTACAAGATTTGATTTTTTTTCATATATTTTATTTAAATAATTTTTTGCAGTTTCTGTATCTCCAAGCTTATAATAAGCAATACCCATATTTAAAAAAGATGGTACTTCTATAGCTAAAGCAGTTTTTTCAAAAATTTTTATAGCTTCTTCGTAATCACCTTTTTTTAGATGCAAAACTGCCTTATTGAAATCAACTTGGATTTCTAGGTTTTCTTGCGAGTCTAAAAGTCTTTCTGTTTCAAAAATAATTTCTGGTTGAGACTCTAGCAAATCATTATTAGCATATAAAATAGAGTTAAAAATAAAAATACTAAAAAGTATTTTATATACTAATTTTTTTAAAATTTCCATTCTAAACAATAGCATTAACTTGTGCAAAAAGTTCTTCATTTCTTTTTTGCAAATCGTTGATTTTATTTCTTAGATTTATATTTTCAAGTCTTAATGCTTGTAAATCATCTCTTGCAACTTGTAAATTTTCTTGATTTGTTTTTAGCGTATTCGTACCAATTTTAACTTGTTTTTCATATCTTTCAATTAGTGATTCAAGTTTTACCATATCTTCTTCTATAATACTTTTCTCTTCATTCATTTTTTTATACATTGAACGATATACATTTGCACTAGATATAAAATATAATAATAATATTCCAAGTATTGATGATATTAAAAAATCCAAATTTTTTCCTATACATAAAATAAAGCAAGAATTTTCTTGCTTTATTTATAAAATTATCTTTTTAAATTAATAAGTGTTGTAAGCATTTCATCAGCAGTTGTGATTGATTTTGCATTTGCTTCAAAAGCTCTTTGAAATACCATTAAGTTTACTAAACTTTCACTTAAATCTGCTTCACTAAGCTCTAAAGTTTTACCTTGCATTCCAGCAGTATTATTATTATTTGTACTGTATATTGCTTTCCCTGATTCTTGTGTTGCTTGAAAATTATTATTACCAACAGCTAAAAGTCCTTGATTATTTGTAAACCTAGCAATTGATACTTGTCCAACAGCATATTGAACCCCACCTTCAGTTATAGTTATTAATCCAGTTTCATCTACTGAAAATGAACCAAATTTACTATCTGAAATTCCTAATTTATCAAGTCTTAATTGTAAACTTGATTGAGTCGAAGTTTGATCAACTCTTGTAGTTATTTCCATAAACTCTGCACCAGCACCTTTTCTTCCTGAATAGTCTGGATTAACTTCAATTAAAGTATCATCAGTTACAGGAGTTGTTGGATTTGTTGGATCAGTATATGTTAATGAAGCATCAAATTCAACATCATAATTTCCATCATTCGTTTCAATAACTAAATATCCATTTACATTTTTTGCTGTTATATAATCTCCTAGCTGTGGTCCACTTGCTGTTGTTTGATTATTTATTTCAGTAACAATATCATCTAATGTAACTCCTGTACCAGCATTAATTACAATAGGTACTGCATTTGGAGGTACGTTTCCATCATTTGGCACAGGAATATCGTATCCTAAATCTTTATCATAAATAGTTATACTAAATTTATATTCTCTAGTTGAAGTTGCTGCAGTTGCATCACCATATAAATCTTGTGTTGTATAAACACTTTGCTGATTACCAGTAACCAATCTTGATAATGCATCCCTCGCATCTTCTAAAGCAGCTTTACCTGTTCCCATCACTGCAGTTGCTGTTGACTGATATGTCCCTTTTACAGTAGTATCCGTTCCTGTAGTTGTTTCACTAACTTCTGATATTTTAAATTCTGTCCCAGGAATCAAAGATTTTATTTGAATAATCCCTTGTAACATATCTGAAATTTCTGTAGATGCTTCATAAGTTCCATTTGGATCTAACACATCCGATGTTGGATTTGATGTATTTTTTGCCAAATATGCCACCATTCCACCAGAACCAGAATTTGAAATTTTATCTGCCATTGCTTTATATGTTTCTATTTTTCCAGCTATTTTATCATATTTTGCTATCTCTACTTCTTGATTAGCTGCAGGTAAACCTGATATTGTAGCTGGATCTACTAATCCATAAAGCGTTCTTTCAGTTGCATCTAATGAATTCCAAATATCTGTTCTATAAGTTTCTGTCGATTTTGTTACTACAAAAGGTTGAGTATAAGTATTTCCTTTAATTACAACTTTTATTGAATCACCTTCTTTTCCAATAATTGATGTAGGAGGAACTCCTGTTCTAAAGTTTACTTGAGACACTTGTGAAATAGAACCTTTTGATGACGCATCAGGATCTTCTTGATATTTTGTTAATAAATTATTGTAATTATCAGTTGCTAATTCAATATCTTTTAGTTTTGATGCTTTTGTTTTTTCTCCAGCTCCACTAAAAACAGCTGTAGAGTCAGATTTTGTAGTCTCATCAACATTTGTAGTTTTTGCCGCTATCGTTTCAATATAATCATTATGTTTTATAATAGCTGAGCCTATGTTTTTTGTAAAAGCACTTGTAAATCTCGTAGCATTTGAATTTGTACTTATTACATCATTTTTTTCATCAATTGAGCTCATTGCCCAACCTTGTACTTCATATCCATCTGCCGTTTGTAATGTTCCAGAGTCACCCATTCTAAGATTTCCAGCTCTTGTATAAAAAGTCTCTGCTGTTCCTAAAGTATTTTTATTTATTACAGTAAAGAATCCATCACCTTGTAACGCAACATCATAATCAACTCCAGTCACTTTCATAGAGCCTTGAGTAAAAAGTTTCTCTGCATCTTGTACATAAGATCCTTTACCTATTTGATTTTGATAAATTTGATCTGCAAAAGATATTCTTGAAGCTTTATATCCAACTGTATTAACGTTTGCTACATTGTTTGATTCATTATCGATTGCTGTTGTTTGAGAAGCAAGTCCTGATACTCCTGTCCATAATGCGCCTATCATAATTTTTCCTTTATATTAAGGTTAATGAACATAATGTTCATACTCTAATGTAAAGTTTACACTAAAGTATGAACACTATATTTTATTAATTCTTTATTTTACCATATCTATTGCTGTTTTTAGAAAATCATCAGAAGTTGTAATTGACTTTGAACTAGCTTCATAAGCTCTTTGATAAACCATCAAAGATGTTAAAGTCGATGAATAACTTACATTCGATCTTTCCAATGACTTTTCTTTTATTTTATTCATTCCATCAGCATTGTATGCAGTACCAGAAGATTTTGTTGCAGAATATTTATTATCACCAACAGCTTCTAATCCTTGTTCATTTCTAAAAGCAGCCGTACTAACTCTTCCAACTAAAAATTTATTATCCCCACTTGTTACAAAAACAAATCCATCATCAGAAACACTAGCCTCTCCAAAATCACCCTCAACTAAACCTAAAGTATCAAGTCTTAAATTTAAATCACTTGTTCCATAACTTCCTAAGTTAGCATATTCCATAACATTTGTTATTTCTAGAAATTTCCCACCAGCTTTTTCAACAGCTTGTTTTAAAGCATCTTTTGCACTATCCACCATTGCCATTCCAGAACCAGCGACTGCTTCTTGAGACATAGTAGCATTTACCCCAGTATCGTTCAGCTTTGCATCTGTTATATTGAAAGATTTACCTGCTATCAAACTTTCAACAGTTAAAACTCCATCTTTTACACTTGCACTATAGCCTGCTGTATTTGATATTTTATCTGCTAGATCTTTATAAGCTGATATTGCATTCTTTGCTGTATTATAAGATGTCTGAGCATCAACTCTTGCTTGATATGCTGTTTGATATGCTGTAACTGCTTGATCTTTTTGTGCTTGTGCTGCAGCTTTTGCTGCTATCTCTGCTGGTGTTGAAGTTGGCATTGCATCTATAACTGCTTGATCAGGAATCGCTGAAAACAAATCATCAACTTGTGTTTGAGTTGGAATTGTTGAAGGATCACTTAATCCATAAGTAGTTCTTCCTTCAGGACTTAAAAAGTTATATATATCTTGCATGTCTTGTTGTGATGCAGTTCCATCATTATTAAAAGCAACACTAAAATTTTTCCCATCAATATTAAGAGAAATACTATTACCTTCACTTAAAAGATTTGAAAATTTTGATGAAAAATCAACTTTTGAAATCTGAGAAACAGATGCAACAGATGCTTGTGTCCCATCATATTTATTCAGTTTATTCAAATAATCAGTAATTAAAGCATCAACATCATTTATTTTTGCTTGTGCTGATTTATAGTTATCACCTTTTAAAGAAGAATCATCAGTAGTAGCTGTTTTAGTATAATCTGTTGTTTTTGCATTTATATTATTTATTGTTCCATTTCCATCATTTATATTTGTTGAAACAACATTTTTAGAATATTCAGTTGTAAACATAGTATCTTGAGGATTAGTAGAAGAAATCAATTTGCTTTGAGGAACAAGTCCTAAAACATTCATTCCATCTTGTGTTTGTAACCAACCATCCTTAGTTTGCTTAAAATCTCCAGCTCTTGTATAGTAAATTTCTCCTGCTTTATCACTTACTATAAAAAAACCTTTACCATCAATTGCCATATCTAAGGTTGCACCTGTTGAATTAATACTACCTTGTGCAAATTGCTTTGATATACTTTGAGTTGTTACTCCTTTTCCATAACCACCATCAGTATATAACATATCTGCAAAAGTTATTTCATCTAATTTATGACCTGTAGTGCTTGAATTTGCTATATTATTTGATTCAACAGAAATCCCTTTATCATAGTTTGAAATACCAGAAACTCCATTCCATAATGCACTAATCATTGTTTATCCTTTTTAATTATTATGCAGATATTCTTGTTATTGAAGAATATGGGATATCAGTTAATTCTGTTGAATAAACTAGAGTATAAGTACCAGTTAATTCATAATTATGACTACTCACTTCTTTTCCATTGGCATCTTTTACTTTTAATTTTCCATCAGTACCAACTGAAGGTTGACCAATAGAGTCCAATACTAGTGTCTCTCCAGTTTTTTCACCTTTTTCATTATAAATATTTCCATTATCGTCATAATTAACAGCTTTTACTTCACCATCAACATTTAATTGAATTTTATCTTTTGCATAAAGTAACTCTCTTCCTTTTACAATAAGACTTCCATCCACATTTTCAATTGATTCAACATAGTAACTTTTTAGACTTCCACTAGAATTTTTAGAACCATTTTCAATACTACTTCCAATTAATCCAGCAGCATTACTTATTGAAGTTTGTTGAAATGCAGTAGAAATTGATTTCAAAGTTGAAATCATTTGCATATTTGCATTTAAAGTTGACATTTGCATTTGTGTTTCAAGCATTTTTGCAGAGTCATAAGGTTTTGTTGGATCTTGCAGTTTTAACTGTTCAATCATAAGCTTCAAAAAATCATTTGTTGTTAAAGAATCATTACTTACACTTGTTGTATACTTATTACCACTTGCATCTGTTGCTGTAGTTGATGAAGCTGTTGTATTTGAAATAGTACTTGCCATGTTATCTCCTTTTATATCATATGCTCATCGAAGAAATATCTAACAACATTATCAGAATCCATAGCATCTTGAACTCTAACTGCTAGTTTCTCATCTATTACGATTATATCTCCTGTTCCAATAATACGTGAATTTACATAAATTTCTCCACCAGAACCTGCTGGTTTATGTAATGAAATTATATCACCTTCTGTTAATTTAAGGAATTCACCAACCGAAATATTTGTGCTCCCTAACATAACATCAACAACAATTTCTGTATCTACTAATAAATCGTAAACTCTTTCACTTATTTCCATAATTAATACTTTTTTTTATTATTTTTACATTATAGCATAAAAATGCTTTTTATATCACCAAATCTAAAGACTCTAACATTGAAGTCACTTTTGCTTCAACACTTCCATCAAAATTACCTAAATCACTTGCTATTACAACTCCACCTGCAATAACATTTGGATCTTCACAAAGTTCTATAAATGGTTCAAGTGATAACTCTGCTTTTAGTATATGATAATCTTTTGGATTCAAATGAATTTTCACTTTTGAAGCAGATTTTACTTTGTCTAAAAGTTGATTTATAGTCTGTTTTGCAATCTTTGAAGAATTTTCACCAACTTCAATATTTATAATCTTTTGTGCAATTGAAATTGATGTTTTTAATAACTTAGTTTCCATTTGAAAAGTTGCTTGCTCAAAAAAAGCAGCATATTGTTTCAAGTCTTTTATTGCTTTTACAACTTGAGCATCAAGGTCTTTTCCTTTTGTAACACCCTCTTGTTCAATATTTGTAACTTTTTGAGATATTTCATTTAATTTTATAGTTAGATTTTGAACTTCTTGTAATATTGGATCAATTTTGCCAATAATTTCGTTTACTACTACTCTTTTTTCTTCTTCTTTAACTCGATTTTCTTTTGAGTCTTTATTATCTGCAATATCTTGACCCAATTCTTCATCAATAACTCCAGGTTCAGGTTCAGGATCATTTTTTATAAAACTTACTAATTCATATTTTTCTACATCATCTTTTTTTGATACAATTTTAGCAGTTGAATATACATTTTCAGCCATTTTTATATATTCTCTCTTTCAATTATTCCATCTTCCATCATCTTTTGTGCAACATCAAGCATTCTTCTTTGTGCAGCTTCAATATCTTTAATTTTAACTTTCGTAAGCATCTCAGATTCTTCTTTAAATCTATCTTTTACCCTTTGAGACATTGCACTTGTTACTTTTTCAATTTGTTCTTCTGTTGCATTTTTCATAGCAACTGCAACATCAGCTGACTCGACACCTTGTAAAATTTTCATAATATATTCTACATCTAAATTTAATAAATCTTCAAACACAAACATATTATCTTTAATTCTAGTTGCTAAAGAAGTATCAATACCATTAATATTTTTTAAGATATCTATTGATTTTGGACCTAGTTTATTTAACATATCAGCAACAACTTTTACTCCACCAACATCAACAATAGAAGACAATAAAGATTCAAGTTTTCTTTCTAAAACAACAGAAATTGTTCTTACAACATCTGGAGAAACATCTTTTATTGTTGCAATTTGAATACTTACTTTTACTCTAATTTCTTCATCTAATTCCATAAGAACATCTGCTGATTTTGATGGATCCATATGTGCTAAAATTACTGCTATTGTATGTGGAGATTCATCTTTTATAAAATCGCTTAACTGTTTTGGATTAATTCCATCAAGATAAGAGAAAGCTTGTGAAGCCATTTTCATTCTTGATAGTTTTTCTAAAACTTCATCTGCTGCTTCTTGTCCTATTGATTTATATAAAATATCTTTTGCAAAATCATATCCACCAGAACTGATAAATCCTTTTGTTCTAGTATAAAGATGAAATTCCTCAAGAATAGCTAGTGAAACATCTTTATTTATTGATCTAATTTGAGTAATAGCAGTTGAAATTTGTTCAACATAATCTTTATCTAAATATTGGAATATTTTTACAGTAGATTCTTCACCTATTAAAACAAAAAATCTTGCAATTTTTTCCAACATTGACATTCCTTTTAGAATGTCAATATCTTCGTAAACATCTGAAGCCATTTACTTTATTCCTTATTTAAAATTTGCATTACCTTCACTTAGTAACAACTCTATCATTCTTGCCATTTCTGCTGGACTATTATTTATTTCTCTATCTAGTTCTTCTATAAAAACTTCATATTTTGCAGCTGATTCTTCGTCTAAGCCTTCAATATTATTCAAAATCTGACTTTTTACTTTTGACTTTAATCTGCCTTGTGCAGTAGCAGTATCAAATTCACTTTCATAATTTGTTAACATCTCTTTTACAATATCGTCATCATCAGCTTCAAGTTTTTTCTTATTTCCATCACCTAAAATAACAATGTCACTTGAAGCTATAAATTTTTTATAAAAAACAAATAATAAAATTCCAACAATCAAGTATTGAATATAATCTTTATAATCTTGTAAAATTGATTTTATAGTAGACATTGTTCCTACAACTGATATACCATCACTAGAATTTATCACATTTCCAAATTCATCAACTAATTGTCCATTCTCATTTAAAGCTTTTGCACCTACAAATTTAAAATCTTTAACTGTAATAGTATCACCTCTTCCTTGATCATACCCTATAGCATCTCCAGAAAGCGATTCTAATGAAGCTATAAATTCACCTTTGTCAGGATGATCTTTTAAAACGGCCGAATCAAAAGTAACAGAAGCTGTAATTCTTTTTATATTTGTATAATTACCATCTTTTTGAGAGATAATTTTTCTTGAGATTTCATAGTTTGTAACTGTATTTGTACCTTCGCTTTTTGAAGATATTTTTGAACCATCTCCAACAGTTGTTGGAACTTGTATATTGTTATCAACTCCAGCTACTCCACCGTTATTTGGTAACATTCCTTGCGTATTATTTGTATTTTCTATTACTTGCTGTGAACGAATACTTCCTTCTGGACTATAAATCTCTTCTTCAATATCCTTTTTCACAAAATCTAAAGCAACATTTACTTTTGCAACAACTCTTCCTGTTCCTACAACAGGCTCTAATAAAGATATAATTTTTGCTTCATAGTCTTTTTCAATTTTGTCTTTATATTTATTTTGAGCCGCTGATTTTATAGTATTTTCTTCATCTATATTTTGTTCAAGTAAATTTCCGTCTTGGTCTATTAATTGAATATTCTCTTGCTTTAAATCAGGTACAGCTGATGCAATAAAATTTTTTATTCCATCAATTTGTTTTTTAGTTAAATGTATACCTTGTTTTAATGAAATAACAGCTGATGCAGTCGTATCAGCTCTTTTTTCTGTAAAAATCGTCTCTTTGGGAATAGCTATTTTTACATTTGCTTTTAAAACACCAGAAAGAGACTCTAATGAACGAGAAAGTTCCCCTTCTAAAGCTCTTAAATACTTCACTTTATTTTCAAAATTTGTAGTTCCTAGAGAAGATTTTTCAAAAATTTCCCAACCAACATGTTTATTTGTTGCTGCTTCACTTGTAACTAATTTGATTTTTGCGATATTTATAAATTCTTGTGATGTTTTTAAAGACAGATTATTTCCTGAACCACTTACTACAAATTGAATACCTGAAGCTTCTAATTCTTCACTTGCTCTCATAACATCAGCTTGTGTAAGATTTGAAGCAATTGTATAATTTAATTTTTTGTCTTCTGCTTTTATACTTGAATATATCAAGAAACCAACTACAATTATAAATAATAGAGCAAATCCACTTACTAAAATTATTCTTTGTGATTTATTTAAATTATTTATAAACTTTAAAAGTTGATCCATAAAATACTTATCCTAAATTAATTTTTTGATGAAGAATCAATTACTGATTTAAAAAGATTTGAATCTCTTTTAATTGTTGCTTGAATTCCATCAAATAAAATTTTATTTTTTGATTGTTCGCTCATTTGGCTATCTAAGTTTACGTTGTTCCCATCATTTTGCTCAACTAATCCTGGAACTTGAATCAACTTTTGATTTGAACTTTGTGTAAAATCAAGATTATACATATGATTATTTGTTGTTCTTTTTAGTTGTAACATATTAGAATTTTTATCTAACTCTTCTTGAAATACTAAATCTTTCGTTTTATAGTTTGGAGTATTTACATTTGCTATGTTACTTGAGATGACTTTTTGTTTTTCACCTCTAAAATTTAGTTGCTCAAAAAGATTACCAGTTACTTTACTTGCTTCCATTATCTAGTATTGCCTCCAATTTTTTCTATCAATCCTGCATTCAAATCATCAATTGTTTTAATTGCTCTTTGTGATTGATCAAATCTTCTATGTGCATCAATTAATTCAACCATCGCTGTTACAGAATTTACATTTGATTGTTCAACAGCACCTCGTACAATCCTACCATCATTATTTCCAATTTGTTCAGCTTCATCAACATTTTTTACTAGATATGTATTATCACCCATCTTTTCTAGATTTGTATAAGGAGTTTTTGCAACTCCTATTTGTGATTCAAAACCATCTTCTACAACAATAGCTTCATTATCAGCATTTAAGACATTATTTCCATTTGAATCAACTAAAAAACCATCTAAGTTTTTAAATGCTCCATCTCTAGTATAAACAACATCTCCATTTTCATTTTGAATTTTAAAAAAAGTATCTGGTTCATTTAATGCAAAATCCAAAGAGTTTCCTGTCATTACAATAGGTCCCATTTCTGCATTTGTATATCTTGAATCAATTTTAGGAATATTATTTGTTACAACACTCTCTTTTAACATAAGCTTTTGTTCACTTTCCATTTTATGTAAATAGTAGTTAAACGTTGTTTCTGTTGTCCCTTCTTGTTTAAATCCAAGAGTATTTACATTTGCAAGATTGTTACTAATTTGATCCAATCTATTAATTTGATTGATCATAGATGCAGCTAATGGATAAACACCTTGATTCATAATACTTCCTTTCTTTAATCTTTTTGAGAAAACTCTGCTATTAATTTATCTAGGTCATCACCTACTAAATCTTCTGTCTCATCACCATGAATATGTTTTGCCATAGGTAAATTTGTAGTTTTACCATCATCTTCAAATAAATTATTTAAATAAATAGATAATTTTCTAATAACTGACATTACTCTTTCAATTTTTTGTCTATTAATATCATTAAATTGCATCAATTCCATTCCTTGGAAAATATGCATATCTTCATCATTTAATAAAGCTTTTAATTTCTCTAATGAATCTTTTACTGTATGAATATTCTTTAAATGTTCATCAAAAATCTTTATATTAGGAAACTTATTATTTAAAGACACCAATAAATTAGTTTCAGCTGTGATAAAACTATCGTACTCTTTAAATGCTTTTCTAAGCTCATTATTATTATCAAGCCCTAAACTCAAAACGTCAAATATTTGAGAAACTTTCTCTTCAGAATCATTTGCAACTTGGCTTAATTGAGTTACAACTTTTGTATCACTTTCTGCAGGAAAAGGAAAAACTCCTTCATTTATTTTTGAAGAAGTCCAATCTTTTACTATTTCATCCTCTGTTCTATCTGATTTATCATCATCTTGAATTTTTTTAACATTTTCTGAAGAAGAAACTAATTCTTTTGGCGAGTTAATTTCAATATCATTTAATAAATTTTCTATTTCATTTATTTTATTGTTTTTATTTGCATTATCTTCATTTGGAATATTCGCCACCGAAGTCTCTATGCTCTCTTGTACTTTTGTTGTGTCATCTTTATCTTTGATTTCTTCTGTTTGAGATAGAAGTTCTTCTATCTCTTTTGTATTGACTTTTGCAGGTTCTATAGCTTCTTCTGTTTGTTCACTATTTCCATCACTTGCAATATCTAAACCACTCATCAAAGCTTCAATGTCTTCTTGACTCATACTCATGATAAAACCTTATATTATTTTTTTAATACACCATCTAATTTTTCTTTTAAAACTTCTGCATTAAAAGGTTTAACAATATAGTTATTTACACCCGCTTTTAAAGCAGTAATAACTTCACCTTTTCCACCTTCTGTTGTAATCATAATAATTGGGGTTTTTTGATGTGTTCCTTCGGCTCTAACTCTTTTTACAAGCTCTAGACCATTCATATTTGGCATATTCCAATCTGTTAAAATTACATCATAGTGTCCTTCACTAAGAAGCTTCCAAGCTTTTAATCCATCTTCTGCTTCATCAAAGTTTTCCTTAGTAAATCCTAATTGCATAACTACATTGGCAATGATTCTTCTCATTGTAGAGCTATCATCAACTATTAGAATTCTCATTTGATTCCCTTTATATATTAATATATCAATAAGCTATGCATTATATATAATTTGTTTTAAATTTTTACTTAAGATTATGAAATGATAAGTTTTAAATTTTTATCAGAATTTAATGCTATATAAAATATAATTAATGCTATATGTAATAGAAAGGATATTCTATGATTAGAGGACTTTATACAGCAGCAACAGGAATGAATGCAATGCAACATCAAATTGATGTTACTTCAAATAATATTGCAAACGTAAATACAACAGGTTTTAAAAAAGATAGAGCTGAATTTCAAGATTTGATGTACGAATCACTAAATTATACAGCAGGTAGAACTACTCAAACAACTTTAAATCCAACTGGTATTGATGTTGGTCTAGGAGTTAGAATATCGAATATTCAGAAAGAGTTTACAGAAGGTGACTTAAAATCAACAGGAAATCCTCTTGATATTGCAATAGCTGGGAAGGGATTTTTCCAAATCACACTTCCAAGCGGTGAAACAGCTTATTCAAGAAATGGTAATTTTAAACTAAATGAAGAAGGTACAATAGTAAATGGAAATGGATATCCGTTACAGCCTGAAATTGTTGTTCCAAATAATGTAAAAGATATATCAGTTGGAACAGATGGTTTAGTAACTGCAAAAGATCCACAAACAGGTGATACTATAGAATTAGGGCAAATAACTCTTGCAGATTTTATAAATCCAGCAGGATTAACACCACTAGGAGATTCACTATTTATGCAAAGTGAAGCTTCAGGTCCAGTAGTAGAAGGAGATCCAACAACAGAACAATTTGGAAGTTTAAAACAGTCAATGCTTGAGAGTTCAAATGTAAAATTAGTTAATGAAATGGTTGATTTAATAACAGCACAAAGAGCTTATGAAGCTAACTCAAAAGCAATCACAACTGCTGATAATATGCTGGATATAGTTAATAGATTAAAAAATTAATTAGTTTAAAATTTTAGTAATGAATTTAGATGAATTAAAAAAAAGACGAGAACAAAACTTTTTATCTCATAAAAAGAAAAAAAGAGAATATTATCTTAAAAATAAAATGAAAAAAGAGATAGATTACGAAAAAGAGTTAAATGACGATAACTTTTTATTGAAAATGAAAAGTATTGCTTCTCAACAAAAACAATATATTGATAACAGAAAAGAATCTATAGTAGCAAAGATAAATGATTACAAAGAATCAAAAAAAGCTTACTATGAACAAAATAAGGCAAAAAGACTTGAATATGATAAAGAGTACAGAGAAAGAAAAAAAGAAGAACTAAAAGAATATAGAAAAAAGTACTATGAATTAATGAAAGAAAATAAATTAAAAAAAGAGTAAAAATGCCAAATAAAGAATCTGAAAATAAGAATCCTAATGTTGAAGAGAAAAAAACTACTGATACAGTAGATGAGGCAATAGAAGAAAATTCTGAAAATAAAGATGGATTAAAAAGCAATAATTTTTTAAGAAAAATTCTAATATATGTGATAGCTTTTTTAATATCTATTCTTGTTATAATATCTATTTTTTATATTTTTGATTTTTTTGTTTCTAATAAAGAAGAAAAGAATACTCAAGTAGTAATGGAATCTCCAGTACAAGCAACAACTCCTCAAGAAGAAACTCAAGCAGTTGTAAAACAAGAAGAACCAGTGAAGCATGAAGAGTATAACTTTGATTTTAATAGTTTAGATCCTGATAAGTTAAATGAACAATTATCTCTGCTTACAAACAAAAATATTGAACAAAGTAGATTAGAAAAATTAAAAGCGGAAAATGAAAAAAAATTACTTGAAGAAAAGAAAATAAATGAACCTGTTTTAAAAGACAATGCAACAACACAAAATGAAACAAGAAAAGCTGAAAATAATAAGACTCAAAATAATGATACCTTAAAAAATAATAATCCTGTTTTAAACCAAAATTCATCAACTAATGAAAAAACACCTACTAAAACATCGAATGAACAAACTATAAAAAAAGAAGATACTTCAACACAACAAATAACTGAAACATCAAATCCTACTTTTATAAAATTAATAAATGTGGCTAAAATAAAAGGCGAATTGAAGAAAAATTTCCTAGATAAAGTTATTTCAATAAATCCAAACGTTCATTTATGTAGAGATGAAGAGAATATTATAGAGTTATATTTTGGACCTTTTTCTGATGATGAAACAAGAAAAGAGTTATATAATAAATTAGTTTCTAAAGGTTTTAAAGAGGCTTATGAATTAGAAATGACTCAAGAAGCATTTGATAAAAGTTGTAATTATTAAGAGTTTTCTAAAATATCAAAAGAATTAATTACATCAATTCTTTTATTTTCAATATCAATATTTAAAATAAATTTATCAAAAATATGAGGTATTAGGAAGTTTTTAGGCAAAGCTTTTTTTACAAGTTCACTATCTGTTATTATCTCTAAATAATCATTTAAAGGATATCTATGTATTTCTTTTACAATACCCAATTTTAAATTATTTTCAAAAACTTCACATGAAATTAAATCAAACCAAAAAAATTCATTTTTAGCCAATTTACAATTTTCTTTTGTTTGTTCTATAGTTGCATAAAGTTCTTGGTTTGTAAGCTTTTTTGCTAGTTCTACATCTTCATAGTTTTCAAACTTTACAAGTTCTCTTGAAGAGTTATATTCTAAAACTTTTAGTTGAAGATTTCTATTTGTTGTAAAAGTAACACCTTTTTTAAATTGCTCAGGAAAATCAGAGTCAATAAAAAGTCTTAAATGACCTTGCAGACCAACTGTTTTTCCAAGTTTTGCAACATAGATATTACTATTCATAGACAATTATTTTACTACTACTTGTATTTTATAAGAAATACCATCTTTTGCTTTACAACCATTAGCCATAGTTTTTAAAGCATTTATCATATTACCATTTTTACCGATAAGCTTGCCAATATCAATGCTATTTACAACAATCGTTATCTCAGCAAAATTATCATCAATTATCTCTTTTTTAACTGTAACATCTTCTGGTACGCCAACAATAAGTTTCGCATAATTTTCTATAAATTGAGTTATCATATTTTTCTACAAATTATTTTGAAGCTAATTTTTTAACTTTTTCAGATGGTTTTGCACCAACACTTAACCAATAGTTGTATCTTTCTTCATCAATTTTTAAAACTTTTGGTTCAACAACTGGGTTAAAATAACCAATTGATTCAATCCATCCTGAATCTCTTCTTTTTCTTGAATCTGTTACAACGATTCTGTAAAATGGTTTTTTATTTCTTCCCATTCTTGTTAATCTAATTACTGTCATGTTTTCTTTCCTTTTTTGAATTATAGTATTGAATTCTAAACTCTTTTTTTAAGTTCACAGCTCAACACTATTTAATAAAATTATCTTGGAATTTTTGGCATTCCACCTGGTCCCATTTGAGACAACATATTTTGTAAACCTTTCATTCCACCTTTAGATGAAAGTTGTTTTGCCATTTTTGAAGCATTTTTAAACTGTTTTAATATCTTGTTTACTTGAACTTCAGATAATCCAGAACCTAAAGAAATTCTTTTTTTTCTACTTGCATTCATAAGTTCTGGGTCTTCTCTCTCTTTTGGAGTCATTGAACTAATAAGTGCTTTGATTCTTTTTAATTCAACTGAATTTTCAAAATCCATATCTTTTAAAGCTGGAGCCATAGAAGAAAGTCCAGGAATCATTCCAATAATAGATTTCATACTTCCTAATTTACTCATCATTGAAAGTTGTTCTAAGAAGTCATTAAAGTTAAATGTACCTTTTTTGATTTTTCTACTAACATCTTTTGCTTTTTTTGCATCCATAATTGCAGAAGTTTTTTCAGCAAGTCCTTCAATATCTCCAAGTCCTAAAAGTCTTGAAACTATTCTATCAGGAATAAAGATTTCCAAATCTGGCATTTTTTCACCAATACCAATAAATCTTAAAGGAACTTCAACTTGATTTGCAATACTAAGAGCTACCCCACCTTTTGTATCACCATCATATTTTGATAAAATAACTCCATCAATTCCAATCTTTTCTTTAAAAGTAATTGCCGTTTTAGTTGCATCGTGTCCTGTTAAAGAATCTGCTACATAAAAAATCTCATTTGGATTTATAGCATCTTTAATATCTTTTAATTGCTTCATTAACTCTTCGTCAATAGCAAGACGACCTGCTGTATCTATTAAAAGAACATCATAATGTTCTTTTATAGCTTTTTCTTTTGCTTTTAATGCAATTTTAATAGGATTACTTTCAGTATCATCAAAATAAATATCAACTTCAATTTGAGCTGCTATTTGTTTTAACTGTTCAACTGCTGCTAATCTTTGTAAATCACAAGCAGCAACTAATACTTTTTTCTTTCTAATTTTTAAATAGTTTGCTAACTTTCCAGTAGTAGTAGTTTTTCCACTACCTTGTAATCCTGTCATTAAAATAGTAGTTGGAGGAGTTGAAGCAAAAACAAAACCTTGATTTCCATTAGCTGTTAAAAGTCTTGTTAGCTCACTTTTTAAAGCTTTTAAAAATGAGTCTTGTCCAATACCAGCAGTTTTTGTTTGTAATTCAACAGCAGTTATTAGCTCTTTTGTTGTTTTGTGATGAACATCTGCTTTTAACAAAGCTTTTTTTAATTCAGCTGTTGCTTTATTTAAAGCTGTTATATCATCTTGATATCTAATTTTATTTACTGCATTTCGTATCGAACCTGTTATTGAATCAAACAAAATTTCTCTCCACATTAATTAAAGTTTGTGAGTTTACAAAAGATTTACTTTAAAATAGTTTAAAAAGAATACTATTTAAGATTATTTTTAGGTTTTACTTATATCAAAGCCCATTATTATGGACTTTGATATTTTTTAAAAGCTTAAGTATTAATTAAAATCATACACTTTGAACTCTTTTGGTTCATGTGCTTCGAATGTATAATCAAATATTTTTGTGATTTTTGAGTGAAGTAAAACTCTATTTACATTTGAACTAACTCTTCCATAAATAGCATCACCAATAATAGGTAAGCCAACAGAATTTAAATGAACTCTAATTTGATGAGTTCTTCCACTTTCTATTACAACTTTTATTTTTGATTTATTTCCTTCGACTAATAAAGGATAAACTGTACTTTTTGCAGGTTTTCCTCTTTTTACATCGATTTTTGATTTTGCCATTCCTCTATCTTTTGTTGTTAAAATTGGTTTATCAATTTCTATTTCATCAACAACTTTTCCTTCAACAATAGCAACATACTCTTTATAAACTCTGTTCGCTTGAAACTCTTTAATTGCTTTTTTTTGAAACTCTTCATTTTTTGCAAACATCATAACACCACTTGTTTCTTTATCAAGTCTATTAAGTAAAATTGCATTTTCAAATTTTTTACAAACTTCATCAGCAGTTAAAAAAGCCGGTTTATCTACAACTAAAATATCTTTATCTTCAAATATAACTTTTACTTTATTTATCTCTTTAATTGTAAATTTTGTATCAGTTCTAATTTCACCTCGTGCTATTAAAACTTTTTTATCCCCTACTTTTACAACACCTTTATCTATTAATTCTTTTGCTTTTGAATTTGATATTTTTTCTTGAAGTGCAAGTAATTTATATGCTTTATCATATGTTACAGCCATTTATCTATCTCCTTAATAATAGGCTCAAATGAACCCGCTTTTGTTAAACTTGGTTTTTCTAACTCTTCTAACTTTTCTAAATAATTACCCAACTCATTTTCTTCTACCAAGTAATAATTATTTATACATTCAAAAAGTGATTTTTGATTAAAAATATTTTTTCCACTTATTAATTTACAACCAAAATATGCAGGTTCTATTGGATTATGTCCACCAATCTTTTCAAATGCTCCACCAAGAATCACAACATCTGAAATTGCATAAATATCATTTAATATTCCCATTTTATCAACTAAAATTATATCTGAATTAAAGTTTTCATTCTCACTATATTTATGATATGTTAAGTTTTTACTTTTTATATACTCTTTTATTAAATTATCAACTTTTATAAATCTTTCAGGGTGCCTTGGAACAATAACCAACTTTCCAAACTCTTTTTTGTAAGATTTTAAAACTAATTCTTCTTCATTCTCATGTGTACTTCCTGCTGTTATTAAAACACCTTCAGGTTTTGATAAATCAAGTTTTTTAGAAGGAAGTTGCGCTAATTTTATATTTCCAATAACTTCAATATTTCTTGCACCTAATTCTTCAAGTCTAGTTTTATCTACTTCACTTTGTGCAAAAACTTTATCAATATTTTTAAAAATCATCTTATAAAAAAATGCAAATTTTTTATAAGAATTATACGATTTATCTGAAATTCTAGCATTTATTAAAAAAGTTTTTGCACCTTTTCTTTTCGCAACTAAAAAAAGCATATACCAAAGTTCTGCTTCCATAACAACTAAAACTTTTTGTTTAGTTATCCAAAAAGGTAAAAAAATCTCAAAAGGTAAAAATCTTACATTTTGAGTTATTGTTTTTGCTTCATCAAAACCTGTATTTGTAATAACAGAAAGATTTACATTATCTTTGTAATTTTCAATTAATGGTTTTATAGCTCTTGTTTCACCCATAGAACAGCTGTGAAACCAAATTTTATTTTCTTTAAACTTTTTATTATCTATTAAAAAAAATTTTGATGGAATTGCTTTTTTATATTTTGGATTTCTTGATTTTAATATTAAATAAGGAATTGCAAGTATATATACAATAGTTAATATAAGAGTATAAAATATACTAAACAAAAAGCTCAAAATTAAGCCTTTTGTTCGTCTTCTTCATCTTCTTTATAAAGAATTCTTCCACAATGTAAACAATTAACAATCTCTTCGCCTCTTAAAACTTCAGCATAAGTTTTGTCATTTATTTTCATAAAACATCCATAACAAGCTTGTTTTTTTACAGGAACAACAGCTGTATCTTTTGCCCATCTTTTGATTTTTTCATAGAATGTTAAAATTTTATTATCAAATTGCTCTAGAAGTTCACTTCTTTGTTGATAAACTACATTTCTTTCTTTACTAATCTCTTCAATTGTACTATCAACTGCAACTTTAATCTCTTTTATATCAGCTTCTTCAGCTGCAAGTTTTTCTTGTAACTCTTTTAAAGTCTCTTCTTTAGCTTTTGCAAGATTATCAAGTCTATCTATTTCTTCATTTGCAAATGAAATTTGTTCTTTTGCAATTTCTTCTTCTAATTGTAAAGCTTTTAACTCTTTTTCATTATGAACATCTTTATTTTTTTTAGCAATTCCGTCTAATTTTGATTTTAATTCTGCTAAATGAATATTGTTTTTTGTTCTTTTTGATTTTACATCATCAATTTCTAAATAAATTGAATTTATTGAAGCCTTTATAACTTCTGCAGTTTCAACGAAAGTTGCTAGTTTTGCTTTTTGGCTCTCAATTTTTGGTTCAAATGAACTTATTGCCGTATCATATTTTGATAACTTTATCAAATCTTCTAAATACTTATTCAACCGTTTCTCCTTCTATAAAAAACTCAAATGGATTTTTTGAAGCTGTAATTATAGCTTTTAATTTATTTTTTTTCAAATACTCTTCTAAAAGAGTTTCAACTAAGCTATTAAAATAGCACTCACTTTCATAATGTCTTATATCAATCAAAGATATATTTCTTGCTTTTGCTTCCATCGCATCATGATATTTTATATCACCTGTTAGGAAACAATCAGCTTTTATTTGGTCAAGTAAAGACATTGCAGAGCCTGTTACAACGGCAATGTCTTTTATAAACTCTTTACTTCTAACTACTTTAGTAGTTTTTAAATTTAATTTTTTAGATACATATTTTACTAATTCATCAAAATTCATATTTACATTACAATAAGATATAAATTCTGATGAATTTTCTATTTTAAATCCTAAAATTTTTTCTATTACATATTTATTTAAATGTGTTTTATCAATATTTGTATGCATTGAAATAAGAGAAATATCTTTTTTTATTAATTCTTTCAAAATTTTTGTACTATACGTATCAAAATTTACTCTTTTTATTCCAGAAAAAATCAAAGGATGATGAGTAATAATAAGTGAATTTGGCTTTAAATTTTTTGCAAGCTCTAAATCCAAATCCATACTAATATAAACATTTTCTATTTCATCTTCAAAAGAACCTACAAGAATTCCTGAATTATCCCATTTTTCTTGTAATTCAAAAGGAGAAATTTCATTTAAAACATCATAAATTTCTTGAAGTTTCAAATTTATCTTCCTACTCGTTTTAATCTATCACTTTCTTGTTCTTTATATAAAACAGCACAGCCTTGTGCTAATTCTCTCACCTTTAGAATATAATTTTGTCTTTCAGTTACAGAAATTGCTTTTCTTGCATCTAAAGTATTAAAAGCATGACTTGCAATCATACATTGATCATATGCAGGAAGAGGAAGTCCAGCACCTAAACAAGACTTACATTCATTAAAAGCATCATCAAAATGTCTAAATAACATTTCAGTATTTGCTATTTCAAAATTATATTTAGAAAATTCATACTCGCCTTCTTTATGAACATCAGCATATGTTGTTTTCCCAAATTCATTTTCATTCCATACAATATCAAATACAGAATCAACACCTTGTAAATACATAGCAAGTCTTTCTGTTCCATAAGTTATCTCAACAGCAACAGGAGAGCAAGGAAGTCCTCCTACTTGTTGAAAATATGTAAACTGAGTAACTTCCATACCATCAAGCCAAACTTCCCAACCAAGTCCCCAAGCTCCTAATGTTGGTGATTCCCAATTATCTTCTACAAATCTAATATCATGTTTAGATACATCTAAACCTAAGAATTCTAAAGATTGTAAATATAAATCTTGAATATTATCAGGGCTTGGTTTTATTAAAACTTGAAATTGGTAATAAGCACCTAATCTATTTGGATTTTCACCATATCTTCCATCAGTTGGTCTTCGACTAGGTGCAACGTAAGCTGTACTCCAAGGAGTTGAATCTAAACTTCTAAGTAATGTTGCAGGATGGAATGTTCCAGCTCCAGCAGGAATATCATAAGGTTGAACAATATTACAACCTTGTTTTGCCCAAAATTCTTGTAATTTTAATAACATTTGTGAGAATGTAATCATTTTATTCCTAACTCTTTATTTATTTTATTTTTGTCAAAACCACAAATCCATTTGTTTCCTATTAAAAGAACTGGAGCGCCAGAACAATGCTTTTGACAATCTATTAAAGCTTGTTTATTTTTAGATAAATCTATAAGATTATATTTTAAATTTTTGCTCTTTAAATAAAAGATAACCTCTTTGCACCATTTACAATTTGGTAAAGTAAAAAGTGCAATAGGTTTCATTATAAAAGTACTTCAATATCTTTAGAATCACTTTCAACAGCTTTTGCTTTTACTATTCTATCTTCTTTTAATTTTATAGCTAACTCTTTGTCTGTAATTGCTAAAATTTGCATAGCTAAATATGCAGCATTAACTGCACCAGCTTTACCTAAAGCAACAGTTGCAACTGGCATACCAGCTGGCATTTGAACAGTTGAAAGCATAGCATCCATTCCATCCATTGCTCCACCTTTCATTGGAACTCCAATAATTGGTTTTGTTGTAGTTGCTGCTAATGCACCAGCTAAGTGTGCAGCCATTCCAGCAGCAGCAATAAATGCAACTGCACCTTTTTCTTCTGCTTCTTTTACATATTCTTTTGTTCTTTCAGGACTTCTGTGAGCCGAAGATATTATCATTTCGTATTTAACATTAAATTTTGCAAATGTATCTGCACAATTTTTCATAATTTCATAATCTGATTTACTACCCATAATTATTGATACAAAGTTCATTTTTTTCACCTTTTTTATTTTTTAAAAGACTAAGATTATATCAAAAATTATCTAATAACTTTATAATCTTATCCACTTTTAATTTTTTCCAAGCTTCCAATTTATAAAGTGTCAAATTTTCATTTTCATATATAAAATTTGAAAAATTTTTCGATTTATCTTTTATAAAAATTGGTTTTATATATTTATAATATTTTATCTTTTGTGCATAATTTTTATCTGTAAATATAGTAACTGTGGGTATCATAAAAGCATCACTTATATGATAAGTTGATGTATCAGCAGTAATTATTTTATCCATATTTGAAATAATATAAATAAAATCATTAATAGATTTTGACTCATTTGTTAAATCAATAAAATTATTATGTTTAAACTTAGAGTCAATTTGTAAAGTTGTAACTATTACATACTCTTCTAATTCTAATAACTCTTTTAATAAATCAATTGCAATAACTTGAGGAATTGATTTGTTTATATTTGCAGAATAAGGATGAAATAAAAGTAATTTTCCTTTTTTTCTAGCTTGTTCTATTTTTGTTTTTAAATCATTTTGTATTTTATAATCTGATATATCTAAACTATTATATTTTTCTAATTCATCTATTTTTTTATAATTTATGCCAAATTTATAAAGCCAAGCATCAACGCTATTTAATTCACTTAATAAATTTGTAACATTTAAACTATTATCAATAAAATAGTCATATTCACAAAGTTTTTTTGAGTTTATACTCAAAGGAAAAATATTATTTATGTAATCTTGAGTTTTATAAATATCTTTATCTCTACTATAATAACTATTATTTGAAGCATTTATAAAAATATCGAATTTAATATTTTTATAAATTTCTTTTAATTTTTTATATAAAATTCTCAAAGCAGCGCATGATGAAATAATTTGACTAATACTTTTTCCAACTCCACCAATTATTGCAATTGAAACTTCCTCTTTATCAATGTTTTTTAACTGTTTATAAATATCAGTAGCTTTTAATTCAAAGAAGTTTTCATTATCTCTTTCATATTCAAATTCATTTAAGATTCCTAATTCGATTGGGAAATTAGGATTTTTTCTAATATTTTTTTCATTTAATGGCTTTACTAAATATTTATCTTTATCAACTTTTTGAAAAATATCTTTTAAGTCATTAAAATCTTCACGAGTAGTCATATAAACTGTTTCATTTTCTAAAGACACTGGTGCTTTAAATTTTAGATAATTAACTAATGTTCCATCAGTTATTTTTATATTAATATTTTGAGAAACTCTAAAAAAAATCATTTTCTTAAATAGTATTGTTTTATTATTCTACAATTTGATCAATATTTTCAACTCTAAACATTGTTAAATATGGTAATTTGCCTGGTAACTTAATTTTATTTATATTTCCACTATGTACAGATTCTAACTCTTTATTTGTTTCAGTTAAAATCTTTTTGAAATTAATATAATATAAACCATCATCCTTTTTGAAAATTTTTCCTATTTCATTTTCACACTCTTCTAAAACTTCATCATTTGGTGTAAAAATTTCTATATCTTCATTTGGATAAACTTTATATTTGCAGAAGAAGTGTTCTTCATCTTCAGTTACAAGTCCTGTTACTTCATAACTTCCTTTACTTAAAGCATAATCATGATTTTGAGAGTCTGTTTTCTCAAATGGTCTATGAATTAAATATGCGTCTGTAAATCCTCTATTTTTTGTAGTATGTAACTCTTTTTGATAAAGATCTGGTTCAAATTTTCCAGCATAATAATCATCTATTGCATTTCTATATGCTTTTGCTGTAACTGCTGCATAATAAGGTGATTTTGTTCTTCCTTCTATTTTTAAACTATCAACTGCACCTGAATCTAAAATCTCTTTTATATGAGAAGCTAAGTTCATATCTTTTGAGTTAAAAATATATGTTCCAACACCTGGTTCTTCTTCAAGTCTAAATAAAGTATTGTGATCTTCATTTGCAGCATATAAAGTATATTGGAATCTACAATCATTTGCACAGCTTCCTCTATTCGGAACTCTTCCCATTTGAACTGCACTTACTAAACATCTTCCACTATAAGCAAAACACATTGAACCATGAACAAAAATTTCTATTTCCATATCAGGTAAATGTTTTTTGATTTCAGTTACATCTTTTAGTGAAATTTCTCTTGCAACAACTATTCTTTTTACACCCATATCCCAATAAACTTGTGCATCAAGATAATTTAAAACATTAGCTTGTGTAGAAAGGTGTATATCAATTTGTGGTGCAATTTCACGACATAGTTTTACAACTCCAGGAGCTGCAACAATAAAAGCATCAGGCTTTAGTGCAGCCATTGTAGCTATATGCTTTTTTAATAACTCAATTTGTGAGTTAAATGGAAATCCATTTATTGTAGCATATACTTTTTTTCCATGAGCATGAGCGTAGTCAATACCTTCTTTAAAAGTTTCAAATGTAAACTCTTTTCCTGCTCTAATTCTTAAACTAAAGTGACTAACTCCAGCATAAACTGCATCTGCACCATATTTTATAGCTATTTTTAATTTTTCTAAATTTCCTGCAGGTGAAAGCAACTCTACTTTTTGATTATTCATTAAATTCCTTTAAATATTCTATATATATTATTTTTAGGAGATATTATATCTTCTTTTTGATAAATCTATAAATAATAATATTTTTGATTATGTGTTAGATAAGAAAGCTTTTAAAAGCTTTCCCATTCATCATTTTTTGAAGTTTTTTCATTAGCAGTATTTTCAGTTATTTCTAAAGTATTTTTTTCAATTTTTACTTCAATTATGTTATCTTTTTTTAGTTGATCTAATCCTTTAAATACCTCAAATATTGCATTATCCATTTTGTGAGCTAAAGAGTTTAAAACTTCATTATTTGAACTATCTTTACACTCTTCATTTATATATTCTTGAATACTATTATGTACTATTTCGTGATTAGTTTTTAAGTCTTTCCAATTTTGTGTTTTTGTAAAATGTTTAGCATTTCTTTCTTGTTCTATTAGCCATTTACCTAAATCACACTCTGTTGGTTTAGTAACACTCCAAGCAGTTTTTGTTGTTGCAATTTTACTTAAATTTAACAATTTAAACCTAACATGATCATTTTTTAATTTAGAAACAGTAAATACCAAATCAATATCTTCTATCTCTTTTTGATTTATTTTATTAAATTTTGCTCTATCTGCAATTTTTAATAAATTTTTAGAAAGATTTGAAACCTCACTTGCTAATCTACTAATATCTATTGCCGAACTAGCATTTGATTGTGTAGCTTTATCTAAGGCATTAATTGTATCATTTATTTGTAAAATACCTTTTTCTTCTTCTTTACTTCCTCTTGATACATCCTCAATTAGATTTATTGTTTCATTAATTTTACTATTTAGAACAGTGTATCCATTTATCATCTCATTTGCAATTGCTTTTCCTTCATTTGCTTTAGAAGTTGCAATTTCAACTATATTTTTTATCTCTTTTGCAGCTTCTGCACTTCTACTTGCAAGGTTTCTTACTTCTTGCGCAACAACAGCAAATCCTTTTCCTGCTTCTCCAGCAGTTGCAGCTTCAACAGCAGCATTTAAAGAAAGAATATTTGTTTGGAATGCTATTTGATCAATTACACTTATTGCTTCATTAATAGAATTTACTTGATTATCTATATCATCCATTGCTTTATTTGTTTTAGAAGCTAAAAGTTCACCATCTTTTGAAGAAAGTTGTAGCTGTTCTGCTAAAGAAGACATAGTTTTAGTTTTTTGTACAGTTGATTTTACAATTGAAGTAATCTCTTCAATTGCAGCTGCTGTTTCTTCTAAAGAAGCTGCTTGTGTACTAGCTGAATCAGATAATTTACCTGCTGAAGTTGATAAAATCTCTGTATCTTCATTTAATTTTTTTCCACTATTTACAATCATTGATAAAAATTCTGATACAGAAGCACCTATTAACTGAGTACTTGCTACTAAAGAAGAAACTATTCCTCCAACTTTTGATGTATCAATTTTTGAATCATTTAAAGAGAAATTTGAGCTTCCATAATCAATCAAAATATTATTTAGTCCTAATAAGTTTTGATTTGTTTTTTCAATCATTGAATTAATAGAATTTCTTAGTTTTTCTATTTGTGGATTAGAAGATGTTTTTTCAACTTTATAAACATAAAAACCATTTATCACTTTTTCAATAACTTCATCAACATTTTCGATAACTTTTCCATCTTCGATATATCCTGATTTTAATTTTTTAATATAGTTGTTAAAGCTATCAGTTAATTTACCTATTTCATCATTTGATTTTTTATCAATATGATCTGCATTTCCTTTTCCTTCAGTCATATCTGTTATTGCTTCATTTATATTTGTAAGTGGTTTAATAATTGCTTGATTTACAAAATAGTTATAGATAAAAATAAAGATTATTGCTAAAAGCAATGAAAACGCTAAAAGATTAAAAACGATATTCTCAATCTCTTTATTTACCATAGCTTTCATTGAATTAACTTCTGTTTCTATATCATCAACATAAGCTCCAGTTCCAATAATCCAATCCCAAGGCTCAAATTTTTGAACATAAGAGAACTTCTCTTTTGGATCATTTTTCTTATTTGGTTTATCCCACCAATATTTTACTAAACCACCTGATTTATTTTCTGTTGAAATTTTTGCCATTTCAATAAATAGCTTTTTGCCATATGGATCTGCATAACTAGACAAATCTTTTCCATTTAAAGCAGCATTTATTGGATGCATAATCATTTTAGGAGTTGAATCATTTATCCAAAAATAGTCATTATTTGCATATCTTAAATCTGCAATTGCTTTAAGTGCTTCTTGCTGTATTTCTTTTTCATTAGATTTATCTGCATCTACTTTTTTATAATAGATTTCTACTATTTTATATGCTAATGTCACATAATTTTTAAGTTCTACTTCTTTTTCTAAGTATGACTCTTTTGTATAATTTTCAATATTTTTCTCTGAAAGATTTTTTATTGAAATAATTGAAACAATAGTAATTGAAACAGTTACAACAATAGTAACAATCAAAGAAAGAATTAAAATCTTAGCCTTTATAGTTAAATTTGTTAACATATATCTCTCCCATATGATGTTTATAAGTTCTAATTATAGTAAAATAACTTTAATTTAATTATTTAATAGATTTTTTGCAAATTCTAAAGCTTCAGATGTAACCTTTTCACCACTTATCATTCTTGCTATTTCATTTATCTTCTCTTCTTTGTTTAATAATTTTACACTAGATTTTCCATTTTGTTTATCAACTAAGAAATGTTGGTTCGCACTTGAAGTTAATTGAGTTTGATGTGAAATAGCAAAGATTTGATATGAAGAGCTTAATTTTACTAAAACTTTTGCTATTGCTTCACTCTCTTTTCCACTTAAATTTGCATCTATTTCATCTAAAAATAAAATACCATTTTCACCAATATCTAACTCGCTCATCGAAGTTAAAAGAGCTAATCTTAATCTATTATATTCTCCTGAACTAATAGTTTCAAGTGCAACATGATTTAATTGAAATTTGATTTCGTCAATTCCTGTTGAATCAAGATTTTTTTCTTCAAAGATGATTTTTGCATTACTTAAATATAAAAATTCTAAATATTGATTGATTTTTTCTTCTAAAATTTCGCTATTTTCTTTTCTGAAAATTGAAATCTTTTGAGATAACTCTTTTATCTCTTTATGTAAATTTTCATATTTCTTTTCTAAATTTTCTTTTTGAAAAGAGATATTTTCATATGATTCTAACTCTTTAATTTTTTGTTCTTTATATTCTAAACACTCTTTAATAGAGCCAAATCTTTTTTGTAATGATGAAAGTTTTTCAATTCTATCTAAAACATTTTCTATATTAATATCATCTAATTCAATCAAACTATCATTAAACTTTTCAAAGATATTATTTAACTCATTCATAGTTTCATCAAAAAATGAAGAATCAAGCTCCATCAATTCTAAAACGTTATTAACACTTTGATTAAACTCTAGAATTCCTGAAGCTTTATTAATTGCAACTTCAATTTTTTCTTTTTTTGCTAATCTCTTTTTTATTTCATTCAATTCTTCATATTCATCAACTTTTGGATTTATCTGTTCGATTTTATCAATTTCAAATTTCACAAACTCTTTTAAATCTTCAAGTTTTGTTTCATCTTCTATGATTTTATCTAACTCTTTTTTTGTTTGAATAAAATCTTTATATAAACTATCAAAACTATTTTTTATTTGAATAAAATTACTATTTTTTTCAGAGCATAATCTATCCAAAAATCCAACAAGTTTTACACTATCAAATTCTGAAGTATCTCTTAAATTTAAGTGTTTTATCAGTTTTGTCGAAAAATCATAAAGATTCTTTTTTGAAATAGTTTGATTATTTAAGAAATATCTAGTTTTATCTTTTTTTATACTTTTAATAACAATATCTTCTTCAAAAGATATATCATAAACTTCATCACAAATTTTTGAATTATTTAAATTAACTTCACCAATATCTGCTTTTACTTCTGTTAATGCAAATAAAGATAAAATCTCTTGCATCAGTATAGATTTACCTGCCCCACTAGGTCCTGTAAATATATTTAATCCTGATTTAAACTCTAAATCAACTTCATCAAATGATAAACAATTTTTTAAATAAACTCTAGTAATCAATTTTTAATTTCCCCATCTTAATTTTTCACTTAAAACTTCAAAATAGTTTCTTTGAATTCTATGTAACATTTTTACTTTTTTTTGCGCAATTTTTATTTTTACCGATTGATTTTCTTCAATTTCAAAAATTTCTTGTCCATCTACTATTACAACTGCACCTTGATTATCAATTATTTTAAACTCAATTTCAAAATCAGCTGGCATAACAATCGGTCTTTGAGTTAAAGAGTGAGGTGCTATTGGAGTAATAATAAATGCTTCAGTTAAAGGATAAACTATTGGACCTCCAACAGATAAATTATATGCCGTTGAACCTGTTGGAGTAGAAACTATCACTCCATCACCATAATATGTATTAAAAGATTTTCCATCAATTTTTCCTCTTATTTTTATCATAGAAGAAATTGACTTTCTTGAAATTACTATATCATTAAATGCAACAAAACTATTTTTATTAATACAGCCTTCAATCATCATTCTTGTATTAATTTTATAAATATCTTTTTTTAAATCTACTATAAAATTTTCTAACTGGTTCATAGAAATATCTGTCAAAAAACCTAAAGTACCAAGATTTATTCCTAAAATTGGAAGATCATATTTAAAAGATTTTCTTACTACTCCCAATAAAGTTCCATCTCCACCAACAGATATCAAAAAATCTACTTTTTTACAAATATCATCAAATTCAAATCCATCTAAATCTATCATTTTTGCAGATTCTTTTTCTAAAAAAGTATCTATATTTGCTTTATTAAATAAATCTTTTATATTTTCATAAATATCTTTTAATTCTGGACTTTCAGGTTTTAATATAATTCCCACACTATTTATGTTTTTCAATAATTCGAAATTTTTTTCAACTCTCAAATTTAACTCATTTTTATAAATTTATTCTATTTTATCTTATTATAAAAAATATTTCAAATATTCATTTTATGTATTTTAGCAATTATTTAATAAATATCAAAAAAATATTACAAAATGAAATATTTTTCTAATATTTAAAATAAAAAAAAGGGATATGCAAAGCATATCCCTTTATAAAAAGAAAATTTAGAAATTATCCATTTCTTTTTTTCATAATCTCTTCAGAAACATTTCTTGGAACTTCTTGGTATGCATCAAAAATCATAGAGTATGTTGCTCTACCTTGAGACATTGATCTTAAATCTGTTGAATATCCAAACATTTCAGATAATGGAATCATTGCAGTAACAAGTTTGATACCTGCTCTATCATCCATAGATTGAACTTGTCCTCTTCTTTTATTACAATCACCAATTACGTCTCCCATATAATCTTCAGGAGTTTCAATTTCAACTTTCATAATTGGTTCAAGAATAACTGCACCAGCAGCTGCACTTCTACAACCTTGTTTAAATCCCATAGAAGCAGCAAGTTTAAATGCCATCTCAGATGAGTCAACATCGTGGTAAGAACCATCATATAATGTAACTTCGATATCAACCATTGGATATCCAGCTAAAATTCCACCTAACATTGCTTCTGCACAACCTTTTTCAACAGCTGGAATATACTCTTTTGGTACAACCCCACCTTTGATTTCGTTGTTAAATTTGAAGTTTGGCTCACTTCCAGAAGGTAATGGTTTAATTTCTAAATAAACATGTCCATATTGACCTTTACCACCAGATTGTTTTGCATATTTATACTCTTGTTTAACAGCATTTCTGATAGTTTCTCTATAAGCAACTTGTGGAGCACCTACTTCAGCTTCTACTTTAAACTCTCTTTTCATTCTATCTACAAGAATTTCTAAGTGTAATTCACCCATTCCAGAAATAATTGTTTGTCCTGATTCTTCATCAGTATTTACTCTAAATGATGGATCTTCTTCTGCAAGTTTTCCTAAAGCAATACCCATTTTTTCTTGGTCAGCTTTTGTTTTTGGTTCAACTGCAACAGAAATAACTGGATCCGGGAAATCCATTCTTTCTAAGATAACAGGATCTTTTTCACTTGCTAGTGTATCTCCTGTGATTGTATCTTTAAGACCAACAACTGCACCAATTTCTCCAGCATAAAGCTCTTTAATCTCTTCTCTAGAGTTTGCATGCATTTTAAGTAATCTTCCGATTCTCTCTTTTTTCATTTTAGTTGAGTTTAATACATAAGTTCCAGATTCTAAAACTCCTCTATAAACTCTTGTAAATGTTAATTGTCCAACAAATGGGTCAGTCATAATTTTAAATGCTAATGCTGCAACTTCACCTTTATCAGTTGAAGGAACGATAATTGCATCACCATCTTGAGTTTCACCTTTGATATCAGCAACTTCAGTAGGTGCTGGTAAATACATAGCAACAGCATCTAATAAAGGTTGAACCCCTTTATTTTTAAATGAAGTTCCACATACCATTGGAGTAATTTCCATTGCTAAACATCTTTTTTTAAGACCTGCAACGATTTCATCTTCAGTTAATTCTGTGCCTTCAAGGTATTTTTCCATTAACTCTTCGCTTGATTCAGCTGCTGCTTCAATAAGTTTTTCTCTATATTCAGCAACAACATCTTCTAAATCTGCTGGAATATCTTCGATTTTATACATTTCACCAGCTTGTGCATCAAGATTATAAGTGTATGCTTTCATTTTAATTAAATCAATCATACCTCTAAAGTTTTCTTCTGCACCAATTGGAACTTGAATTGGAACTGGATTTGCTTTTAATCTATCTCTAACTTGTGCTTCAACATTAAAGAAGTTTGCTCCTGTTCTATCCATTTTATTTACATAAATAATTCTTGGAACACCATATTTGTTTGCTTGTCTCCAAACAGTTTCAGATTGTGGTTGAACCCCACCAACTGAACAAAATACAGCAACAGCACCATCAAGAACTCTCATAGATCTTTCAACTTCAATTGTAAAGTCAACGTGACCTGGAGTGTCAATAATATTTACTTGTAATTGCTCATTTGTTTTTGGGTGAGTCCAGTGACAAGTTGTAGCAGCAGAAGTAATTGTAATACCTCTTTCTTGCTCTTGTTCCATCCAGTCCATTGTTGCAGCACCTTCATGAACCTCACCAATTTTGTGTGAAACACCTGTATAGAATAAAATTCTTTCAGTTGTTGTAGTTTTTCCTGCATCAATGTGTGCAGCAATACCGATATTTCTAACTCTGTGTAGTGGTATTTTTCTAGCCATAATTTTATCCTACCATCTGTAGTGTGCAAATGCTTTATTAGCTTCTGCCATTCTATGTACATCTTCTTTTTTCTTAAAAGATGCTCCTCTTTCATTTGCAGCTTCGAATAACTCATTAGCTAATCTTTCTACCATTGTTCTTTCATTTCTTTTTCTTGAAGCATCAATTAACCATCTTAAAGCTAAAGTTTGTCTTCTAACAGCTCTTACTTCAACTGGAACTTGGTAAGTTGCCCCACCAACTCTTCTTGATCTAACTTCTAATAATGGTTTAACATTTTCAATTGCTCTTTCGAATAAATCAAAACCTTTTTCTTCACCTCTTGCATCTAAGTTTGCAATAGCACCATAAAGGATTTTTTCAGCAACAGATTTTTTACCATCTAACATAATTGCATTAACAAATTTTGTGATCACTTTACTATTGTAGATAGGATCAGCCATAATTTCTCTAACTGGAGCTTTTCTTCTTCTCATCTTTCTATCCTTCTACTTATTTTTTCGCTGCTTTTGGTCTTTTAGTACCATATTTAGATCTAGAAACTGTTCTGTTATTTACACCAGCTGTATCTAAAGCACCTCTAACAATGTGGTATTTAACCCCAGGTAAATCTTTTACTCTTCCACCTCTAACTAATACGATAGAGTGTTCTTGAAGGTTATGCCCTTCTCCACCAATATATGAAATAACTTCAAATCCTGTTGTTAATCTAACTTTTGCAACTTTTCTTAAAGCCGAGTTAGGTTTTTTAGGAGTTGTTGTATATACTCTTGTACACACACCTCTTCTTTGTGGACATTTTTTTAAAGCTGGTGATTTTGATTTATCGATCACCTTTTTTCGCTCTTTTCTTACAAGCTGATTGATTGTAGGCATTTCTTTCCTTTTTAAAATTTGGTTTGAGTAGTTATAGCCCCACTCATGCTTCTCGTGTACTTCAAAATATTTTTGAAACGATACTACCATTCTAGGAAACCTGTGAGTTTTCTAAAAAAGTGTTGGATTATATCTAAAAATATTTAAAAATTCCTTTATTTGATTAATTATCAAATTCTTAGTCATATTTTACTAAAATCGCTTAGTTAAAAAGGATATTAATGGAAATACTAGAATACAAAAAAATTGGTCAAGGTGAAAATACAATTATTTTTTTGCATGAATTAATGGGAGATTGTACTAATTATGAAGCTTGTATTCCATATCTAAATAAAAATGATTTCACTTACTTTATGGTTGATTTAAGAGGTTATGGATTATCAAAAAATATATTTGGCGAATATAATTTAAAAGAAGCTACAAATGATGTAATAAATCTAATTTCTCATCTTAAAATTGAAAAATATACATTAGTTGCCCACTCTATGTCAACCATGATAGCTCAACACATAGCTTTTGAAGATAAAAGAATAAATAAACTTATTTTAATAACACCAATTAGCTTCTTAGGAGTAAAAAGTACATCAAAAGCAAAAGAAAATTTATTATCGCAAATGAAAAAAGATAGTGGGAAAATAGAAGAAATTGTTGAACAATCTAGTCAAAGATATAATCAAACTTGGAAAGACTATAGAATAAAATTAGCCTATAATTGTTCTATACTTGAGGCAAGATTAGGTTATATGAGTATGTATTTAAATGAAAATTTTTTAAGTACTTCAAATACTCAAATTAGTTTAAATATTCCTATAAAAATCATTACAGGAAGCTACGATTTTCCTGTTTTCTCCTCAGCAGAAGTAAAAAAATATTTTGAGCAATTTGATGATGTTGAAATAGTAGAATTTAAAGAAGCAGGTCATTATCCGATGATTGAATCTCCAGTACTTTTTGCTTCAAAAATAGAATCATGGATTCATTGATATTTAAATACTTTATTTTAAGTTAGTAATAAACTTTTTTTACTAAAATTCAAAAAAAATTATAAGGCACAATATGACTAAACAATTATTTCCCCTTGCCTTAGGTGGATTAGGTATAGGAACAACAGAGTTTGTAATTATGGGATTACTTCCTGATGTTGCAAATGATTTAGCAATTTCAATTCCAGTTGCAGGGCATTTAATATCTGCATATGCTCTTGGAGTTGTAGTAGGAGCTCCAATTTTAGTTGCACTTAGTGCAAAATTTCCTCCTAAATATGTTTTAATAACTTTTATGATTTTATTTACATTTTTTAATGCACTTTCAATTATTGCACCTGATTATAATACACTTTTGATGTCGAGATTTTTTGCAGGTCTTCCACATGGTGCATTTTTTGGTGTAGGAACTGTTGTTGCAGCTAAACTTGCAAAAGAAGGAAAAGCTGCCCAAGCAATAGCATCTATGTTTACTGGACTTACAGTTGCAAATCTTGCTATGGTTCCTTTGGTTACATATATTGGTCATCATTTACATTGGAGATATGCGTTTGGAATTGTCTCTTTATTAGGTCTTTTAACGATAACTTTTTTATACCTTTGGATGCCAAAACTAAAGTCTTTAAAAAGTGTTACATTTAAAGAAGAGATAGAGTTTTTTAAAACTATAAAAGCTTGGCATATTTTATCAATTGTTATTATAGGTTTTGGTGGACTTTTTGCGTGGTTTAGTTATATTGCTCCACTTTTAATTCATGTTTCAAAATTTGATCCTTCAACTGTATCTTATTTGATGATAGTTGCAGGAGCAGGAATGGTTCTAGGAAATATTATGGGTGGGTATTTTTCAGATAAAAAAGATCCTGTAAAAGTTATAATTACTATACTTTTTTTAATGATAATCTTCTTAGTTTTCGTTTTTTTATTTTCAGAGAATAAAATAATATCTATAATTCTTACATTTATTTGTGGTGTTTTATCTATGTCAATGGGAACACCTATTAGTATGATTATGCTAAAAAATGCAAAACATTCTGAAATGTTAGGTGCTGCTTTTGTACAAGCATCATTTAATGTTGCAAATTCTATTGGTGCTTTTGTTGGAGGAATTCCACTTATATTTGGTCTTTCTTTTAATTATCCATCTTTAGTTGGAGCAGGTATTGCAACTTTAGGACTTATATTAACTATAAGTTTTTATAAAAAATATAAATATTGAATTTTTGCATTATAAATAAATTTTAATGCAAAAATTCTAAATATTAAAAGCTAACTTTAACCCCAGCAAAATAATATGTTCCAACATTTATATTTACTCTTTCATCAACTTTTTTATTAAAAATATTATCAACTCCACCATAAATAGACGTAATTTTATTTATATTATAATTTAAGCCTAAATCAATCAATGTATAATCATCTAGTTTATTATCATTTGCTTGATCTTCATATTGTTTTCCAATATATCTAAGTGCAATATTTGAAGTTAAATCATCTAACAATTTATAATTTAGATTCAAAGATGCACTTAAACTTGGAGTATACGTAAGTTCTTTATTTGTGTTCTTATCTTCTGTATCTAAGTATGTAAGATTAAATTGTGTATCAAAACTTTCACTAAATTTGTAATCTAGATTTACTTCAACTCCATTTATATCAACTTTATCTAAATTTTCAGAAGTATAATACTTACTTCCTCCTGTTCCATAAGCAACTGATTCTATTTTATCTTTAACCATAGTTTTAAATAAGACAATTTCAGAATTAAAGTTTTCAAAATTATTAGCAAGAGCAAGTTCAAAAGTATCTGATTTTTCTGGTTTTAAATCATAAGCAGAAGTTTTAAAATTATTTACAACCTCAGAACCATATCTTTTTCCATCTTTATAAAGTGGAGCAACAACAAATAATTCTGCAATATCAGGTGCTCTATAACCTTGTGCATAATTTGCTCTTATTCTTGTATTCTCACCTAGTTTTTGTACAACTCCTGCTTGAAAAGTTGTTTTTGAATCAGCATTTGAGATGTCATCATATCTTGTTCCAATTATTGCATTTAAAGTATCTGTCAATTCTATTTCATCTTGTAAATATACAGATTTATACTCTATATTCTTTTTTATAAAATCACTTGATTGTGGATCTGGATTAATTGCTGCACTATCTCTTGTCTCTTTTCTATAATCAAGCCCAAAAGTTAAAAGATTTACATCATTTAAAGCATAAGTTGTAATTGATTCAATATCATCAATTTTTACATTTGCACTAAATTTTTTATTTACTGGACCTGTAAAATTTGAAGGAGTTGTTTCATTTCTTTTTTTATAATTTGATTCATAAAATTTCAAAGTAGTTGTTAAATCATCATTTACATAATATTTTGCAAAAGTTGAAACATCAACTCTTCTATTATCATCTTTAGAATTAACAGGAGTATTTAAAACCATACCTGGTAAACCAGTTGCTTGAGAAGAACCTAAATAAGAACCTTCTCTATCTTCTTTGAAATAATTTAAATCTACTCCTAAAGTAAGATTATCTGTAACATTTTTTTCTAAAGAAATACCTGCATTATTTACAGTTGAATCATCACCATAAGTTACGCCTAAAACTCCACTTTTACCACTTTGAGGATTCATCATTGATGGAATTGTTGCTCCCGTATTTGGATTGATAACTTTTTGGGTGTAATCTTTATTTATTTTATAAGATGATGTATCTATAGTTGAAGCAAAAATCTTATATTTAAAGCCATCAATATTTCCGAAAGTTGAGAAATTTGCATTTTTTTCTCTTGCTTGTGAGTGTGAATTTGCTCCATATTTCACATCTAAAGTTGTATTGTTTGTATCAATACTCTTTTTTGTAATTATATTAATTACTCCTCCAATAGCATCACTTCCATATAATGTACTCATAGAACCTTTAACTATTTCTATTCTTTCAATTATTGAAGCAGGTATTCGACTCATTTCATAAGGTTGTTCTGTTTCTCCACTTAATCTTTTTCCATCAAGTAATATTAAAGTTCCATTAGGTCCAACACCTCTTATTGAAATTGCACCTTTTGATAAAGCACTAGCATGTGGGAATCTTCCAAATTGAGCATTTATTGAAGGAACTTTGTCTAATATATCTTTTAATGTAGTTGCTGAAATCTTTTCAATATCTTCTTTTGTGATAACAACAACAGATGCACTAACTCCATCTATATTTTTTTGAGTTTTTGTTGCAGTTGTAATAAAAACTTCATCTAATTTTGTTTGTGCAAATCCAATTGTTACTAAACTCATAGCAATAGTACTTGATAAAAAAATTCTTTTCATGTTTTTCCTTTTTAATTATAATAATAACGAGTATCATAATATAATTTGGGTCGAAACTCATTGACCAAAATCAATACTTTTTTATTAAGCTATTTATAATACAACTCTTTATTTGGTAATTTTCCTCCAATTAATTTTGCATCATTATCTTTTAAAATTCCAAAGAAGAATTCTAAATCATTTATTGCATCTTGGGCTTTTATATTTTCAAAAACTACATGTTCTATTGAATCAGCAAGTCCTTCAACATCAAGCATTGGAAGATTTTTTACTACTAAAGTTGCGGCTTCTTTTGGATTTTGTTTATACCAAGAAAGAGATTTTTCATACTCAATCAAAAATTTATTTATTAACTCTTCTTTACCTTTTGTATCTCCAATATAAGCTAGTCCAGCTTGTGGGATTTTTGCTTCTACATTAAATAATTTTCCCCACTCTTCTTGCAAATTGACACTTCTATAAAGTTCAGGTGCTACAAGTTTTACAGGAAATGATTTTGTTTTTCTCAAAGCTATTGAAACAGCAGGTTCAGCTAAAAGAGCATGGTCAACTCTTCTTAAAATAAGCATTTGCATTGCATCAACTGGATTTGCTACATATTGGATTTTAAAATCTTTTTTAGGATTTAAACCACTTTTTTTAGCTAATTCTTGAAAAACAATATCAGGCATATCTGCACGAAAAGGAATAACAATCTCTTTGTCTTTAAAATCTTTTATAGTTTTTAAATTAGGATCTCTACTAATCATCTGCAAAATTCCCCAAACAGAAACATTTAAAAGTTTTAAATCCACACCTTTATTATATAAATTAGAAGCTACATTTGTAGGAAGTGCTATAAAATCTGCATCACCTTTTAAAATAATTGCTCTTAACTCATCAGGATTATTCCAAAGTCTAAACTCTATTTTTTTACCTATATCTTTTAATGCATCATTTTGAATCATATGAAAGATTGGATGAGAAACTGTTGCAATTGGTCCAGCAACAACTATTTTATTTTCATCCTTTGCAAAAAGTGAACTTAAAAAAATAAAACAAATTAAAAAAATTTTCATTTTTATACTCCTTTATAAAATTAACCTTTTATTCCATCTACTCTTTTTGAAACTAAAAATGGAAAAAATATCTTCATATAAATAATAAAAGCAAAAGCCCAAAGAATTGAAGATAAAATGTAAGCTTGTATTAAATACTCTTCATAAAATGGAATTAAACTTCTAATAAGTGTTGCAATAATTATTAAAATAACTCCAAGATTTAACCAAATATTTGTAAATATTTTTCTTCCAGTGTGAATAGTTGAAATAATTATCATCACAATATAAAAAACCAAACCAAAAGTTCCAGTTGTTAAAAAATGTCTAAAGTGATTTATTCCATATATTTCATCATTCAAATAATCATAAGCTAAAAATAGATATCCAAAAGCAGTTATTATAAAAATGCTCATCAGATAAATAATAAAAGGTTTAAACAAAATATTGTTATCTTTTAAAACAAAATCATTTAAAATATTTAAAATTGAGGCAAAACAAGCAAGAGCAAGATATGCAAGTGTTGAATTATTTGGAAATAAAAACTCAATTATTGTATAAACAATTAAACAAAAAATTGCAAGGTTATATCTTGGAGCTTTTGAATAAAAAGTTTCATCAATATTTTGTGTGTCAAGTAACTCATTTATAGATTCCATAGTTATTCTTCTTAGAGCCAAAAATATTAAAACTATAAAAAATCCTATTGATAAAAGTAAAATAGAATAAGCATCAATAGCTAAAATATCAGCAATACTTAAAAAAAATAGTATTTGTATAAATAAAATAGCAAAAAGTGCAAAAGCTAAAGATATGTGCCTTTTATTTTTATCTTGAAATATTGGTTTTATTACAAGAGTTATTATCCAAATAGTTAAACTTATATTTAAAAAAGCTACAAAATAAACTCCAAAAAAATCTATAAACCAAAAACTAATTCTACATATAAGCCATAAAGCAACAATAAAAAATAGTTTTCTTCCGACAATTGGTATAGTTCCTACAAACATTTCAGGAACTCCAGTTAAAAAGAATGCAATTACTCCAGCAATTCCTACACCAAAAATCATCTCATACATATGCCAATTTAAAAGATTTTTTATTGGCATATGTATTATTCCACTAAAAGTAAATGCCCATAAAATAATAGAAATAACTATATAAGGAGCAAGTAATAAAAATATAGGTCGAAATCCATAAGCTAAATATATTGGAATATCACCTTTTGGATAAAGTGAATAATGTTTTTGTGCATATTCTTTTTTTGATTCTGTCATTTTAACTCCAATTCAAAAGTTTTTATAATACTTTCATCACTTAATAATTTTGCTGTTTGTTCATATACAAACATATCGTCTCTTTGTTTTCTTGGTCTAGAAATTTTAAAACTTTTTACTATATGACCAACAGGATAAGCTTTTAAAACTAAAATCTCATCACTTAACTTTACAGCTTCCATCAAATCATGAGTTATAAATAAAATACTTAATTTTTCATCTTCTATTGTATTTATAAGCAAATTTTGAAGTTCTCTTTTTAAACCAATATCAAGTGCAGAAAAAGGCTCATCTAAAAATAAAAGAGATGGTTTTAAAACTAATGCTCTTGCAAAAGATACTCTTTGTTTCATTCCACCACTTAAATCTTTTGGGAATTTATAAAAATCATCTTCATTTAAACCAAATTTTAAAGATATATCTTTTGCTAGTTTTATTCTTTCGTCATTTTTTATACCATTTGCTTTTAATCCTAAACTAATATTATCAAGTACATTTTTCCAAGGTAAAAGCCTAGATTCTTGAAAAGCAAAAGACGATGATTTAAAACTATTTTTTATTTTTCCTTCTTCAAGTATTAATAACTTTGCACAAAGATGAAGTAATGTTGTTTTACCTCCACCACTAGGACCAACAATAGAAACAACTTCTCCTTTTTTTAATTTGAAATTTATATCTTTTAATATCTTTTTAAATCCAAAAGAAAAAGAGACATTTTCTGAAATTAATTCTTCTACTTTCTCCATGATTCAACCTCTCTTTTTATTGGTTCAAAAATCAAATATTCTATAAAAAGTAAACTTCCTATCATAATCACAACTAAAGCTAAAGCAACTGGAGTATCAAGTTGACTTCTTGCTATTGCTAAACTTGCACCAATTCCATTGCTACTTGATAAAAGTTCAGCCATAACAACAATCTTCCAAGACATTCCTAAAGCACTAATATATGCAGGAAAAATATAAGAAAATATATGAGGTAAATATAAATCAAATATTTTCATTTTGAAAGGTAAATGAAAACTATCAGCCATTTGTTTTAAGTCACCTTCTATTGTTCTTGTCCCTTGTAAAGCTCCTACAAATATAATAGGAAAAGAGGCAATAATAACAGTAAAAACAACGGTCATATCACTCATACCAAACCAAATCATGGCTAATACAATCCAAGCAATAGGTGGCATTCCAACTAATATTGTTACTATTGGTCTACTCATAATTGAAGCTGTTATAAAAAGTCCTGCTACTAAACCTAAAATTGATCCAATGACTAAAGATATACTAAAACCTAAAAAAGCTCTTTTTATTGTAATTAAAACATTTTCAATAGTTGAATCATCTGTTAAAATAGAAAATAAAGTTGTAAATGTATCTTTTGGACTTGGTAAAACTAAATTTCCATAAAGTTGATTTCCTAAATCCCATAAAGCTAAAAATAAAAATATTGAAGCTAATGAACCCCAGCCACTCCATAAATAAGCTGGAAAATCTTTAAGCATTTTAAGTATAAATCTCATTTAAATCCTAATCCTATGACTTTTTATTATTGTAATTAAATTAATACTTATTATCATTGATTAATATCAATAAAGAACGAAGAAAGCAAAAGAAATAATCTAAAGAAAATAACCAAATACGATAAAGAACAACTAAATAAGAATATAAGACAATAA
>VSSQ01000186.1_pt1 | contig 78494 bp, 52 predicted proteins | sample 4763081 | NCBI WGS metagenome assembly VSSQ01 (sample SAMN12137344, study PRJNA551015) | bioreactor metagenome | isolation source: SDC9 anaerobic chlorinated ethene degrading culture | place: USA: Knoxville, Tennesee | collected 2015-01-01
AAACGAAACAAAAAAGAAAGAGGATGTGCCAATTATTTTGTTTTGACACACCCTCCTCTAATAAATAAATTAAAGTTATGCATTTAACCTTTAATAGATTTTTTGCAAGTGTTATCATTATCTTTTTTTGTGGTGCTGTAAATGCTAATTCAGAAGAAAAAGAGCTTAAAGTCCTTCAATTCAATATCTGGCAAGAAGGAACCGTAGTTCCGGGAGGATTTGAAGGTATTGTTAATAATATTATTTCACTCGATCCAGATCTTATAACTTTTAGTGAAGTACGTAATTATAAACAAGTGGATTTTATTCCACGCTTAGTTAGAGCTCTTGCAATAAAAGGCAAAACATATTTTGGAGAAGTTAGTACCAGCACGGGGATTATATCAAAATATAAAATAGAAAAGCAAGAAGTAGTTTTTCCTCTAGGTGATGACCATGGGTCAGTACTCAAAGCCTGCGTAAAGATTGACGGGAAAGAAGTGGTTCTTTATTCGGCACATCTTGATTATTTGAACTGTGCTTATTATTTACCACGAGGCTATGGAAGTAGTGATTGGAAAAAACTGGAAGCGCCAGTAACAGACATAGATAGTTTGCTTGCTGACAATCGAAATTCACAACGAGATGACCAAGTCCGTGCTATACTAAAGGATGTTCAAAAGGAGAAGGTAAAAAAATCCATCATTTTTATTGGTGGTGATTTTAATGAGCCATCACATCTTGACTGGCAAAAGGATACAAAGGATATACGCGATCATCAGGGTGTGGTAATTAATTGGGATTGCTCAGTACTTCTTTCCGAAGGCGGATTTATAGATAGTTATAGAGAGAAATATCCCGATCCGGTGGCTTATCCTGGTTTTACTTATCCGTCTAATAATATGGAGGTAGATGTAAAACGTCTGGCCTGGGGGCCAGATGCGGATGAACGTGAACGAATTGACTTCATCTATTACCATCCACATCCTGCTATATCATTAAAAGATGTTCGGGTGGTAGGACCTTTGGGCTTTATATTGAAAGGACAACGAGACAATGGAGGGAATGATCCACAACATATTGTACCCAAAGATATTTGGCCTACTGATCATAATGCCATATTAGCTACATTTATTATACATTAATATATACTCATTTGTTAATATGCTTTGATTGTTACTGTAATTTTCAAGTTCTATTTTATCTCATCTGGTAAAGCTGTTATCTGCTTGTATGTTTGAAGTTTAAGGGTTTTATTGTATATTTGTTCAGAAGGGGCGTAATTTGTTACATAATGTATCCGGTTTGTTACGGATCCTGTCTTTTTGAATAATCTGCTTCCAAAATATATGAATAGAATGATGAAATTTTTTGACAAAAAAATTTATAACCTTAACCTGATGCATATGGTGGAGAGGGTTGGAAATGCGTTACCTCATCCTGCGGCATTGTTCGGGTTGTTTGCTGGATTTACGTTGGTGTTTTCGGGTGTGGGACATTGGTTGGGTTGGAATGGTATCCATCCGGCTACCGGTGAGTTGGTTGAGGTGGTTAATCTTCTTTCAAAGGAGGGGCTTCACCGCATATTGCTGGATATGGTTGACAACTATACAGGATTTGCTCCGTTGGGTATTGTAATGGTTGCCATGTTGGGAATCGGAGTGGCCGAGAGCAGCGGCCTGATCCGGGCGGCTATCAATGCATTGCTGATTAAGGCTCCCAAAAGTTCGATTACATTTATGGTGGTGCTAACCGGAATTCTTTCAAACGTAGCTTCCGACTTAGGATATATCCTCATAATTCCATTGGCCGGTGTGATTTTTCATTCGTTGGGCAGACATCCCATCGCCGGTATGTCTGCAGCTTTTGCCGGTGTTAGCGGTGGATTCAGTGCCAACCTGATTATCGGCACTATCGATCCTCTATTAGCGGGATTATCCACCGAAGCGGCCCGTATCCTGGATCCTGATTATTATGTAATGCCCACGGCCAATTACTATTTTATGGCTGTGTCTACCATCGTGATTGCTGTTACAGGTACCTGGGTTACCAAACGGTTTGTGGAACCGAGATTGGGCTATTATTCCGGGGATGTACCCAAGGAGGAGATTACCGATCTGACTACAAGAGAGAAAAGCGGTCTGCGTTGGGCGGGAATTACATTGGCACTTTTTATGGGGGTGGTTGTCTGGGGATTGGTGCCCGACCATGGGTTCTTGCGTGGAGCCGATAATCAGGTACTGCATTCGCCGGTTCTGAAGGGATTCATATCGTTCTTGTTTATCCTTACCGCTGCCTGTGGTATCGTGTATGGCTATGTAGCCGGCACATTTAAAAAGCACGAGGATGTGATAGCCGGAATGAATCACAGCTTTAAGGGATTGGTCTCTTTTCTTGTCCTGGTCTTTTTTGCTGCTCAGTTTGTAGCCTGGTTCAAATGGAGTAACCTGGGATTGCTGATTGCCTTGAAGGGGGCTGCCTGGTTGCAGGCTGTGGATATGGGTATTATTCCGTTGGTAGTACTGTTTGTGATACTGTCTGGTTTTATAAATATGTTTATGGGGAGTGCATCGGCCAAGTGGGCTATCATGGGACCCGTGTTTATTCCTATTTTTATGCTGTTGGGTTATTCCCCCGAACTGTCGCAGGCAGTTTTCAGAATAGGGGATAGTGTAACCAATATAATCTCGCCGATGATGAGTTTCTTTGCTTTGATCATAGTGTATTACCAGAAATACGAACCCAAGGCGGGTATAGGTACATTGATGGCAACTATGCTGCCTTATTCGTTTGCTTTCTTCGTGGTGTGGACTGCTTTGATGATTGTCTGGATATGGCTGGCATTGCCGCTTGGTCCGGAAGCGGGCTTGTTCTATACAACCGGGCAATAGTATCAGACGAATGGATCGTATCTTGTCTGATAATAAACAAATATTTGCAATCGCAGAGGTTCATCTATGACTGTTTTTCTTTACTTACTTATTCAACAGAGAGTTTAGAAAATAAAAGTAGGAGGAAAAATTAATTTCCTCCTACTTGATTCATTGGGGTTTAGAAATTGCAAAGGTTAATTTGCTTTAGTAATAATTTTTACCATCCCGGATTTTGTACTAATTTTAGACTTTTTTGCACTTCATTTAGTGGAAGTGGATATAGATACATTTTACGTTCAAAAATCCGCGTTTCGAATGTTACTCTTTGATGGAAGGTTTCGGCTGGGGCATTCATGTCCATACCATGGAAATCTCCACCCTGGCGACCCTCTTCTGTATCAGCAACCATCCATCGTCTCACATCAAAGTAACGTTGTCCTTCCGTGCATAGTTCAATCCGACTTTCTCTGCGAATAGCCTCCCGTTGAAGTGTCTGGTTGCCGATTATATCTGGGCGAATGTCTTTCAGTAAGGGAATACCCGCTCTTTCTCGTACTTTATCTACGTATTCAATGATGCGTGCATCTGATGGATTTACTTCGTTGAGTACTTCTGCATAGAGCAGATAGAATTCTGCAAGTCGGTATAGAATGACAGGTCTGAATTTACTGCGAGGGTTGGATCCTTGATTTAGTAATGTTTTGTTCATACGCTTGAATAACAAGGCTCCTGTATAGGGATTATCTCCCTTTGAGTTATCATTTCCTGACCCTTTATGAAAAAACACTTGGCGGTTGCTTACTTGCCAACGTCTGCCTTGGAAGAAAACAGCTTGGTAGAAGCGAGGCTCTCGGTTTAAGTACATTTTAGAAATTGAGTCTTTTTCTGGGCCGTAGGGACTAAATCCCTTTTCGCTATATAGAGCTGATGATTCTATGGGCAAACCGTCCTTCATAAAGAAATCATCAATTAATTCTTGAGTAACTCCAACACTGGCAAAACCTTGATACTCTGATCTGGGTGTCATTCGGCGGTCAGTTCCTTCTCCGTTCACTCCACCCCACGAGTTTTTTGTGGAAGCCCATATAATTTCTCTGTTGTATTGTTGGAATAGATTATATAAAGAGTTTTCAGCATTTATGCTTCCATTTGAATTGAATTCTTTATATAACTGATAATGATTATTGTTGGCATAGTCAATAAATTCTTGCATTACATTTAATGCCTTTTGCCACTTGGTTGGATCTTTAGCTGGGAAAAGTTTTTTACCCGTATTATCAGTTAGTTCCAATGCCTCTGAATACTCTCCATTAAATAGTGGACTAGCTGCATATATCCAAAGCTTGGCACGAAGTGCCATTGCAACCCCTTTTGTAGGAACAGCAAGTCGATCTTCTGGCTCTTGTTCATTTAGTAGAGTTGCAAGTTCTAGAAATTCCTTATCTAAAAAAGCGACCACTTCGTCTACAGAAGCTCTGTAAAAATCTAGCTCGGCACTGTTGGGATTTTGCGATTGAGTCATGATTGGAATAGGTCCGTATAATTCAAAAAGGAGGAAATGATAATAGGCTCTCAGAAAGCGGGCTTCAACTTTCATCTGATTCAATTCCGCTTCGTCTATAAAATCCGTTTCGCCGGATTGAGGAATGACAACAGCTTTTTCCATAAAAAGGTTGGCTTGGCGAATCTGTTTATATAACGTCCATCGACCCAGTGATGCGTTGCCAGCATGATATCCTGTAACAGGCAGGTTTTTTACATTATTCTGTGCACTTTTCAATTCGTCTGATACTGAAGGCCATGGATTTCCTAACCCATCGATTGCAGCATAAGAGGAGTTAATACAGATAAAAGACATGTCGGGGATTCCGGTAAAGATGTTCCTATGGAATTTCCGGCAATAGGAAGCGTTTTGGAAGACTTCTTCCAACTTCAACTCTCCTGCAAGTTCGTCCGAAACGTCTAAATAATCCGAACATGAAGGCATAAATAAAACTAAAAAAGATACTATTAACCAATATATTTTTTTCATATTAATGTTTATTAAAAAGTAAAATCAAGACCTAATGTAAATGTTCTCGGTAGAGGATAGTTAAATCCTGCATTGTTATTCCCAATTTCCGGATCCCACATTTTAATCTTATCCCATACAGCTAAATTATTACCCAACAGATAGATTCGCATGGCTTCGATCCCCATTTTTCTCAGTGTTCGTTTTTGGAAGTTATATCCCACTTCTATATTCTTTAGACGCAGGAAGCTTGCATCACGCATCCACCAGGTGCTTGGGGCCGTATTGTGTGGATGTGAGTTCGTCCGTAAACGAGGGAACATTACATTTTGCGATGGATTGTCATCCGTCCAACGATTTAGGGCCTCCCGACGGATTGAGGTTTCATCAAATCCCCATTGAAAAGGGAAGAATCCTTCGCTTGTGTTGGCACCAAGTACTGTTGACGTATTTCCTGCTCCTTGGAAGAAGATTCCAGCATAGATTCCTTTATATTCAGCATTAACGCCAAAGCCATATACTAATTCTGGTGTAGAGGGATTTCCCACATCTTGTAATTGGTCGAAACTATCAATTATTCCGTCTCCGTTTATATCTTTGTATTTAATATCACCAGGTTTAATGTCGTTGCTTAAGCCCGATTTTACGATGCCTTCTTTTAATGTATATGTTCTTTTTAGTCCTTCTCCTTCTATAATGAAATCATCGTATTCGTAGAGCCCTTCAGCAATGTAAAGGTTCCATCGATTCAACCGTTTTCCGGTTACTTCCATCCATGGATATTTTTGGGTTACTTCATCGTACTCAATTATTTTGTTTCTAGCAAAAGTTACATTACCGCGAGCACTCAGCTTCAAATCTCCAATTTGCTGGTTTAGAACAATGCTTCCATCGAATCCCTTGTTGGTAACCTCGCCGAAGTTTTGCCAAGGCATTTGCTGGAAGCCAGTAACGTTCGATACTGTTTGCCTTTGCAATAAAATGTTATAGCGTCGGTTGCTAAAGTAATCTACCATGATATCGATCCTGTTGTCAAAAAAACCTAAATCGATTCCATAGTTTTGTTTAGTTTCAATTTCCCAACTGAGGTATGGGGCTTCGAATTGTGCTTCTACTATTCCGCTTCCAACACCGTTAGTCGAGGCTCCGCTTGTGATGCCTATATCATATCCTCCGGCACTCTGGTTCAAAGTACCGCGATACATAAAGCGATTACCTCCTGTGTTGTCATTTCCTGTTCTACCCAACGAGGCTCGGAGTTTTAGTTTGGGCATTATATTTTTCACCCCTTGTGGAAAGAACGGCTCGTTTGTTACTAGCCAAGCTACTCCTCCTGCGGGGAAAAAACCAAATCGATAGCCTTTTGCGAAGGTTTCACTTCCGGTGTATCCAAAGCTACCCTCCAGGAAATAACGATCAGTGTATGAATATGTTATTCGACCGACTACTCCCTGTTTGCGGAAAGCCAAAGCATTGTCATGGTATTGTTGCTCTTTTTGCATATAAAGAGCCATGGCTCCTACTTTGTGGTCGCCAAAAGTGTTATTATAGTTGATTGCAGATTCGAAGTAAATCCGTTTATCTCCGTTGTTTCCCTTGCTTTCGGTTAGATTATCGCTTCCTTGAACTACCTCTTTAAAAATTAGTTTGCCATTTTCGTCGCGGCCCGTTGCTTGAAATTGGGATGGTGTTTTAGTCCTTTTTGAATTAAAGAACATATTGGCATCGAAGCTGATATTAGCACGGGCAGATAGTCCTTTTAAGATAAAATCCAATTTTTGGTCTAGTCCCACTTTTGATTGAATAGAGGTTCTCCATTCCTTAGCATACCCGGACTCCATCAGCCGGTTGTAAGGATTTGCACGATTACTACTGGGGCGTGGATGACCAGCCAAGGTTCCGTCCGAATACTTCATGGGCATCAGGAACGGAGGGGTTGTCAACATACTTTTAAAAATGGTTTCAGTTCCAGTCCCAGGATAGTTCGTTAGTAGATACTGTCCACTCATATCTACGTTTAGGATGGTTGTTTTAGATATGTTTAGGTCAATGTTGCTTCGCAGATTGTATCGTTCTACACCGATATTGGTACTGTAATCTTCTCCCGGGTTTGATTTGAAGATTCCATCTTCTGTATAGTAGGCTCCCGAAACGAAATAGCGGGTTTTTTCAGATCCACCACGAATATTCAGAGTGTAGCGATGGCTTGAGGTATTTTTGCGTAGTAGATCTAACCAATTGGTGTCGGGATAAAGATCTGGATCTTCGCCTGAGGCATACTTCTGAATTAGATCTTCAGAATAGACTGGTTCTCTACCCTCGTTTCCCAAGGCTTCGTTGTATAAATTTAGAAAATCGGCTGACCCCAGGAATTTAGGTAATCTTGTCGGTTCGATGTTACTTAATTCGGCACGGAATGAGATTCTTGGTTTCTGGGCCATACCACGTTTGGAAGTTATAATGATAACCCCATTGGCTCCTTCAGCTCCATATACAGCTGTAGCTGCAGCGTCTTTAAGTAAGGTGAAGGTGTCTATTTCGTCGGGTTCAATATCAGCCATGTTACGCGGAACGCCGTCTACTAGAACCAGCGGGTTAGTTCCTCCCTTGAAAGAGCTTACACCTCGTATCCAAAACTCTGAGTTATCATACCCCGGCTCGCCAGTCCGTTGTACGGCGATCAATCCTGCAATCTGTCCCGCTAGGCTATTAGTCAGGTTGCGCGTTGGAACTTTAAGCTCTTTGGTCGTTACAGTGTTGATGGAGCTAACTACACTCTCTTTTTTCTGACGTCCATACCCAACAACAACAACTTCCTCAAGGGATTCAGAATCCTCGTGTATTACGACTTCTACATTGCGGTTGTTATTTATTGCCACTTCGGCATTCTTAAATCCGATGTAAGTGACAACTAGTATTGATTTTCCTGATGGTACATAGAAAGCAAACTGGCCGTTGATATCAGAGGTTGTGCCCATTTTTGTTCCCTTAACCATTATATTGGCGCCAATGATAGGTTCCCCTTTAGAGTCCTTAATAACCCCTTGCACCTTGAATCCATTATCTTGTTGTGGAATAGGATTATTTATGCCAGAGTTATCCCTTTTCAAGGAAATTTGCCGATCATTAATGTCATATTTAATATGAGTTCCTTTAAAGAGATTATCCAATATCTCGTTGATGGGCCGGTTGGTGTAGCTTATGTTCACGAGCCGATTAAGGTCTATTGCGTCTTTCGAATAAAAAAATATGAATTCGCTGTTTTTTTCGATGTACTCAAAAACATCTTTAACTTTTTTATTTTTTAGGTGAATAGTCATCTGTTTACCCATGACTGTTTTGTTTGTGATTTCTTCAGTTGCATGCCCGGCAAGAGTATTGAAACAGATGAAGAAAATTAAAAATAATTGAAACGGAACGAATCCTATCGTCCGTGCAAGTTTGTTTTTTTTCATGAAATTTTGTTATAAATCTACTATTTGTAACTATCGGTTTTTATTAAAACATGACTTGATAACATTGGCGTGTTATTCAGTCTGTTGTGTTCAGTGTTTTTTCTTTCTTCTTTTTTCTATTTCATAGGCAAACGATTTAAGTTTAACAATTTAATTTAAGAATAATTACAGGTTTTCTGATGTTGATTTACAGCTTATTCTGCCATTTCTGCTACCTTTGTAATTGTTTTAAGATCAAACAATGTAACTATCGGGTTTGAGGTAAAACATGGCTGGATGATATTGGCGTATTATCCAGCCTTTCTTTTCTCTTATTTTATATCAATAATAATTTTGTTTGCATTTTCTTGATAAGTAATAGGTACTGAAAAAGAAATGGACTTCAATATATCCTCCAGATTTTCTTTCAGGTCTAGTTTTCCGGATACTTGTAACTCTGCAACTTTATCTGTAAATACAAATTCTTTTCCATAGTATCGTTTTAATTTGGCAAATACTTCATCCATCCGGTCATCTTGGATAATCATGAGATTTTCTTTCCAACAAATGTATTTTTCAACATCTACTTCTCGTGTAATACCTGCTTTTCCATCTTTAATGGCTGTAAATTGATTGGGCTTCATTATTACAACTCCCTTCGTACGGTCTGTAACATTAACTTTTCCACGAACCAGTACTACCGACGATTGGCTGTTATCTGAATATGCTGAAATGTTGAATGCTGTTCCCAATACATTTACGTCAAATTGATCGGTTTTTACCACAAAGGGCCTATTTTTATCTTCTATTACATCCAAGTATACCTCTCCTTGTACGAAAATTTCTCTTTTCTTTTTATCGAAGATTATCGGGTAAACAACACGTGAACCCGAGTTGACCCACATTTTAGTTCCGTCTGAAAGTAATAACTGGATTCGTTTTCCCATAGGAACCACTACTTGATTGTATTTTTCGGTCTCTTTCTCCCCTTGTTCTACAAATGTATTATTTATAGCCAGTTTACCTGAATTCGTATATTCAACCTGCTCATTTTCATTTAACATTATCTCTTTATTGTTACCCAACTGGAGGAGAATCTCTTTTCTTTTGAAGGTATTTGGATCTAATTCTTTGATAGATTCTGCTACAGCCAGTATGTTTTCATCGGGTACTCTATTGAAGAAAAGAAAGGATGCCAGCAAAAGAGCTACAGAAGCAGCAGCTGATCCACAAAGAATAAGCTTTCTTTTTCTTTTCAGCCTCTTTAACTCTATTTCCTTTTCAATACGATACCACAAAAGCTCTTTTCGCAATGGATTTGCTGAAACTGGATTCTTTTTCAGATGGGAAATTATTGTACGAACAACCTTAGTCATATGTTGTTTCAATTCACTCATTATACTATTCAATCTTTAACATTTGTAATAGATAGAGTGATTTTAAGTAAAGGTATACTCTAAATAAATGTTAAAATTAAATTTTCTTTACGATATCTCTTAATTTTATTAAAGTGCGTGAGAGGGTATTCTGGGCTGATTGAGGATTGATGTCAAGTATTTCTGCTATTTCGTTATAAGATAACTCTTTCACATAACGCAAGTAGAGGATGTTTTTTTGGTTTTCGTTCAGCGAATGGAAAGCATTCATCATTTTTTTGCTGAGATAGAGTGATTCATCATCGTGAGGGAAAATATGTTGTAACACATCTTCTTCAATTGCCAAATCAAAAGCTTGTTCTTTCAATTCTTCTGTAATATTATTGTTAATATCAGCCAGTATCCGGTTGCGAAGCGACCTAAGCAGGTAGGCCTGAACATAACAGACAGGCTTTATTGATTTATTTTCAAAAATTGAGATAAAGAGGTCTTGAATACAATCCTCCACGGTTTCTGTTTTTTTAGTATACATCAGTCCGTAAGAAAAAAGAGAGTCAAAGTAGCGGCCATACAATATCCCCAGTGCTTGTTTATTGCCGATTCGGATTTCGTTCCATAAACTTGCATCATTCTGTTGATATAAAGAGTCTTTTGTGGCCATAATTTAGTTTTTCGCTTAGGTCCGCAAATATATGAATTATATATTAAATACGATCTCGTATTATCTTCACAATAATAATGGGACATTGCCGCTTGGTCCGGAAGCCGGCTTGTTCTATACAACCGGGCAATAGTATTTATTTGAACATCGTGGATAAAATAAAAAGAGCAAATGGTTTTCCATTTGCTCTTTTTGTATGGGGTGCCTTACCTTAGTGCGAGGGTTCCATAACCACTTCGACGGTGTTGCCTTGTTTTAACAGAGACTTGGCCAGGTTCTGAATACTTGCAGGGGTGATCGCATTCAATGTAGCATCATAGGTGCTGTGATCGTCACGTTTCTTAAAGTAATAGGTGTCGATCGTATTTAACCAATAGCTGTTTTCCTGCAATGCTTCGGCATGTTTCTTTAGCAGGTTTTCCTTCGTCTTATTGAAATCTTCCGGACGAGGACCAGTTTCCGCTATTCTTTTCAGCTCATTGTGTACGATGGAGTTCATCTGGGCACGCTTGGCAGGATCTGTATCGAAATAGGTCTGCAAAACGGTGCGTCCTTCGGGGAAGCTCGAAATTTGAGCCGAAGTCTGCACTCCGTAGGTTCCTCCTTCATCTTCGCGTACTTTCTCCATGTACACCAGATCAAGAATCTGCTTGAACATGGTAAGTGTAAGCCGGTTTTCGAGGGTATAAGACAATTCGCCGCTGAAAAAGTTCACTACCGAAGCCTTGGGAGTTTGAAGCGAACGGGCAAAATGGTTCACTGCCGAGCCTTTACGTATAGCCGGTACCTCGTTTACATTTCCTTTTTCCACTCTTTTGAGAGAGGGAAGGGTTGCCAGATATTGTTTGGCATATAGCTTGAGGCTGTCTTGATTTATATTACCCACAAAGGTGAAGGTAAAGTCGGATGCATCGGCAAAGCGTTCCTTATACATATCAAGGATGCGTTGGTAGCTTATCTTCTCGAAATCACTCTCTTTTAATCGCACCGTCCTTGGATTATTATTGTAAATTTCCTTGGTTATGGTGTCGCTGAAGGCAACCATCGGATTGAGTTCGTAGTTTTTTAACTGAGCTTTGGTACGTCCCTCAAAAGATGTATAGGCTTCAGTATCGGGGCGCAGGGCTGTAAACTGAAGATAGATCAGCTGGAAGAGTGTTTTCAGGTCGGCCGGAGTTGATTGTCCGTTCAGACTTTCGTTATCCATCCCCAGACTTGCTGATACAGAGGCTTTCTTCCCGGCAAGTACTTTGGGAAGATCCACTGCACTGAAGTTACCCAAACCGCCCAGTCCAATCACATCGTTAAAAAGTTTCAGGTTGGCTGCATCTTCTTTGCCAAACAGTGAACTACCACCCGGACTGGTAGCGGTCATCAATACCTCATCTTTTTTCAGTTCAGTAGGTTTCACAACTACTTTAACCCCATTTCCAAGGGTAAGAACGGTTGCTCCGAACAAGGGGTCTTTCTCTTCTTTCAGAATGGTTCCCGGAGTAGGTTCTCTGGCAATAAGAGGTTCGTTTGAGACAGTTTCCTTGTACGCTTCAACCTCTTGCTTCTGGGCTTTCATAAAGGTACGCAGCAGATCGTCTTCCGTGGGGTAGGTGAGTCCGGCTTTTTCGGGACCTGTAAGAGAGATAACGATATTTTTATCGCCAATCATGTCCTGTATATACTGGTTTATCTGCTCAACAGGTATACCCGGTGCAATCTGGTTAATCAGCGCATACTCGGTCTCGATACCCGGAATATATCCTCCATCGGTAAAGTGAGTAACATATTCGTTGGTGTAGGCATCGTTTTTCTGCTTATCGCGTTCGTTGAAATGTGTTTCGTAGTTCTTAAGCACATTGATGCGTGCCCGTTCGTATTCGGATGCGGTGAAGCCGAATTTCTTGAGCCGCTGTGTTTCCACCACCATGGTCGTAAGGGCTTCGTTTATGTGGTCTTCCTTGGCCAGGCAGGCAACTGTCCACGCATCTTTAGATTTGGCTATCATATATTCGCCGTCGGAAGCCTGGGCATCCACAAAGGGAGGGTTCCCTTTCTGAAGCAGCTCGTTGAACCGGTCGTTCATCATACTGCTGGCTACATTGCGGATGTAATCCATCACAAGGCCCATAGGGGTTGCATAAAGATCGCGGGGAAGCTTGTCGTGTTTGTAGAAGAGGTACAGGATGGTGTTGGATGCCTCTTTATCCGTTGCCACCGAAACCAGCGGAAGATCGTTATCCGGCACCTGGTGCAAGACGCGTTCGGCGGGATTAACCGGTTTGGGGATATCGGTAAACATCTGTTTCAGGCTGTTCTCAACCTGGTCTACGTCTACATCGCCTACGATAATCACTGCTTGCAGATCCGGACGGTACCATTTTTTGTAATAGGCACGTATTTCATCGTACTTAAAATTATTGATTACGTCGATAGACCCGATGGGCATGCGGTTAGCATACCGGCTACCGGGAAACATTTTGGGTAACTGTTGCTCCCACAGACGAGCCTGGGCATCCTGACGGGTACGCCACTCTTCGCGAATTACACCGCGTTCTTTCTCGATGGCGGAGTCTTCCAAGGCAATGAATCCCGACCAGTCGTGCAGGATCAACAAGCAAGAGTCTACCACTTCGCGGCGGTTTACTGGGGCGTTCATAATCATATAAACGGTTTCGTCGAACGAAGTATATGCGTTGAGGTTTTCGCCTCCGCGTATTCCAACACTTTCAGTAAAATCGTCTATGCCATGCCCGGGAAAATTCTTGGTTCCGTTAAAGGCCATGTGCTCAAGAAAGTGTGCCAGTCCGGCCTGATTGTCTTCCTCCTGCATGGAGCCAACCCGTTGGGCGATGTAAAAATCGGCTCTTTCCTTGGGTTGTTCGTTGTGCCGGATGTAATAGGTCAGTCCATTGGCCAGTTTGCCATAACGTACTTTAGGGTCGATGGGAAGGGGTTGCATTTGTTGCTGGGCTGTTATTGGAAGGATAAATCCCAGCAGCAACAGCCAGACTAAATAACTTCGATTTTTCATTTTGATCAAATTCTTAAATTGTTTTCGTGGGGATATGGTACAATAGAGTAACAAACATAACTAATAAAATTCAAAAATTAATATATTTTGACTATTTTGTGATATAATTCGGTTCAATTAAGTCTTTTTGACATAACAGCGCATGTTATTTAACATGTTTTATTTGAAAAAGACTTGACAAAAGGGCTTTTTGCCTGTATCTTTGCATCGTGGTTTTTTCATAATAGTATTAGATTTAAGGTTAACAAAGTTTGGTTAGGGGATGTCGGGATGACATCCTTTAATTGTTTATAGGGGGAGCTATCTCCCTTTTTTTATTATAATCATCTTACAAGTCTGAACATACCACCCGGCATGGTTTTTATTTTTCCCTCCATCTCCAGTTCAAACAGCTGTGTGGTTAGGTTGCGTATCGGAATATTCAGGGCGATGGCCATCTGATTTACGTGCAGCTCTCCTTTTTCCTTCATAAGTGTGACTATCGGATGGGCGTTGTCTTCTTCAAATGCAAGGCTGTGCTGTACATTGGTTGAGGGGGATTCGTTACTTTCCCAGCGCAGGGCCGCAATCAGATCGGCGGCGCAGGTGATTAGTCCTGCTTTATTTTCACGGATCAGTTTGTTGCAACCTTTGGATTGCTCGTCAGCTACTCTTCCAGGAAAACAATAAACATCCCGGCCATAGGAGAAGGCGATGTCTGCCGTAATGAGTGATCCGCCTTTACTGGACGATTCAACTACGAGGGTGGCATCTGATAGCCCCGCTACGATACGGTTTCTTTTTATAAAATTCTGTTTGTCGGGATTTGTTCCGCTGGGGAAGTCGGTTATTAATCCTCCTTGCTGCAACATTTCAACGGCGGTGTTGCGGTGTATGGCCGGATATATCCGGTCAAGTCCGTGAGCCAAAACTCCGATGGTTGGCAATTGATTCTGCAGGGCGCTGCGATGTGCACAGATGTCGATTCCGTAGGCTAGTCCGCTTAGCACCAGAAGATCTGGAAAGTGTAACGCCAGATCCCGGATCAAGGATTCAGTGAGATCCTTGCCGTATGTAGTGGCGTTACGCGTACCTACAACGCTGATTACCCTCTGTACATCTGGTTTGATATTGCCTTTGCTATAAAAAAGGATGGGGGCGTCTTCGCACTGCTTCAGACGGTGTGGGTAGGTACTGTCTGTATAGAAATGGCAGTCGATTTTGTTTTTCTCAATAAAGGTGAGCTCCTTTTCTGCTTTCTGCAGTACATCGGCGCGCAGAATCTCAGTCGACAGGGTAGGACCGATACCTGTTATTTTTTCGAGTTGAGATTTCTTTTCAGTAAAGATGGCCTCCTCGTCTCCAAGTGATTCCAAAAGATGGCGGGCAAGAATATCGCCCACCCCGTTAATCATCGTAAGTCCTATCTGGTAAATTCGTTTGTCGGTCATGGTTATTTCATAATGTGATTTACTAAAGAAGATTATGCCGGTGTAACAGGTCGTCGAAATATTCGCCCCGGGTAAGCCGCCCGTTGTCTACCACCACCGATTCAACAACACCTTTAATTGCCAACGCACCGTCGCTGTCGCGGTAAATGTCTTGCAGGAATTGTAACCGGGGACCGTTTTTTACGATGTTTAGGCAGGAGGTGAATGTATCGCCGCTGCGTAAAGGGGTTTTGTATTGGATATCCACCCTCGAAACAAAGGCGTCTATGCCCTTTTCGTGCATGGCTCCGAAGTTTTCGCCCAATGATTCGAGAAATTCATGACGGGTATGTTCCAGGTAATGCTGGTAATTGGCATTGTTTACAACACCCTGAAGATCGCATTCGTAATCGCGTACCTTCATCGATAGTTTAAAGATGTATGATTTCATTGCTTATACAAGTTCTGATTATGGATATATAAGAAATCAGATCCTTGCCGCACAAGGGCAGGAATCTGATTTTAGTAGTGTTTGTTATTTTAACTCTTTTTTCTGTTCTACCGGAACCATCTTGTACAGACGATCCGACGGACGTACTTTTTCTCCTACCTTGAACGAAAAGCGTTCGCCCTTTACGGTTTCCTGAACCGGATTGAGTTCTACGCGAATCTCATCGATGGTCTGCATCACTGCTCCGGTGGTGGGACCGGTAATCAGGATTTCGTCGCCTACCTTGAGTGAACCCGACTCCATTTCGAATTCGGCTACGCCCAGAGAACTGAAATACTTGATCCCCTTAGCCACATATACTTTGCGTTTGGTAGAACCGGATCCGTACTTGCTGCTCCATTCGCCCAACCGTTGTCCCAGATAATAACCGTCCCAGAAGCCCCGGTTGAATACCGAACGTAACCGCTCGTCCCATGCCTCAATCTTTTCGTCGGTATATGTTCCGTTACAATAGGCCACTACGGCCTCTTTGTAGCAGGAAGTCACGGTGCGTACATATTCGGGTCCGCGAGCACGTCCTTCTATCTTGAATACACGCACCCCTGCATCCATCATTTTGTTCATGAAATGAATCGTCTTCAAGTCCTTGGGCGACATGATGTACTGGTTGTCTATATCCAGTTCGATGTTGCTCTCCTTGTCCTTCACGGTATAGCCACGGCGACATATCTGCATACAGGCTCCACGGTTGGCCGAAGCATTCATCTCGTGCAGGCTCAAATAGCATTTGCCGGAAACCGCCATGCAAAGAGCTCCGTGGGCAAACATTTCGATCCGTATCAGCTGGCCGTTAGGACCTTTAATCTGTTGCTCCTGTATCTGTCTGAATATTTCGCTTACTTGTTCGAGATTCAGTTCGCGGGCCAGAACAACTACATCGGCAAACAGCGCATAAAACTTAAGAGCTTCAACGTTCGATATGTTTAGCTGCGTGGATAGGTGCACCTCCACCCCGATGCTTCTGGCATAACTCATGGGAGCTACATCCGAGGCAATGATGGCCGAAACATCTGCCTCCTTGGCGGCATCGATAATGGTTCGCATTAATGAAAGATCCTCTCCGTAGATAACCGTATTTACGGTCAGGTAGCTTTTGATGCCGTTCTCTTTGCAGATGGCGACTATTTTGTGTAAGTCTTCCGTTGTAAAATTGTTGGACGAACGTGAACGCATGTTCAGTCCCTCGATGCCGAAATAGATAGAGTCGGCACCTCCCTGAATAGCAGCCATCAATGATTCGTATGAACCGACAGGCGCCATTATTTCAAATTCTTTTTCGCTCAACTTCTTGATGTTTTAATGGTTACAGGGTGCAAAGGTACATAAATTTGCCCTGTAACCATTCCAAAACTTCTTAATATACATAAATTCGAACGATCGGTTAATATTCCCATCCGGTGATGGAACGCAGGAAAGGAACCAGCTCGTCGGCCCCTTTGTACTGCTGTGCCTTGGATGGATGCCAGCTTGCGCCGTAACCCAGACTTCCGTCGGCGGGAGTAAGGTCGAACCGGTATACCTGGCTGTCGCCTGCATCATTGGCTTCGCGTGCAACACGGTTCAGGGCAGTCTGGACATCTTCAAGCGGTTTTCCTTTTAACATGCAACCACTTAATAGTACAATCTTTGCTTTGGGATAGTAGCCCCGAAGCGTTTTAAGAAAATTACGATATCCCTTCTCTAATAAACCGGTATCGTAAGGTTGGGTGCTTACGTCGTTTGTTCCCAGATTAACACATACCACATCAGGGGTATACCGGCTGAAGTCCCATACCTCGGTCGTATCTGTAAATAAAGTCTGTGTGTACATGGCTGGCATACAATCTTTGTTGCCCGTCTTTGGACCATTGTAATTGCGGTAGATTCCGATGCCCGAACGGGCAACAACCAGACTTTGTGCATTTAATGCGCGGGCAGTGGCGGCAGCATAGGTGTAATAATGATTTTCAGTCTCGTCCTTGAAGGGAGCGTTAGGATCGGTAACTTCGATTCCGTATCCACAGGTAATTGAATTGCCGATAAATTCGATCTTCCTTTTGGGAAGCAGTGGCAATTGGGGGATGGTTTTTCCTGCATCGAGCAGGAAACCCCTGAATTCGGGTCTGCGCTGATAGCCTTCGTAGGCAAGCGTGATGGTTATTTGATGCAAGATATCGTCCAGGTTGTCGGCCAACTGTACAACTGAGTCGTTTTCGAGGGATGCAACCTTGAAGGGTTCGCGGTTGTCTATTTCAACCATAAAATAACCACTATTTGGTTTTACACGCATTGCAATGGAGGTGCCTTCAAAACAGGCTCGTATCTGTACCCCCGGATAGGTAAAACAGGGCGACTCCGGGTTGGTGAAACTTACCCGGCCAACATAGGCTATGTTTGGATTGCTGGCGGGGATAATTGTTTGGGATGTAGGTTTCTGCGCCTGAGCGGCGGCGATTGTAAGTAGTCCGAAAATGAACAATACTAGCGAAAATCGGTTCTTTCTCATGAGTTTATATTGAATTATATCTGATATTTATACAAACTAATTATATACAATATACGATTGATCCGGCAATATGCTTCATTTTTCGTGCTTGACGAGGATAGGAACAGGGTGGCCGTTTCATAACATTAAGAATTGATAACGTGGCAAATATACTGCTTTCTTGTAAGAAAAGCAGTACTTTTGTCCCCAATATACAATCTATCAGAGAACACGGATCGTTTGGATCAGGGTATCCCAACGAAGTACATCCGGAATGTTTTCTGTTCTTTTTTTAATAATACATTACAATAATGAAAATTGGTTCTATAGATTTAGGCGAACGTCCGGTTTTTTTGGCTCCCATGGAAGATGTTACAGATATCGCATTCCGGTTGATGTGCAAGCAATTTGGAGCCGACATGGTTTATACAGAGTTTGTTTCCAGTGATGCGTTGATTCGTAACGTATCTAAAACCCATCAGAAGCTTACGGTATCTGATGAGGAACGACCCGTGGCGATTCAGATTTATGGCAGGGAAGTTGAACCCATGGTTGAAGCAGCTAAGATTTGCGAAACGGCAGGGCCCAATATTATTGACATAAACTTTGGTTGTCCGGTAAAGAAAGTAGCAGGTAAAGGAGCCGGTTCCGGGATGTTACGTAATATCCCGATGATGCTTGAAATAACTCGTGAGGTTGTTAAGGCGGTGAATCTGCCGGTAACGGTGAAGACCCGTCTGGGATGGGATCACGACAGCAAGGTGATTGTTGAGCTTGCCGAACAGCTGCAGGATTGCGGTATTGCAGCTCTTACCATTCATGGCCGTACACGTAGCCAGATGTATACCGGTGAAGCCGATTGGGAATTAATCGGTCAGGTTAAGAACAATCCCCGTATGCAAATTCCTATTATCGGTAACGGAGATGTTACCTCTCCTGAAATATGTAAAGAACGTTTCGATACCTATGGTGTGGATGCCGTAATGATTGGCCGTGGAAGTATCGGCCGCCCCTGGATATTCAGAGAGGTAAAGCATTTTATGAAAACTGGGAGCAAACTGCCTGCCGAATCTTTTGAATGGTACCTGGATGTGCTGAAAAGACAGGTGATGCAAAGTATAGAACGGTTGGACGAGCGGCGCGGTATTTTACATATCAGGCGACATTTGGCGGCGACTCCCCTCTTTAAGGGAATAGCCGATTTTAAGTCGACACGCATAGCCATGCTTCGGGCAGAAACCATTGATGAGTTGTTTGGTATCTTGAATAATATACCTGAACAGTTCAATATTGGGGTCGAAGAAATTGATTTACATCAAATTTAAGAATTTATATGACAATATAACAATTAATTGTGTTAATACTTGATTGAATATGGAAGAGTTCGTTTTATATTTGCAACGAGTTTTTTTCATAGTATTTTAGATCTAAGGTTAACAAGTCTTTGCAGGGAAGGAGTCGGGAGACTGTTTCGTTGAAAAGCAAAAAGAACTGCCTGCCTGACTTTGTGTTAGGCGGGCTTTTTTTATTTTTGTAAAAAACTTTGTTCTTTGTGTAACCATTGAAGTATATTGTACGTCTTATCAACAAATAGAAACCATAAATATTCAACGATATGTGTAATAAGAAAATTATCTGGGTAGTTGTTCTGGTGATGGCTTCCCTTAGCAGTTGGGCCTCTGCAAACATTAAAGGCAATGGTTCTGTAGTTACCAGGGAAATCAAAGTCTCGGATTATTCATCCATTCGTTTGGGAGGAAATGTATCTTCTTCTTTAGGAGAGAGTATTAAAAAATTGTTCTCGGGAGAGAAAAACAGCGGTTCCACGCCCGTATTTATTTATAGTCAGACCGATGCGCCTGCTGCGCTTAAGGTAACTTTAGATGAAAACCTGATCGAATACCTTGAGATCAAGGTTGAAAACCGTCAGCTGATTGTACAGACCAAAAAGAATATCCAAGTGAATCCTACACGCTTCGAGTTACGTGGACATTCGCCTTCCTTGCAAGAGGTGAAGGTGGGAGGAAGCTATGATTTTCGCATTGAAGGCCGATTGGATTCCGATAAGCTGTTGCTTTCTGTATCAGGGTCGGGTTCTGTACGCGCATCCGAAAATATTAAAACCTCGGTATTCTCGGCCAAAGTGAGTGGCAGCGGGAATCTTTATCTTAAAAATATTTCAACGAATCAATTGGAGACCAAAATATCGGGTAGCGGAAATGCCAACCTGGGTGGTATAGCCAATGTAGGAGACTTTGCCGTGTCTGGAAGCGGAAATATAAATGCATTTGAATGCCGGGTTGGCGATCTTTCTTGTGCTGTATCCGGTAGTGGCGATATGAAAGTGCTGGCTTCCAACAAACTTAAAGCGTCTGTTTCCGGAAGCGGCGATATTCAATATAAAGGAGCTCCCGATGTGGATTTTCATACCTCAGGATCGGGATCTATTCGTAAAGCTAATTAATGAAAAAATTTACAAAACGAACTAAAATGAAAACAAAAGTATTTTTCTTTTCGGCGATTGTTACGCTGCTGCTTGCTACCGGATGTTCGATGCATGTTATTCAGGGAGATGGAAATCTGGTTACAGAACAGGTAGCGATTGGAGATTATTCCGAGATTGCCGTGAGTGGGGGTCATTTGGATTTTACTTACCAACAAGTGGATTCGTTACCTTCGCTGGAAATAACGGTGGATAAGAATATAAAAGAGGTCCTTGAGGTGAAAGTTGAAGGAAGTAAGCTTATTATAAGACCGCTGCGCAGAGGAATGAATCTGCGTCCTACTCAGTTTGTGATCAAGAGTAATTCGAAAGAATTACGTAAACTCGACCTGGCAGGAAGTGGCAAGTTTATAGTAGCAGGCCCTTTCAGATCCAATGAGCTGGAGGTGGATGTTGCCGGTAGCGGAGATATCCTGTTGCAAGATACTGCGTTTGTAGATAAGGTGAAGATTGATTTGGCAGGAAGTGGAAAGTTTAACGCCACATATCTGACAGGAACGGAAGTGGACGGTGATATTGCAGGTTCCGGAGCCATCAATCTTGCAGGGAAAGTAAAGGCTTTAGTGTTGGATATCGCCGGAAGTGGTGAGGTAAACGCCTTTGATTGTGAAATAAACGATCTGAGTTCCAGCATTGCCGGAAGTGGAAAGGTGGATGCTACTGTAATGAACAGTATCAAGTCGTCTGTAGCCGGAAGCGGTAAAATCCGCTATAAAGGCACAGCTTCACAAATTGAAAGTAAAAACATGGGGTCGGGAAGCGTTACAAAAGTAGATTAATGCTTTAACCAACCCTCCTTACGATACCAGTCAATGCTCTCTTCCAACCCTTTTCGTAAAGGATAAGAGGCTTTGAAGTTCAAGTCATCCTGCAGTGGCGTAATATCACAAATCCAGTTACGCTGCTTCAGGATGATGTATTTATCGGTGTTGAGCGTCATCTCCTTACCGATGATTTTGCCAATCATCTCCGAGCACCAGCAGGCTATTTTAACGATACCAAGAGGAAGCCGTCCGCGTAATACCCATTTTTTGCCCAGAATATCCTGAATCATGCGGGCAAAAGACTCGTCGGTATGCACATCGCCGTCGGCCACAAAATAGGCTTTGTTTACCGCCTTTTCGTTTTCAATGGCCAGAAATGCAACCCGGGCCAGGTCTTTTACATAGATGAAGGTGATTTGCTGTGGAGTAAATCCGGCAGCCATATCTATTCCGGATTTGATACTTTGTATCTCCATGAAATAGTCTCGTTCGCCCGGTCCGTATACTCCTGTAGGATAAAGTATCACGTATGGAAACCCGGTCTGTTCGCGAACATACTTTTCTGCCAGCATTTTACTTTTTCCATAGACTGTATTGGGCCTTTGCGGATCGGTCTGTTTGATTGGCGTGAACGTTTTTTCGTCGCCCGGGCCAAAACTACTGAGACTGCTCATCAGAATAAATTTTTTGGGAGAACATCCCGATGCTTGAAGGGATTGCAGAAAAATCCGGGTCTGCTCGGCATTAACCTTGTAGAAGTTCTCCTTTTTCAATGTTTTAATTAATCCCGCATTGTGAATAATATAATCCCAGGCTCCATACAGGCGGACGTGTTCGGTAAGTTGTTCCGTCAGCTTTGCGGGGTCGTCGTACCGTAAATCGATAAACCGGATACGGCTGTCCTGTAATCGCTTCCTGTTACTGGAGGCACGGATGCCTGCCCAGGTTTCGTATCCTCTGCGTAGTGCTTCTTCCACCAGAAATCCGCCAATAAAACCACTTGCTCCTGTTATTAATACTTTCATCATGCGTTCATTTTGGGCAAATGTACATATTTTTATTAAAAAGTGAACGGTCTGCCGCCTGCTCTGTGAGCATGGACCGGCAGACCGTTGTCTTTCTTACGTTAGATGAGATTATTCTTCCCAGACTAAAACGCCGGCAAGAGGAATCTTCTTTTCCCCAATCACGATTCGTGCTTTGTTGTTAAGAGGGAAATCGAATGCTTCGGGTCCGTAATTGACAGCAATACCGAATCCATCGCGGTATTCCATCCATACTCCCTGAGGCAGGTCCATCAATGAAGTCCCGTTTAAAGCATAGACGCGTTTAAGGACATCCTTTTCCAAAGATCCGTCGCTGCTGTCTACTCCGATGTAAGTTACACTTCCTTTGCCTAACTTGCGATGCAGTACCGCTGCTTTGCCTGCATAGAAATCGTTCACATAGGTACCCCATACCTCGGTTTGGCTATCGGGAGTAAACACTTCTCCCCAGCTAACCCAAGGGTAGTTCTTTTCATTCATTTGTACAGTACCTGGATCTGAAGGTACAAGCAAGTCGAAGAAATCCATTTTTGCCCCGATCAGATTGACCATCTTTCCGCCAAATGGCATTTCAAACAAGCGGTCGAAGCGGTCTTTCTGTCCACTACGGCAAGACAATACCAAATGTCCGCCTTGTTTGGCATAATTTGTCCACTTCTCGATCAGCTGATCGTCTACCAATTGATAAGCCGGGGCGATGAGTACCGGATATTTGTTCCAGTCGGCTTCTTCATTAACCACATCTACCGGAGCGCCGAAGCTCTTTAATGGCTTATAGTATTTCTGGATATGGTTATCGGTATTCCATTCGACGGTTTGTTTTTGCTTACTCATACTCCATGTGTTGTCTACATTATGCAGGATAGCGGTTTTTCGTTTGGTATATTCTGCCGGAAGTTGAGCTTTGGGATTATATAGTTTCCGAAGCTTGGCTATGTCCGTAATAAATTGCTGATACTCCAATCCTCCTCTTGAAGGTGTGACACCATCAGTCCCAACAATTCCTGCATGATACTGTTCGTCGCCATAGATTGGCTGGCGAAAACGATAGGTACATGTAAAATCGCTTCCTCCGGCAAAAACCGACCATAACCACAAACGGACAGCACCCGGATAAGGTTGCGGATTAACTGTCCCCCAGTTTACCTGACCCGGTTGAAGTTCCATTACACCGTACATACCACCAATCGGACGGAAGTAGTCGTTGGCAAAGGGAATTAGCATCGGATCTCCAATACGGTACCCCTTTTGTCCGATTCCGAGTCCCCCCGAAACGATGTAGCGGGTATAACTGTAAAAGTCGAACAACTTGGATTTTCCTATGTGTCCAGCCCAATAATCCGGGATATAGTTAGAGGTGATCCATTGTTCGGGAGTACTATATTTACGGATTTCAGCAGCTTGTTCATCAAGGAAAGAGGCCGATTCGTAGGCGGTAAACCTTCTATAGTCCAGCATTTGATGGGGATTTTGTCCCCAATTTGACGGAAGGGGGAAATTAATCTGATCAAATGAACTGTAAATCTGACTCCAGAAAGCTGTTCCCCACGCCTTGTTGAGCTCCTGGATCTGGTTGTTGTATTTATTCCGTAGAAATGACCGGAAACGTAATAGCGCATCGGTGTTATAGTCCTGACGAACACCCGGTTCATTGTCAAGCTGCCACCCCATAATCCGGCTGTCTTTACCATACCTTTTAGCCAGTTCAGCAATCATCTTAATCGAATATTGGCGGTAGAAGGTGCTTGAAAATGAGGCGTGCTGACGGGCACCATGGTCCATTGTTGTTCCGTTTTCATTCTTTATCAGGATTTCCGGATGTTTACGTGTCAACCATACCGGTGGAGTTGCGGTGGAGGTACACAATATAACTTTCAGGTTGTGCTTAGCGGCGATAGCTATAGCCTTATCCAACCATGCAAAATCGTACTTCCCTTCTTCGGGCTCGAGCTGTGCCCATGCAAATTCGGCAAAATGGGTAAACTCAAATCCCATTTCAGACATTTTCCTTAGATTGCGGTCCCATTGACTCTCATCCCAATGTTCCGGATAATAGTAGGCTCCAACGGTAGTCAGATTCTTTTTTGGGAAAAACTCTTTTTTATCCCGGGCAATCAATCCCCAGGAAATACATAGCGAAATAACAATACAAAATACTCTGATCATGGTTTTTACAATTAAATAAATACTTAAAAATTCAATAGTCTATTTGTGGTTGAAAAAAAAGGCACAACTCTGAAAGCTGTGCCTTTTTCTGTTTAAAATACAGCTTTATATTTTCTTTTCTATAACTGCCTGAACAACATTAAGTACATAATCACCCAGTTTTTCACATTCGGCTACCATATCCATATAGTATACCCCAACCTGGTAATCATAGGCTTTGTTGTTAACATCTTCCATGTTCTTGATCTTAAGCTGGTTCCGGTAATTGTTGATTTCATTCTCCACGTTATAAGAGACATTGATGTCATCATGAACTGCTTCCGGTTTATGTAAGATTACATTCATTTGTTGTAAAGCCTGATCTACTATCGCAAACATCTGGTCCATATTATGGTTCAACGATTCGGTGAACTCGCCTTTCCCTTCATTGCGTCGTTTAATGGCACGGGCCAGGTTATTGCACGAGTCGGCTATACTTTCAATCTCCGTAACAGCCCGAAGCATGATACGGATCTCCTCCTTGCTTTCGGAACTTAAACGACCTTCGGCTACAAAGGTAAGATAATTTGCTATTTCAACTTCCATCCGGTCGCTTATGCTTTCATACTTTTCAATCCGGCTGTAAATTTTAAGAAACTTATCTTCGTTTTTCTCATAGAACAACTCTTTCACCATGCCAAGCATACGATAGGTCCGGTCTCCATAAACGGCTATCTCCTTCTTTGCCTGCATCAACGATAGCTCGGATGTGGAAAGCATTCCCGAAGGGATATACCGAAGCTGGAATTCTTCTTCTTCGGCTACGTTTTTGGGTTTGATAACTGCCGAACAAACGTAAACATAGAATTTGACGAACCAAATCATGATTGAAACATTCAGGATATTGAACATGGTATGGAAAAGAGATAAACCATAAGATACGGATACCTGAAGAGATAGCAGTTGTTTTTGTAATTCTACGAGTTTTGGATCGGTCAACTCCGCGTTGGATGTGATAAGTGAGATTGTACGAGGATCAAGGTTTGCCAGGAACTGACTCATCTGATGCGGATCTCCCGGACCGAAACTGGAAACAATCCAGGTTACCATTCTGGTAAAAGGATAGAAGAGCGTCATCACCCAGATTACACCGAACACATTAAACATTAAGTGTGCAATAGCGGCCCGCTTTGCCGAAACATTAGCCGGAATGGCTGCAATATTTGCCGTTATGGTTGTTCCAATATTTTCACCCAGAATCATTGCCGCAGCCATATCGTATGGAATCCACCCCTTTGTACACATAATAAGAGTGATGGCCACAGTGGCACTTGACGATTGAACAATAACGGTGAGAATAGTTCCGATTCCCAGAAATATCAGCAAGGAGAGATACCCCATAGAGGTGTAATTCTGAAGAAAAGATAGAATCTGAGGATTGCTCTGGAGGTCGGGTACCGAGTCTTTCAGGTAGGCCAGCCCCATAAACAGGAATGAAAAACCCAGTAAGAATTCGCCGATTGATTTTCTGCGGCTTTTTTCAGAGAAGATAAGCGGAATACTCAAGCCGATAAGTGGAATGGCGAAAGCACTGATGTCTACCTTAAATCCGAAAAGCGAGATTATCCAGGCCGTAACAGTTGTTCCTACGTTTGCCCCCATGATTACTCCGATGGATTGGGCCAGTGAAAGAAGACCTGCGTTTACAAAACTTACAACCATAACGGTTGTCGCACTTGAAGATTGAATGAGAGCTGTGATGAGTACACCGGTAAGTACTCCGGTGAACCGGTTGGTTGTCATTGCCGAGAGAATAGAACGCATCTTGTCTCCTGCGATTTTCTGGAGCCCTTCACTCATTATCTTCATTCCATAGAGGAATAAACCTAATGATCCGATAAGGGTCAGAAAATCAAAAAATGAATAATCCATTTAAAAATCGTTTAATTGGATAGTAAAATCCGATTTATATTCCTAACTTTATCATGCAAATCTATAAATAAATGTTGAATAACTATGACAGAGACCATCACAATTTACTGTAAGAATAACAACGTATATAAAGATGTACCCCTGGGAGCTACCTTGCTGGATATTTATACTGCAGTGGGCTCACCGCTTAAGAACCGGCCCATGAATGCCCGGGTAAACAATAAAGTGGAAGGGCTTACATTTCGTTGTTATTACCCTAAGGATGTGGAATTTATCGATTATACACAATTGTCTGGTCAGCGTACCTACGTCCGTTCCCTCTGCTTTATTTTTTCGAAGGCAGTTCACGATGTATTGCCTACGGCTACGCTCAATTTGGAGCACCCCGTTTCCAAAGGATATTTTTGCAAGATACATAATGGGAAATCAATAGATCACCAGACCATCGAAAAGATCCGTACACGCATGCGTGAGATTATCGATGCCGACATACCTTTTCGCTTTAAGAACACCCGAACATCCGATGCAGTCAAGCTCTTTCATGAACGGGGTTTGTTCGATAAAGAGCTGCTTGTGGAAACAACCGGGATGCCCTATACAATGTATTACGACCTGGATGGCTATATCAATTATTTTTATGGTTGTCTAACACCTTCTACCGGATATATTCAACTGTTTGACATTGTTCCCTATTTCGATGGCGTTTTGCTTCGAATACCCCGTAGGTCCGACCCTCAGGAGCTTGAACCTGTAATTAAGCAGGATAAGATGTTTCAAGCTTATAAGGAGCATCTCACTCTGCTGGATACGGTGGGGCTGAATAATGTTGGCGATCTGAACAAGGCGATACGAAAAGGGATGACTCCCGAAATTATTATGGTTTCGGAAGCCATGCAGGAAAAATCTGTAGCCAAAATAGCAGAGGAAATAGCCTGCCGTTTCCGCGACAATGGGGTGCGGATGGTCCTTATCTCGGGTCCTTCTTCTTCTGGAAAAACCACCTTTTGTAAACGTCTGCAGATTCAATTGATCACCAACCTTATTCATCCGGTGAGTATTTCGCTGGACGATTATTTTCTGGACAGAGAGCATACACCTAAAGATGAAAAGGGTGAATATGATTTTGAGTCGCTTTATGCACTGGACCTTCCTTATTTTAATAGTGATCTGCAAAAGGCCATCAACGGTGAGGAAATTGCATTGCCAACATTTAGCTTTGAAACAGGTTCCCGAATTTACAAAGGCAACAAATTGAAAATGGGACCGAATTCTATTCTCATAATTGAAGGTATACATGCATTGAATCCGGAGCTCACCTCAATTTTAGATGATCACTATAAGTATAAGGTATACGTATCTGCGCTTACCTCAATTTCACTGGATAATCATAACTGGATTCCAACAACTGATAACCGGTTGTTGCGAAGGATCGTACGTGATTATCGTTTCAGAGGCTATTCGGCCAAAGACACGATCGCAAGGTGGGAGAGTGTGCGAAAAGGCGAAGATAAGTGGATTTTTCCCTATCAGGAGAATGCCGATGCCATGTTTAACAGTGCCATGCTGTATGAACTGGCTGCCTTGCGTAAATATGCTGAGCCCATTTTGATGGAAGTGCTCGAAATAGAAGAAGAGAATGCAGAGGCTTACCGTTTGCTACGCTTCTTACGTTATTTCAATTACATTCATGAAACTGAACTTCCTCCTACATCCCTTTTACGGGAGTTCTTAGGCGGAAGCAGCTTCAGTTACTGATATCAGAAGTACGAGAATGCTTTCTTAGAGCGGTAGATTACTCCCGAAGGGTGGTAAATCTCTGCATACAGAATATATAGGCCGGCGGAAAGCTTTTTTCCGCCGTTTCCTTTTCCATCCCAAAAGAGAGAACCTTTTTGGCCGATTAATTCGTGGTTTTTCAGGATTGCTACTTGTCTTCCGGCAGGATCAAATACCATGATTCTACAACTGTAACCCGATTGATCTGTATGGTAAGCTAGATTCCAACAATTATTCTCTGACGAGAATACCGGAATTTCAATACTGGTTTGAGGACCGTCTTTTATTACTCCATATTGAGTATTTTGGAATCCTGGAGTTCCGTGACCGGCTTCTGCCGCTGCTGTTGCCCAGTTGCGTTGGTCTTGAGTGGTCGATTCCGGATCAATCCTTTCCAATGCAAAACCTTTACTGTCTGACACAAAGGCGTTGTGCCATTTGTGACTGTAGGAGATTTCATCAATAACCTCTTTGGTGTGATGATTCAACAATACTACTGTGGAAGAGGTATTAGCCAGGGTAGGAAGTTTTACAGACCGGATCAATTCCGGAGTAGGGGTATCGTAATGCATGAGAACACCCTCCTTGTCTTTCGTTAAAACCAGATATGAATCCTTTACGATTGTAACCTCTAACCCGGATAGCGGATAAATAGTAGCCAGGCTTCCATCAATCTTACGGATGGCAATGGACAGGCTGTCTGCTCTAAGATCTCCTCCGCTGCGATTATACAACTCGATGTACTCACTTCCTCCGGTATGCGGATCGGGCAGAATTTCGTTGAATATAATGTCAAATGGTTTTACACTGAATGTAACTCCGGGATCTTCTTCATTTGGGTTGCCGATCTCGGGATTGTCGGGGGCAGGAGGTATTTCTTCCAATGAGAAGGTGAACTGAAGGCAGTTGTCGACCAACACGTTTCCCGACAAATCAGTCAGATTTTCCCAGCACAACGTATAATCTTTCCCATCTATCATAGTGTCGGGAGTTACAACAAGCAGTTGATTTGCGTTTGCCGATACAGTCTTGATTGATACCGGTCCCATTTCATCTATAGAGCAGTAAGCCGCAGATGATTCTATAGGTTCGTCGAAGGTAAATCGTAGAATCGAATCAGATATGGCTTCTATTGCAGTGATACAGGGAGGCATGGTGTCGGCCATATCAATAGAATCGCCGGTAATTAACAGATTGTCGAAAGCAAAATGATAACTGCGGGTTTTGCTGTAACGGCAATTTATCTTGAAAGTACCCGATGGCGGAATCACTACTTGTTTCAAGATGGTATCTCCTTCGAGGCGATAGGACATTTCGTCCGAAAGGCGGCTATATAATTTCCAGTGTGTTCCGTTTTCTAATCTTAGCTTTACATTCACTTCAACATCTTCCTTGTCCAGCAATCCCAATCGACCTTTGATGAGTCGTTTGGCTGTTGCCGTCCCTTTTACGCTGTATAATGATATATTATCGTCGTTGTGACCTACCTGAACATAATAATGAGTTTCATCCGGATCTATATTTTCGCCTGACGAGAGAACGTAGAGACGTACATTATTGGCATTGGATGAATTAAAATAAAGTTGAACATCCAGTTCCCATTCCATGTTTTTATTATAATTGACAGGCAATTGCAGCGAAGCATTTCCCTGTTCATACAAATCGTCAAGCTGTAGCCATCCATCGGTTGTAACATAAAATGACGCGGTATCACCTGTCCATGCATTGGTTGCAGTGATATATGACGACGAAAAAGTGTCTGAAGTCTGCGATTTTGTTAAAAAAGAAAGGAAACAGAGTAAAAAAAGAAAAATATGTTTCATAATAGTAAGGTTTTGTAGAAATAGGTATATCTTTGCAAGCCGAATGTTAACTTCGGATACTGTGCCTTGTAAAGTACAAAGATATAAAACTATTTTGCATAGAACGGAATAGTACTAATTATTTTTAATTTTAAATTGTGCTCAAAATGAAAGTAGCAATTGTTGGTGTTAGCGGAGCAGTAGGACAAGAATTCCTACGTGTGCTAGACGAGAGAAACTTCCCGATGGATGAGCTGATCCTTTTTGGTTCATCCCGTAGTGCCGGACGTGTTTATACTTTTAAAGGTAAACAGTACACCGTGAAAGAGCTCAAGCATAACGACGACTTTAAAGGGATCGACATTGCTTTCGTTTCGGCAGGTGGAGGTACTTCCATTGAGTTTGCAGAAACCATCACCAAACATGGTGCGGTGATGATAGACAACTCAAGTGCTTTCCGTATGGACGCTGATGTTCCATTGGTGGTTCCCGAGGTGAATCCGGAGGATGCATTGAACCGCCCGAAGGGGATTATTGCCAACCCTAATTGTACGACCATTCAGATGGTTGTTGCATTAAAGGCAATCGAAGGTATTTCTCACATTAAGAAAGTACATGTTTCAACCTACCAGGCTGCCAGTGGAGCAGGAGCTACTGCCATGGCAGAGTTGATAAAACAATACGAAGAGATACTGAAGGGAGATGAACCCACAGTAGAAAAGTTTGCTTATCAGCTGGCTTATAACCTGATTCCTCAGGTGGATGTATTTACCGATAACGGTTATACAAAGGAAGAGATGAAGATGTACCACGAAACACGTAAAATCATGCACTCTGATATTGAAGTCAGCGCCACATGTGTTCGTGTTCCGGTAATGCGTGCTCATTCTGAGTCTACCTGGGTGGAGACAGAAAAACCCATCAGTGTGGAGGAAGCCAAGGAGGCATTTGCCAAAGCCGAAGGAATTGTTTTACAAGACAACCCTGCTGCAAAGGAATATCCAATGCCATTATTTGTAGCTGATAAGGAACCAGTTTATGTTGGTAGAATCCGCAAGGATCTGACTAATCCGAATGGTCTGACTTTCTGGACGGTAAGTGATCAAATTAAAAAGGGAGCTGCTTTAAATGCTGTTCAGATCGCAGAATACCTTATCAAAGTAAAAAATGTAAAATAAGATTTTCTTATAAAATAATCAACAGGCCGTCCCCATAAGAGACGGCCTGTTTTTGTGTTTATCATGTTAATTGGAAGGTGTGTAGAAAAATAATACAGGATTATCATCAAAGCCTATGTTTCCAATTACATCTTTATATTTGTCCATAAAATAAGGTTGATTTTCCTTATTGCTTATAATGCTATGTAGATAGTGAGCATTACTAACTCCAATAAAAGAATTCCTATCCGAACCTTTAATTTCAAAAATTGGTAAATTAGCCGACTTTTCATTTAAAGAATACAAGTTATATACTCCTCTTTCTTGCTGCTTGTCTATTAGACAATAGCCTAATATCATTCCATTCTCAAGATAATTTAATAGCAAATAATCTGCAGTCTCAAAAATTGAGGTAAAACCGGTGAAGAATCCATTTTTCCCATATTTAAATATAAGGCTGGAGAACGAGTTATTTACAGATGTGTTGAATGCCTCTTTAGGTGCCATCTTTTTAGGCGTTTCTATTACATATTTGGGATAAATTTCTTCATTATTATAATTGTATATTGTGTCACATAACGGCATAATAAATTGAATTTCATCTTCTGTTTTTGACATGGCATGACTGGAGAATGAGTACATATATCCTTCAGTCTTAATTGGATTATAGGAAATTGAAGCTATTGAATTATTTGGTTTTATTAAATCAACAAGTTGATATGCAAGATTCTCCTCAAAATTGATACGGTAATTTAGCAATAGTTTATTGTCATTTGTAAATATGGATTGCTGACAAGATTTTATCAAATCAGAATTTATACGTTCCGATTCAATAAATTTTCCATAATAGTCGTAGTGTATTAGCGCTCCTTTCATCTCATCAATTATTACTACACGTTTATTTTTTTTATCAAGGTAAAAGGCATTAATTCCAACATATTCATTCGGACCATCACCAATCTTGCCAATTTGATTAATAAATTTCCCATTCATATTAAAAACGAATAGGTTGGGTGAATAATCCAGAATAAATAACAATGAATCGAGTTTTTCGATCATTCTTACTTCCCCGATTAAGCAATCAGGTTTTGTTTCAAGAGGAAGGATATTGAAATTTTTATCTAATCGAATATTACTTATGGAGTCATCAACTTCTTTATTGAAACATTTAATGTAAACTAAATTATCTGTTGTGTTATTTATACTATGACATGAATAAAAAAGAAAGATTAGACTAATTATTGCAATACTAAAATTGTTTGTTTTTTTTCTTTGTGGTATCATAACTGTATTGTTTGTATGTTTCTACGAATAGAAGAACAGTTTTTTATATTATTACCCTAGTAAGATTGATTGCTTTAACATTATTTGTAAACTGAAGCGCCTTGATGGATTAAAATACGTTTTTCAATTATGAACGGCAATATGAATTGTGATTGAAATCATACTGTTTTATTTACAGATGATTGATTCATTGGACCAATCATCTGTAAATAGCACTAGAATAGTATAGTTGGTTATTTCTATCTTGTTATAATAATACTTCATTCTTGAATGTTTTTCCAAAACGATTGGTTACTTCTATGGTTACTTGCTTGGCATTAGAGCTTGGAATGGCACGGAACAGATGGTTCGTTTTATAGCCAGCTGCTTTGCCATGCATGAGAATGTAATCTTGATCTTCATCGGAAAACTGTTCCATGTTGCCTTTAAGAAAGCCATCTTCGTACCATTTTACATTGTAGCTATTGTCCCAATCCCATATGTTGGCCACAATGAATTCTGACTGACTTTCGAATTCTCCGGGTTTGTAAATTCTAAATTGGTAAGCTGCTTCCTTGCCGGTTGCTTTATAAAACCAGGTAATGTTATCTCCATTAACTTCTGTAACCAGATAGCCGTTTGGGGCACCGCAACGATTAACATTTCCTGCCCACCAAGCACCACAGGCGGCACCTATGTTGTGTTCATAGAAGGACGGATTTACTTCTGCGTTTTCGTAAAAATGTGTGTGACCTGCAAAAACATGCACTTTATAGTTTTTCAATATTTCAATTAATTGAAGAGTCGTGCTCTTCATGTTGTTGTTTCCTCCTGTTTTGTTTGATGTAGGAGCATGCAGATTTATAAAAACAGTTGTTCCAGGTTCGATGTAGCTCAGATCTTTTTTGATCCACTCGAGTTGGGGAAGTGTTAATCTTTCTGTATATTTCTTTCCTTGATAATAATCTAGGTTTTTCATGGTTATAATGTGAACTTTACCCATGTTTACAGAGTAATCAGTCGGACCGAAATGCGATTCGTAAATTTTCTCTCCATATCCCATTGAGGGATCCACTGTATTTTGAAAATCATTGTAAGAAAGATCTATGTCATGATTGCCAATAGTATGTAAGAAAGTTTTCACGGAAGTCTGACGCAATACTTTTTTATAGGGATGGAAAAGATTCATCTGATCAAAAACCATATCACCAAGTACTATTGCGAGAGTTTCTTTATCGTTATATCTACTTAATGTTTCATTTAAGTCGGATACGGTTTCGTTACGGAATCGTTCTAATTGTATTTCATTTTTAATTTGAGGATCTGAAATGGCAATATAGAGAAACTCATCGATTGTTTGTTTGCGTTTTTGTAAGATAAAATCGCGACGATTAACCTTTTCATTGGCCGATAGTGGAGCGTAGAACCCGTTCGCAATCTGTTCGTCAGATCCAATTTCAAAAGCAGCTGGGATTGAAATTGACACAAAACGACTTTTAGATAAATCGGTTTTTAAAAAATACATTCCTCTTTTATCGGTTTGTGTAAAATTCAAGCCATCATTGACCACTACACCTTCAATAGGTTGATTTGTCTCATCCACGATTACTCCATGCAATGTAACCCCTTTCTGCGGAGGGATAGATATCTCCGTATCGCATCCGGCCCATAAAGGCAGAATGGAAAAAAGGAGAAGAAGTGAAATTAACAGATGTCTCTTAGATATCATTTTATTTATAATTTTTGAAGAATTACAGACTCAAAAAGTAACATAATTTTTGTAGGATCCTTGCATTCCAGTAATGCCTGTTCGAATTCCCGGGTTTCGTTTTCAAAACACATTACATTGGCGCAATCAAGTATATGTCCCATTTTTTGTCGCGCCTCGGATTCGCTGATTAATCCTTTGCGGGTTATTTTTTTTAGATGCTTATTAACTTTTGTTACTGCATTGTAAATTACAGGCTTTTGTATCTCTATCACCGAATTGGAAAGACCTACTTTTGTTTCATATTCTTGGGTATAGTTTACAAGAAAGGTATTCCATTTAGAGGAGATCAAGTTCCCAAGAAAATGTTCTTCCTCGAAGGCCGGTTTTTTCTCGGGAATGTCTCCGTATACATTAAAGATAAAAGATGTCTTGACCATTTTTTCAGAAGGAACAACAATTAATGGATCGTCAGTGCCGGATGTTGTCAAGTTATTCATAGCCAAAGTCTGACTTTGCAGACTTGCTGCAAAGATCAGACATAAGCATAATGCGGAGAGTTTGAAATTTATAGTATTCATAGTAAAATATTTAAACAATTACTTTTTTTGCCAGATAAGTGAAATATTTACATCATCGCCACCCATGTTTTCTTTGGCTATCTGGTAGTTTTTGAGGTTGGTTCGTTGGAGAGTTGCCGGATATTTGAACCTCTTTGGCATTTGGTTTCCATCTGGAATTCCGGCCCCTCTGGGAAGTTCTGGCAATCCGGTTCGGTTGTGCTCAAACCACTGTTGATAATCACAAAAGATGAGAGCATAGAATTTTTGAAGCATAATACGATCTAAAGTCCCATCATAGGCTGCATCTGAATCTTCAAAATAGGAAGCAGGCATTACTCCTCCCCATTGTTCTATAGCTGCTTTTACTCCCTTTTCGTACGATCCCTTAGCGTCGCTTCCGGCAATCCCCTTTAGTGCGAGTTCGGCTTTTATGAATTCAAGTTCAGCATAGGTCATTAGTGCCAGCTGCATGGGGGCTTTAGCTATACCCTGATTAGGGGCCGACGCATTGAAAGAGGGGACGAGGTCGTATCCACTGGGCCATCCGATATAGGATTTCTTCCCATTGTTAGTTGCCTGAGTAATGAAAATAGGCAGACGGGGATCATTCCATTTCTGCAGATTGTCAACAAAAAAATCGGATACCACAATGTAGGCAGTTAAATCCTGGGGACGAATCATTGGAGGATCTTGTGGAAATACACCGGTTATATAAACCATTGCGGCATCGTCATTTGACTGAAACACCGGATACACCGTTGGATTGTTAATCATTTTGGCTAATTCTGCTTTCGCATTAAATACGGGGACATTAGCTACCCGTAACAAAATTCTTAATCGTAGAGAATTTGCAAATTTACGCCAACGCACTATCCCTTCTGATTTCCCGGCTGTAACTGCAGCTGTTGTTTCATATAGTAATTCTCCATCTTTGTTATATCGTAAGCCGCTGGCTTCGTCAAACAGGCTGTTGGCTATCTCCAGATCATCAATTAGTTTCTGGTAAATTTGTTGTTGGCTGTCAAATTTCGGAGTAAATAGTTGTTCATTGCCCCGACTAGCTTCGGTCATAGGGACATCACCAAATGCATCGGTAAGTAATTGGTATATCCAACTGCGAAGTGTGATGCTGATTGCCTGATAATTGGGCTCATTTAGCGCAATAGCCTGTTTTTCCATCTCACGGATATTATTCAGCCATTTGTAATAGTTAGTCCACGTTCCGTCTCCTTCTCCATCTCCTATATTATACCAACCTACACCGCTGGTACTATTGGTTGCCACTTTACTCTGCATTACCGCAAAAGTATAGGAGTTATACCTGTTCCAGTTATACGAAGACATCTCATACAGAATAGGATTCAGAAAAGTCCCCGGATTAGCATCCTGTAAACGTATTGGGTCGGTATTTAATTCATCGAAGGAGGTACACGATGAAAGAAGGGTTACAGTAAGAAGTAATCCGCACAGTATATTTTTAATTCGTTTCATAATGTGTTGCTTAAAATAAATTAGAGTTATCAGAAAGTTACACCGATATTAATACCAACCGAACGGGTAGATGGAAGTGATCCTGTTTCTACACCTGGCAAAATAGAACTTCCATTAAGAGCTGCGGCTTCCGGATCAAACATTGGAAAGTCGGTTAGACACAGTAGATTTCGTCCGTAAAGAGCAATTTTTGCATTTTGGAAAGGAGTCTGATTGAGTAGACTTTTAGGAAAACTATATTCCAATCGGACTTCCCTTAGCTTAATATAAGATGCATCAAAGGTGTTGGCTTCCACGTTAGCCATTCGGTAATATTCCTTGTTGTAGGCTTCGATAGTTACCACCTTTTCATTTGGACTAAAGCTCCCGTCGTTGTTTTGTACAACTCCTGGAGCAATCATATAGACTCCATCCAGGGGGGTGAGCTTGGCCGCTGCTATCCGAGGATCATTGCCATCCATATAATATTCGGTTCCTTCTAAACGACCGTTCAATGTATGTGCAAGTTTGCCTTGCTCAGTCATCTTATGGTGTGAGTGAGAATAAATATTGCCTCCTTTTTGCATATCTATTAAAAAACTGAATGTAAGTTGTTTATAGGTAAGTTCATTGAAAAATCCAGCTTTCCAAGCAGGGTAGGCTGAGGCAACATATTCAATTTCATCGGCGCGAACCGGTAATCCGTTAGCTCCGATTATTACCTCTCCATTTCCATTTCGGACCAATTTATATCCCCAAAGATCGCCGGTAGTTCCACCCACTTTCCCAATGATGGAAACACTTCCTACGCTGCCGATAAGCTGATTCTCGTCTGAACCTTCGGCCAACTCAAGGATTTTATTTTCATTTTTTGACCAAGTAAAGGAGGTATTCCATTTAAAATCGCGTATAGATACCGGTGTTCCATTTAGCTGTACCTCATAACCTCGGTTGCGAACATTGCCTGAATTGATAGTTGCACGGGTATAACCAGTTGTTGCATCCATTGGCGCATCAAGAATTTGGTTCTTAGTTTGATTGTAATAGAATGTAAAATCTAAGCCCAGACGATTCTTGAACATCCGGAAATCTATACCCGTTTCGTAATTTGTGGATATTTCAGGCTTAAAGCTTGCATTGTAAAGAGTTGAAGGCATTTGTAATGAGCCTGAAAATTCACTGGTAGAATAGTAGGCAGCTGTTTTGTATGGCTCTGTATCGTTACCTACTTGTGCCCATGAAGCTCTTATTTTTAACATACTTATTTGTTCGGGAAGCTTAGTTAGCTCGTTAACTAATACGCTGGAACTAACCGATGGATAAAAGAAAGACCTGTTTTGTTTCGGTAGTGTGGAAGACCAGTCGTTACGGCCTGTAATATCTACAAACAACTTATTTTGATACGAGAAGTTGGCTGTAAAGTATAGGCTGTTTAATGAACGCTTATTAATGATAGTCTGTACATACGGATTAGAAGTCCCATTGGCCAATTTGTAGACGCCTGGAGTAATAAGACCGTTTACAGATGCAGAAAGCATGTCATAATATTGATTCATCATATTGCCTCCTACTGAAGCATTTACATGTAAACCGTTCGAAAAACTATCATGATAGGTAAGCAATGCATCGCTATTTAATTCGTAATCGAATACATTCTGTTTTTTAAAGAACCCATTAGCATAAACTACATCGCTGATAGGTCTGTGCTGTTCTCTTTGATCGGCCGAAAGCTGAATGCCGGATCGAATCATTAGATCGAACTTCCTGCTAAGTTTAAGTTCTGCCGACACTGATGAAACTGTACTGTGCTTTTGAGATGGATTTTCCGATTCATAAAGAATCACAAACGGATTTCCGATAAAGCTACTGTAGGGTTGTAATTGCTTGAGGTTTTCTTCTCCTGTACGCCACATTGGACGTAGCCAGTCCAGGTTTACATTCGGATTTTGGAAAATTAGGAAATAAGAAATAGAATTACTGTTGTATCCAAGAGCCGGAACATTATCCAATTTGCGGTTTGTGTAACTAGCCTTCAGATTGAGCTTTAACATGCGTGAAACCTGTTGCTGTGCATTTATTGATGCAACTACCCGCTGAAATCCTGTATTTGGTAATATCCATTCATTTTTTGTATGTGTTACAGACGCACGGATGTTTCCTCTGTCTGATTTCCCATTTATAGCAATTGAATTGGTTAATGTATAACCAGTTTGAAATAAATCTTTACGGTTATCTTTGTACGCTATCCATGGTGTTGCTTCAGTGGCACGACCCTGTGTAACAGGATCGTACTGATAAAAGCTCACTTCCGGATTAAATTTGGCTCCATAGGCACTACTGGTTCCACTTGTTCCGCTATTGCCATCAGGTGCTGCCCCGTACGAGTAGTAGAGTTTTCCTGCATATTCGGTCCCTGCTTTACCAACATTTGAAGGTAATCCTTGTCCAAATTCGTATTGATAATCCGGCCATCGCATCACATCGTCAACGCTAAGACTTGTGTTATAGGTAACTCCAATCCCTTTTTGGGACTTACTTCCCGACTTTGTGGTTACCATAACTACTCCGTTTGCTGCGCGTGTACCATATAAGGCTGTTGCACTGGCTCCCTTCAGAATCTGAACGCTTTCTATATCATCTGGATTTATATCAGCAAAGCCATTTCCATAGTCGATTGAGAGCTCCGAGGCCGACCCTGCACCGTAGGCTGTTCCCGGGTTGGTCATGGGGCTACTCATTGGAACACCGTCAACAACGATTAATGCATTATTCCCATTTTGATTTAATGATACGTCTCCTCGAAGTGAAATACGCGTAGATCCAATAGGACCTCCGGGAGATACTACACTTAGGCCGGCAACCTTTCCACTTAGTCCCGCAGACCAGTTAGTGGGCATTGCGCCTGTAATTTGATTCCCGTCTACTGTTTGTGTAGCATAACCTAATCCTTTTTCTTCACGTTTTATACCGAGAGCTGTTACAACAACATCGTTTAGTGCTACTGCGTTTTCTTTCATCACCAAATTAAGGATGTTACCCGAATAGGATACTTCCTGATTTTGATAACCTAAATAGGCAAAAACAAGGACATCTTTTGAAGTTAAACTTTTTCTGGAGTAGAGAACGTAATTACCATCAACATCACTAACTGTTCCTTCTGGTGAATTCTTAACTGTGATAGTGGCGCCGATTAAAGGATCTCCATTCGAATCTGTTACCTTTCCCTTTACAGTACTCTGCGACCAGACTACACTGGGAATAATGATAAACAGCATTGCTATAAGGAAACGAAGCTGTTTAAATGAATTTTTTTGGTTCATCGTTATTCAATCTTAATTTTTGACTCTTATTTGAATGCAAAGAGAGTTTAATAAGATTAAATGAAGGTGAACCTGAAATGAAGATTCGGTAACACTAAAGCTACAAAACCGTTTCTTACTTCTGTTTTAACGCTTCTCTACGTGCCTTTTCGCGGTCTCTAAGTTTTTGCTGATAGAGTTTCTCATTTTGTTTACGTTCGGCTTCACGCTTTTTGAGTTGCTCTTTATAGGCCCGTTCCTTTTCTTTAAGGAGTAATTTCCGTTCCTTGATCTTCTGTTTACGGGCAGCTTCTGCTTGCTTCAACCGATCTTTTTGTTCCTTTTCAAGCGCTTTCTCCCTGTCGGCTTTAGCTTTGAGCAAAGCTTGATTTTCAATTTCCTGCTTTTTCAGGATATCTGCACGTTCTTTCGCCTTTTGTTCCTGCAATTCCTTATCTGCCTTTTGTTTGGCTTCAAATTCTTCACGTTGCTGTTTCTTTAGTGCCTCTTCTTCTGCAGCTTCCTTTGCACGGATTGCCTGAATTTCTTTCAGAGTCAACTCTTTTGATTCAGGAACAATCGATCTGGGAATGCTGTCTGCACGAAATTCGGTTTCCGGCAGTGTATCCTGTATTATATTATTCACCCGGGTACTATCCGTTGGAAGATCTATCGCCTTTTCTGCTCGATCTATTTGAAGTGAATCAATTGGTCGTTGTATGAGTTGAATTGAATCCGGAACGGCAGACTGTGTATTCGTAGAATCTGCTTGTTGATCTGTAACATCAGATGCAATAGACGGTGCCGGAATCTCGGTTGTTTCGTCTGCTTGATCCATTAGCCGGATACGCCAGCGTGATACGATTTCGGGAGCTGATTCGCCAAAGTTTTCATTGAAAAAAGTAATGTATTCGTCTAATGTCTTGCCATGAATCAGCACCTCATAATTGGATTCGGAAATGGGTAGGATACCTACAGCTTTTTCGATATTCGCAGCATATCCGGATTCTGAATGGATCATACGGTAATACTGCAGAATTTCTTCCATCCCAACAAAACCACGTATAAAGAGCATATTCATTTCTCCAAAAGATTCGCTGCTTAAGTCGAACTCCTTTATCATAAAGTTGGCAAAATTATAGGAGGCTACAGTGAAAAGGAGTTGATTCAGTTCCACTTTTCCTGCCGGATAAATTAGTAACATCCGATAAGGCTCATTTATTCCGGCAGTAAAGGTACGGGTTGAATCGATAGCGCCTGGCTCGATCCCATTTTGAAGTCCGAAACGCATATTCCATTTCATCCCGGTAACATCTCCTTGTACCATAGAACGCCCGCGCAGGACTCCCTTGAGCATTTCGCCAGCCAGTTCAGTTACATCGGCTTGAGGATATTTCTCTACCAATGCTTTGAGAGCCTCTTTGAAACGGTTGGCATCGCCTGACTGAACATATGTTAGAGCCTCAAGGAATGTGAATTTCGGTAATAGCTTGGATAACGGATAGGCGGTTGTTACCTTCCTGTAATTATTTCTTACATTGGTTGTGTCGCCGGCCAGGTATTGATTATAGGTCTTTTCGTAAATGGAATCCTGTACACGGTCCATCATACGGATATTATAAGCATAATCGGGGTCTGCGACTGCCAGAGCATAATCACTTTCCGGAAAAGTTTGCATAAGCTTACTCTTATATTGGGCTGCAAGCGAACGGTCTTCCAATCGTAATCCCATCAGATACAATTGATAATAGCTGTCTAAACGATATTTATTTTGAGGAAAGCGTCTGTCCAACGTTTCGAAGGTTTCAATAGCCAGCGGAAGGTCTTCCAGCTTGTCTTTATATATTTTCCCCATGTTAAAGAGCCCGTCGGCAATTATAAGATCCGATGCCAGGAGGTCTTCTTCCGTTAGTGGAATTTGCTGGAGGTAAAATGCCGGATCTTTTGGATCTTGAGAAGCTACAGGCGAAGGTAGAGAATCTACAGAAACTACCTGATTTCCCCTGTCGGGAGGAGTGCCTTGTACATTGTCTGAAAGTACATTACTGTCCTGATTATCAACGAAGGTATTCATTGCTTTTTTAAGTCTGCGCCAATTGTCTTCAAGTAATCGTCTTCCCCAGCGGGTCTGAAACTGTCTTTTCCCATCGGCAACAGTTTGAGGATTGTAGAAGTAAAATGAATTCTCTCCTGTTGCTACCGGCATGGTAACTGTTCGGGTTCCTGTGCCAGTACGGTTTATTCCACTTCCTTTGGCATCCTGCTCGGCTAAGAAAGCGGCTTGTTCAGCTGCTCTTTTTTGTTCTTCCTCGTCCTTTTTTACTTTATCAATAATTTTACCAATAACGGCAAGTCGTTCCGGTTCGCTCATTTTGGCGAGGGTTTGCAGACTGTCTTGCAGATGTACTGCTTCAGTATGGATGACCAGTTCGTCCAGAATGACAGACTGTTTAGCAACCCGTTCGTAATCGCGGTGTTTTTTATCTAGAGCAGTTAATGCTCCCAGGAAACAGGGCTGTGCTTTTTCGTAGGCACGTTGTTTGAAATAGATATCTCCGAGACGAAGTTGACAGATCGCTTTATCCAATCCGTTCCGTTTACTTTTTTCGATTGATGATTCGTAACTTTCGATGGCACGGATTGTGTCTTGCTGACTCATATACACATTCCCGATAGCATAATACACCTGATCTAAGTAATCAACATTCTTTTCGCTACGGGCCATACTCTGCAATCTGCGAATTACTTTAGTTGCATTTCCTCCGGGAAAAACTTCTGTCTGACGTATACGCGCTGCAAATTCCATTTCGTATGGGGGATTTGCACTGATAACCTGCCCAAAAGCTTTATAAGCCAGACCATCCAACCCTTCACCAGCATATAGTTGACCTAGAAGATATTTCATGCGGGTACGCTGTTTCCTGTTTTTCTCTGCTTTGATGGCAGTTATAAGGTAGGGGATAGCCTCTTTGCTCTGCTTGCTTTTAATCAGATAATCTGCATATACTGAAGCATACCTGCGTTGCTTACTTTTGGGAATACCATTGATATTTAATTTATTCAGGATGTCTTCCGACTCATACATCCACCCCAGCTCAGCATAAGACCTGGCTTGCCAGAGTTTTGCTTCGGCAACCATTTCTTCATCCTGGGCATAATGACGGGCGATATAGGAAAAAGTGGCCGAAGCCTGTAAAAAGTCGGCATTGTAAAATTGACTTTCACCCAATAGCTGCCAGCACTTCTTTAAAAATGGGTTGTACTCTTCCATCTCCTGCAACGCTTTTTGTTTGGGGTCATTTCGCCAACCTGGTTTCTTAAGCGGTTTCGTCTGTATGGAATGGAGTTTAATGGCTTTGTTACTCTTCTCTATCGCACGGTCGAAAGATCCTCCTGTAGTTTGTTTCTCTTTAGAGAGTCCGCTTACCGGATACATAAGCAGCTGTTCGGTATAATTATCTTTATGTCCGTCTTGAAGCGATTTCATTGATTCGTCGAAGGATGTCTTGCCGTTGAAGTAGATATTATACCGCGAGGTAAAGGCATGATAAAACCTACTGGACATCGTATTTTCTTTTGTACTGCACGATGCCAGCAACACAAACACACATAATGCGCTTATATAGCCGGTCTGTTTTTTCAATGTTGCCTGTTTTAACAACTTAATAAACAGAAATGAACCTGTTTTATTGTTTTTTACGGAAGAATAATAGCCCTTTTGCCACTAAAAAGAAAATGACCAATACCAGAATGATAAAAGCTCCCGAAGGTACGTTTAATAAATAGGACAAGATTAATCCTGACAAACATCCAATAAATCCTATAAAAATACTTCCCCAGATAATCTTATTAAAATTGGATGTGAAGAGATTGACGGTTATCTGTGGCAGAGTTACCATAGACATAAGCAGCATAATTCCAACCAAACGGATAGACAGTACAATCGTAATGGCAATAAAGCACATCATGGTATATTCCACCAGTTTTACCGGCAAACGTTGGGTTAACGCAAAGTCGTTGTCGAATGCTACATAAAGAATTTCCCTGTGGAAAAGCACGAAAAAAACAATAAGTACAACCGACAATATACTTATCCAAAGGATATCGGTATATGAAATTGTAAGAATATTTCCGAAAAGGTAGGCGGATAGGTTAGGAGCAAACCCCGGAGTCATAAATATGGCGATAACTCCCAAAGCCATACCCAGAGACCAGAACCCTGCTATAGCCGAATCTTCCCTCACCCCCTGTTTGCGGCTAACCCATTCTACTCCGAAGGCGGAAAGAATAGAAAAGATCAAAGCCGAGAGAATAGGATTTATGCCGGCAAAAAAGCCGATACCTAATCCTCCGAATGAGGCATGGGTGATTCCGCCGGTAATAAACACCAACCTTCTGGATACGATATAGGTGCCAACAATTCCACAGGCAATCGCTGTTAGAAAGCTTCCTATCAAGGCGTTTTGAAAAAATGCATATTGCAGTAGATCTGTCATACGTCAGGCGTGTATACGTCGTTCACCAAGAATCAGAAATGCTTCATCTTTCAGAGCATCGGGTAATTCGATACCCCGTAAAAGCAGGCTGCGGATCCATCCGGCCACTTCAACTTCCTGAAGCGTATAGAGAACTTCACGGAATTCTTCAACTTCATTTTCCGAATATGCATCTGCAGCAGTACCGATGAAACGATCCAGATCTTCATCTTCGTAATATTCTATTTTCTTGCTTACAGCAGCAAGCAGGCTGTCTTTTTCGCAGGTTTCATGCTGTCCGCAGCATCCTTCAGATATCTCTTTCGGCTCGGGAATTTCCTTGATTTCTCCCCTCTCCAACATCCCCTGCAATTTCTTATTCCGCAAATGACCAGCAATGGCGGCAAGGATGCCCAATACAATAATTCCAATAACGATAAACCACATAGAGCCAATAATTTAATCTTTAATATCAAAACCAGCTTTTAGTAAATCATTCCAAAAATTTGGATATGATTTGCTCACCACCTCCGGATCAGCAATACAGATTCCCTGAGGGAGTGCAAGAGCTACCGGAGCAAAAGCCATGGCCATACGATGATCTTCATAGGTGTTGATCACCGGGTGATCCATTGGTTCGCAACGCTCTCCATTCCATTCCATCACACTGTTTCCTTCAACATTAATCAGATAGCCAAGTTTTCGCAACTCGTTACATAAGGCTTCGATGCGATCGGTTTCTTTTATTTTCAAACTCTGCAATCCAGAGAAACGGAAGTGTACGTTAAGTAACACACAAGTAACCACAAAGGTTTGTGCAAGATCGGGTTCATTCACAAAATTATGATTGAACTTTGTGCATCGGTTTCCGTTCTTTTTTAAAAGAACCCCCTTGTTTGTGTAAGAGGTTGTAATACCCAGTTGCGTAAATAATCCGGCTACAGCCGAGTCACCCTGTAAACTATTTTTAAACAACCCTAACAATTCAATTTCAGCATCTTTGTTCAGGGCTGCCATTTGATACCAATACGAGGCGGCGCTCCAGTCAGATTCTACAGTGAAAGGGATCGGTTTATATTCCTGAGGCAATACTTTTATAGTCTGACCAGACCAATTTGCCTTCACCCCGAACTGTTCCATCAGCTGAAGGGTGAGTTGGATGTAAGGACGGGATATTATGTTACCTTCCAGATGGATGGTAAGTCCTTTTTCCATAAGCGGGGCAACCATGAGAAGTGCCGAAATATATTGGGAACTGATTCCTCCGGACAGAGATATCTCTCCGCCCTGCAATGCACTTCCAAAAATCCGCAACGGAGGATAACCCTCTTTCTCAATGTACTCAATACGGGCACCTAAAGAATTCAAGGCATCCACGAGCAGCTTGATGGGCCGGTTCTTCATGCGTTCGGTTCCGGTTATTGTCCATTCTCCCACAATTTTTGAAAGGAAAGCGGTTAAAAACCGCATAGCGGTTCCTGCTGCTTTAATGTCAAAATCGCGGCCTTCCGAATTAAGGGCATTTACCATTACTTTTGTATCATCGCAATCGGATAAATTAACGATGTCGTAAGCACTGTAACTTAATGCATGTAAGATCAGTGCACGGTTGCTGATGCTTTTGGATGCCGGTAACTGAATGGATGCCTGTAATTTGGAAGGCGCTTTTATCTGATATTCCATTGTCTCATCTCTGTTCGTTAGGAAGTACAAAAGTACGGATTTTTATCGGATTGTCTCCTGTTTGTTAGGAATTATGCCATCTCTTTCTTTACCTTTGTAATTCAACTGGAAAAGAACATAGGTATGATTGTGACGAGAGATACTGAGATATTGAAAGACATTGAGCTGGTGGCCACCATTGGATTCTTTGATGGAGTGCATTTGGGACATCGGTTCCTGATTGAAGAAATGCTATCAGTAGCAAGGTCCAGAAAGCTTCCTGCAGCTGTAATTACCTTTCCCGAACATCCCAGAGCAGTGCTTCATGCCGATTACCAACCCAAATTATTGAATAGCTTTGAAGAGAAGCTGATGCATCTGGAATCTACCGGAGTAGATTATTGTATCGTACTTGATTTTACTCCTGAACTTTCTCAATTGTCGGCCAAAGAGTTTATCCAAGAGATCTTGTGTAAGCGGATTCATGTGAATACATTGCTGATTGGGTACGATCATCGTTTTGGCCGTAATCGGGCGGATGGTTTTGAGCAGTATGTAGAATACGGAAAGAGTTGTGGGATGGATGTGATACAGGCTTCACCCTACAGCCCCGGAATGGAGCATGTTAGTTCGTCTGAGGTCCGTAAGCAATTAGACCATTGTCGTGTAGACAAAGCTGCGGCTTTGTTGGGCTATCCATACATGATCAAAGGAAGTATTGTAAGCGGTTATAAAATTGGTAGAACAATTGGTTTTCCTACTGCCAATATAAGGGTAGACGAGCCATTTAAAGTTTTGCCGGGAATCGGGATCTATGCGGTTTGGGTAAATTTGAACGGGATACGTTACAAAGGAATGCTGTATATCGGATGTAGGCCAACCATAGATAATAATCTGGATATGGCTCTTGAAGTCAATATTCTGAATTTTAGCGGCGACATTTACAACGCTCAGTTGGAGGTAATATTTGTTCGTTTTATGCGCGAAGATATTAAATTTGAGAGTCTGGAGGCTTTACGTGCCCAGTTAGAGATTGATCGGGAAGAGGTGGATGCGCTTCTGTCCGGATTGGAATAAATTAGTAATATTAAAACAGCAATATGGAAGCTTTTTATGATGCCTTGGATTTACTAAGCGGTATGATTCGCATTCCTTCATTTAGCCGTGAAGAAAACGATGTAGCCGATTATCTTTTTTCTCAATGGACAAAGGCTGGCCATAAAGTAAACCGCGCAGGGAATAATCTTTGGATAGTTGCTCCTGGTTTTGAATTGGGGAAACAAACCATATTGCTTAACTCCCACATAGATACGGTAAAGCCTGTAGCTGGATGGAGCAAGGATCCGTTTGCTGCTGATGCCGGTGAAGACGACCGCCTGTATGGGTTGGGAAGTAATGATGCCGGCGCCAGTGTTGTTTCATTGTATGAAGCTTTTACGATTTTAAGTAAAAAGAGCCAACCTTACAATTTGATTTTCTTAGCCTCATGTGAAGAAGAAGTTTCTGGAAAGAATGGTCTGGAATTGGCTCTTGCCGAGTTACCTCCCATTCATTTTGCAGTGGTGGGTGAGCCTACGGAGATGCAACCGGCTGTTGCCGAAAAAGGATTGATGGTGTTGGATTGTATCGCTTTGGGAAAGGCTGGTCATGCTGCCAGAAACGAGGGGGTGAATGCTATTCTGTTGGCTATGAAGGATATCGAATGGTTTACTACGTATCAATTTCCAGAAAAAAGTGATTTTCTGGGCCCGGTAAAAATGTCGGTTACGGTAATTCATGCCGGAAGTCAGCATAATGTAATTCCCGATAGATGCGAATTTACGGTAGATATCCGGACCAATGAGTTCTATACGAATGAAGCTTTGTTTAATCATATAAAACAACATATAGATAGTGAAGTGAAAGCCCGGTCTTTCCGATTAAACTCTTCACGAACCGAGGTTACCCATCCCTTCGTTCAAAGGGCGATCCTTTTGGGTAAAGATCCTTTTGGGTCTCCTACGTTGTCGGACCAGGCACTGATGCGGTTCCCTTCGGTCAAGATTGGACCTGGAAAGTCCTCCCGCTCGCATACAGCGGACGAATTTATTTGTCCTTCCGAAATAAGGGAGGCCATTGATACCTATATACGGTTATTAGACGGATTACAACTCTGATGCATGCTTCGTAAAATAATTGAAACCATTGGCACACGTTACCTGGTCGCTTTCCTTAATCTGATACTTCTTGTTCTCAATGCACGCGCCTTGGGAATTCATGGCGTAGGACTGATTGGGTTGGTATTGGCTGCAGTAAACATCGTAATGATGTGTAACAGTGTACTCAGCGGAAACACTATCGTTTATTTTATGAACCGGTATCCTTCTTTTCAGGTATTTATACCGGCCTATCTGTGGACAATTAGTATGGGAGCTTTAGCTTCTTGTATTATGTGGGTAAGCGGACTTATCCCTGAAGGGTATGGAATGCATGTTTATCTGCTATCTTTACTCCTTTCTCTTACAGCTGCCAATGCACGCTTTTTACTTGGAACAGATTGCATACGAAAATTTAATCTGACATATACATTACAGGGAGGATTGCTCTTTGTTGCTGTTCTGATTCTTTACTATGTATTTGATGTGAAAACGGTAGATGCCTATATCTGTGGGCTGTACATTGCAAATGGAACCGCATGGATAATAAGCTTACTATGGGTGATGCCTTTATTGAAGCGGGGTACATGGAACGAATTGCCATCCTTAACCTGGAATATGTTTTTGTACGGTCTTTGGGCCGGAGTTGATAACCTTGCAGAGCAATTCACCAGCCGCATTAATTACTTTTTACTGCAACGATTCAGTGGAGTTGGAAGTGTCGGCCTGTTTGATGCCGGAACCAAGGTGTCAGAAAGCGTTTGGAATATTAGCAGAAGTATTTCTTTTATCGTTTTTGGCAAAGTTGCACAAACAGAAGATGCAAATATTCAAAAGCGTATCACCATTCAGTTGGCATGGCTTACCTTGTTGGCTACTACTATTGTCATGTTGTTCGTTTTACTTATTCCGGAATTCGTATTTACATCCTGGTTGTTTGGTCAGGAATTTTCCGGTATCCGGATAGTAATCATATGCTTGACTCCGGGGGTGATTGCCTTGGCCTGTAACAGTATATTCAGCCATTTTTTTATCGGAAGCGGAAGAGTCCGTATAAGCACAATCAGCTCATTACTTGGTCTCTCTGTGTTATTGCTGACAGGCTCACTCCTTATTCCCGTATCAGGGGTGCCGGGAGCTGCTTTATCTGGAAGTGCAGCTTATCTGTCGATGCTTTCGTTTTCTATCATTCAGTTTTGCCGCATTACAAGTACCCGAGTGGGTGAATTGTTGCCTGATAAAACTGATATTACCTCCATCTGCAGAAGAATTCGGAATTTGGTTTCCCGTTCCGGACAATCCTGATCTCTTTCTTTCTCAGGCAACCAAGTTGTTGCCTGGTTTAATTTATGATTTGAATTAGTCCAACCAGGGGGCCGGATTTAGCTTCGTTTTTTCTTTCCAGAGTTGAAAATGCAGGATTGTTGCATTGCCATCTTCACTATCCGTAAAGATTTTCCCGATGGATTGACGGGTCGATACCCTGTCGCCGGCTTTTACATAAACCTGACTCAGGTTGCTGTAAACTGTAAGGTAATTACCATGACGGATAATTACGGAATTGTTATACCCGGGAACAACAAATACACGGGTTACCTCTCCATTAAATACGGCACGCGCATCTGCTCCGGGTGAGGTCTGGATATCAATACCGCTGTTGTTTGTACGAACATATTTCAGATCCTGGTGCTGCTGTTCACCAAAGGTGCCAACAATCGTGTGTCTGCCGGTTACAGGGTAGGGCAGGCGACCTTTATTATTGGCAAAATTATCCGATAATTTCTTTTCTTCACGGGTCATGGCATAACCGCCTTTTACATCCGCTACACGTTCCTCCCGTATGGGTTCGGGAGCTGGTTCTTCTTTTTCTTCAACATACTTTTTACCAGAAGCTTCGGCTTTTCTTTTTCGTTCTTCGCGGGCAATACGAGCTTTTTCGGCACGTTCACGTTCGGCCTTTTCCCGGGCCAAGCGAGCCTCTTCTTCGGCTTTAGCAATTTCAAGAGCAATCTGCTTCTCGATTTGTTGATTTAACGCTTCGGCCTGTTGCTTCTTTTTCTTCAGTTGAGCCTGCAGATCGCGTTGTTTCTTATTAAGTTGTTGTACTTCGGTTTTCTGAGTAGACTCTTCGTTCTCCAGTTTTTTATTTTCGGTTTCCCTTACACCCAGCAGAGCCTGCTTTTCACTTCTGGTTTTTTCCAAAGTGCTGCGTTTAAGTTCTATCTCTTTCTGTTTTTCTGAAATTTCGATAGCCTGACGTTTTTGCCAGTCGGCATATTCTTTCAGATAACGCATCCGGCGAATGGACTGTGCGAAGTTGTCGGCGGACAGGATGAAGAGCAGCTTGTCTTGCGAACTTCTTCTCTTGTACATGCCACGTACAGATTTACCGTAGTTTTTCTGTTTAGTTTTAAGCTCTCCTTCAAGACGACCGATTTCCCGGCGCATTCCATTTATTTGAGAATCTATCCCTCCGATCTCCTGATTCAGAATACTGATAACTTTTTTGCGTGAAAGGATTTGTTTGGAAAGCAGGTTAAGCCTGTTCAATGAGCTACGGGTTGATATTTTAGTTTCATTCAATAGTTGGCTAGTCATCTCAATTTCTTCCAGCGCTTTTTTTCGCTGATTTTCCAACTGCTTGACCCTTGCGGAATTCTGACTGAAAGCTACCAGTCCTGAAAGTAAGAATAATGCAATCCAACCGTATCTCATTTGCTTAAATTACTTAATGCTTTAATAATCTGCGCATAGGTGATGCGCGTATATTTAGAGGGAATGGTGAAATCCATTCTCACGGGAACGTCTGGTTCTATTTTATTGAAATTGAGAGTAAGACTACCCTTGTTTTCGTTGCCTGAAACTACCTGAGCTTTCATTCTCATTGGGAAAGATTGCGAATTGGCCTGCTGAAAATCGGTATAATCCCATTGAAGCTTCTGGCTTCCGGTAGCATTGGTAATTAACGTTGATACTAATTTTTCTTCGTTATCAGCGGTAAATGTGTAGTGCAAGCCGGTCTCGTCTTTTGTTCTTAATTCCGCCAAACCTTCATTTTCAACATAAAAAAACTGAATGAATTCTTCGGGACTGATACTCTGCTTCCCTGGTAAAAACAGGTGGTTTGTAAATAATGCCTGTAGATTGTAGAAGTTGAAGTCGACCGGAGTTTCGCCCTTCAGGGATTCATAGCTTTCCAATACATATCGTTTATTCATCCGGTCCATCATCTTTACACTGTCAATGCTGAACTCCATCCTAAAAACCTCAATACCCAGAAAAGGCTGTACTGACAACTGAAATACGCTGTCTTTAACTATCTTCATATCCACTCTGGAACTTAAGCTCTTTCCGGGTATGTTCAAGTCTGCATTCATTCTTGCCGAAAGGGTTTGGAATTGCAATGCCTTTTGTTGAACAGAAGACATAAATACTTCTTTTTCTTTAATAATACCCTCTCTTCCGGATGTTGCTTTACGTGCTGTTTTACATCCGCTTACAAGTATAAGTGTAGCAGTAATCAGTAAAAGTATATATTGTTTGTTCCGTTTCATTTTACAACCTCTTCAATGTAAATCTTTTCTGCAATCTTCCGGTCCAGAATTTCACTTTCCTTTCCTAGTTCTTTTGCCTTAATCCACTGTTCCACAGCTTTCTCCTTCTCTCCGCTCATGTACAGGATATCTCCGTAATGGTCGGCCAATTCCGGACTTTTGGTAGTGTCTTTACTGATGGCGCTTTCAATATAAATTTTAGCCAAAGTGTAGTTGCCCTGCATAAAAAATACCCATGCGTATGTATCCAGATAGGTACTGTTATCCGGCTGCAGTTTAATGCATTGTGCACTCATACGCTCAGCTTTTTTCAAATCTTTCTTGTCCAAAGTAAGAAAATAACTGTAATTGTTAAGTACAACAATGTTTTTGTCGTTATATTTCAAGGCCTCTTCATAGGCTTCATATGCCTTTTCCTGATTTTTCATCTGATAATGGATGTCACCTATCTGTCCGTAGAAATCGGAGATCAGGGAGGTGTTTTCTTTATCAATAATCTGAATTCCGGTCTGGTATGTTTCCAGAGCCTTCTCATATTCCTTTAACTGATAATGGGCAATCCCAAGGTAGAAATAGTATTCGGGGGCATCAGGGAACAGCTCCTGGCATTTCAGGCAAATCCGCTTTACCTCCTCCATATCGTTTGCCTTGAGGGACAGATTAAGCAACTGTTGCCAGGCACTGGCATTGTCGGGTTCCATTTCAGTAACCAGTTGGAACTGGAACCGGGCCTCTTCCGTTTTTTCCTGCATCGCAAGCAGACTTCCATACATGAGTTTGAGTTGAGTCTCCTCCGGATGCTGTTCGAGTAATGTCTGAAATAATATATTGGCCCCTTCAACATCCTGCTTGTTTTGTTGCAAACGAACAATGTAACGTGAAAGGATATTCACTTTGGTTTCCACGTCCAGATCATTATTTACCAATGCACTGCGAATCTGAGTCTCAGCGGCTTCTTTATCTCCAACCATTTCGTAGTAGTTGGCCATCGAAACTATATAATATGGATTTGCAGGATCAATCTCATGGGCTTTGTTATAGCAAAGCAGGGCTTTATCTATATTATTCTTTTCCAGATACAAATCTCCCATTACAATCTGGTAACGGGGTTCCATAGGATATTTTGCGGCCAGCTTTTCAATCTCTTTCATAGCCTTCTCAGGCTCATTCAACGAGTTGTAAAGCTTGTATTTTTGTATGGAGATCGCCTCATTCATACCCACACTATTTTCCAGAGCATCGTAAGCATCAATAGCTTTTCCTATTTCTCCCTCCTGTGTAAGCGATTCGGCAAAGTAATAGTTCAGGTCCGTCTTGTCAGGAAATTTCTGAATCAGGGTTTCGTATTCGGCACTGGCATCCGAAAACATGCCTAATCCCCTGCTTACTGTGGCCAGGGCCATACGGTAGGTGAAGTTATCCGGTGCATGATCTACCGCCTTTTGGAGTAAACCTACCGCTTTTTCAGGCTTATCCATCTCAACATAAAAAGAGGATAATTCAAATAGCACGGGTGAAGATGTAGAATCAATCTCCAGACAATGTGTAAACAAATCAAATGCCGCATCGTACTTTCCTGCGTTTTTTTGTTTTACTCCTTCATAAAAGAAATAATCCAATTTGCGCTGGATGTCGTTTCCCGGCTTCACATAAGTTGTCTGACTTTTTATTTGATTGGTTGCCGGAACCGGACTTACTGAAGCCAGAAGCATGAATATTAAGCCGGAAGGTATGATTCGTTTCAACATGTGCAAGCTTATTTTCGTATGTTCTTAATATGATTAATGCTTTCCGGTGTGACCAAAGCCTCCGGCTCCCCTTTCGGTTTCATCCAACAATTCAACCGGCTCCCATGCAACATGTGCATGTGCAGCAATTACCATCTGGCAAATCCGTTCGCCATCCTGAACAGTAAAAGGCTCATTGGAAAGGTTGACAAGGATAACTCCGATCTCCCCTCTGTAATCGGCATCAATTGTTCCGGGGGTATTCAGAAGCGTGATGCCTTGTTTAATGGCAAGACCGCTGCGGGGCCTCATCTGGGCTTCGTAACCTTCGGGCAAGGCTATAAACAGACCTGTTGGTATAAGCTTTCTCTCCAATGGATTAAGCACCACCGGTTCAGAAAGGTTTGCCCGGATATCCATCCCGGCCGAAAGAGGCGTCGCATATCCGGGAAGCGGATGATGCGACTTATTTACTATTTCTATTTTCATCTGTGCTTATTGATTAACAGGCACGAAGATACAATATTTCTCAGTTCTTCCAATCTCCGTTCTCTTTTATTAACTCAACTAAGCGTTCTACGGCCTCATTTTCAGGAATATTTTTTTGTACACACACTTTCCCTTTATATAAACTGATCCTTCCAACCCCTGCACCAACATATCCGTAGTCGGCATCCGCCATTTCACCGGGTCCGTTTACTATACAGCCCATAATACCTATTTTTAGTCCTTTGAGGTGAGAAGTTGCCTTTTTTACCTTTGCAATGGTAGTCTGCAGGTTATAAAGGGTTCGTCCGCAACCCGGACATGAGATAAATTCGGTCTTACTGATACGCACCCTGGTAGCTTGAAGGATACCAAACATACAGTTGTCCGTTACCAGAACATTCCCATCCTGATTTATCAACATGATCCCATCGCAGAATCCATCTAAAATTAATGCCCCCAAATCGGCAGACGATTTTATTTGAAGTGTTTCTATATCTGTTTCTTTATACTCGCGGTGTAAAATAACAGGTACATCGCATCCGGAGGCTATAAGCTTATGCATAAAAGCTCGTTGAGCTCCTAATCCGTTCGCATGGTGGGTGCTTAAAATTACGACCGCAGACGGGTCATTCTTTAAAATAGCAAGCATCTCTTCATTTAAATCCGTATAGGTCAGACGAATGAACTTAATTGACGCATTGTAGCTATGCATTTCTGCTGCATTGGAAGCGACAAAATAGGGGAACACATTCTCTTTTTCTTTCCATCTATGGGCTTCAACAATAAACTTAATATTGTCTGGAAGACTATCTGGGTCTACTGCTCCCACGTAAACATAGTCGGGCTTAGCTTCTGGATTGAATTCAAAGTTTAATCCGTTGCTCCTGTCCGACACAACAACGGGAATACCCTCACCCCCAATACCTTCTACAATCCTACTTTTTCTGCGTGCCGGTTTTATCTTGTCGAATCCCGGGGCGACAGTTCCCTCCACTCTTGGAGCTTCAGCTCTTTTTTGTACATATTCTGCTAATTTACGAGCAACCGGAACTTCTGCCTCGGGCTCTTCGCTGAGTGAAACCCGTATAGTGTCGCCAATTCCATCGTGAAGCAATGTGCCTATGCCTACAGCCGATTTGATTCGTCCGTCCTCGCCGTCGCCTGCTTCCGTAACACCTAAATGCAAAGGATAAGCCATTCCCTCGGCATCCATGGTCTTAACCAACAGACGTACTGTCTGAACCATAACCACCGTGTTGGATGCTTTGATTGAGATTGCCACATTATGAAAATTTTCTTCCCGGCAGATTCTCAAAAATTCCATGCAGGAAGCTACCATGCCTTCAGGTGTATCGCCGTAACGGCTCATAATACGGTCCGATAAAGAGCCATGATTTATACCGAGTCTGATAGCGGTGTTGTGTTCCTTGCACAAATGAAGGAAAGGAATGAAGCGTTCCCGGATTTTTGCGATTCCGGCATTGTATTCCTCATCGGAGTATTCTCTGATGTTAAATATCTTACTATCCACATAATTACCCGGATTGATACGTACCTTCTCCACTACCTGAGCAGCGGCATCTGCAGCTTTGGGGTTAAAGTGAATATCGGCAACAAGCGGATTTGTATATCCTCTCCGGGTGAGTTCCTGTCTTATCACACCCAGGTTTTCGGCTTCCCTGATTCCCTGAGCCGTGAACCGGACATAATCTGCTCCGGCATCGATGATGCGTATGGCTTGTTCGACACATGCATTGGTATCCAGTGTGGATACATTGGCCATTGACTGAATAAGGATGGGGTTGTTGCCACCCAGTTGTTTGTTTCCTATCTGAACAACCGACGATTGCCGGCGATTATAATTGAAATAATCCATCTGTATTATGCATTAGTGAATAACAAGGAGTCTTCTCTTTGTTAATTAACAAGGGGCAAACCTTTTGGTTCGCCCCCGATCTGTTAATTTGTTTTATACGTGTAAGAAACCTTGGCGAGGTCTTCATTCGCCTGAATGATTTTTTTCTTCAGATCCTCCTTATATTGATCCAATTTTTCCTGCAGTTTGTCATCTCCCACAGCAAGCATCTGGACAGCCAGAATACCCGCATTTAGTGATCCGTTGATTCCAACGGTTGCAACAGGAATACCCGGAGGCATCTGTACGATGGCCAGCAATGCATCCATGCCGTCGAGTGAAGCATTGATAGGTACTCCAATCACCGGAAGGGTGGTCATGGAGGCAATCACGCCACACAGATGGGCAGCCATGCCTGCAGCAGCGATTATAACCTTAATGCCACGTCCTTTGGCATTTTTGGCAAACGCTTCAACTTCTGCTGGTGTACGGTGTGCCGACAAAGCATGCATTTCGAAAGGAACCTGCATCTCGTCCAGAAATTTGGCAGCCTTTTCCATTACCGGAAGGTCGGATGTGCTACCCATTATTATACTAACTATCGGAGTCATTTTTTTATTTAGCAATTAATTGTTCATAATCAGCTGCAGAAAGCAGGCTGTCCAATTGGGCTGCATCTGCAACAGAAATCTTAATAATCCATCCTTCTCCGTATGCATCTTCATTGATAAGCTCAGGCTTTTCTTCCAATGCACCGTTTACTTCAAGCACTTCGCCGGAAACAGGCATAAACAGATCAGAAACTGTTTTAACCGCCTCAATGGAGCCAAACACCTCTTCAATCTCAACGGTTTCACCTTCTGTCTGAACGTCAACATATACAATGTCGCCTAATTCACTTTGTGCGTAATCAGTAATACCCACATAAGCCACGTTGCCTTCAACGCGGATCCATTCATGATCCTTTGTGTACTTTAGTTCTGCAGGGAAAATCATAATTCTAGTATTTTATTAGATGAATAAATAGATATAACTCAAAATCGATGCTGTAAAGGTACAGAAAAATCCCAGTATAAAACCAGCATAAACCTGCATTGGTGTATGTCTGCCAAGAAAAATTCTGGAAGTGCCAACCAACCCGGCAATAATGAAAAGCAGGATAAAGGCCCAATAAGGATTTTGCTGATGCAGTCGGCATATTCCCATTATGGCGCCGATGAGTCCGCCAATCCCCATAAGGTGGGCACTTATTTTCCAGAAAATATTGATCGCCATGCCGATAAGTAAACTAATCGCTGTTGCTCCCAGCAATACAAGAATCCATACGGGCATCATCAGTTTTAGCATAAGATAAAAACAGGCTCCTATGGAGACTATAAAAATGAAATAGGGTACAAAGCGCTCCTTCCGGTCCGTCAGTTCCAAATCCCCTGCTGCTCCGCTTTTAACAAAAAGAAGAATAAAGAATCCGGGCATTACAGCCGTGCTAATAAACGCACCCCCGGCAATAACGAGCTTCATGGATAATGGATAGATGGCCAGATAGGTAAAAGACAAGGCCAATATCATTCCATACGTAACCATTAACAGCGGATGGAAAAGGATGGACGTTATGTTAGCAAATAGTTTCATTGTATCTTTATTAAATTTCTTTTCTGAGTCTGGCCACAGGCAACCCCAGTTGTTCTCTGTATTTTGCTACGGTGCGCCGGGCAATCAGATACCCTTTTTCCGTTAGTATCTTTGTGAGTTCCTCATCTGTAAGCGGCTTACGTTTGTCTTCTCCCTCTATGCATTCCTTTAGTATTTTTTTTACTTCCCGGGTCGAAATCTCTTCTCCGGTATCCGTTTGCGTAGATTCGGAAAAGAAATACTTAAGAGGGTAGATTCCAAAATTGGTTTGCACATATTTACTGTTGCTCACCCTTGAAATTGTTGATATGTCGTAGCCGCACCTTTCTGCAACGTCTTTAAGGATCATAGGCCGGAGCGTTCCCTCATCTCCCGTCAGAAAGAATTCGGTCTGCAGCATGATGATGGTTTCCATAGTTCTGGTCAATGTTTCCTGACGCTGGCGTACAGCATCGATGAACCATTGGGCCGAATCAAGCTTTTGTTTTACAAACTGAACCGCGTCGCGCATATCGGATGTCTGGTTTGCCTTGTTACCCGTATAATCCTGAAACATGGCGGCATAATCTTTATTGATCCGCATTTCCGGAATTCCACGGTTATTCATGGTAAGGATTAGTTCTCCGTTGGAAGCCTCTACTAAAAAATCGGGGATAACCTGACTAAGTACGGTGTCCATACTGTCGCCCCATGCTGCTCCGGGTTTCGGATTAAGGGATGTGATTTCGTGGATTGCTTTTTTTAAAGATTCCTCGTCAACCTGCAATCCTCTTACTATTTTATCGTAGTGCTTACGGGTGAATTCATCGAAATATTCTTTCAACACCCTTATTGCCAACTGGCAATCGCTGTTTTTATTTCCTTTCTCCAGTTGAATCAGCAAACACTCCTGCAGGTTCCGGGCTGCTACGCCTACAGGTTCTAAGTCCTGAATCACCAGAAGAACCCCTTTCACCTGATCGATGGTCACCTCTTGACCCGCCTGAAAAATCAAATCGTCGGCAATCGCTTCCAGATCCCGGCGCAAGTACCCGTCATCATCTATATTGCCAATAATATATTCGGCAATCTTCATTTCTGTCTCCGGTAATTCACGCAATCCAATCTGCTGTAAAAGGAACTCGTTCAGCGACTGACTTACCGAAAATGGAATATCCTCCTTTTGTTCTGCTTTTCCTCTGATCTCCTGAAGTTTGTAATCAGGGATATCCTCCTCACTCAGGTAATCGCCTAAGGCCAGATCCGTTTCCGATTCGGACACACTCCCTTCATCGGAGAAATCTGTATCGTCAGACTTTTCAAAGTCATCCTGTATCTCTCTACCTTCCTCCAGGGCCGGATTTTCTTCAAGTTCATGCTTAATGCGCTCTTCAAGCTCGATGGCCGGAAGTTCAAGAAGCCTGATTAGCTGAATCTGCTGAGGCGAAAGCTTCTGTTGTAACTTTTGTTGTAACTGTTGTTTCAACATACCTGTACTCACTCTGAATTAATGCATACGCAAATATAACCTCTTTATCCGAAAAAGCGGAGAGATAAGGCCGAATAGTAACAAATACAACTTACTTTTTAATTCCCAGTTCCTTTTCATAGGCTGCTTTGTCGTTTATCAGCTTCAATGCCTGATTGTATATTTCGTTGTCGTCATTTATAACCTGGAAATATTCATTCATGTCAAAAAGATCGCGGGCAATCAAGGCTTTGACCTGCAACGTAATCAATGCTTTGGAACGATTGAATTCGTCTTCCTTGTAAGGTATTTTTTCGCCATTGGCAAGCGAGATCAGCTCATCAATCAACGTTTGGGGAACTTCGAACTTTTCTTTGTAGGCGGCAATCGAGTCGAATTTTTTACCTAATTCCGTTCTGTTGTGGTCGATAAAGTTCATGGCCACCCTGTTTACCAATCCAGCAGCTACCAGGTTTCTATGATAATCGGTGTAGCGGGTTGTGTCTACCGGAACAAAAACATCGGGCATGATACCGCCACCGCCATACACATCTCTCTTTGTGATCAGTGTACTGTATTTCATAGAATCGGGGAAATGGATACTGTCTGCATTCGTAAGTTCTCCGCGGTTATATCTTTCAATCAGTTCCCGGTTATACAGAGCTTTATCCCCATTTTCGTATGGTTTCTGTATACAACGACCTGTAGGCGTATAGTAGCGCGAAACAGTAAGGCGGATCATCGATCCATCGGGTAGGGGAATGGGTTTTTGAACCAATCCCTTGCCAAATGTACGTCTGCCGATGATTACACCTCTGTCCCAATCCTGTACGGCTCCGGATACAATCTCGCTGGCAGAAGCAGAAGCCTCGTCCACCAATATTACAAGCCGTCCGTTCTCAAACAATCCTTTTTTGCTGGATTTGGCATCTTCCCGTCTTTGTTTCGATCCTTCTGTATAAACAATCAGTTTATCGTCTGCCAGAAACTCATCTGCCAGATCAATCGCAATATTTAAATATCCTCCACCGTTAGACTGCAGGTCCAGAATCAGCTGCTTCATGCCTTTTTTCTGTAGTTTCTGAACGGCTTCCCTGAACTCGTCGGCTGTGGAAGCTGCAAAACGGTTTAACTTAATGTAACCTGTCTGTTTGTCGGCCATATAGGCAGCATCCAGACTATATACCGGAATCTTGCCGCGAATGATTTTAAATTCAATCAGTTCGGGATTGTTCTGTCGTAATACCTTAACCTTTACCAATGTTCCTTTGGGACCTCTAAGCCGCTTCATGATGTCTGGAGTTTTCATCTTAACGCCGGCTATCAAGGTATCGTTAACCAAAATAATACGATCTCCGGCCATTAGTCCCACTTTTTCGGACGGACCTCCGGGGATTACCTGAATCACATATAGTGAATCAGTAAGCATATTGAACTGAATTCCTATTCCTTCAAAATTGCCCTGCAACGGCTCAGTCATCTCCTTGGTCTCTTCTTTGTCCATATAGGTGGAATGCGGATCCAGTTTTTCAAGCATACCACGTATGGCATCTTCAGCCAACTTGCCTTCGTCTACGGTATCAACGTATAAATTGGATATGGCATATAGAGCCAGGGAAAGTTTACGGGCATCCTGGTTGCTGTTCTGAGCTGTTACAGAAGTAAAGCAAAAGGCTATCAGAAAAAGGGACAATAGGTGTTGTTTCATTGTTTTATATTTATGTCAACATTACTAAACAAGACTCCCGGCTGTACGAAACAGCCGGTATCATTAAAATAATTCGGTTTCTTTAGGAACAAATAGTGAAATATCCTTTCCGTACCGCAGCAATTCACGAACGATACTGGAGCTGATATGTGTATGTTCCGGTTCGGTAAATAATATGAAAGTTTCAATACCGGCCAGCTTCCTGTTTACGTCGGCAATGCTTTTTTCGTATTCAAAGTCATTTACGGTACGGATACCGCGCATAATAAATTCGGCACCCATTTCGCGGGCAAAATCCACTGTAAGCGAATTATATTGTCTTACGCTTACCCTGGGCTCGTTTTTGTATAAAGCCTGAATGGCGGCAATACGCTTTTCCAGCGAGAAGTAGGTAAGCTTCTTATCGTTTATACCGATGGAAATCACAATTTCGTCTACCAGGTTAAGCCCACGGGTAACCAGCGACTGATGTCCGATGGTAAATGGATCGAACGTTCCGGGGAAAAGCGCTATACGTTTCATACTATATCTTCTTCTACAACCAGGTTGTCAATAATAAAGTTTTGCCGTTCCATTGTGTTCTTTCCCATATAGAACTCCAGCATATCTTTCACCAGGTCTTCTTTTTTCATTGTTACCGGATCCAGACGTATGTCTTTTCCGATAAAGTTTTTAAATTCATCCGGAGATATTTCACCCAATCCTTTGAATCGGGTAATTTCCGGATTTTTTCCAACAGCAGCCATCGCTGCCAACCGTTCCTCTTCACTATAACAATAGAAGGTCTTCTGTTTGTTGCGAACCCTGAAAAGAGGTGTTTGCAGGATGTACACATGGTTCCGTTTAATCAGATCCGGAAAGAACTGCAGGAAGAATGTGATCAGCAGTAAACGGATGTGCATCCCGTCCACATCGGCATCGGTTGCAATAATCACTTTATTGTAGCGTAAACCTTCCAGTCCGTCTTCTATATTCAACGCAGCCTGCAACAGATTGAATTCCTCATTCTCGTAAACGATCTTTTTAGTGAGGCCGAAACTATTAAGCGGTTTTCCTCTTAAGCTGAATACGGCCTGCAGATTCGGATCCCGGCTTTTGGTGATGGAGCCACTGGCAGAATCACCCTCAGTTATGAATATGCAGGTTTCCTCTGTTAAGTCACCTTTCGGATCGTTCAGGTGGATACGGCAATCCCTTAGTTTCTTGTTGTGCAGATTAGCTTTTTTTGCTCTTTCCCTGGCCAGTTTAGTTACACCGGCAATGGCTTTGCGTTCTTTTTCGCTTTCCAGAATCTTCCGAAGCAATGCATCTGCCGTTTCGGCATCTTTGTGCAGGTAATTGTCAAGTTCCTTTTTCAGGAAGTCACCGATAAACTTGGCAACGGTTGGCCCACCCGGCCCGATATCCCTTGAGCCCAGCTTTGTTTTCGTCTGACTTTCAAAAACCGGTTCTTCCACCTTGATACTGATAGCCGCCACAATTCCCGAACGAATATCCGAGTAATCGAAGTTCTTGGAATAAAACTCCTTAATCACACGGCTTACCGCCTCCCTGAAAGAAGATAGGTGAGTACCACCCTGGGTAGTATGCTGACCGTTTACAAACGAATAATATTCTTCGCCGTACTGATTGCTATGGGTAATCACCACTTCGATATCTTCTCCTTGCAGATGGATAATCGGATAAAGAGGATCGGTGGTCATATTCTCATTGAGCAGATCCACCAAACCATTTTTGGAATGAAACTTTTTCCCGTTGTATATAATGGATAGTCCGGAATTCAGAAAAACATAGTTCTTCAGCAAAGATTCGATGAATTCGCTTTTGTATTCGTATTCCCTGAAAATTTCTTTGTCGGGAACAAAATAAACCAGTGTACCGTTGGCTTCGCTGGTCGGCATAATGTCCGACTCTTCTGTAACCACGGCCTTGCTATATTCCACCCGTTTGCATTCTCCGTCCCGGTGACTTGTTATCAGGAAGTAGCTGCTCAGAGCGTTAACGGCTTTGATACCCACTCCATTCAACCCTACCGACTTTTTAAATGCCTTACTGTCGTATTTGGCACCGGTGTTCATCTTGCTTGAAACATCTATAACCTTTCCCAGAGGAACACCCCGGCCGTAATCCCTTACAGAAACGGCTCCCTCTTCTACGGTAACCTCGATAGATTTACCGTATCCCATCATATACTCATCGATAGAGTTATCCAGCACCTCCTTCAATAATACATAAATACCATCGTCTGCATAACTACCATCTCCCAGTTTGCCAATATACATCCCGGGCCGGCGGCGGATATGCTCCATCCAGTCCAGCGTGCGGATATCGTCTTCGTTATACGCAGTAAGCTGTTGTATTGTTGAATTCAGTTCATTCATAGTCTGTCTCTCTCTTATTTTAACTCTTTTATAAATGCACGTCTTGTTTTGTGATGCTCACGTTTGAAATAATCCCATTGAGCCTGAACAGCGCTGTTGGTCTCCAATTCCGGATTACTTTCTCCGTACTCTACCCCCAGACTTCTGTAAATTGGAATCAGGTCGTTAAATATCAACGCATTTACACCTTTGTTCTGATATTCGGGCAACACTCCGATCAGGTAAAGATCCACAACTTTAGGTTTTGTCTTCAATGCTTTAAGCAGGTGGATAAACCCGAAAGGAAACAGACTTCCTTTTGCCTTTTTCATGGCTTCGGACAGGCTGGGCAGGGTAATGCCAAAACCGATCACCGCATCATCTGCTTCACGAATTATCAAAGTAACCAAGTCCAGACGGAGCATGGGAATATACATTTTTACATAATAATCGATCTGCTTTTGCGTAAGCGGAACAAAGCCATACAAGGGCGTATACGCCTTATTAAGCGTATCGAATATTTGTTGAACGTAAGGCATAATGTCTTTGGTTCTGGTAAATTTCATCACCTTTAAACCATGTTTCGCCTTTACAATTTCGGCAATACGTTCGTGTTTCTCCGGAGTCTTTTCCGGAATATAGATTTTGAACTCGTGCCAGTCCTGATCTTTCACATATCCCAGCCGTTCAAGATGCACCGGATAATAAGGATAGTTGTAAATTGTAGCCATGGTAGCCAACTGATCAAATCCTTCAACAAGCATACCTTCCTGATCCAGATCGGTAAATCCCATCGGTCCGTGCACGGCATTCATCCCTTTGCTTTTGGCCCAGTTCTCCACAGCTGCAAAAAGGGCATCAACCACCTCCTTGTCATCGATGAAATCTACAAAGCCAAACCGGGCATGGTTTTGTTTCCAGATCTCGTTGCTTTTCCGGTTTATAATACCCGCAATACGGCCCACAATCCTGTTGTCGCGCAACGCCAGAAAATAGATTGTTTCACAAAGCTCAAAAGCCGGATTTTTATCCCGGCTTAAAGTAACCATCTCCTCTTCAATTATTCCGGGCACATGGTAAGGACAATCCTTATATAACTCTATGTTGAACTTAACAAACTGCTTAAGCTCCTTCTTGCTTTTAACTTCTTTAATTTCTACGCTCATCCGTTCGTACGTGTTTGACTGGCAAATGTAAACATTTATTTCAAAAGCAAGTGAAACAGATTGAAAGAAAAGCAATATGACTCATGCAGACTCTGCTTAGCTATCTTGCTAACATTCTTTAGATTCGGGGTAGGAATTTTTGTATTTTTATTATCTTTGTCGACAAATAATTTAAACGTTATAACATGCTGCAATGATAGCTGAATACGTTTAGATACGCCGGAAAGAAACAAATTAGTGGAAAAACTAAATTTTATAAACAACAAAACACAAAAAATCATGCGTAAAATCACATTTGGTCTTTTGCTGTGCAGCTTTGCCCTGCAAAGCTTCGCGGTACATCCACCATTGGCGGGATTTAATTACGGAACGCAGTCTGCACCTGCAGGCGACGAATGGCAATCTCCCGAGAATTTATCTTTGAACAAGGAGCAGCCGCGAGCCTACTTCTTTTCATTTCAGGACCGGGAAAGTGCCCGTAAGGTATTACCCGAAAACAGCAGCTACTGGCAATCACTTAATGGAAACTGGAAATTTAACTGGGCGCCCGATCCGGATTCTCGCCCGAAGGATTTTTACCGGACGGACTACAACGCCACTACGTGGGATAATATTCAGGTGCCTTGCAGCTGGAACATCGTTGGAATACAAAAAGACGGAACGCTGAAGTACGGGGTGCCTATTTATGTAAATCAGCCGGTAATATTCCAGCACAGCGTGAAAGTGGACGATTGGCGTGGTGGAGTGATGCGTACACCGCCTGCAAACTGGACCACCTTCAAGCACCGTAACGAGGTAGGTTCTTTCCTTCGTGATTTTGAAATTCCTCAAAACTGGGATGGCCGGGAAGTGTTTATCAGTTTCGACGGCGTTGATTCTTTCTTCTATCTGTGGATTAACGGTCAATATGTAGGCTTTTCCAAAAACTCACGCAATACAGCCAACTTCAATATCACCAAATACCTCCGTAAGGGAAAAAATATAATTGCTGCAGAAGTATACCGCAGTTCGGACGGCTCATTCCTGGAAGCTCAGGATATGTTCCGTTTGCCGGGAATCTTCCGCACGGTTGCACTTTATTCGACACCCAAACTACAGGTGCGCGACCTTAATGTGATTCCGGATTTGGACAATACCTATACCAACGGATCTCTTGCTATCAGTGCAGATATCCGTAACCTGGGGAATAAAAAGGCAAAAGGATATAAGCTGGTCTACTCGTTGTATGCAAACAAACTGTACTCGGACGACAACACGTTGGTATCCGAAGCTACCGCAACTGCCAGCATCCCTGTAGTGGAAGCCTCTCAGCAGGCCGATGCACAAAAAGTAGTGATGCAGGTGCAGAACCCTAATAAGTGGTCGGCCGAATTCCCTTACCGCTATACGTTGGTTGCCGAACTGAAAGACGCAAAGAATAAAACCGTCGAAACTGTTTCAACCATTGTTGGCTTCCGTGAAGTTGAGATAAAAGACACACCGGCGTCTGAAGATGAATTCGGCTTGGCCGGACGATATTATTACGTAAACGGTAAAACCGTAAAATTAAAAGGGGTTAACCGTCACGAAACCAATCCGGGTGTTGGTCATGCTATTACCCGCAAGATGATGGAAGACGAAATTATGTTGATGAAGCGCGCCAATATCAACCACGTGCGTAACGCCCACTATCCGGATGATCCTTATTGGTATTTCCTTTGTAACAAGTACGGAATATATCTGGAAGACGAGGCAAACATTGAATCGCATCAATATTATTATGGAGCTGCCTCCCTTTCTCATCCGGTAGAATGGAAAAATGCCCATGTGGCCCGGGTTATGGAGATGGTACACAGTAACATCAACAATCCTTCCATTGTAATCTGGTCGTTGGGTAACGAAGCCGGACCGGGTAACAACTTTGTAGCCGCCTACGATGCTTTGAAAAAGGTTGATCTTTCCCGTCCGGTTCAGTACGAGCGTAATAACGACATCGTGGACATGGGTTCCAATCAGTATCCTTCAATCGGATGGATGCGCGGAGCGGTAAAAGGAACGTACAATATCAAATATCCGTTTCACGTTTCGGAATATGCCCATTCTATGGGAAATGCCTGCGGAAACCTGGTTGATTACTGGGAAGCAATCGAGTCGACCAACTTCTTCTGCGGTGGAGCTATCTGGGACTGGGTGGATCAATCTATGTACAATTATGATAAGGAAACCGGAAAGAGATACCTTGCTTATGGAGGCGACTTTGGTGATACCCCCAACGACGGTCAGTTTGTGATGAATGGAATTGTTTTTGGCGATCTGGAGCCGAAGCCACAATACTACGAAGTAAAGAAAGTATACCAGCACATCGGAATTACAGCGAAAGATGTTCGGAAGGGCGAATTCGAGATTTTCAATAAATACTATTTCAAGGATCTATCGGATTACGATGTAAAATGGTCACTTTACGAAAACGGAAAAGAGGTTCAACAAGGTAATGTAAGTCTTGGCGAGGTTGCACCCCGTACCAAAACCACGGTATCGTTGCCATACCGTTTCGATAATCTGAAGGAAAGTGCAGAATACTTTGTAAAGATACAGTTCCTGCTGAATAAGAACATGCCCTGGGCTGCCAAGTCGTTTGTGCAGGCAGAAGAGCAGATTCAGGTTAAAGAGGCCGTAAACCGTCCAAGCATTTTGGAAGTTGCAGGTAAGTCGGGAGCCATTCGCTTCAGTGATTCTCCAACGGACATAAAAACGGTGAAGGGCGATCATTTTGAAGCCAGGTTTGATGCATCTACCGGAACATTGTATAGCCTTACTTACGGAAACGAGACAGTGATTGAAGAGGGTAAGGGCCCGAAACTGGATGCCTTGCGTGCATTTGTAAATAACGACAACTGGTTCTATTCACAATGGTTCGACCGCGGTTTGCATAACCTGGTACATAAAGCAACCGGTATGAATGTAAATGTAAAGGAGAATGGAACCGTAGTGCTTTCGTTTACGGTTGAATCGCAGGCTCCCAACGCAGCGAAAATTCATGGAGGAACAAGTTCCGGCAAGAACCGGATCGAGGAGCTGACAGACAAAATCTTTGGGACAGACGACTTTAAGTTTACCACCAATCAGATCTGGACGGTTTACAAAGACGGTTCGGTGGAATTGCAATCCAGCATCACCTCTAACCAACCGGCACTTGTATTGCCTCGTTTGGGTTATGTAATGCAGGTTCCTCAGCAATACAAACATTTTAATTATTACGGACGCGGACCAATCGATAATTACGCCGACCGTAAAAGCGGGCAGTTCATCGAGCAGCATACCAATACTGTGGAAGGCGAGTTTGTAAACTTCCCCAAACCTCAGGATATGGCTAATCACGAAGATGTACGTTGGTGTGCACTCACCAACGATGCCGGTAACGGAGCCGTATTTGTTGCAACCGACCGCTTATCGGTTTCCGCACTTCCCTATTCTGCCAAAGATCTTATCCTTGCATCGCATCCGTATCAATTACCTCCGGTGGGAGATACCTATCTGCATCTTGATCTGGCTGTAACCGGTTTGGGAGGAAACAGTTGCGGACAAGGAGCTCCGTTGCCCGACGACCGTGTAAATGCTGCACATCATACCACCGGATTTATTATCCGTCCGGCTGGAAAAGATCTGGCTCAGACTGCCCAGGTGGCTCCTGCAGGAGACATTCCGCTCAGCATCATTCGCGACGGAGCAGGTCAGGTAACGCTTACCTCTTCTAAAAAAGATGCCGTAATCTGCTATACTGTAGACAAAAGTAAAGCTAAAGAATACACAGAACCCATTGCCCTTCGCAACGGAGGAAAGGTAACGGCATGGTTTAAAGATACGCCAGCCAATAAGATCAGCAGCACCTTCACAAAGATAACCAATATCCAGACAAACGTGATTTATGCAAGCAGTCAGGAAGCAGGCGAAGGAGATGCCAAGAACCTGACCGACGGAGATCCGAATACCATCTGGCATACCATGTATTCTGTAACCGTAGCTAAACATCCTCACTGGGTGGATCTGGACTGTGGAGAGATAAAGACCATCAAAGGATTTACGTACCTTCCTCGTCAGGGTGGAGGTAATGGTAACGTGAAGGATTATACCATCCATGTAAGTGTGGACGGGAAGGAGTGGGGAGACCCAATCCATAAAGCAGCGTTCGAAAACAATGCTGCCGAAAAGAAAGTAACCTTCAGCAAACCGGTTAAAGCCCGCTACATTCGCTTTACAGCGTTAAGTGAACAAAGGGGACAGGATTATGCCACCGGTGCCGAAATTACAATTCAAGCCGAATAGGAACAACCTATCCTGAAATAACCCGAAAGGGGATGTCTGCCAAGGCATCCCCTTTCTTTTTTATACGAATTATATCCGGACATACATCCAATCCATTTATTTTGTATTTTTGATGCAGGAGAGTGATCTCCTGTCTTGAAACAATCGTTTAACAACTAAATAAACAACCAGGCCATGTTCGACTTTTTAGATCAGTATCCCTATTTATTGCCGGTCATCATCTTTTTTGGCCGCATAATAGACGTAACGTTGGGAACACTACGTATTATATTTGTTTCCAAAGGAGAGAAGTACAAAGCCCCTATTATCGGTTTTTTTGAAGTGTTTATCTGGATAGTCATAATTTCGCAGATATTCTCGAGGGCAAACGACCTGCTGGCTTACATAAGCTATGCCGCCGGCTATGCTACGGGCAACTACGTGGGTATTATCATTGAAAGCCGTATTGCCTTTGGGGTATTGGTATGCCGTATTTACACCAACAAAGAACCCTCATCATTAGTAAGGATGATTAAGAACCGGGGGTATGGAGTGACTGTTATGGAAGGGATGGGCTCCATCATGAAAGCATGGGTGGTTGAGGCCGTGGTAGAACGTAAAGCTCTGAAAGAGATTGACCAGTACATAACCAACTTCGATAAAAATACATTCTACACCGCCGAAGATGTACGTATACGGCAGAAAGGAATCTTCCCGGAGCCTACCTCATTTTTCAACCGTTGGAGACCTGGTAAGTAAAATTGTAAAAAACATCTGTCATCTGTCATAAAACCTCTTCAAACCCTTTGCTGGAGCACCTTTCAGCAATGACAGATACCCGGTGACAGATCCATTCCATCTGTCATCTGTCATTCCTTACGGCCTTCGTCAAAGAGGTTGAATAGTTCTTTTTCCCCTTAAAGGATTAGCTCTTTTCATTGCAATCATTAGGACATGACTTAAAGTATATTCTTCGTCTCTCAGCTGAGTGACCATTGTCCTCCAACTGAGTGATCATTGTCCCTCAGCTGTGTGACAATGGTCCCCCAATTGAAAGACGAAGAAATAATCCCTTGAAAAGACCTAAACTATGGAATGATCCGAACCAAGTATGGGTTGAAATTAGTTAACCTCCTTAGGTTCTGTTTCTCCAACAATCTTTACTTTTTGCGGATGTAGGAAATAGAGCTGAGCCGCAAGTGCTACGAATAGAATTACAGTCATCAGTGCAAAGTGATATCCAAGATTACCGGAATCTGTAGATTTGCCGAGAAGTGTGGTAACTAGAGCTCCTGCAAATACACCGGTCATATTCATTAATCCGTAGGCGGTTGCTCTGTATTTTGCTGCTACAAACTGACAAAGTATGGGCATGTTATTAGCATCAAACATACCGAATCCAATCCCAAAACATGCAGCTCCTCCTACGGTTGTATACAATGAGCTTCCCATTCCAAGCAGATAAAGGGATGGAATGGTAAGTGCAATCCCTATTGCACTGGTGTAGATGCGACCACGGATGTTTTTTTGTATCCATTTATCAGACAGTATTCCTCCGGCAATTACTCCAACAAACGATGAAACAGCAATGGTTATGGTAGAAAGTGGACCAGCTTGAGACATTTGGATGGAAAGATTGCTGCTAAAGAGGGTTGGAAGCCAGTTTTTGGTAGCCCATCCGGGCAGACTGGGTACTGCAAAATAAAATAGGATTATCCAGAATGAGAAGCTTGTTAATAACAAAACAATTCCTTTAAAGGGGGATCTATTGTTTCTGGTAACCGCTTCACTCTGCAGTTTGGCTTTTGGTTTGGGAATATCCTTTAAAAAAAGGATAAGTATGAGACTGTAAACAATACCTATCAATCCGAACCAGTGGAAAGTTATTTGCCATGAATAGAGGCTTGCAATGGTGGCTCCGAAGCCTCCTATCGCCTGCCCGGTATAAAGTCCGGTCATGTGAATGCCTATCGCCAGAGATCTTGTTTTATCTGAATGAAAATCGGCAATCAGAGATAATCCGGCAGGGATATAAAGTGCTTCGCTAACACCCATGATGGCCCGCAAAAGGTAGATTTCATTATAATTGGTGCTATAACCCATCAGAAGGGTGACGGCCGACCATACGAACAGACTTCCAACAATGAGCCATTTGCGGTTCAAACGGTCTGCAATAATACCGGCAACCGGACTCATTAATCCGTAAATCCAAAGAAATACAGCCATAAGTCGGCCGAAGTTTGCGGCCGACTCCAGTTCGGTAATGTTTATCATCATACTCTCTCGCATTGTAGAAAGCATTTGCCTGTCCATATAATTTAGCAAAGCAACACCCCACAACATGGCTACCACAATCCATGGATATATTTTTGTTTCAGCTTTCATTTGTTTTGCTTCGGTTTGTTATCTAACAATTCGTTTAGTGAAATTTGTTGGAAAACGAGTTGAGCCTGACTGCTTTCGTAAAGGATTCCAACGGTATCTTCGTTAATACTGGTTATACAGGAATAGCCGGCACTACGATACTGGTCAAGCTCGGTCTGATAACTTTCCGGCCACGTATTTCCATTATCTGTGCTCACCTTTAGTGTCATGTTGGTACGTACACTTTGGTTTGCCGGATTGCTAAATAATAAAAGCGATTTCCCCTTACGGATGTGTTTATGTAAGCTTCCCATACAGGTAGGTTCTATAAGAGCTTTCCGGGAGGTGGGGTGTTCGGTCCAGGTAACACCCAAGTCAGTTGTGGTACATATACGACGGCCGTTTTCGGTGTAATTCCCTCTGTTTCTATTATCACGCATATTCAACATAAGGCTTCCATCTTCGAGTTGGGCAACCATACATTCGGTTACATCTTTATATGCGGGATTACTGGTAGTCCAGGTTTTTCCTCCGTCTTTGCTCCAGGTTATATTTGAAAAAGATATTCCGTTTTCATCCCTTCCCTGTGTCGGAAATACAAGTGTTCCATCGTTTAGAGTAATTCCGTGTCCGGGTGCCGGAGCAAACAACCACCATTCCTTTCGTTTTGTCTGCGCAGTAATATTTACCGGTTCGCTCCAGGTTTTACCGTCATCCGTGCTTTTAGTAATCAGAAACTGACTGGTCTCTTTAACGCCGGTACCCGGTTGCGAGCCTTTGTAGATCCATTGGTGTATCCATTCGCTGCTTTGCTCATTGAGTCCTTCTACCCATTTACCGGTTTCTTTATCAAGTACACCGTGCATCCAAAGTCCGGCAATGTAGATGGTACCCGTTTTGGCATCGGTAAGGATGCAGGCATCGCTCACCCCGTTAAATTTTTCGGGTAGTCCGCCCCATTTACCCTTGTCCATCACCACCTGGAGGGGTTGCCAGGTTGCTCCTCCGTCCGTACTGCGATTTAGGCAAATGTCGATATCACCTTGCAGATCGCGGCTGCTGGTACGGCGGCCGTCGTAAATGGCGAGCAGGGTACCCTTGCGGGTGGTAGTAAGTCCGGGAATGCGGCAGGTGTGGATATTGTCTTGCATCTGCTGGCGCAGGGCTATCCCCACCCGCTGGGCGGTAATACCTGTGTGCACAGGCGTGAGGGTTATGCCGTTATCAAGGGAAACCTCTGTACAGCTTACGGCAATCCGGTGCGAGAGGTCTACCTTGTTCTTGAGCATTACCGTTACCCAGAGGGTAAGTGTGTCCTGACCCTTGGGCAGGTTGCCGGAAAATTCAATCTCACCTCCTTTCGCCTGAGTAGTGCCGAGGGATTTGTCGGTATCCGGCATCCCGTCTTTATCGGCAAGGTAAAGACGGATCTGTTGGATATCGCTTGGTTGGGTAGTACCCTGAAGCGAAAACCGGAGACTCTTCAAACTGAAGGGGGTGGCATCGGTCCGCACGATTGAGAGCCTAAGTACCGGATTGATTTCCTTATGCGTCAGCACGGGAACAGTGGGACGATAGGCCTGTACCGCCGGCGTTTCGTTAAGATAGGGTGTAAGCAATGCTTTCCAACGCAGGTAACCTTTGCCCAGGAGGTGAAGCCCGTCATTGGTATAATTTGGATCCAGCTTGCCTGATGCTCCAGCAGATAACCCTTCGAAAAGATCGATGAAGGGGATATTCTCTTGTTTGCATAATTGGGCTAACCGAGCGTTTACAGTTTGGATGGCCTGCCGGTTAGTAATTTGATCGGAAAAGCTCCGGAACGAATCGTTCACGGGCATGATGCTTTGGACGTATAAGAGGGTGGAAGGGGATGCTTGTTTTACTTTCTGAACGATTCGGTCGATCCAGTACAGGACGGTATCGGGAGAAGTACCCCGTTGCAAATCGTTGATTCCTATGAGCAGGAATAGTTTATGGGGTGTTCCGCGCAACACTGGTTCCAGCCGGTCGTAAACGCCTTTGGCACAGTCGCCGCTGATTCCTCTGTTTTTTATGCGATTGTCGTTGAACAATTCGGTCCATTCGTTTCCGTTTGTAATGCTGTTCCCAAGGAAAACTATATCGGAAGGAGAAACCGCAAGCTCCTCAAATAGGGACGCCCGTTGATAATAGAATTTGGAATATTCGTTTGACTGTGAGAATCCGTTCAGGGAAACAAACAGCCATAACAGGAGAAAAGTAAATCGGTTCATGTCGTTATATATATATGTTCTTATTTTGAATCGTTCAGTCTTTACAACATCGAATCGGTTTCGTCCAGCTTGAATCGGACGGCCACAATGGAATGCTTCTTTTTCCCCGGCTTAATTTTGATATAGGTCATGGCAAGGAGGGTGCCGTCGGGTAAAATTTCTAACCCGGGGTAGCCGCAATCAGATCCGGCGTAGCTGTGAAGTAATTTCACCCGGTACTGACCGGAGGTGCCCTCGCGCAGATCTTTCTCGTTCCCTACCCACATCACAAAATGACCTTTGGTGGGGCTGTTGGGAGCCATATCTCTGAAAACGGCGACCATGCGTCCGTCCGGTGTATATTTAATCACGTGCCTGTCTCCGGTTAGGCCCCAGATAGTTTCTGTCAAAGGCGACCAAGTGGCTCCCTCGTCGTCCGAAAACATTATCAATGAGTTTCCTTTCCGTTCGTTTTCGCGGGCAATGCAGATCAGCCGTTTGCCGTTGGCAGACCGGATTACACACGGTTCGCAGGGGGATCTCCCTTCCATTTTGCCCACTTGAACCGATTCTCCCCAGGTAATTCCTCCATCATGGGAGATGGATTGCCAAAGGGTAAGGGGCGGGCGGTCCTGGTCGTTGGCTCCCCGGTGATACAAACCGAGATAATCGCCATTTTGTAGCCTGACAATGCTGGAAAAGGCCATTACACACGGTTTTTGGAGGCTTCGGACCGGGCTCCATGTTTTTCCGTTGTCATCGCTGTAGCTTTGTCCCATTTGGGGGTCGGCACAGAACACCATCAGACGCTCTTTGCCCATTTTATCAATAAGTTTGTAAATGCTTGGGCAGTTACTCATTTCGGACCAATCGTCCGGAGTGTTGTTGATGCTCCATGTTTTCCCTTTGTCCGTACTACGGGCGATAAAGGCGGCCTTGCCTCCGTGTCCGGACGACCAGGTGGCGAGGATGGTTTGTTTGTCGTCTAGCATCACCGAAGTTGGATGACCGTTGTACAGGTTTTCGGTTCCCTCGGCAATTACGGTTCGGAGTTCCTCTTTGCCGGATAGATCAACCCAGGGTAGATTGGGACTGGTAAATTGGGCTGCTGCGGGAAACAAGCTGCAGGCTGCCAGGGAAATACTAAGAATGGTGTTTCGTTTCATATGCTTTTATGGTTTATTTATGGAAGAGCTGTACAAGAATACACACGACTTGTGAGGTTCGTACCACTATTCTCATACAGCCCTTGCCTTGCTTGTTAATTTCGGCTTACATTACTGGTATATCCTTCGGTTTGTTCGAGCTTGTCGTTCAAAACCATATCGTTGTAATTGATTGGCCAGTAAAGCGGATAGCCGGGCTTGTTATTCAGGTTGGGAACTTCCGTATAGATATTGATTGTTCCGCCGGCGTGGAAGCGAACCAAATCGAACCATCTTTTTTGTTCCAGGAATAGCTCGCGGAAACGTTCGTCGCATATCTCCTTTTCGACGGCTTGCTTGCCGGTGGCTCCGCTATAATCGTCCAGTCCGGCCCGTTTGCGGATGGAATTCAAGTCGGCCAATGCCTCAGGAATACGATTCAGAGCCGCATTGGCTTCGGCCCGGAGCAACATTAGGTCGCCCCAGCGATACACAATCAGGTCGTTATCGAAATAACGGTCTTCTGGATACACGGTTCCCCTGAACTTATTGGTCTGCGTTAGGACAAGCTTTCCGTCTTTATCAACCAGATCGATCATCGCCACCTTGTAGCGTACATCGTTTGGATTGGTTAGATAGAGATTACGCGCCTTCTGGCTCGGGGCATACACATGGCGGCTTTGATTGGGCGATGTGGCGGCATCAGCCAGATTCACGGCCATGGAGAGGTTGTCTGTACGCGAAGTGGTATTAGTGGCGATTGAGAGATTGCCCGTTTCGTACCGTTCAAAATAGAGAGAAAAGACGATTTCGTTGTTTTTCTTCTTCTTCACGTCGAACACGTCGGCATAGACCGGCAAGAGGTCCACTCCGCTGGTCCCAACTTGGTCTATAGCCTTGATGGCCTCGGTAAGATCTGCACTGCCGCCATTGAGCACTTTGGCTTTCCACATAAGTGCATCCGCTTTCAATGCATAAGCCGCGGGCTTGGATGCAAAATTTTTATTTACATAGCCGGCTTCGGGAAACAGGCTCAGAGCCTGGTCTATATCGGATAATACCAGGGTCATCACATCTGCTTTGCTTGAACGAGGTTTCAATTCCACATTTTCTGTTAACACCGGCTCGGTTACGATGGGGACTCCCCCCCAAATACGCAGCAAAAAGAAGTAAGTATGAGCCCGCAAAAAATAGGTCTCGGCCTTGATCCGGTTCTTTTCGGATTCGTTGGTAAATTGAAGCGTCTCAATTTTCGTTAACAGCAAATTGGTGTGGTGGATGATATTAAAGGCATCCCGATACGAGGGGGCATTGCTTTCGGTAAGGCTTTGCGCCCAGGCATTGGAGGTAGGGCCGATTTCGCCGGGTTTAAAGGCATCTCCCCGATCCTCACCCCAGAGGGAGTTATTCTGCACACTACGTACCTTGTTGTAGATTCCCGTAAGATAGGCCCGGGCATCACCCGGACTTTTCCAGAAAGATTCTGATGTGATGGTAGAAACCGGATCGACTTCGAGCAAGCTACAGCTAAACAAGGTGCAGCTTATCAATAGGGATATGAATATTTTTTTCATGGGAGTAATTGTTTAAAAAGATAGTTTGACACCAAAGTTTACTTGCATTGGAATAAAGTATTCGCCTGTTTCCTGGCCATCGTACTGTTCGGGATTCAATCCGTCGAAAGAGGTAATATAACCGAAATTGTTTATCCCGGCTGTTAGGGAGGCGCCTTGAAGCTTTAACTTCCCGCAAAGAGAATGTGGCAGTTGGTAAGCCAGCGAAACTTCTCTGAAACAGAGATAATCGCCGCTGGAATAATAGGCAGTATTATCCGCATTGCCATTGCTGTTCATGCCGGAATAGGCAATGGTTCGCATATGGTTGCGGTATCCGTTGTCCCAGTCGGAAGCCACATCGTAACGCGGATACTTGGCTGTTGCGGCATCGCCCGGTTTCCACCAGATGTTTCCGTTGGTTACATCGGTGGTGGTAATATCCGCATTGCGACCACTGCCGTTTATACGGGCTCTCCATATATTGGCGATGGTATTGCCCAAAGCATAATCTACCACCACTCGCAGCGTAAGATTCTTATAACCAATGGTGTTGATCAGGGCACCTCGTTTGTCAGGATTGGCCCATCCAATGAAGGTGATGTCTCTATCGTCGATAATACCGTTCTTGTCCAGGTCTGCCCATTTTGCATCACCTGCCACTTTCTTTTTGTTCATTTTGGTTCCGGACACCTTGGTATCGGTTGGGGCGTTGGCCGCCTCTTCGTCTGTATCGTACACGCCCAGGTATTTGTATCCCCAGCGTCCGCCTATCCGTTCACCTTCGGCCAATCCACCTGCTTCCATATACCCGTTGGTGTTGGCATCCCAGATGAGTCCGCCTTGAACCCGGTTTTTATCACGGCCGTTGAAGGGCAACTCTTTTACGTAGGTACGGTTCATTCCGAAGGTAGCCGAGATGTCCCAGCTTACGGGTCCGCCGCTTAAGGGGCGTGCTGTTATAGAAACTTCTATCCCTTTGTTTTGGATAACGCCCAAATTGGCTTTGATGGATCCAAATCCGGTTTCTGCCGGAAGCGCCTTGTCGTACAATCGATTAGAAGTAAGCTTATTGTATCCGGTTAAAGACAATTCGAAACGGTTGTCGAGGAATCCGGCATCAACGCCCAAATCGATGTTGGAGGTGGTTTCCCAGATCAGGTTCCCATTTGCCAGTACGCTGTTCAATATTCCAGGATTGCCCCCGTATTGGAAGGAGCCGTATCCTCCCTGGGTATCCGAATACGACAGTTTGTTGTTACCGGTTTGTCCGTAGCTGGCCCGCAGTTTCATTCTACTGGCGATTTGCGTGGGGAACCATTCTTCGTAATGCATGTTCCACCCGGCCGATACAGCGGGGAAGAAGGCAAATTTATGATCTTCCGCGAACTGGGAAGCACCATCATAACGTCCTGAAACGGTGAGTAGATATTTGCGGTCGTAGTCGTAATTGACACGGGCAAAGAAGCCAATAAGCACATCCTTCGACAGAGTGGAGGTAGTACGTTGCTCGGTAGGCTTGGAAGGCTCGAGTGTGGGGATATAGTCTGTTGGGGCTTGCGAACCGGTACCTCTCAAATAGTAATAGTCGTTCAACGTATAGTTGGCTCCCAACAATGTATTGAGGTTGTGTTTCTTGATACTTTTTTCGTATGTTAGTACCGCATCGGCCATTACTTGTTTATCTTGCGTGTGCTTTTCGAGAGTTTTCCTTCCTTTGTTAAATTCATTGTATTTTTCGAAGAAACGATAGATGTTCTCCTGAGTGTAATAGGATGCGGATGGTTTGAAATGCAACCCTTTGGTGATTTCGAAATCCAATCCGGCCTGAAAAGAATTTCGGTAGGCCAGGTCAGTTATGTCTTGATAATACAGCTCGTGTAAGCGGTTTCGTGGAGATCCGCCCGACTCGCCAATACCAGGTGTGCCGTCGTCGTAATAGAGGCGGAAAGTGGTGGGATAACGAGAAGAACGGTCCATCGTGCTGGTGCCTGAATTCTCAGGATCGGTGGCTTTGTTGGAGATGGTAGAGTGTTTGATTCCCACAGTCAATTTCACGTTGTCCTTCAAGGCATAGTTGCCGTTGGCCGTGATGCTGAAGCGATCGTACCCCGTACCCAGCACCATCCCTTCGGAGTTGATATACCCTAAGCTGATGTAATAATTGGCCTTATTAGTTCCCCCGGATGCACTTACGTCGTAATTATGGGTCAGTCCGGTTTGGAACAGTACATCCTTTTGATAGTTGTTATCTTTAAAGATCAATGTTTTTCCCGAATAGGGATCTTTCATTGTTTCGTATCCTTGCTGATTGATCAGATTGTCAACGTATACCTGCCCCATGTTGCCCACCAAATCGTCAAGGTACTCGGTGGTAAACCGGGAATAACCATATCCGACCAAGGCTCCGTTTTTGTAGTTAATATTGCCGGTAGAATAGGGGTAGGCTCCGCTTTCCAGGCGGCCTTTTATGTTAGCATCGTTAATCCCTTTAGCGCCGGCCAAACGGGAGGCATATAAATAATCCCGGGCATTCGTAAAGGGATAATACTGGCGGATCTGCTCGATACCCAGTGAATAGGAGGCATCTACAATGGCTTTGCCCTCTTTGGACTGGCCTTGTTTGGTTGAGATCAGGATGATCCCGTTGGCGGCCTTCGCCCCATATATAGCTGCAGATGCGGCATCTTTGAGCACTTCCATAGACTCGATATCGGCCGAGTTGATTCCGTTCATATTGGTGCGAACTACACCGTCGATAACGTATAGGGGGGTATCTTCAGCCGGATTGGTTGATCCTCCACGGATCAATACCACAGGTTGGGCTCCCGGCTGTCCGGTAGTTTGACGGATGTCCAATCCGGCCACTTTCCCTTTTAGATTAACCAATGGCGATGCGGAAACCGAACTTTGAAGCTCGTCTTTCTTTACAGAAACAACGCCTGAAGTAATGGTAGCTTTGGACTGAGTGCCGTACCCCACAGCCACCACTTCATCGAGAGCATAAGAGTCGTCTTGCAGAGTTATCTCGTAGTAGGGTTTCTCGGAAACGCGAATTTCAGTGGTTTTCATTCCGATGAATGAAATGACTAAATTTGATTTAGCTGGCACTTTTAATTTGAATTTTCCATCCAAATCTGTGGTAGTTCCGATCTGGGTATTTTTTACCATTAAGGTAGCTCCCAAGATGGGGCTTCCAGTTCCGTCTTTGACAAGGCCGCTGATTTCAAAGTCGGTTTGAACAATGCTTTGTTGTGCATTTATGGGTGAAAGTGTCCCGCTAAATGTTAACAAAGCAACAAGAAGACATTTAATCCAATTAATTTTTCTCATCTTTGTACTGCTTTACTATTAATATTTAAGGCAAGAGAGAGGGGCAATATCCCGTCCAAAGTTTATATGCCTCTCCTCTTTTTTTATTGTTACTCATTTAAAGAAATTGATTTTCTGGAGTTCCTCTTTTAAATTTTCGTACTCTTCCTCGCTAAATGGTGAAATTGGAGGACGGCAATCTCCACATTTTATGCCGGTTAGAT